>Ga0172379_10002246_pt1 | contig 34926 bp, 29 predicted proteins | sample GrowelOW334metaG_FD_119756 | JGI IMG/M metagenome (GOLD analysis project Ga0172379, IMG submission 119756) | Groundwater microbial communities from an aquifer near a municipal landfill in Southern Ontario, Canada - Groundwater well OW334 metaG | ecosystem: Environmental > Aquatic > Deep... | reverse complement strand
GTTTTCATTTCCGGATTGCTTCTTTTCACCGCCGCTTCTATTCTCTGCGGCATTTCGTGGACCGTCGAGTCGATGATTTTTTTCAGAATCCTTCAGGGAATCGGCGGCGGCATAATGATGCCGACCGGCTTCACCCTGATCACCGAAACGTTCCCGCCCCAGCAGCGCGGCGCCGCTTTCGGAGTCTTCGGCATCGTCATTGTTTTCGCGCCATCTCTCGGCCCAACCCTCGGCGGCTACCTCGTCGACTTCGTCAACTGGCGCTACATCTTCTACATCAACGTTCCGGTCGGCATTGTAACTTTCTTCATGGCGCTCGCTTACATCAAGGAAAATAAGAAACTCGTCCCTATAGTTTTCGACTTCTTCGGATTCATCGGACTCGCGACTTTCCTCGGCTGCCTCCTATACGCGCTCACAAACGGGCAAACCGACGGCTGGAATTCCGACACCATTCTGTCCTGCTTCGGCATCGCCGCGGCCGGATTCATTTTCTTCCTGATCGTCAGCCCGCGAGCGAAGAATCCCATTCTCAACATCGGCCTGTTCAGCAATTTTCATTTCTCTATTCTGTCAATTCTCAACCTCGCCCGCTCCGTCGCGCTCTTCGGCCGCATGTATCTTCTCCCTCTGTTTTTCCAGAACCTGATCGGCTACTCGGCGCGCACAACCGGCATCCTTCTCGCGCCCGGCGCGCTAATCTCTGGAATCACCATGCCCATCACCGGACCGCTCGTCGACAAGTACGGACCCCGCTTTTTCATTTTCTCGGGACTCGTCATCATGGGCATTTCCACTTACATGTATCACGACATCGACGTCACCACTCCTTACGCGACTCTCCTTTTCCCTATCATGCTTTTCGGCGTCGGCGCCGGACTCCTCAACACTCCGATTTCCGCTGCCGCAATGAATGTTGTCAAAAGAGAACAGATAGGACAGGTCTCCACCGTCCTCAGCGTCATAATGCAGATCGGCGGCGCATTCGGCGTCGCCATGATCGGCACCATGATGAACGACCGCGCAGCTTTCCATCAGGCCGTTTACTCCGAGCGCATTTTGCCTTACAACTATGCCACCGAAACAGCCCTGAACGGCGTCAAAGCTCTCGGACAGCGAATCGGCGAATCTCCTTATTTAGCCGACCTTCAGGCGACTCCGATCATCAATATGCTCGTTTCAAAACAGGCCGCCATCGCCGCCTATCAGGACACTTTCATCTACACCGCCATGGTATGTTTCATAGCTCTCATTCCGGCGCTCGGACTGCTCAATCTCAAAATGCCCCACCAACAGAAGGGCAAATCAGAAGGAGGACCTCCAATCAGTGAATAACTTCAACCTGACGCAATTCATTAACGAATGGCTTGTGGCTTGGACGGCGCAGGACATCGACCGCCTGCTTTCGTTCTATTCCGATGACATGGAATACCTCGACCCGAACACGCGCGGCGAACTTAAAGGCAAAGACGCTTTTCGCGGCTATGTCGGCAAACTGTTTTCCGCATGGCCGAAAATGTCGTGGCATGCGAAGACTATTTTCGAACACGCCGGCGGCTCAAACTGCACTGCCACATGGCGCGCCGAAATAACAAAACCCGACGGCCAAATACTAAAACTCGACGGAATGGACTTGATTTTAATAGCGGACGGGAAGATAATCCGGAACGAAGTTTATTTCGACCGTTCGAGACTTATCTGACCCGGATTAATCCTGAAGCCAATAATCCGGATAAAAATTTGCGGAGGCGCACACCATGAGCGTAGAATTCACCAAGGAAGGCCACATCGCTAAAGTGGGACTGAACGAAGCCGAAACCAAGAACGCGCTCGGCCCGGACAACCTTCAGGAACTCAACAAAATTTGGACCGAATGCCAGGCGGACGATTCAATCCGCGTCATCGTTCTGTATTCCGCGCTGCCGGACATTTTCTGTTCCGGAATGAACCTGAAATCCGCCATCCCGATTCTGACCGGAATGCGCGCCCCCGAAACCGAAGGCGAAAAATCGCTGTTCACCGACCCGAAATCATGGGGCCGCGCGATGCTGAAATATAAGGAACTGGACCGCCCCGTCATCGCCGCCGTGCACGGCTACTGCCTCACCGGCGGCTTCGAAATGGTCATGGGCTGCGAACTCCGCGTCGCTTCCGAAGACGCCCGGTTCCAGATGCGCGAAACAACGCTCGGCATAATGCCCATCGGCGGCTCGAACGTCTTCCTGCCCAATCAGGTCGGCTTCCCGCGCGCGATGGAAATATTGCTCACCGGCGACTACTTCACCGCCGAAAAGCTCTATGAATGGGGTTTCCTCAACCGCCTGACGACTAAAGACAAACTGATGGACGAAGCGATGACGCTCGCCGAACGAGTCGCTGGCAACGGCCCCCGCTCGGTGCGCGGAATGGTGAAATGCTCCCGCGCTATTCAGGGCAAGCTTTACGAACAGGCGATCGACATCGAAACCGCCATCGGCGCGCCCATCTTCATGAGCGAAGACGCCCGCGAAGGCGTCCGCGCGCAAAAAGAAAAACGCAAACCGAATTATAAATAGAGTCTTAGGGGATTATTCCGGAAAGAGGCTGCCGGCGCCTTAACCTGACGTTCCGAACTAACTGATTCCGATGATTTCGCGCGCTTCATCCGGCGTCGCGATTTCACGCCCGAGTTCGCGCGTTATGCGGACAGCGCGCTCGACGAGCTGCGCATTGCTTTTAGCCAACTCGCCCTTTCTGTAGAAAACATTATCCTCCAGACCGACGCGAGTGTTGCCGCCGGCGACGACAGCCGCCGCGTTCATTTCAAGCTGGTTCCGGCCGATTCCCGAAACGTTGAAGACGGCGCCGTCCGGCATGTGATCGATCATCGTAACAAAATTCTTTATCGTTCCGTCGTAACCGCCCATTCCGCCGACTCCCATCACGAAGTTGACGTAATACGGCTTCTTGAGCAGCCCCTTTTTTATGAGGTTTTCGACTTCGCCGAACATGGATGGATTGTAGACTTCCATCTCCGGTTTGATGTTGCGTTCCAGCATCGCTTTCGCAAACGCCTCGATTTCAGAACGCAGGTTCATGAAAAGCCGTTCCTCGCCGCCTACGAAGAAGACGACGGAACCCATGTTGAGCGACGCCATTTCCGGGCCGGCGTCGAGACTGAGAATCCTCTTTTCCACCGGAATGCCGGGGCCGCCTGTCGTGTTTTGCACAACGACGGGACATAACGCCTTGATGCCGTCGTTCATCTCTTTGAAAACCGCCGGGTCGCCGACACCGTTGCCCTGCTTGTCCCTCGCGTGAAGATGCACGATCGCCGCGCCGGCCTCGTAGCATTCCACTGAATCGCGTATTATCTCATCCGGCTGCTCCGGGAGCGCCGGATTCGCCTCTTTGCCGTGAATGCCGCCCGTCAGCGCCGCTGTGATTATTACCTTGTTCATTTATTTCCTCCTCGTGAATAACGTTGTCCGCCCGACACGCGCTTCTATTTTCCTCTTTTGCGGATAGCGCCCCATTGGGCGATCGCGGAAGCCGCCGCAACCCATTGCGCGACATCCGGCATGACAGGCACGCCGACCGACTCCAGCGCGCTCGACATCTTCACCGTGTAAGGTCCTCCGGACGCGCAGCCGAGTATCGGTTTGCGCGCATCCCTGTTTATCGCTTCGAGCCTTTCCACGATGCTTTCATCCAGCGGCGTGTCCTGAAACACAAAGAACGGCATTATGATGTCCACATTATCGTCGTCCATCAGAGTCCTGATGACGAATTCGTAGTCTTCCGCTGACGCCGACCCCGTGACGTCCACCGGGTTCTCAACTATATAGAAGAAGCTGAATTTATCCTTCATCTTTTTTACTGATTCTCGTTTCAGACGCACGAGTTCAAGTCCTTTTTGAGGGAACAAATCGAGCGCGTTTACCATCGGCCCCGCTCCGTTGGACAGCATGGCGCATCGCGGCCCGGCGGCTGGAGGCTGAAGAGCAATCGTCTTGCTTGCCGCGTAAAGTTCGTGAAAACTGTCCACGGTCACGATCCCCGCCTGCCGGAACACGCCCTCGTAAACCTGATAGCTGCCGCCATAAGCGCCGGTGTGGGACACGGCGGCCTGCGCGCTTCTCGCGTTGCGACCGGTTTTGAATGCGACGACCGGTTTGCCGTGTTTCTTTACAGCGATATTAGCCGCGTTGATGTACTTGCGGCCTTTCCCGTTTGCAAGCCCTTCTATATAGCTGCCGATGGCCTTTGTGTCCGGGTCTTCGGCGAGATACGCGATCAGGTCGCCTTCGTCAACGTCGACCCTGTTTCCGTAGCTGACCATTTTGCTGACGCCCACAACGCAAGCCGCCTCGATGTATGCGCATCCCCAGGTTCCGCTCTGCGTTATAAAGCTGAGCGGTCCGGCGTGCGGCCTCAGCATCCTGTCCTGATGGTGGAAAAACGAATCGAAGCGCGTGCGCCCATCGAACGCGCCGATGCAGTTCGGCCCGATTATCCTTATGTCCATCTCGCGCGAAAGTCGCGCGATTTCTTTCTCGATCTCCTCGCGCTCGCCGCCGAGTTCCTTGCCGCCGCCCGCAACGATCAGCATGTTGTGCGCGCCCATCGCCGCGAGGTCTTTCATCAACTCAGGCGTCCGGCCGAGGTCAACGACAATCACAACAAGTTCGGGCGTTTCCGGCAGGTCCCTGAGCGACGGATAGCACTTGACGCCGTAGATTTCCTTTCGATTCGGATTGATGGGATAAACGCGGCCCTTATACTCGTAGTTCACAAGCGAGTCCACGATCACATTTCCGATCTTTCCCTCTCCGGCGGAAGCGCCGATCACGGCGACGCTCTTCGGCGCGAAGAACCCCTGCAAATGCTTCGTGCGCGGCTTTTCGAACGCAAACGGATTTGTTTTTCGCTCTTTCGCAAGCGCGATCTTTGCGTCAACCACGTGCGCGCCTTTCGGGGTGACAATAATGGGATTGAAATCCGCCGATTCAAAAAATTCCGCCGCCTCTTCGCCGAAGCGGGCGATGTTCATCACAGTGTCCACAAGACTTTTAACGTCGGCTTTTTCAGCGCCGCGGAATCCATCGAGCAGCGAGCGGCCTTTCAGCCGCGATATCATTCCCTCGACTTCTTTCCTTGTCACGGGGAGCGCCGCAAAAACGACATCCTTCAGGAGGTCGGTAAAAATGCCGCCGATGCCGAGCATCAGCACGGGGCCGAAATGCGGATCGTTCTGGAGTCCGGCTATTATTTCCACGCCGGCTGGAACCTGTTTTTCAACGAGTATGCCTGCGTATCCCGGCCCCTTCGGCGCTGCGGTTTTCATTCGGCTGAACGCCGCTTTGAGTTCCCTGCCATTTGAGATGCCGACCGCCACGCCGCCGATTTCAGTCTTATGCAGCACGCGGTCCGACACGATTTTCAACACGACGGGGTATTTGATTTTTTCGGCGAAGGCCGCCGCCTCGCCGGCATCGGCGAAAACCTTCCCCTTAGGCGTGGCTATGCCTCTCGCATCGAGCCATTTCTTGACGAGCGGTTCGGGAAAAACCGCGCCGCCGGCCTTCTTGATTTTTTCATATTCTTTAAGAATTTCCGTTTTTGATTTTGCAGCCATTTAATGCCTCCGGATCAGCCGGCTTCAGCGGCGTTGATCTGAGCCTTGATATAGTCCGCCGAAGCGGGCGGAACGAAAACGCAAACGATGACAAGCGGGTCGACGCCGGTGTTCATGGTCTTATGTTCCACGCCGGGAGGAGCGTACATTGCGATTCCGGGTTTCAGTTCATGCTCCACCCCGGCAAGCCACGCCTTTCCGTTTCCGGCAGTGATAACCATCAGTTCGCCGGAGGATTCGTGCGCGTGAAAGTCCGTGCAGCCGCCGTTAGGCGCGAGCGTCGCTAAAAGGAGCGTGAAATCCGTGACCTCTCCGGGGTGCGTTTCCGGCGACATTACGACTTTCAGTTCACGCTCGAAAGGCGCGGCCACTCTCGTGGATTTAATAAGGCTGGTGTCTACTATCGGCATATTTATCGCTCCTGACTCAGCAATGAATTATTTTGATTCCCATAAAATTGCAAAGCAGTTCGATACGGGCGATGTCCCGTTCGAGCGTGTTGGTGGATAAAAACGTGAAGTGGTTTCCCACGGCGCCGCGCGAAAGAAACGCGTCCGGGTCGGCCAGCCTGACATGCAGCGCGAGGCGGCCTGGCATGGAGGTTGTGTCTGAGCCTATGAACTTTCCAGCCGCGAGGTACATTTTGTCCAGATTTCTTCCGGCGATGCGCGCGACAATCGCGTCGCCCTCCGGAATGTTCGGGAAGCAAACGCCGAGAACGCCGACCTTGTACAAGCTCATCAGCGCGCCGGCTTCTATCGAAACGTCTTTGTTAGAAGCGGCGAGGCAAGCCGGGCCGCCGCAGGTGCCCGCCGTCAACACGCCGGTCAGCGGGTCGACCTTCCACGGGTCCGCCATGCACGGGGTGACTCCGAGAAGGTGGCGGAACAGCATCTGCTGCGCGGTCTGGATGACATCGCTCTCGCATCCGATGACGAGCGAGCCGAGCGCGTGTCCTTTCAGGCAGCCGCTCGCGCCGCAGCAGCCGAGAGCGCCGGTGTAGCCTTCCGGGTCCGGACCGCCATAGCAATTGACGGCGGCTCCGGTCAGTCCCCACTGCTTCTGGAGACTTTCCAGCGCAAGCGAAACGCGCGCGGACGCGAGTATCTTCTTCATCGACTTCGCGTCTTTCGCCACTTTCATTCCCGCGGATTCGAGTTGTTTCACGAGCGCCTTGGCGTCGGCCTCCGGAACCTTCTTCGTTTCCCGCACGAGCAGCGACATGTCGATTTCAGTGTACGACGGGCCGAGACGGCTGGTCATCGTGTCCGGGTGCCAGTTGCTCGCCGGCATCACATCATAGTACGCGCCGCCGACGAGTCCGATTTTCTCGCGTTTCATTGAGAACACCGTATGCGCCGCGCGGGCGAAACGCTGGAGCCGCTCGATCGTCGCCGCGTCTTCCGGATCGCCGTAAACCGCCGCTACGTGTATGTTCGGATTCTCTTCCTCTTCGTCTCTAAGGCATCCTATTCCTGACGCCGCGGACGCCATGCCCCACCACGGCTGGCCGGGGAAATACCACACGCCGACAGGGCCGTTGAACCTGCCGAGAACCGCTGTCTGCCGCGCGGACGTTCCGGTGAAAGTGACGCCGAGAACGGCTGCGTACTGGCCGGCGCAGTTGCGGCAGTTTTCAGAAATTACGTCGGAGTTGATGTCCGGCCCGAACTCCTTAACGTCCCAGCCGAGGCTTCTGATTGTCTTCTTTACTTTTGCAGCGAATTCCGCAAGGCCCGGAACCGCTGTGAGTTTTTTCTCGTCCAGTATATACTGCACCGCGATTTTAGGTTTCGACAATGCCGCTGATGATGTCTTTGCCATAATATTCCCCCCCTTTATTTGCCGTGATTCATGCGCCGCTCAATACAGCTTCTCTTCCGCTATGGCTTTTTCATATTTCGCGCGTTTTTCCTTCATATATGTCGGGATCGGAACATCCCACCATCCCATCGCCGGGCTGCCGGAATACGGATAATCCCCGTGAACCGTGATTTCAACAAGCGACGGCCTGCCTGACTTCAGCGCTTTTCTGATCGCCGGGCCGACGCCGCTCAGCTTATCGGTTTTCTGCGAATGCCAGCCGAATGCTTTTGCGGCGGCCGCTATATCCGGCGTGTACGGCTTGCCGTCGGGGGTTTTGAAGTCCACCGCCACGGAGCGTTCTTTTCCGTACACGTCCATCTGAAGGTCTTTAATCGCCATCCAGCCGCAGTTGTTGACGACGACGAGGACGATATTCGTCCCGAGCTCCATGGCAGTCGCCATTTCCTGCATCGTCATAAGAAAATCTCCGTCTCCGATCAGCCCCACAACCTGCCTGTCCGGACGGGCGAGTTTCACGCCTATCGCGGCCGGAATCGTGAATCCCATCGTGCTGAAACCGCCGGTCGTTATGCAAGTGCCGGGCACATAGAACGGAAACTCCTGCATCATCTGCGCCTGCGTGTTGCCGGACGAAGTCACGAGAAAAGCGTCCCGCGCCATCGTTTCCCTCAACACGCCTATCACCTGCGAAATTGTCGGCAGCTTTGTCTTGACGCTTCGAAGTTTAGCTATATGTTTCGCCCATTTAGCCTGTTCACTCTTGAGTTCCTTAAGAAAAGCTTTATTCCTGATTTCTTTTTCCCCTTTGAGTTCCACAATCGCGGCAATGATATCTTCAAGAGCGGATGCGGCGTGAGCGTGTATGCCAACCTCCACCGGATAGTTCTTGCCGATTTCGTAAGCGTCGATATCAATATGGATCAGCTTTGTCGGCGGGATGGAAAAAGCGACGCCCGGCCGGTATGAGCAGGCCGTTTCATCCGCGAACCGGCAGCCTACCGCGAGGATTACATCCGCCGAGCTTGTCATTTTGAGGCCGACGGATGTGCCCTTTGAGCCCGTGTGCCATGCGCAAAGCGGATGATCTTCCGGGAACACGCCTTTGCCGGCCATCGTTGTGACAACCGCAGCGCCCTTCAGTTCGGCGAGTTCAAGCAACGCTTTCTCCGCTCCGGCCGCCGCCACTCCGCCGCCCGCGAGGATGACGGGCCGCTTTGCCGAGGCAAAAAGCGACGCTGCTTTTTGTATCGCCGCCGGATCGCCCTTGATCACTCCGGTCGGCGTCGCTTTATCCGGCTTCGGCATTTTCACATCGGCGCTCGCGCTTTGCGCGTCCATGGGAAGAACAATGTTCACCGGCCCCCGGCGCCCGGTCATCATGACGCTGAAGGCGCGCTTCATGACAGACGGCAGTTGCGTCACGCTGTCAACGCGCCACGAACGTTTAACCACCGGCTGCAGGACGCGCTCGAAATCGTCGTCCCTATATCGTTCGATTTCCTGAAGCAGCCCCTTGCCGCGCATGTGCGTATGCGCCGACCCGTTGATAATAAGCGCCGTTGTTGAATCCGCAAAACAGGTCGCCGCGCCTATGGCGGTGTTTATTGCGCCCGGCCCGATGCTCGTGAATACGGCAAGCGGCCTCTTCGTCGCCCGGTAGTATCCGTCCGCAAGATGCACGGCGCACATTTCCTGCTTAACCTGAATGACTTTTATTCTGTCCTCGCGGCCGATGAACGCGTCCGCGAGACCGAGGCATCCGTGGCCGGGTATCCCGATCGCATACGGCACGCCCTGAGCTATCAGATATTCGACAACAATTTCTCCGCCTGTGAGTTTCATGTCATGTCTCCTGTTTGTTCGAAATATATCCGGCTTCGGTCCGCCGCACGGCGGCAGCCGACTCCATGTGTCAAATCACCGGCCGCCGTTTTTGGCGACGCCGGCGAACTTCTGTTTCAGTTTCTTTTCAATCTCCGCTGCGCATTCTTTCACCTTCGCGCTCATATTCGCGTCATCCACAAATACCCTCGCGACCGGCCCCGATATTCCAACCGCGGCGACTACCTTGCCGCTCTTATCGCGCACGGGGGCAGCTATGCACCCCATGCCGGGAGTCTGTTCTTCATTGTCAACCGCGTAGCCGCGCGCGCGCACGTTCTTCAGTTCCTCCAGAACATCGGAAATCCCCGTCAAAGTCGAATCGGTGTACTTTTCAAGTTCGGTTGATTTAAGAAACTCGACAGCTTCTTCTTCCGGCAAGCCGGAGAGAAGCGCTTTGCCGATGGCTGTCGAGTGAGCCGCTTCGCTCATGCCGGATTCAGTCTGAACGCGAAGCGACATCTTCGAGTCGGAATTCAGAATAAACAAAACGCGGCGTCCGCGAAGTTCGCAAAGGTGAGATGTTTCGCCCGTGTCGTCAGCCAGTTTTTCGATAAAAGGCCGCGCGGTTTCGATCGCATCCGCAGCCATAAACATGGCGCGGGCGATCCGATAAACGGCGTTCCCCGGCAAAAGCCTCGCGCTGCCGGGCTCTTTCTCAAGGAAACCCTGCTCGATCAGCGTCGCTGTCAGATGAGACAATGTGCTTTTATGTACGCCGAGCTGCCGGGCGAGTTCGCTTGAGGAAACCGGATGCGGGGAAAGCAATATTGAATTAAGTATGTATAGTCCGCGTTCCAATGATTGTATCTGCTTAGGCATTGCTATGTCGCTCCGATATTCGCGTCCGCTTATGCGCTGACCGCTACACGCTCTTTATTCGCCGCGCTTTTAAGGGCAGCGTCGACAATTTTCATGACAGCCGCGGAGGCCGCCGGCGCGATGTCGGCATTCCTTGCGGAAAGCGCGCTCTGCGCGAAATGATCGGCGCAGGCGTCATATCCGCGTTGCCAGTCGTCATCAAGATTTCCATAGGCGAACAAATTTTCGCCGCGATACGCCCGGATCGCAGGTTCGTTTCTCATCTGCGAAGCGCCGCGCGTGAGCCATATTATCCCTGACGGCCCCGTCAGTTCCACGTTGTCATCCCTCGAATCATATGCGGACCGGATTTCCATGTCCGGACAGAAGTTCAGTTCAATGCAGCCGTAAATGGCGTGAGCCGTATTTTTCCATGTGAGTATCGCTGAGCCCGGCCCTTCAGAAGGCGGCGCAATAAAGTGCGTTTCAGCGACAGGGCCGAGTATTTTAACGGCAATAGACAGTTTCTCGAATAGTTCGCGCCTGACGATTTCATCTCTTTCACATTTTGCTTCCGGTTCGGACTGCTTGAAATCCGGGGTAAGGTATTCGTCCCAGCCGCCTTTGTCCGAAATGATTGTCCTGAAGCGCGCCGCGGTTATCCTTCCCACGACATCCTTCCGCGCCATTTCAACGAGTTTCATTGCCGGAGGGTAGAAAAAGAACGGCTCGAAGCTCATGAGAAGCGGAGAAGCGCCCTTTGCGGCCTGCGCGATTTTCTCCGCGGAAACCGCGTTACCGGCGAATGGCGCCGATAGAAGAACGCTCTTTCCCGCTGCGAGCGCGGCAAGCGCCCGTTCCTCTCGCCTGCCGTCGAATTCCAACAGATCAATGGCGTCCACGGCATTATCGGCAAGCGCGGCGTCGAATCCTGAAAGCGCTTTGACTCCGAATACAGAGGCGCGCGATGCCGCAGCGCCGCTGTCCGCGCAACAAAAACCAAACAGGTCGGCATTTCCGGAATTCACCCATGCGCGGGCATGCATCCACGCTTCTTTTTCGCTTCCTCCGCAAACCGCTACATTTAGTTTTTTCAAGAATCTCTCCTCCGGCGGTTAAGGCTGGCCCGTCCGCGTCTCAGAAATCTTCGATGTCCATTTGCCTGAATGAAAACAGCCCGGCGATTATATCGCGAAGCTCTTCGTATTTCGTTTCGGCCATCATTCGTTTTAAAAGAGTCGTGTTCGGCGGCCCGGCGCTGAGCGCGTCAATAATTTCTTCGAGACCTTCCCTGGCGGCCGGCTCGCCCACGAGAGGCTTAATCGCGCGCATAACGGATAGCATCGTCCTGTCGTTCATGCGTGAAAGAACCCTGCATCCCGCAAGCGCAATCCTTGTTATGACTTCCGTTTTAATTTTTGAGATTTCTGCCATGTCATCCCATCCGAATTCCGCGCCGTAATTCTCCGGCGCTGTCATTCCGTGATGTCGTCGGGCCTGATGACAAGCCCTGAGCATGAGCTTTTAATGGCGGCAAGCGCGAACTGCAGAACTTCCTTGCCCCGCCGCCCGGTGAGCATCGGGTCGCCTCCGTCGAGCAGGCAGCCGATGAAATGTTGCGTGGAGTCAATAAATGAGTCGAGCCAGTCATTGCGAATGTTCTCGAAGAGCCTCGTTTCGCCGCCGTTGTAGAGAATAATGGCCGGCTCGTCGAGGAGCTTCGCCGTGCAGCGCGTCACCCAGATGACTCCCTCCGTGCCGATGACCTCAACACGCTCGTCAACTGAATAGTATTTCGATTTAATCGTCATGTTCGTCGACATCGTGGAGTCGAGCACGCCGGCTTTTCCGGTTTTGTATTCCCATGAAATCATCGCCGGCGCATCTATGATGCCGAAAGAGCGGTCAACCCAAGCATGAACAGATTCCACCTCGCCAAGGAAGTGGATGGCGATTGAAAACTTATGGTAGCCGTCGTCGAAGATGTTGGGGCCTCCGCCGCAGGTCTGCTCGTTCAGACGCCAGAGCCACGTTTTGAACGGGACCTTCCAGCCGCCTTTTCCGCCGCCGCCCAACCGGATTCTCATGCTGAGCGGCTCGCCAATCGCGCCGCTGTCTATGAGTTCCTTCGCCTTAACATACGGCGGGTAAAAAACGAAATTTTCGAATACCTTGAGTTGCACTTTCGCTTCTTCCGCCGCGAGGATCATGGCGTCGCATTCAGACGCGCTCAAAGCCATCGGTTTCTGGACCGAAACATGCTTGCCGGCCCGGCAGGCTTCGACGCACAGATCTTTGTGCAGATGATGCGGGGTGATGATTTCCACCGCATGAATGGCGGGGTCGGCGAGCATTTCACGATAATCCGTGTAAAACTTCTCCGCTCCCCACTCGCGCATGCGCCGCTCCGCGGTCTCGCGGTTGATGTCGCATACGGCGTATATTTGCGCGCGATCGCTTCTGGCGTAGCCGGGCGCATGAAGATCGGTGATCCTTCCACATCCGATTATTCCGAAATTGAGTTTTGCCATGAATGCTGCCTTTTAGGATATAGTTTCCTTTAGTAAAACTATAACAACACTTCCAAAATACCCCTAATTGGCCTTTTTGTCAATAGCAGCAAGCCCATTTGCGTTTTAACAAATATTCCACATCTTGTATTTGTTTGATATAATGCAACTATTGCCCTTTTCCCGGATTTTGCGCAATCTTTATTCAAACTCATTCTCTCTCGTTCAAATAATTATTAATTTCCATAGCCTTTTATTCGTTAAAACGGTCCGCCGGACATCTCGCTGTTTTTTTTAAGTATTAAGATCAATTGAAAGAAAATATTAGTAGAATTTGCGGCAGTTGCCGGCGTTCAGGCGATCCGGCCGCCAATGTCGAAATGAGACATAAGAGTAAATCGTATGGAGGAATTGCATCGTGATTAAAAGAGTATCTCTGGCAATAATGATTGTGAGTCTCTGCCTCGCGAAGGCAGTCCGGTCGCAGGATGCGCCGAAATATCCTTTCCAAGACTTCAAGCAGCCGATAGACACGCGGGTGGCGGACCTTGTTTCGAGACTGACGCTTGAGGAAAAGGCCTCTCTGCTGAATAACACATCGGCAGCTATTCCGAGACTGGGAATAAAGGACTACCAATACTGGAACGAGGGGCTGCACGGCATCGCGTACAGCGTCGGGAGTCAGGCGGGCAATTTCACGGTATTCCCACAGGCCATGGGAATTGCGGCCACATGGGACCCCGAACTTGTGCATCAGTTAACAACAGCGATATCCGACGAAGCGTGGGGCTCCATCAACAGAGACGCCGTGAAAAACGGATATCCGGGAGTGCGGCTTCTGGATTTCTGGGCGCCCACAATCAACATGGCGCGCGATCCGCGCTGGGGGCGCACGCCGGAAACGTACGGCGAAGATCCGTGGCTGACGAGCCGGCTTGCGGTCGCGTTCGTGAAAGGCCTTCAGGGCGACGATCCGAAATACATCAAGACAGTCGGCACGCCGAAACATTTTGCGGCCAACAACATAGAATATAACCGCCAGAAATCAGATTCCAGGATAACCGAAACGACGCTGCGTGATTACTATTTTCCGGCGTTCCGCGCGGCGGTGGTCGAGGGCGGCGCGCTGTCTGTGATGGGCGCATATAACGCAATAAACGGCGTTCCCTGCAATGCGGATCACTGGCTGCTGACGGATGTTTTGCGCAATGACTGGGGTTTCAAGGGCTATGTCACAACTGACTGCGCGGCTGTGCGCCACATGGTCGTGCATCATAAATACGTAAAGACTTTTGATGAAGCGACCGCCCTGGTGTTGAAGGCCGGCGTGGATGTCGAGTGTGACGATGCCGGCGGCGTGCCCAAAAGCGTGCCGGTGGCGATCGAAAAAGGTTTGCTGACCCAAGCCGATGTCGATCTCGCGGTCACGCGCCTTATGGCCGTGCGGATGATGCTCGGCATGTTCGACCCGCCGGAGATGAACCCGTACACGAAGATATCGCCTTCCGTCATCGGTTCCAGCGAGCACGTGGCGCTGGCGCGGCAGGTGAGCCGGGAGTCGCTTACGCTTCTCAAAAACGACACAGTCGGCGCGGCCGCCCTGCTGCCCCTCAATCCGGACAAGATAAAGTCCATCGCAGTCGTGGGGCCGAACGCCGACAAGATGCTGTACGGCGACTACAGCGGAACGCCCGCGAATCCGCCCGTCACTCCACTCGACGGCATCCGCAGCCGGCTGCGGAACGGCGCCGACGTCGCCCGTGTGGAATGGGTCAACGCGCCGGACGACAAGAGTTTTCGCGCGATTGAGAAGGACTCGCTGCGCAGCGGGTCAGGCAACGGGCTGAAAGCCGAGTATTTCAACAACAGGGAATTCAAGGGCGCTCCGTTCGCGTCGCGGGTCGAGGATGGAGTGAATCTGAATTACGCCAACGCTCCCGCGCAGGCCGGCGGCGTCGAAGCGATCTCCGTGCGCTGGACGGGAAGCATAGTTCCGGACCGCTCCGGGCAATACTACTTCGATCTCGGCGGCAGCGGCATGTCCCGGCTGTTTCTAAACGGCAAACTTGTTCTTGAAGCCAAAAGCGAAAAGAAAACGCAGAAAGCGAAGGCGGGACAGCCGCTCGAGAATTCGGCGCTGGACAATAGATTGCTGAAACGCAAGACGACCATGTTCATTATGGAAAAGGGGAAGCCCGTGGACGTCCGGATCGAGTACGTTTCCGCGAAAGGCGTCGGGACGGCGAAAGCCGAATGGGCGACGCCGTCTGAAGACGACGCGGCGCTCGGACGCAAGTTACAGTCCATCCGGGACGCCGACGTTGTTATCGCATTCATGGGCCTGCAGGTTGGCGACGAGAAAGAGGGCATAGACCGGTGGAGTCTCGACCTGCCGAGCGATCAGGAAGCGATAGTTCAGCAGGTGAAAGAGCTTAATCCGCGGGTCGTGGTTGTCCTTGTCACGGGAAGCTCGTTATCCATCAACCGGATCAATCAGGACATACCCGCGATTCTTCATTCATGGTACTCCGGCGAGCAAGGCGGAAACGCCATCGCTGATGCGCTGTTCGGCGACTACAATCCCGCGGGCCGTCTGCCGATGACTTTCTACAAGAGCGTTGACGATCTGCCTGCGATGGACGACTACGAGATATCTCACGGCCGAACGTACATGTATTTTGAAAAAGAACCGCTCTATCCGTTCGGCTACGGGCTGAGCTACACGACATTCAGCTACGGCGAACTAAGCATGGACAGGAAAAACGCCGCCTCATCCGACACGGTTAAAGTCAGCGTGAAGATAACGAACACAGGCGGCCGCGACGGCGACGAGGTGGCGCAGCTTTACGTTCGCGCCTTGGACGCCGGGAACGACAGGCCCCTCAAACAGTTGCGCGGTTTCCAGCGCATACATTTGAAAAAAGGCGAGTCGAAAATCGTGACGCTTCCGCTCGCCGTGAACGACCTTGCGTTCTGGAACGACAAGACGAAATCGTTCAAGGTCATCCCGGGCCGCTACGATATTCTCGTCGGCGCTTCGTCGGCGGACATCCGGCAGAAAGACATGATTGTCGTTTCCGGAGATTGATAAAATCAGAATTGCGTTCGCAGCCTGACTTAAGTTGCGCAAACATTAATGCGCGCTTTAAATCTATTTCCGGGGCTGAATACCGTTTGCCGCGAAAGATTAGCTTAACCCCATGCATGCGCCCAACGGCTCCGTCGTAATACAAGGCGGCGATCGCTCGCCGCAGTCCGAAGGCGCTCCGCGCAAAAAACTTCAAAATAAAGCAAAAACAAACACTCAATTGTCGAAATATTACATTGCTAAATGGTGATTATCTTGGACTGCGGCGAGCAATCGCCGCCTTGCTTTCAGCCGCAGGCTGGGTTAGATTCAGATAATAATCCTGATTATTTATTTCACGCTTTGCGTTCGGCGCGGCGGTGGCCGAAAAGGAACGTGTAATACTGAACGAGCGCAAACTGTCCCCAGTTAAGGCCGATTGCCGCCGGCTGCATGTAGGAATAGCCCATCAGGCCGCCGCCTCTGTTGCCGAGACGCTTGATCAGTTTCTTCGTTTCCTTCGCGAGCGTATGGCTGTCCGCGTTCGGCATAATCCGCTGCACGTCCAGCGGCGAGAGGAAACACAGCCGTCCGGAGACATGTTCCGCGAGATATTCCGTGCCGATCGCTTCGAGGTCGTCCTTCTGAAGAACGTCCAGTCCCACTTCGATCAGGTCTTCGATGATGTCCGTTATCTGCCCGCAACTGTGCAGGAAAAATTTCATTCCGTTGTCGTGAATCGCCTCGGCAAGCCGCGCGTAACAGGGTTTTATGAACTGGCGCCACATCTTCGGCGAGATCATCAGGCGCTGCTGCGTGCCCCAGTCGTCCGTCATCATAACGCCGTCGCAGCCGCGCGCGGCGTGCTCCTCGACAAGCCCGATCAGCCATTCGTCCGTCAGACGGTCCAGCAGCCGCTGCATCTCCTCCGGCCTCAAAACGAGATCTTCAAGCGCCTGCGTGAAGCCGCGCAGAAAATGCGCCCTCTCCCACAGCCCGACCCCAAGCTCGCCTATGATGAACTTGTCTCGTCCGATCACCTTTGCGTACTTCTCGAACCGCTCGAACCGTTCCGGCCGGTGCGGGTCCGGAAACGGGAACTCGTCGACTTTGCTGATGTCGTTCAGCGGGTGGAAAGTCACCTCGCCGACAGTGTCCGCCATGATCGCCTCGCGCACGCAGCCGAATTCGTCCTCGCGCTTGATGCTCTTCGACGGCCAGTTCTTCGGCGTCCATTCGTTCCAGCGCCAGTTGCCGAGCGCATAAAGGACATCGTGCAGGTACGGCGCAACGCCGGGCGCCGGCTGCCAGTCTGACGCCGGATATGTCATTATGAAGAAGAAGTCGCTGATCAGCGGAATGGGATGCAGATAGGGAATCCGGTCCGGGTTTCTGAACTCAATCGCGCGCGACACTCGTTCCTTGCTCGTCATCTCGACACCTCCGCGTTAACCCTTTTCTTTTCTCAAGCGAATTGGGCATAGCATGCTGCGCCCCTACAAAAGAATTGCGATATATTCCGCGTTCAAATCTTAACAAACCATTTCTTTCGGTACATCAAGCCCGTGATTCCCATCCATAGGATAACATAAGAGAGCGAGAACAGGAAAGACGCTGTTTTGGGAGTCAGGCACGGTTCGTAAACGTGTTTGAAAATAAAGTCGATAAGCATGACCTTGCCGGCGCTGTCGCTCGCGACCGGGATTATGCTCATAATGCCTTTCATGAGGTCCGATATCAGATAGGCGAAAAGCGAATTCATGCCGAGGAAAACGAACGGCAGCGTGATCTTGTTCCAACCTTTGAAATCGACGAACCAGATGCAGACGGCGTAAATATTCATGGCGAGTCCGCCTGCGAGACAAACGTAGGACGGGCTCCAGAGATTCTTATTGATCGGAAAATATCTGTCGAGGACAAAACCGGCGAGAATGAAAATGTTGCCGGCGACGAACAGACCCGCCATTTTCTCCTGCATGCTTTTTTCGCCTCGCAGCCAGTGGGCCGCCAGAGCGCCGAGCAGGCAGGAGCCGATCGCCGGCAGCGTGTGCAGAAGTCCTTCCGGATCCCAGCCGGGATTGTAGGCGTGGAGATGGCCTTTGAGGAAAATATTGTCTATATATCCGGCGAGGTTGCCGTCGCGCGCCAGAACGCCGGCGCCGTGTCCGGGAACCGGCGCGTATTTCATGAGAAGCCAGTAGCCGCCGACGCACGCCACGAACGCGACGAGCTGTCCGCGCCTGCCTGTGAACATGACAATCAGCGATGTGAACAGATAGCATAAAGCGAGCCGCTGTAGCACGCCCATGATCCGGATCGTTTCGAATTGCGGCAGAATTTTGCTCAGCGGATCGATGTGCCATATAAAACCGAGGAAGAAAATAATCGCGGCGCGGTAAAAAATATGGAAGATCTGCTTTGCCGTGGATTGTCCGATTTTGGAGCGGTTCGACATCGAGAAGATAATCGAGACGCCCATTATGAACACAAACGAAGGGAAGACAAGATCGGTCGGCGTGAACCCGTTCCAGACAGCGTGTTCGAGAACGCCGTACCTGTCCGTTCCCATGTGCGTGTTGACGAGAATCATTCCGGCGATCGTCAGTCCGCGGAAAACATCGAGTGAAAACGAACGTTCCTTCTTCGCCCCCTGCCCTGCTTCCGCCATGTCCCACTCCTTTTCATCCCGGTTTCGTCCTGCCGCTGAATTCAGATTATGTCAAAACATCTGCGAAAGAAACAATTCGTTCCGCCGCGCGAACGCAGCCATGTAGCGTTTCAGCATCCGCATCTGGCTCTTATAGGAAATGATCGCTTCCTTTTTTGTCTGGACCTCCGCCGGGGTGAGGTCGAGGCGTTCCCAGCCGAGCGATCTGTCGCGTCCCGGCGGCGAGAGGTATAGATCGGTGTGCCAGTTCTTCGGAAGCGGCCATTCGAGCCCTCCGTGCACCACCCAGAAATAGGTGTTCAAATCCACGCCTATCACTAAATTAAGCTCGCGCAAAACAAAAAATGAAGTCGCCCTGTGGTCCGGATGGGCGTCCATCGGAGCCGGCATGAAAATGTATGTCGGCTTCACTTCCAAAAGAATCGACGCCAGATCTTTTTCGAGATTATTCCCGGTGTATAAAGCGCCGGGCGACAGCGCTTCCGCATAAGGAACTTTGTCTGTTTTCGTATAAAAAGAAGTGTATGGTTTTTTGTAGTGATCGAAGAAAAGATGAGTCAGGCCGCGGTCGGGATAGCCTAAGAAAAACAGATGGTCCCGTGGAACGCTCAGGATTCCGGCGGCGGTTTTCGACTCGCTGATGCGTCGTTTCCCAAGATCTATCATCGCGGCGGGTTTCGGTTTCATCTTTCGGGTAAGCAGAATGTCGTCCCATTCGAAACCGTCGCCGGAGGTCATGAATACGACGAAAACCTGAGCCCCCGCGGCGTTAGCCTTCTGGATAGCGCCAGCGCAGCAGAGCGTTTCATCGTCCGGGTGCGGAGCGAAGACAACAACCCTGTCTGTCGCCTTAAAATCCTGAACTATCGGCAGTTTCGGAATAGTTTTCCCATAGCGGCGGATGTAGTAATAGTCGGAGAAACTCGGCGCATAAATATAAACAAAAATGCAGAGCCCCGCTGCTAAGAAAAGAAAAACAAAAAGTTTCTTTCTCGATTTGGGCTTGTCCATTATTTCGCGTCTCCGCTTTCCTGCGCCGGAGCGCCGTCTTCCGGCGGCTCTGATTGTTGCGGCGCGGCAACCCGCTCAAACGCGAGCCTGAGAGTCCGCTCCGCGTCCACGGGCTCGACAAACCGGACTTTCAGAAAATTGCCTTCCACGCTGTGTTCGAGCGGCCATTTGTCCGTTGTCGCCGCGAGGAAACGAAATCCGTCCGGGACATAGAAAGTGAGCGTATATTTGAAGCCGGGAACGGCGCTCTGATGGATGGAGAGCAGATTCTTTTCGTTGTCCCAGCGGATCCATTCGATATCCGTGGCGCCCTGAGTTACGTGGCGGTTGGAGCCGATGAATTGAGGCAGGCCGTTGAGTTCGTGGATTGAATAAACGCGGACGGTGCGCGGTTCGAGAGTCGCCGAAAGCGCGTCCTGAAGAACGCCGGCCGGTTCGCCGGTCCAGAATTCGTTAGCGACGTATTTTTTCGAAGGGTCGAGCCCGAGGTCGGCGAGCGTTACCTTGATGTCTTTCTCCTTCTCGGGTTCAGAAACGCCCCAGCGCCTGTTGGCGCCCCAGTTGAAAAAGGCGACGACGTCGTAATTCAGCTCCGGTTTGCGGATCGGCAAATGCCAGATTTCCGGATACATCGATTCGAAAAGGTCGAGCGGGCGCGCGACGCCGGGATAAGCCGGCAGAACGCGGCGCAGCAGATCGGTCTGAGCGGCGTTGAGGCCGGTGAACGTATCGCCGATCTTTACGATGCCTCCCTCGAGCGAAGAAAGCGTGGCATACGTGCGCGCCTCCTCGAGCGTGAGGCGCGAGCCGTCCCAGCGGGCTATTTCCTCGGGGCTTCCGAGGTAAAACATGTCGGGATGGTTGATCCACACGCGGCGGCCGAGATAGTAGCGGCGCGCGAGGTTGCGCACCATCGGTTTCGTGCCCTGCTCGGTCGGGCCCTCTCCGTCGCCCCAGTCAGGCGTGATGTCGAGTCCGAGCCTCATGCCGTCCGCGTAGCCGACGCCGGTCGCGGTCGGCACGGCCACCGCGAGCAGGAACGCGTCTTCCGGAAGCGCCTCGCGGATGATTCGCATCCCCTCGCGGAACGCCTGTTCGGCCGTCACATTCGGGTCGTAATATTTTTTCGCGAGAAGCTCGAAATAAATAAAATCGATTTTGATAACCTTGAAACCCCACTCGCGTCCGATTCGGCGGAATAGAGCGGCGACCCATTCCTTCACTTCCGGATTCGTAATATCGAGGATCAGCCAGTCTTTCGGCATAATCGTTTCGGCAATCTGATTTTTCGGCGCGATCCATTCCGGATGCTCGCGGGCGAGCTCGCTTTCCGAGGAAACGCAGAACGGCTCGATCCACAAACCCGGCGAGAGCCCGAGCTTGCGTATGCGGTCCGCCATATATTTCATCCCGTGCGGGAATTTGCCGTTCGGCTCCCAGTCGCCGATCATAACCTGCCAGCCGTCATCAATCTGGAACGTGTTCATCCCGAACGGAAGCAAGCGCTCCGCAGCCCAGCGCGCGTTCTCAAGCATGTTTTCTTCAGTTATTGCGTGATGATATTTCGAGGCCCAACTGTTCCAGCCGTTGGGCGTTTCGCGCGCGCCGATCCGGATTTTGTACTGCTCCGCGACAGCGTCGGCGAATCGTTCGAGCGACGGATGCGGCGGCGGTTCGGTCGAAAGACCTATGTAAAGCCGTTCGCCCTCGAACTTTTGTTTCGGCTCCACCCGGATGTCCGGATCATATTCCACAATCGCTTTGAGCGACGAGAGCGCGGTCCAGTTCTTCTCCTTCATCGAGGCGCCGGGCGTGTAAAACGAGCGGATGCTGATCTTTCCGCTGTCAACGGTAAGGAACCCGAAGTGCGATGTGCGCCGCGTCGCGCGGTCGTAATACGCGGCGTTCCAGTTCGAGACAACCGGCTCCGGCGCGTTCACGACCCTGACAAAAAAGTCGTACATGAGTTTGTAGCCGTTTTCGAGCGCCCAGACATCTTTCGGATCCGGGCCGGGGAAAAAACCGCCGAAGTGCTCGTTGTCCGTCTGGAGCGGTATCGTGTGGCTGACGCTCACCGGCAGATCGCTCTTGTTGGCCAGCGTCTGAATGACCGTGAAAAACGTCTTCGATTCGTAGAACCGGAACGTCGTGACAAATCGCAACATCGTCTCTTTGTTGTCGTATGAAACGATCGCCATGCGGCCCTCGCCCTGCCGGTCCGTGAAGTTCCTGACATCGACGGCGAAATTCCTGTTGCCGGCGAACGCGACAACTTTTTTCTGGCCGCCCGCCGCGACTCCCCACAGCGAAGTAGCGTTGCGGATCAGCGGCTCGCCGTCGCTCCACCAAACATCCCACATGCCGGTGTCCGGATGAAACGAGAAGCTGTACGCATCCGCCTCGACCTTCAGTTCGAGAGGCGTGTTGATAATGTTAAGTTCCGCCCGCGCCGGAGCGCATGCGCATAAAGCTGACAACAAAACGCCCAAAACCAGCGGCAGCCTGGCCGCCGCTCCGCGCGCGGCCCGCGAAATCGCATTAAAACCCATTTTCAAAATATTTACCTTGTCCCTCGCGCCTGATTCGCAGCCGGTCCACAAACAGCAAACGGCCTATTTTCTTAGATAGATCAAGAGTACCATTTAGATAGAGCGCCGTCAAACCGAAAAAATGGAAAGGAATTCGTTGAGGCGGCAAAAGCCGCCCGCCCAAACCTATCTATATTTGTATTGACACGCCGCAGGGGTAGAGCTAACATATATTGCAATCTGCTCAAACGCGGTTGCGGCCCGTTTGAGTTTTTTTTATTGAGCCGGAATAAAATCGGTTCCGGAGTTGAAAGCGCGCGGCGGCGGGAAGACGGTTGGCCCTGAAGACAAAACGCCGCGTTAAACGTAAGGACGGGAGGCAAACTCCATGCCCGGCATCGTATTGGTCGGAGCCCAGTGGGGCGACGAAGGCAAAGGCAAGATCACAGACATGCTCGCCGAAGGCGTAGACATGGTCGTCCGCTATCAGGGCGGCAGCAACGCGGGTCACACCGTTAAGGTTGATAACGAGGAGTACATCCTACACCTGATTCCGTCAGGCATCCTTTATAAGGATAAGATTTGCATCATCGGCGACGACGTGGTCGTCGACCCGAAGACGCTCATCGACGAGATGGACCAGCTCATGGCGCGCGGCGTCTGCCTCGACAACCTGCGCATCAGCGGCAACGCGCATCTCGTCATGCCCTATCACAAGACGCTCGACAAGTTCGAGGAAGAGCTCAAGGGCAAGCACAAGCTCGGAACAACCGGACGCGGGATCGGCCCGGCCTATGTGGACAAAATGGCGCGCGTCGGCCTGCGGTTCAACGACCTGTTCGACCGCGAAGAGTTCATCGGCCGGCTCGGCCACACGCTGAAATATAAGAATTTAATTCTGCGCGAGATATTCAAACACGAAGGCTTCGAAACCGACGTGATCGCGGAAGAATACCTCGCCTACGGCGACAGACTGAAGAAATATGTGTCAGACACATCGATACTGATACACAACGCGCTGCGCGAGGAAAAGTTCGTGCTGTTCGAAGGCGCGCAGGGCACGCTGCTGGACGTCACGCACGGAACCTATCCGTACGTAACGTCGTCGCACCCGGTTGCGGGCGGCGCGTGCGTGGGCGCGGGAGTCGGCCCGACGAAGATCTCGCGTGTGCTCGGCATCACCAAGGCCTATACGACACGTGTTGGCGAAGGCCCCTTCCCGACCGAACAGATCAACGAGGTCGGCGAACTGATGAGAAAAAAAGGCGGCGAGTACGGAGCCACAACAGGCCGCCCGCGCCGCTGCGGATGGCTCGACGCCCTTCTGCTCCGCTACAGCGCCCGAATAAATGGCATGAGCGCTCTCGCAATGACGAAGCTCGACGTGCTCGACGAATTCGACACGATTAAAGTCTGCGTCGGATACAAAGTCGGCAACGAAGTCATCAGCGAATTCACGACCGATTTTCGCAAGCTGCGCGAGTGCACCCCGGTCTATGAAGACCTGCCGGGCTGGAAAACAGACACAAGCCACGTAAAAGACTACCGCGACCTTCCGGAAGCGGCGCAGAATTACGTGAAGTACATAGAGCGCATAATCAAGACGCCGATATCGATAATTTCAGTCGGTCCGCGACGCGCGCAGACGGTTATCCTCAGGAAGTTCGTCTGACGAAATCGTATAAACAAGCAATAAACGCCGGAAGTTGCCCGAAAATATTGACATGGCAAATCCGGCCATTATAATAAGACGGTTATTAAGAAGCTGACCTTTGAAATGATTTCCCACCCGGAGTTGTCCCGGATCAACCCGGGCCTGCCGAAATAGTAGGGGCCGTTAGCTCAGTTGGTAGAGCACCGGACTTTTAATCCGGGCGTCCCGGGTTCGAACCCCGGACGGCTCAAGTAAGCCCTCATCGTCTAGGGGTTAGGACACCGCTCTTTCAAGGCGACGACAGGGGTTCGAATCCCCTTGAGGGCGTAACATTCGGTTCGGGCGGGTAGTTCAGTGGGAGAACGCTTGCTTCACACGCAAGAGGTCGTGGGTTCGAAACCCACCTCGCCCAATGAAGCCCCGAACCCGCCGCGCGGCGAGCAACGGGCGCGCAAAGCAGCAGCAAAGCATTAAGGAGCCGTGGTGTAGCGGTTAACATGCCGGCCTGTCAAGCCGGAGATCGCGAGTTCAATCCTCGTCGGCTCCGTAAGGTAATCGAAAAAGAGAGGGTGTGTTAAAATTGCCGGGAGTAACAGTAAAAGACGGAGAGTCCATTGAAAGCGCGTTGAGAAGATTCCGAACCGTTTGCCGCGACGCGCGGATTCAGGAGGACTTCAAACGCTCGCAGAGATACGAGAAACCGAGCGAAAAAAGACGTCGGAAAATTCAGGAAAGCCAGCGGCGCCGCGCGCGCAAGAACCGCAAGTCGGGCGACTGACAAGCGGGAGCTGCCAGATGAGTTTTTCATAATTATTAAGCATCAGCCGAGGTAGCTCAGTCGGTAGAGCGAAGGACTGAAAATCCTTGCGTCGCCGGTTCAATTCCGGCCCTCGGCACTACCCTGTAACGCAAATAATTAAAACCTTATCTCTGATTTCACGCATACGCAAACATACTTATAACCAGCCGCCCATTTCGTTTCACTTGATTCGATTTAGCGCCGTTATGGACTGCTTATAAGTCACTTTGGGGTCACTGACAAATAATATCAGCTTCCCAAAATCCCGAACCGTAGAGCGCGTCATTGCGAGGAAGCCGGATTGTGGCTGACGAAGCAATCCCGATCTCTATTCCTATAAATATCGCAGTCTTTATAAGCTTTTTTGCCTTTTCATCTCCCTGTCTTCTGTTTTCCGTCTACCGTCTACTGCTTTTACGCTTTTTTTTCTCGCTGCTCGCTACTGCCTTTCGCTCCCGTTTGTTTCAGAGAGGTTTGCTGCGCCGTTTACCTTCTCGGCAAGCAGAACCAGGCCGGCCATCTTCCGCATGACAATACCCGAAAGAGCTTTTGCTCCGGGCAGTTTCATCAATATTCTTGAGAGTTTTTTCATTCTTGTTTTTGACAGTCTGAATGAAACATAGTCGTCTTCGATCCTCTTAACTTTAAAATATTTGCCGAAAGTTCTAATTATTTTTTCGTAATCACGGTAGAAAGTATATTCGTCCAGCCAATTCAGGCTTGATAACGCATATTCAGAGTATGATTTATCTAATTTATAATACCCGAATCCCAATAAACGCATTGTGTATACATAGTAAAACCTCAGTCTGCTCCCTTTGGAAAACCAATGGACAAAAGGAATGCCCAAATGGCCTTCCCTTATCACATCTTTGGATGGGAAAAGGCAGACTATTTTAGCATTTGCGCTCATCACTCTATGGATTTCTTTCAATGTGGAGTCGAGATTCTCGACATGCTCGAACACCTGGTTGCAAACAATAATATCGAACTTGCCGTCTTCGAAATCAATTATTCCATTTTTGATTTCTCTGATTGAATCGTTGAGAAGGCCCTCGTTTTCCGCATGCGTTTTATAGGATGGAGCGGCGCTGTAAAACACATCGGCGCCGTACATATTCACGCCGCATTTACGGGCTTCAATCACGACGTCCCCGGCTCCGCAGCCATAATCAAGAACACACGGGGTTTTCGATTCTTCCTGTGATTGGGAAGATGCCCATTTCAGCATGTACAAATAATTAACGTGCATATTCGGCAAGCCCCTCTATACCAACATGCAATTCGGCTTCATTGATATTTTCTTTAACGTCGAGCATAGCGGCATTTCTTTGCGACACATGATCATACCGGAATTCAGGAGACAACGCGCTTAATTACCCCTCAAGTATGTATCGTACGTTATTTTCACTTCTCCATCATACCACTTTCTCCCCTCCATCAACAACTGCTCTCCGATTCGCAATTTCATTTTATAATCTTCCCTCAAGTTATGCGTTTTCATTCTTATAAATAATTGATATCTTAATTTTAAAGCAGTTTTTATAAGGTCTGTTATTCGATATTCTGTTTTTTAATTTACTTATCTTTCCAGTTCCACCACTTGAGCAATTCCGGGTCGCGCCGTTCCTCCGTCGCGAAATAAACAGCGCCCCGGAACACATACAGCAGACACCGGTCCTGCCTCACGCCCGCAAGCCGGTTCGATTTCTCGTACATCGCCTCCGGGTCCATGCCCTTCAGGTCGCTCACCTTCCGGATGCCGAGCGCGTACAAATCCGCCGCGATGCTCTTCCCGACCCCGGGAATAACCTGCAATTCCTTCAACGCTTTCTCTTTCATGATCGGCTCGCCTCTTCACGGGTTTTCCGGTTCCGCACGTTCTGTGTTATATTTTACATCAAGTGGCCATTATAAATATAATAATTTAGGGTGCCACCCCACAACCCTGTTGTGGGTGATGAATTTACCGTTTTTCGGTAAGTTGGTATTATACTTAACGCTTAACGAGGCGCAAATGAAAAAAATACTGATCGTTCTCGCAGCGCTCGCCGTTTTTATCTCAGTCGCTGCGGCGTCCGTCCGCTGCGAAGAAGCGACAACGCTGAATCTCACAAAATACAAAGACGCGAAGTCGCTGAAAACGCACGAGGAAATAATCAGCCGCGTTAAACTGTCCGGCAAGATCTGCCGCTTCGGTGTGTATGATTACCATGCGATAGTTCCGAACGCGCAAGTGTGGGTGGCGGAATACCCGGAATCGAAAAAACTGGACATCCGGTCGGACGCCGCGGGCTGGTGGACGCTGAACGTCATAAAGTACAAGGGAAAAGACGACGGATTTTCATTCGTGTATGAAAAAGAGGGCTGGATCACCACGAAATCGAATGTGATCGCGGTAACCGATCAGGACAACACGGACCTGGCGATTCAGTTTATCGACCCGGACGTTTTTCGCAATGGAATGAAGCCGCTGATAGGGTTGATAATGATGTCGGCGAAGCGGCCGGCGGGCGCGGGCGTGAAATTCAGGAACGCGATGGTGACGACAGTCGGGAAATCGTGGGCGAGCATGCACGACGACAGGCTGCCGCACGGCGAACCCGGCGCGACCGTCACAATCGTTCCGGGCGCCGTCGGCCCGCTCTATTTCAACGAAAAGGTAATGCCCGATCCGGCCTACCCGGCCACATCAGTCGACGGCGGCGTGGCATGGCTCAACGTCCCAAAAGGCGAATACTCCGTCACCGCCGCAAAGGAAGGCCTGACATTCGCCACCGTCAAATTCGTCATAGACGCCGCCGATGCCGCAAACGGAATCGTCCTCTATATCGCCTCCCCGCCGGACGCCATTCAAGGCTCGAACACAGCGGAACCGTGAATCCGGGCATGAAGCGTGGGGAAAAGCGCGCAGCGCTAACAGCAAATTAATTGTTACAATTATATTGACACTTTTGCAAACAGGCGTTATTCTTATAATAAGAGTTGAACGAATTAATACCGCCAAAGTATCGACTCTCAAGATTTTTGAATTTTAAGGCGGAAAAAAATACTGCGAGGTCAAGAACTATGAAAAAAACTTATTCAACACAAGGAGTATGGTATGAAAAAATCGACAAACACCCATGTTCAATCGCTGCTTTTCAAGGAGGTTATTAAAAGCGTAAAAAGATTATTCGAAAATCAGACTGAAACCCGAGATAAGCTTATATACGTTTTCAGCTATTTCGAAAAGCATGAATCGCCGAAAATGGAGGCTATTACAAGCCAACTGACACCGGGGAAGCCGTTCAAATGCTCGTTTGCAGGCTTCAAGTCTATGGGAAATGACGGTGAATTTCTAATTACGCCCGGAAGCAACGTGAATGATATGAAGATATATTTTGATGACCGGAAAATAGGAAATAAAATCGCCGAAGGAAAATACGCGTTCTCGTTCAAGTTTTATGTCAATCTTGGAAAATTCTTTCCTTCGGTAGAATTGAAATACCTAACCTGATACGCAAAGAGACGAGGGGCATTGCGAACAAATACTGAAAAATAGAAAGAATTGATGATAATGAAAACTACCGCAACTAAAACACATCTGACAGAAGACCAGATAAAGAGGAATTTCGGCCGGTTTATTTCAACACACCGGAAACTGCTTGATATGACGCAGCATCAACTTGCCGACAGAGCTGGCATGGACAATACATACATTTCGCGGCTCGAAAAAGGCCTGATAGCGAAACCGAGACCGGAAACATTAGATAAAATAGCAAACGCTTTGAACATTGACGTGAAAGTTCTCAGCGACAAGGTATATCCCAAAAAGAATAAAGAAGGCCTGTTTGAAGATTCCACGATCGTATTTGATCCGGATAACAAACAGCTCCCTTCATATTTCATGGAGTTGCTTGATAAGCAGTCAAAACAAGATGATACGGCGAATGAAAAAGACGCGGATCAGGAAACCGACGAACTTATCACACAAGTGATAATCAATCTATTCAGGAAGGAATTGAAAGAAGGAAATTTAGTAAAAGATTGCCGGGGCCTCCTTGAAAAGAAACTGAAAAAAGACCTTCTTGCTAAAGCCGCGAAATAGCTATAGGATTCTATTTGAACAGCAAAGTTTGAATTGATAATTGGAGAAATATATTGAAAAAGACAATTTACGTGGTTTCTCCAAGCCTTTTTTCATCGAAAGAACTCCAGCAATACGAAGAGAAAATTCTGGATAATAAAAATCTAACTGAGACAGAGGCTTCAAAATTTTTTGTTGATTTTCCAAAATTTCTTACTGTAGGTGGATATAAAGGAATTGCAAAAGAAGTAGTGTTATATTCAGGCTCTGGAGAATACATGTATCGTGTGGATTTTTGCAGGCAAAAATTCGGCGCCATGTATTGGGATGTTGTTGAATTGAAATCTCCAAATAAACCTTTCCTAATAAAAAAGGGGAAACATTGGGATTTTTCTTCTGAAATTCATCATGGAATTCATCAAGCCTTAGATTACAGACATTTTTTAGACAATGATCTCAATTGTATTGAAACTGAGAAAAGGTCTGGCATTAAGATATTTCAACCGCGAATTCTTTTAATTGGCGGAAGAAAAAATGACAATATTGACTCGAAGGAAATTTTGAGACTAACTTCGTATTTTAATAATGTTGAAATAAGCTCTTACGATGATTTATATAATTATGCAAAAGATCATTATTCATCGAGTTCGATTACTGTGCCGATTATCCAAAACAAGGATAAGTCTTCCTATAATAAAGATGTTGCTATTAAATCTCTTAGAGAACAAATCCGTTCTGCGCTATTAGAATTGAATTTTCGAGAAAGACGAGTCCTCGAACTTCGTTATGGCCTTATTGATGGACACCCTCGAACTGTTGAAATTACAGCCCAAGCATTTGGGTTGAAGTCAAATCAGCTCAAACAAATAGAAGCTCAAGCGCTTCGCAAACTCAGACAAACAACGCCTTTCAAACAGTAATTTTTTATACTAATTTCAACAATGGATTCAGGATTTTTCAACAGTGTTTATTTCTTCTCTGAAATCATTTTCGCGACGATGGCCGCGAGTTCGTCGGCGATGGCGAGTTTTGTCATGAGGGGGGTGGCTTTGAGGGCGATTTTCACGCTGCCGACTTCTTTAGTTTCCCAGCCGGCGTTGTCGGCGAGCGACTCCGCGGGGCGCACGAACATCACCCGGTTGGTGTCCACGGCGAATCCGGCGTCTTTGGCGCGCACGTCGTTCAGCACGATCATTTCCAGCCGCTTGCGGCTGAGTTTGCCGACAGCGTTGTCGAGGTGGTTGTCGGTTTCGGCGGCGAAGCCGACGATTATCTGGCCCGCCGGTTTCGCGGCGGCGAGGTTGGCGAGAATATCCTGAGTGCGGGTGAGTTCGAGAGTCATCCCGGCGCCGTCGGCTGATTTTTTGATTTTCGAGTCGGCCACCGCGACCGGAGTGTAGTCGGCCACCGCGGCGGCCATGACGATAACATCCTGTCCGGCGGCGCGGGAAAGCACGGCGTCGTTCATCTGGGCTGCGGACTCCACGGGCGTGAAATCCACTCCATACGGCGGCACAAGGCTCGACGGCCCGGAAACAAGGGTGACGTCCGCCCCGTACCTTGCGAAGGCCTCAGCGATGGCGTAGCCCATTTTGCCGGTCGAGCGGTTGGAGATGAAGCGGACGGGGTCGATGCGTTCGCGGGTAGCGCCGCCGGTGACGAGGACTTTGCGGCCGGCGAGCAGTTCGCGTTCGCGCACGAGCAGCATGGCGCGCTCGAAGATCGCTTCCGGCTCGGCCATGCGGCCGGTTCCGATGTCGCCGCAGGCAAGTTCGCCAGCGACCGGCTCGATCACCTGCGCGCCGCGCTCGTGCAGCGCCCGCAGGTTCCGCTGCGTCGTGGTGTCGAGGTACATCGCGGAATTCATCGACGGAGCGAGCAGGACCGGGCATTTCAGGGTTACGAAAACGGTGGAGAGCAGGTCGTCGGCGACGCCGCTCGCGAATTTCGCGATGATGTTTGCGGTGGCGGGCGCGACAACGAGAAGTTCGGCCCATTTAGCGAGCTCGATGTGCTCGAACTCGGACCGTTCGGCGTACATGTCGTGGTAAACCGGATATCCGGTGAGAGATTCGAGAGTCACGCGTGTGACGAACTCGAAAGCGTGTTTAGTGGCGATAGCCTTGACTTCAAAGCCCTGTTTTTGGAAAAGGCGAATGAGGAGCGGCGCTTTGTAGGCGGCGATGCCTCCGGTGACTCCGAGAAGGAGACGGCAGCCCATTACTCGACGGCGACGTACTCGCCCGCTTCTTCTTCGAGGCCGGCGTATTCATCGTCGAACTCCATCGGCTCGATGTCGAACGCTTCTTCGTCGTCGAAGTCGAAATCGGTGTCGAGATTGATCATTTCGTCGAAAGAAATGTTGTCGGTTTCCGGCTCGAGTTCCTCGACCTCGGAGGCTTCGAGGCCCTGAGTGTAGCCGACGTAGCCGGCGGTGATCTCTTCGAGAGCTACCTGAAGCGGATGCTTGCTGCGCGACCTGACATAAACTTCAACGCCGTCGTTGATCTGGCGGGCGCGCATGGAAGCGACGTTCACGAGCGTGTATTTGTTGCCTATGAAATCCTCAAATAGTTTATCTGTCGAAAATTCCGCGAACTGCATCAGTTATCCCTATCCCCCTAAGCTATTGGCCGCGCCCTCGCGGGCATAAACAGGCACCCGGCAGCGTTCTGCTCTGATAATACATATAGCGTTTTTTACGCATTCGTCAAGCTTTTCGTTCATAACACAGTAATCGTAGCGAGTGACGGCGGCCAGTTCGCGGCGCGCGGTTTCCATGCGCACCTCGATCTCGGCGCGCAGCGCGTCGCCCGTCAGTTTCGACGGCCTGTTCTCGAGCCGCTCCCGAAAAACCTCCGGCGGCGCTATCAGAAATATCAGCACGGCGTCCGGATAGGCAGTCTTTACGTTCAGCGCGCCCTGCACGTCGATCTCGAGATAGAGATCTTTCCCGGCGTCGTGCGCCCGGTCGAGATTCGCGCGCGGCGTCCCGTATTTCGAAACGTGAACCGGCGCCCATTCGAGGAACTCGCCGGCTGCGATCATCTCATCGAACCGCTCAGGCGTCACGAAATTATAACTCTCGCCGGGAACCTCGCCGGGCCGCGGCGGTCGCGTTGTCGCCGACACCGAATACTCGATCGTGTCCCTGATTTCGGGCTGCTTGAACAGCTCAGCGGTGACCGTGGACTTGCCGACTCCGCTCGGGCCGGACACTACGAAAAGCCTGTGTTTTCTCTCAAAAGGAACGTCGAACATGGTTGGATTATACCGTTTTTCTATTGAATCTTGTAGAGGTTTGCGCAGATATAGTTAAGCTTTATCTTCCGAATGGTCTTCTTTTTCAGTAACGAAGCGGTTGGCGATGGTTTCGGGTTGGAGCGCGGACAGAACGATATGGCCGCTATCCATGACGATGATAGCGCGGGTGCGGCGGCCGCAAGTCGACGCGATGAGCGTGCCCTTGCCTTTGGCTTCCTGAATCAGCCTTTTAATCGGCGCGGATTCCGGCGACACGATGGCGATGACCCGCCCCGCTGAAATGATGTTTCCGAATCCGACATTGATCAGTCTTGTTTCCAAAATTACCGTCCCCCGTTTTGTTTTCCTATCATTAATATCTCAAAATCCGGGCGATTCCGACACCCCGCGACGCGCTGCATTCAGGATTGGCGGCTTATTGCGCGTGTTTGACTAGCCAATAAGCCTATTTTTACTATAATTCGCTGCATTTCATCAATTATCTATAATAATATCGAAATACCGACCGTTTATACCTTAGTAATCCCTCTAATCTTCGGATTCAAAGTTTGTATAAGAATTAGGGTCCGGGGTCCGGAGCCCTGCATCGAGCAATGGAAGCTATTGAAATAACGCTGATATTTCATTCAGCGGAACAAGCCAACGAGGAATAACAATTAAAAAAGCGGTGGCGCAGTTAATGGAAAGCGCAGAGCTGCCATCTGCCGTCTGCTGCCTGCCATCACTTCTTTTTACACAGGCAGGCGTTTGCGGACGCTTGTGATAACAACGTTTTCGCGGCCCCGCAGAGCGGCGAAAATCACCATGGCCGTCTGGTTGTGGAGGAGGTAGTGCCATTTCTTTCGAGGCATGAATTCGGGCAGCACGAGCGTGAATATCTCGTCGGGGTTTGCCTTGCTCTCGCGGTCGATGAATTCGATCAGCGGCTTTGTGACCGAGCGGAAAGGCGAATCAAGCACGATGAAGGGAATGGAGAGGTGAAGGCGGTCGATCTGCGCCTGAACGCGTTCGGCTTCATCCTGATTGATATTGATGTAGAGGCCGGTGACGTCTTTTGAGATGGAGTAGCAGAAACGAAGCGCGAAGAGAGAAACCTTGGAGACGCTGGAGATCGGAAGGAACACCCTGTTTTTGAGGGGCGAGTAATCCGGCTTGTCCGTCTCGACGCGAAGCGAAGCGGCGACCTGTTTGTAATGGTTGAAAACTCTGGTGAACATATAAACGATGATCGGGATGAGGACGATGACAATCCAGGCGCCATGGATAAATTTCGTATAGGCGCTGATGACAACGACGACGGCGGTTGTGAGCGCGCCCAAGCCATTGAAGACGATGGAACGCTGCCAGCCTTTAGAGCGCAGGCGCCACCAGTGAATGACCATTCCCGACTGGGAGAGCGTGAACGAAAGGAAGACGCCGACGGCGTACAAAGGAATCAGACGCGTTGTGATTCCGTTGAAGGCGATAAGCAGAACGCAGGAGATCGTGCCGAGCAGAATAATGCCGTTCGCGAAAACGAGGCGGTCGCCGAGGTTGGCCATCTGGCGGGGCATGAAGTTTGCGCGTGCGAGAATCGAAGAAAGCCTCGGAAAGTCGGCGAAGCTTGTATTGGCGGCCATGATCAGAACAAGAGCGGTGCCTGCCTGAAGACAGTAATACATGACATTCCGGCCGAAGATATGGCGCGCGATTTGGGAAATGACAGTTTCCTGCGGATTGGGCAGAACATGAAAATGAAAGGCGAGATAGCTAACGATCAAAAACATCCCGATACACATAACCGCCATAACGGTGAGCGTTTTTCTTGCGTTGATCGCCTCAGGCGGCTTGAAAGCGGGAATGCCGTTGCTTATCGCTTCGATGCCGGTGAGAGCGGCGCAGCCCGAGGAAAACGCGCGCAGTATGAGAAGAACTGTGATGGGTTGCTGCATCGGCAGCGTGAAATAATCTGGGTTGGACGCCGTCTGATGAAGGAATACAGCCCTGTAACACCCGTATGCCAGCGTGATAGCCATCACTGCGAGAAAAAAATAAGTGGGGACGGAAAAGACGGCGCCGGACTCGCGGACGCCGCGCAGGTTCATGATCGTTATGAAAGCCACGCAGGCGAGGCAGATCTCGACGCGGAATGGAAACAGTTCAGGGAAAGCCGATGTTATGGCCGCCACGCCGGCGGCCGTGCTGACTGCGACGGTGAGAATATAATCAGTCAATAAAGCTCCGGCGGCAATCAGCCCCGGCATTGTTCCCAAGTTGTCTTTTGCGACAATATAAGCGCCGCCTCCGTTCGGATATGCCGGAATTGTCTGCCTGTACGAAAGGATTACCACGGCAAAAAGGATGGAAATCGCAATCGCAATCGGGATCGTGAATGTCGTGAGAGCCGCTGTTCCCGCGAGCGCGAGCACGAGCGCGATTTCCTCGGTCGCATAAGCGACTGAAGACAGAGCGTCCGACGAGAAAACGGACAGCGCCATGAAATTGTTCAGTCGTTGATGTTTGAGTTGGCGGGTTTCGAGAGGTTTGCCAACAACAATACGCTTAAAAGACATGCTCATAACTCACCTTCGCGAAGAGGCCAATGGGCGGCATGCAAGGGTAATGAAAATGTCCTAAGTATGCTGTTGCCATTGCGCTTCCAGATGCCTGCGAGGTTAGCTGTCGGGCTCGGATTAGGAAGTATCCTATCCCTTTCGGGAATACGCCCCTTTAATCGGGTCCCCCGCGTTCATCCCTGACGGATGAACTTCGGCTGCAATTAAACACAATATAAGAACTTATCAGAAAAAAGTCAACAAAGCGCGTGGAAGTAATCGAGGCGATAGCATTGCATAAACTGATTGGGGAATGTTTTCAGGTTAATCGGGACAAAATACAACACAAAAAGCTTACTTGCCGCCGGCTGTGATACGACCGCGGCCGGCGGCTCAACTCCCGGGATTTCCCGGGTTTGACTTAAGTAGCCGTTGGTTATGATGAATACTTGTATACGTTGATTCCGAGGCGCATGTTCGGATGATCCGGAACCGGCACATTGCCTTCGGACGACGCGACAACAAGCGTTTTCCCCGATTTCGATTTGCCGAAATCCTTCGCCAAGTCGATCTCAATCTTCATGATGTCGCCATCAACGGTGATGCTGATGTTCTTCGCCATTTTAATTATTCTCCTTTCCTCTTGTCTTTTTCTTCTTGAACTTCTTTTCTCATAAGATCAGAGTATTTTTTTAT
>Ga0172379_10002245_pt1 | contig 34931 bp, 38 predicted proteins | sample GrowelOW334metaG_FD_119756 | JGI IMG/M metagenome (GOLD analysis project Ga0172379, IMG submission 119756) | Groundwater microbial communities from an aquifer near a municipal landfill in Southern Ontario, Canada - Groundwater well OW334 metaG | ecosystem: Environmental > Aquatic > Deep... | reverse complement strand
GCTTCTTTCTGATTAACCGCTTTAAGTTTAGCCCCGGCCTTAACACCTAAAATTAACTCAATATGACTAGTTCTTTTTCGAATCGGAGCAGAACGGCCATGGGCTCGCGGCCGCCAGCGTTTCAAAACCGGCCCACCATTAACGGTTATTGTCTTGATATACAAATCTTTTTTGTCTAATTGAAAATTGTTTTCCGCATTGGCCACAGCCGAATTGATTAATTTAGTCACTGGTCTAACCGCAGCCTTATTAACAAACTTTAAATAATCCAAAGCTTTGACTGCTTCCAGACCTTTTAGTTCATCAATGACTAATCTGACCTTTCTGGGTGCCACGTGAATAAATCGGGCTGAAGCCTTAACTTCCGTTACCACTTTTTTGTCCTTTTTATTCTTTGGCAGTTGCAGCTTGCTGTCTTTTTTCTCTTCGGGTTTAACCTTAGCCATTTTATTATCTAATTGTTTGTCTTTGGTTTCTTCCATATTTAACTTTTAAATTATTTCTTTTCGGCTGAATCAGTTGCTTTCTTGCGCTCATCAGCAGCTTTAGTCGCTGCCGCCCGTTCTTGCTCTTTAGCCATTTTACCACCATGAACAACAAATTTTCTCGTTGGCGAAAATTCACCTAAGCGATGGCCAACCATGTTTTCAACAATATTAACCACAATATGCTCTCGACCATTGTGGACGCCAATAGTATAGCCAACCATTTCCGGCGTAATCATACAAGCTCGATCCCAGGTTTTAACTACTGTTTTATCACCTGGTTTGATATTTTTTAATTTCGCCAGTAATCTTTCATTAATGTACGGACCTTTTTTTAAACTTCTTGACATAATATTTAAGTTTTAATTATTTCTTTCTTTTACTACGCCGACGGTTAACAATAAATTTATTAGAATATTTATTTTTCTTACGGGTTTTTACTCCTAAAGCTTTTTTACCCCAGGGAGTTTTTGGCGCTTTCATCCCAATCGGATTATGACCTTCACCACCGCCGTGAGGATGATCAACTGGATTCATAACTTTACCGCGAACCGTTGGCCTAATTCCCATGTGTCTTTTCCGACCAGCCTTACCAATCCTTAAATGCATGGCATCAGGGTTAGAAACTTGACCCAAAGTCGCTAAAGATTTTTTAGAAATCAATCGGATCTCTGAAGAAGGCATTTTAATTGTCGCATATTCACCTTCAACTGCCATTAGCTTAGCCACTGAACCAGCAGTCCGAACTAACTGGGCTCCCCGGCCAGGACTAATTTCAATATTGTAAATTAATGAACCTAAAGGCAAATGTTCTAAAGGCATTCGATTGCCTGGTTTAATCTCAGTGCGTTTAGTTGAAGAAATAACCTGATCCCCAACTTTTAAATCAACCGGGGCAATAATATAACACTTATGGCCATCTTGATATTTTAATAAAGCGATTCTAGCTCTGCGGTTTGGGTCATATTCAATCGCTTCTACAGTGGAAGGCATATCATACTTATTCTGCTTATAATCAATTAAACGGTAAAATCTCTTAGCTCCCCCGCCCCGATGGCGGACAGTAATTTTGCCACTGGCATTCCGGCCACCAGTCTTACGTTTAATCATAACTAATTTCTTCTCGGGTCTTTTAAGAGTGATATCAGAAAAAGTATCAACCGATGTCTGTCGGCGACCAGGAGTAGTTGGTTTGTAAATTCTTATTGGCATGTTAACTGTTAAATGTTAATGGCTAACTATTATTTAGACTCCTTCGTAAACTTCAATCTTATCGCCGGCTTTCAAGGTAACTATTGCTTTCTTCCAACTCTTTGTTTTACCTTGAATTCGGCCATAACGGACATTTTTTCCGGAAAGATTAGAAATATTAACTTTAATTGGTTCAACGTTATAAATCGTCCGAATTGCTTTTTTAACTTCAACTTTATTCATTTTTGGGTTGATGGCAAAAATATATTTATTTAAGGGTCCTAAATCACTGGCTTTTTCCGTAATCAAAGGTTTAACCAAAACTCGATAGGCCAAAGTTGTTTTGCCTTTGAGCTCACCGGTCTTAGGTTCTAGTTTTTTAGTTTCTTTCAATGCCGACACTTCTGCTTTAGCTTTTGGTTCAACAACTTTTTTCTCTTCTTTCTTAATCTTTTCGTCCTTAACGACCGCTCCACTTGAACTCGGTTTTTTGGTCTCTTCTTTATTTACTTTTTTAAATTTATCAAAAATTCCCATATTATTTTATCCTTTGGCGCCCAAGCGAGCCTGGCTAGCAGCGGAAACAAAAGTTTTTTCAATCTCGGCTAAGGAATCAAGGGGCATTAATAAATATTGCTGTTGCAAAACGGCTAAAACATTTAAACTATTTGCCTGGATGGTAACAAGCCGAGGAATATTGCGAGCTGCTCTTTGGACTTTTTCATCTTTTTTTGGCAAGACTAACAAAATACCTTTTTCTCTGGATTTCTTGGTCTTCTCTGATTTTTCTATCTTCTTGCTGGTAACCTTTTCTTCTTTTTTAACGGTTTTTTTGGCTTTAGCTTCTCTCAATTTCAAATTTTGTAAAATCTTAAAAAACTTCTTGGTTTTAGCTTCTTCTAATTCCAATTTATCTAACAAAATTATTTTTTGATTATTAGCTTTATCGGATAAACTCATCAAAATCGCTTTACGCTTGGCCTTTTTATTAATTTTTAAGGAATAATTCTGATCCTTGGTTGGACCAAAGGTAATTCCCCCACCCCGCCATAAAGGTGAACGGATTGAACCATGACGAGCCCGCCCGGTTCCTTTCTGACGCCAAGGTTTGCGACCACCACCGCGGATTTCACCCCGGCCTTTGGTGTGAGCTAAGTTCTGTCTTTGATTGGCTTGCTGGCTAACAACGGCCTGCTGGATTAATTCTGGCTTAATTTCTAAACCAAAAACTTTTGGATTCAAATCCACTTCTTTGACTTTTTCTCCTGTTTGATTGTAAACCGTTGCTTTAGCCATAATTATTTCGTATTTTTGTCAGTAGCTTCTTGGGCAACTTCATTTTTAATTTCTGCTTTTACTTCTTTTTCCTCGGTCTTTTCTCCATCCGTCTCTGATTTTTTTTCTTCGACCTCAAGAATCAAATCACCAGTTCCGGAAATTAAAAGTAAATTACTTATTGGACCAGGTACGGCGCCACGGATAAAAATTTCATTCTTTTCCGGGTCAACTTCAACAATTTCCAAATTTGTTACCGTGACTTGGCCGCCACCCATCCGGCCGCCCATTCGCATCCCTTTAAAAACGTGCTGCACACCGCCGGCGCCAATTGAACCAGAGTGCCGTAACTGATCTTTATGACCATGAGTCGCCGGACTGCCATGAAAACCGTGTCGCTTTACTACCCCCTGGAAACCGCGACCCTTACTGGTTCCTGTCACTTTGACTAAATCGCCAGCTTGGAAAATTTTTGCGGTAATTTTATCACCCAGGGTTAATTTTTTTACTTCTGGGTCAGCAATTCTAAACTCTTTTAAAAAACGAAAGTTCCCTAAATTTTTCAAATGGCCGGAAATTGGCTTGTTTAAATTCCTTTTTGAGCCAAAACCAATCTGAACTGCTGTGTAGCCGTCTTTCTTGTCGGTTTTTACCTGGGTCACAACACAAGGTCCAGCCACTACTTTGGTAACTGGAATTACTGTTCCATCTTCAGTGAACTTCTGGGTCATTTCTTTTTTTTCTGCAAGTATGAATTTGGCCATATTGATTAATTAATATCATTCTAAATTTGGGGGTAAATAAAAATCTGCCTCAAAAAGCCAGATTAAATCTGCTGGCAAGTTGTTTGGCTTTTATTTTTTAGAATTGTTAATCTCCTTAAATAATGCCTTGAAATTATAGAGGTTTTTCCCAAGTCTTGATTAAAGGGAAACTTTCTCTATATTTTCAAAGATTAATTGCTAACTTATAGCTTACAGCTTTTAGCTGCTAGTTTATAGCTTCTCCAAAAGTTCTACAAGCTACAAGCTATCAGCTAAAAGCTAATTACACCATTTTTATTTCGACATCAACTCCGGCGGGTAAATTAAGATTCTGCAATGAATCAACCGTCTTAGGAGAGGGATCTAAAATATCTAATAACCGCTTGTGGATCCGCATCTCATACTGTTCCCGGGAATCTTTATGGACAAAAGAAGATCGTAAAACCGTATATTTTTTCTTCTCCGTTGGTAAAGGAACCGGGCCCAAAATTCTAGCACCCGTTCTTTCAACCGTGTCCATAATCGTTTTAGTCGACTGATCAATAATTTTATGATCGTAGGCTCTGATTTTAATTCTGATTTTTTGTTTACTCTCCTCAGCTTCTTCATCTTGTTGGCGAGAAGAAACCGGAATTTTCTTGATTGCTACCATGTTATTAGAAAGAACTTATTTAATGGTGGTGACGGGCTCTGCCCGTCACCACCGCTTTTTATTATTTAATAATCTTAGTTACTGAACCAGCACCAATAGTTCGACCACCTTCACGAATAGCAAACCGTTGTTTTTCTTCCAAGGCAACCGGTTTGATTAATTTAATCTTGATATCGACAGTATCACCAGGCATAACCATTTCTGCGCCTTCAGGGAGCTCAACTTCACCGGTGACATCAGCCGTACCAATATAAAACTGCGGCTTATAGCCTTTAAAGAATGGGCTATGGCGGCCACCTTCTTCTTTGGTTAAGATGTAGGTTTTGCCGGCAAATTCAGTGTGAGGAGTAATCGTCCCGGGTTTAGCCAATACTTGGCCTCGTTCAACTTCATCCTTTTTGGTTCCCCGCAGTAATATCCCGGCATTATCCCCGGCTCGGCCTTCATCCAAAGACTTATTGAACATTTCAATACCGGTCACAACGGTCTTTTGCGTGGGGCGCAAACCGACGAGCTCAATTTCTTCATTCAATTTAACGATTCCTCGTTCAATTCTGCCGGTGACTACCGTGCCTCGGCCTTCAATGGAAAAGATATCTTCAATTTCCATTAAGAATGGCTTATCAATATCGCGAACTGGTTCGGGAATATAGGCATCAACGGCTTTAATTAATTCTTCTATACATTTAGTGGCTTCCGGATCAGTTGGATTTTCCAAAGCTTTTAAAGCTGAACCACGAATGACCGGAATCTCATCACCAGGAAATTCATATTTCTTAAGTAAGTCTCTAACTTCTTCTTCAACCAAATCAATTAATTCTGGATCTTTAACTTGATCAACTTTATTAAGAAAAACCACCATGGCGGGTACACCGACCTGGCGGGCTAATAGAATATGTTCACGAGTTTGCGGCATTGGGCCATCGGTTGCAGCAACAACCAAAATAGCACCATCCATCTGAGCTGCCCCGGTAACCATATTTTTGACGTAATCGGCATGACCGGGACAATCGATATGGGCATAGTGTCTTTTTTCACTTTCATACTCAACATGAGCCGTGGCAATAGTAATACCACGTTCTTTTTCTTCAGGGGCATTATCAATCTGGTCAACCGTCTTTTGTTGAGATTTGAAACCCTTGTGGTGTAAATACTGTAAAATCGCTGCGGTTAATGTAGTTTTACCATGGTCAACATGACCAATTGTTCCTACATTAAGATGCGGCTTAGTTCGTTCAAATTTTTCAGCCATAATTGTCCTTCTTTTGCGATCTTTTGTGAGCCAGCCCTTGTTGAAGGATAGTCAAGGCGGATCGCGATTAATGTTTTATTTATTAATTAAAAATATTAAATTACAAAGCACTTCTGAGTATATAACAAATTCTCGACATTTGTCAACATTAGTCAATGGGTTCAAAATAGTAATTCTGCTCTTCTTCACCCTCTTCCGGCTGATTTTTAGCTCGATTGAGCAAATTTTTATCAAAGTTTAAAGGTGAATTACTGCTAGGATTTTTGTCTTCTTTAACTTTACTTTTAATCGTCGGCCAATTATCCAAATTTTCTGCCTCCTGATTAATTTTCCAAATCGCAATATCACGATTAATTTTTTCTAGCAGCTCATCCTCACTTAAACCGACCAATTCTGACTTACCCAAAACCAAATTTTGATAATTTTTAAAAGTGACAATAACATGAGAGGGCTCTCCACTTTCATCCAAAACAATACAGTTATCTCCTGTCCGATTTATCAAATCGATAATTTTTTTGAAATTTTGAGGCATAAGTTTTACCTTGCAACTTTACCCCGACACCAAAACTTATTTGTTTATTTTAAAATTTGGTTCAGTGCTACCAGGAGTCAGGGAAAAACTCTACTACCATTTTTTGGTGTTGGGGTGAACCCTCCTGATATTTCATGATTTCACCTAGCGTCTTGATCGGCCTTCGCGTCCGCTTTTTATTTCTTCGGTGACATTAGTTGGTACCTCAGCATAATGATCAAATTCCATATTATAAGAAGCCCGACCCTGAGTCATTGATCGTAGCTCAGTCGCATAGCCAAACATTTCTGCCAAGGGGGCGGTTGCATCAAGTACTTTCGATTGACCCCGATCACGCATTTCTTCAATTTGTCCCCGTTTAGAATTTATATTACCAATTACATCACCCATAAATTTTTCCGGCGTAATAATTTCAATTTTCATGATTGGCTCCAAAAGAATCGGATTAGCTCTTCTGACCGCCTCTTGCAAAGCAATTGAACCGGCAATCTTAAAAGCCGCTTCCGAAGAGTCAACTTCATGAAACGAACCATCATAAACTGTGACTTGTAAATCAATCAAGGGATAACCGGCAATCACCCCTTTATCCGTTGCTTCCTTGACCCCCTTTTGAATTGCCGGAATATATTCCCGAGGAATTAGACCGCCTTTAATTTCATCAATAAATTCAAAGCCTTCACCTCTGCCTTTTGGTTCAATCCGCAGCCAACAATGACCATACTGACCACGACCACCAGATTGGCGAATATATTTACCTTCAGCTTCGGCTGACGCCTTAATGGTTTCTTTATAGGCAACTTGGGGTTTACCGATATTGGCTTCAACTTTAAATTCACGTTTCATCCTGTCAACAATAACGTCCAAATGAAGCTCGCCCATTCCCGAAATAATTGTCTGCATTGTTTCTTCATCACCCCGAATCCGAAAAGTTGGATCTTCTTCTGCTAGTTTTGATAAAGCAATACCCATTTTTTCTTGATCAGCTTTAGTCTTTGGTTCAATGGCAACAGAAATTACCGGTTCGGGGAAAGTAATCGATTCTAAAACAATCGGCTTGGATTCATCACACAAAGTATGACCAGTAAAAGTATCCTTTAAGCCAACAGCAGCAGCAATATCACCGGCATAAACCTCTTTGATTTCTTCACGATGATTAGCATGCATCTGCACAATCCGACCAATTCTTTCCTTTTTGCCCGTTGAAGAATTTAAAACATAAGAACCAGCCTGAAGGGTACCCGAATAAACTCGGAAAAAACAAAGTTTACCAACAAAGGGATCAGCGGCAATCTTAAAGGCGAGCGCCGTAAACGGTTCACTGTCATCGGCTTTTCTGATTTCTTCGACGTCAGGTTTTTTCGGATTAAAACCTTTAACTGGCGGAATATCCAAAGGATTTGGTAAATAATCGCAAACCGCATCCAAAAGTAACTGAACACCTTTATTCTTTAAAGCTGAGCCCACCAAAATCGGCATAATCTCATTATTGATTACCAGATGCCGCAAGACGCGCTTAAAGGCGTCAATATCAATCGGTTTACCATCTAAATATTTATTCATTAATTCTTCATCATGTTGAGCAATTGCCTCAATTAGTTCATTCCGATGAAACTCAACTTTTTCTTTCATGTCTGCAGGAATTTCCGTTTTTTCAACTTCCTTTCCTAAATCATCTCTATAAAAAAAAGCTTCTTGAGTTAATAAGTCAATAACGCCTTTAAAATTATCTTCAGCACCAATGGGTAACTGGATGGGATAAGCATGTTTGGCTAAACGCTCTCTGATGCTTTCTAAATCAGCATAAAAATTTGCACCGGTCCGATCCATTTTATTAACAAAACCCATCAAAGGCACCTTAAACTTTTCCGCCTGATGATAAACAGTTTCCGATTGCGGTTCCACGCCAGCGACGCCATCAAATACGACGACGCCACCATCCAAAACCCGCAATGACCGCTGGACTTCAGCCGTAAAATCGATGTGGCCTGGAGTATCAATAATATTAATTCGACACTGTTTTTTTTCTTCGCCGCGCGGTGCCCAAAAACAAGTTGTGGCAGCGGAAGTAATCGTAATCCCCCGCTCCTGCTCCTGCTCCATCCAATCCATTTCAGCTTCACCCTCATGGACTTCGCCAATCTTATGTTTTTTCCCGGTGTAAAACAAAATACGCTCGGTTACTGTAGTTTTGCCGGCGTCGATATGGGCAATAATGCCAATATTTCTAGTTTTTTCTAAAGTATAGGCTCTGGGCATAATATAAAATTCGAATTTTGAATTTTGATTCAATATTCTAATATTAGAATATTTAAAATTGATTCAAAATTAAAAATTAAAAATTCAACTTTATCGGGCGAAATGAGCAAAAGCTCGGTTGGCTTCAGCCATTCTATAAGTATCTTGGCGTTTTTTAATAGCTGCACCTTCTTTATTATAAGCCGCCATTAATTCATCGGCTAACTTCTGACTCATTGGCGCTCCTTTGCGCGCTGAAGCTGCATTGATTATCCAACGAAAAGCCAAAGCTAATCTTCTCTCACCAATCACGGCAACAGGAATTTGGTAATTACCACCACCGATTCGCTTAGATTTAACCTCAACTTCCGGACCAACATTCTTTATCGCACCATCAAAAATCTCAAGTGGATCCTTTTTAGTTTTTTCTTTAATAATGGCAAAACAATCATAGACTACTTTTTGAGCAGTTGCTTTTTTGCCCCGGCGCATAATGTGATTAATGAATCGAGAAATAGTAACACTTTTATATCTTGCGTCTGGTCTAATTATTCGTTTTGGAGTTGTTCCACGCATAAATTATAAATTTTTAACTTAGGTACTTCTTTTTGCCCCATATAAACTTCGACCTTGCCGGCGAGCTTCAACACCAGTTGTATCATAGACACCGCGAACAATATGATATCTTACCCCTGGCAAATCCTTAACTCGACCGCCGCGAATCAAAACTATAGAGTGTTCTTGTAAATTATGACCTTCACCGGGAATGTAAGCAGTTACTTCCATACCATTAGAAAGCCGGACCCGGGCAATTTTTCTTAAAGCGGAATTTGGTTTTTTTGGAGTAGTTGTAGTAACTTTTACGCAGACGCCGCGCTTGAAACCAGCCCCTTTTGGATTTTCTTTCTTTTTCCGCCTTAAAGTGTTAGCGACTAGACGCAAAGCCGGCGTCTTAGCCTTTTTAGGTTTTGACTGCCGTTTTCTTTTAACTAATTGATTAATTGTTGGCATAATACTTATTTTCCTCTGATTTCTTGAAAATAAACCTGCCTTAAAGGCAGTGATTTAATACAAAACTATACTAACTAATAATTCCTGATAAGTCAAGGCTTTAATTCTATAAACCAAAAAGTCGTACAAATAAGCCAAAAATAAAGTTGAGAATATCACTGATAAAGGGCATGAATAAAAACAAAAGTAAAATGGAAATAACTAGACCATACTGAGCTAAAAATACAGGGTTGAGTAAAGGAGTTTTGGTTAAAAAACTGGCAATGGGCCGGAAAGTGGTCAAAAAATTGAATCCATCAAAGCCCGGCAAAGGTAAAAAATTAAAAACGGCTAAAACTATATTAATTTGTAAAACAGCGGAAAAAAACACTACCCCCAAATTATTAAAAGTAAAGCCCAAATATTGGGTGGTTACTTTCAAAACTATTGCTGCGAGTACCGCTAAAATAAGGTTAGTTAAAATCCCAGCCATAGCAACCCAACGGTAAGAAACCGCACCTCCCCTCAGGCGAAAAGGGTTAATTGGCACGGGTTTGGCCCAGCCAAAAAGAAAGCCGGATTGCGAAAATAACAAAAGCAAAGGCACAACGATTGAACCAATCGGATCAATGTGAACCAAAGGATTCAAAGACAGCCGGCCCGACATCCGGGCTGTATCATCACCAAAATGATTGGCGACAAATCCATGAGCCACCTCATGAAAAATTACCGCCAGTAAGAAAGCAACGACGTAAATGATAAAAGATAAAGTTTCCATAATATCTCCATTGTAGCATAAAGCCTTGATTTTTTAAACCCAATCTGCTATAGTTATTTTAAATCTTAATTTTAATTTTTTCTTATGCCAACTTGTGACATCTGCAGCCGCGAACCACTGAAGGCCAACTGGAAGAGTCATTCCAACATCAAAACGATTCGCCGGCAGAAACTGAATCTACAAACCAAAAAAATTGGCGGCAAAAGAATGACGATTTGCACCAGCTGCCTGAGAACTTTAAGTAAACAAAAAACTAAGTAGTCTAAGCTAATAACTTAGTGGTTTTAACTACTTAGTTTTTTTGTTACCTAAATATTTTTAAATACTATTTGATTACCACAAAAATCCAGGAATTTTTTTAGGTCTTCGGTTTTAATAACTAAAGTAGCCGTATTGTCATTGGGATGAAAACCGATTTCTTCAGATCCAAAAAAATCCTGATCAACAATGACCGTGATGTTTTTTTCTTCATTATTAATCAAGCCAAAAACTGAAACTGATCCAGGGGTTAAACCTAAATACTTTTTTAAATCTTCAGGTGAGGCAAAGCTTAATTTATCTTCGCCTAATTCTTTTGTCAACTGATTGAGATTAACTCTTTTGTCTGCCAAGACCGTAACGAGATAATAGGCAGTTTTTTTCTTGTTTCTCAAAAATAAATTTTTAGAGTGAGCACCGGGAATATCCAAATGTAAACTTTCTGATTCTTCAACCGTAAAAACTGCTGGGTGGTTGTATTTATGATACTTAATATTCAGCTGATCTAAAATTAGATAGATATCTTTCATAAAGATGTTTTGGCAGGCACGCATCTAGAAAATTTGGTCGGGCCGGCGGGACCCCGCACCAAACTTGCGAATTAGTTTATTTTAATCAGTGACTTATTGGCGCAGACACCGCCTTCGGCTGGACAATTTAAAATTAAAAAAAAATATCAGTTTGGTGCGGGGCAAGCTTGAACCCTATTTATAGTGTGTTGAGTCGGGCTGGGGAGACTCGAACTCCCGGCCTCATGCACCCCATGCATGCGCGCTACCAACTACGCCACAGCCCGACTCAACACACTAGCTTATTATGCACCTTTACCCCGCCTCAAGCCTCAAGTAAAAATTTATCTTTGACAGAAGTGAGCCGAAGGCGATTCCGAGGGCGAAGGTTCAATTTTTAAAAATATTCATTCGGGCTTGAGGCGGGGCCATGCATGCGCTCAAGCCAACTTCGCTACGGCCCGATGTTATTCATCATATACACAAAAAAACAAACCTGCAAGCTAGGGTTTGTTTTCCAACTTCAGAACTTCACTTCTAATTGGCCAAAGATTTTGGCTGAATGAAAGCCGGCCGTGTCAGACAATCAAACTTTTAAAGCATGGTTAGACACCTTAACGTGAGATTGTCTGCATTTGACCTTGGGGCTCGCAGGCTCCCGACCGTAGTCAGTACCGATTTAGAATCCCTACTCTCAAAGGTTGTCCCAAAACTTATGCCAACTGAGGGAAGTGAAGTTCACCTTTATTTTAGCACCCCCAAAAAGCGCTGTCAAAATTTTGTAAAAAAAGAGGGCCGAACAAGTCAGAAACTTGTGGCCCCAAAAGAAACCCTCCCGCTTTGCAGAACTTAGATGGTCCGGCCAATAGCGATAGCCACGGCACGGACCTTGATCATTAGTTCAGCAAACTGCTGCGGATATAGCGACTGAGCGCCATCGCAAAGAGCTGAATCTGGATCAGGATGAACTTCAATTAGTAATCCATCTGCGCCGACTGCTACTGCTCCCAAAGCGATGTCGGGTACAAGCTCGCGCTTGCCAGAAGGATGTGATGGGTCAAAGATAACGGGGTGATGAGTCAACTTTTTGACGACCGGAATCGCGTCGAGATCGGCGTTGAAACGGGTGTAACCGTTATCAATGCCCCGGACACCACGAGCACATAGGATTACTCGCGGGTTGCCAGAAGCAACGATGTACTCAGCGGCTAGTAGCCACTCATTAATGGTTGCAGCCATTCCCCGCTTCAGGATCACTGGCTTATTGGTTCGACCAACAGCTTCCAACAAGGGGTAGTTTCCCATGTTGGCTGTACCAATCTGCAAGACATCAGCATATTGGGCGACCAACTCCACTAGCTCCGGCGAAATCACCTCCGTAACCGTGGCTAACCCCACTTGCCGTTTAGCCTGCTGTAATAGCCGCAGGCCTTCTTCGCCTAGACCTTGAAAGGCGAAAATTGACTTACGTGGTTTGTAAGCACCTCCACGCAGCAGTCGAGCGCCGGCGGCCTTAACCGCTTCAGCACAACTAATCAGCTGCTGTTCGGATTCAACAGCACACGGTCCGGCTATCACCACCAGTGGCTCTGCACTGCCGATAGACACTCCGTTGAGGCGAACAGCGAAATCCTCTGGATGGGCCTGGCGAGCAGTCAAACGAAACTGGGTAGTGGCAATCACCACATCAATGACGAAAGGCAGGCCACGGAAGAATTCCTGGAGCGCCAACTTGCGCTCATAATCCACCGCTCCGATGCAGTTAATAACGATGATCTCTTTACCGCACGAGACCAACGTCTGCTCGAAACCGGCTTGTCTCGCCTCACTTTGGATTTTCCCGATCTGTTCTTTCGAACAGTCACCTTTGATCTGAACAAACATGATTGACCTCCTCTGCTTTAGGGTAAGAACCAACCACTACGACATCACTCACGAACCGTTCTTTGAGCTGCATAACCGCAGCGGCAAAGACCGGGTCACTCTCATGGCCATCAACATCAATCCAAAAGTAGCATTCTCCTAACGCCCGCTTGGTTGTATAGGAAGTAATGCGACTCAAGTTGAGGCCCTGATAGTAGAACACACCAAGAGCATGATACAGCGCCCCCGGTTCGTTCCTCGTAGAGAAGAAGAGAGTGGTCTTACTTTTACCATTGGCTGTTGTCCTGGGTCCTCCCAAGACAATAAAACGTGTCACGTTGTGTTGTGAATCGCCGATGTCAGCAGCCAGCACCTTAAGGCCAAATTGCTCAGCAGCCTGCTCGGAACTAATCGCCGCAACCATAGCCGATTCAGCCTGCGAGACCAACTCAGCAGCAAGCGCAGTGCTAGCCACTGGTGACTGTTTCCAACCACGGCCTCGCAAAAACTCCGAGCACTGAGCTAACCCCTGCGGATGCGACAAGACTTCGGTTACTGCCGACAATTCCGTTTGGGGTTTTGCTAAAAGCATCTGGCGAATTGGAATCAGTACTTCTTGGGTAATCCGCAGACCAGGCGTTGTCCAAACCCTGGCCATGAGAAAGTCGATGGTATCACGAACAACATCGCCCAAGACATTTTCCAACGGAACAATCGCCCGATCAATGCGGCCTTGAGTAAAGGCTTCGAGCAAATCAGGAATTGAATCAAACCCAACCAGCTCAAATTGGCCACGACCCCAGACGATTGCCGCTTGAGCGGAAAACGTTCCTAGCGGTCCTAGGTATCCTAACTTCAACATACCCTGATGTCTCCTTTCCTCACTAGGGTTAATTGCCAAGACCAGCTACCCGATCCAATACAAGCTTCAACAATCCCCGCCAACGACTGGGTTGTGACTCAATCTGGCGATCTGGTCTTCCATCTGGGAAAGTTGCTGCTGACGACGTCTGGCTTAAGCTAACGTTTGTCGCCTGAGGGCGGCTCTTCATGTCCGCAGCCAATCTCTCATAGATGTCACCGTAGACATCTTTCCACTTTGCATCAGCCGGTACCAGACCGCGCTCTTCGGCCAAAACCAGGATGGTTGGTTTGCTCAGATCACCCAGACAAATCAAGCCATTGGCCGCATCGTTGCCATCGCAACTATGGCACTGGTAGTACCGTGAAAGCTGAGCGATCAGATCATCCCGCGACCCGAAATCCAAACCGCAAGATCCGGCTTCAGCCTGCAGTGCCGCCGAGCTGAGCTGATTAAATCTCACTTGAACGCTCCATATACTCATATCTTCTCTCCTTCCTTTCACTGAAGATTTCAAGTCCAATTTTCAAAGGGCGATTCTGGTTGCCCTCTCCAAACCAATCAGGCCTACTGCCTAATTGCTAACCCCTAGCTACCAAGAGTTAAAAATCAGGCAATAAACAAAAAAACTGACCATTCAGTAGTAGATCAGTTAGCTTTCCGTTTTTATTGATTTTGGCCTATTTTAAGCAAAATACAAGCTACCTGACTACCGGTCAGTATAAAAGAAAAAGCTGAAAAACCATTTTACGGCTTGTGTCTTTTGCATAGGATATTTGTAGCTTATCTTACTATTTGAATATTGTCAAGAAAACTGTGGGAATATTCCGCTAACAAGCATCATGGCTTATTTATCCTAATTTGACTAAATCAATCTTCATCTCGCCCGCCGTAGCAGACTTAATTTTCAATATTCATATATCTTTAAAAACTTTCACTCACCCTTCCTTGATGCCGACTATGGGACCTGTCGCGAAGGCGGGTCAAGAAAATTTCCGGGAGAGCCGAATATGCCGCCAAATGTATAAAGCAATTGCTAAAATAACCAAAATTAAAATTGCCAGATCAAAATTATGGAGTTTTTGCCGGATTAACTCCCAATTATCCCCCATTTTCACTCCTAACCAGGCAAAAAGAACGCACCAGGGGAAAGCCCCGATGAACGTGTAAAAAGAAAACTTTTTTAAATCCATTTTAGCAATCCCAGCGGGAAAAGAAATATAAGTCCGAACAACCGGCAGGAGCCGGCCAAAAAAAACCGTCAATTGACCATAATGGGAAAACCAATAGTCAGCCAAATCCAAATCGTGTTTGGAAATTAACAGGTACTTGCCATACTTTTCAATCAGCGGCCGACCGCCTTTAAAACCAATGAGGTAAGCTAAAAGTGACCCAACTAAATTACCAATTGTCCCAACTAAAACTACTGCCCAAAAATTTAATTTACCCGCTGCAACTAAAAATCCGGAAAACGGCATAATCACTTCGGAAGGCATCGGAATGCCACAACTTTCAACCAGCATTAAAAAAAAGATGCCGGGGTAGCCGATCAAATTAATTGTGGCCGTAACGATGCTAGCTAAAATGTCGATAATGGTTGTAACCATATTACACTTCTATTTTAGAAAAAAGATAACTGCCAAGAGCTAATAGCCCTAGGGTAATTAAACTCAAAACAATAAAATCAGTCAGTAAACCCAGATGGGCCCCTTGAATTAAAGCCCCACGTAAACCGTCCACGCCATAAACCAAAGGATTAATTTTGGTGGCAGTCACAATTGGTGCAGGAAAACTTTCCAAAGGAAATAAAGCCCCGGAAAGAAAAAAGATTGGCATGATTAAAAAATTCATAATGATGGGAAAAGCTTGCATATCCTGCAGCATTGTCGCAATGGCTGTACCAAAAGCCGTAAAGACTAAAGCGATTAAAATCATAAAAACTAAAGCCAGTGGCAAAAGCAGCCAATCAGTCGGCCGAAAACCCACCACTAAAGTCATCAAAAAAACAATAATGCCCTGAAGGGTGGCAACGGTTGCCCCACCCATTGTTCGGCCAATCATAATTTGAAAACGCGAAGCTGGTGCCACCAAAGTTTCTTTTAAAAAGCCAAACTGCCGGTCCCAAATGATTTCAATTCCGGTAAAAATCGCCGTAAAAATGATGGCCATGGCAATTACACCAGGACCAAGAAATTGCAAATAGCTGCCTTCCCCGGCCTTTTGGTAAATCGGCCCAAAACCAAAACCCAAAGCCAATAAAAACAAAAGTGGCTGGCCAAGCGAACCAATCATTCTGGCTTTTGATCTTAAATATCTTTTAATTTGTCTCAACCACAAAATATAAATAACTTTCATATTTTTATTTGCTTTTACCGGCCCCAAGCCTTACGATAACTACGTAACTGATCAAGACCGGAAGCACTCTCGTCTCGAATAATCCGACCCGTTAAAACTAAAAAAGCGTCTTCCAAAGATTCTTTATTAGTTCTTTGTTTTAATTCATTTGGACTGCCTAAAGCAATAATTTTTCCGTGATCGATAATTGCCACTTTTTTTGCGGCCCGGTCGGCTTCTTCCATGTAGTGAGTGGTAAAAAATACCGTCATCCCCTCTTTTTGGTTCAAATCTTTAATATAATTCCAAATATGATTTCGCGTCTGCGGATCCAAACCCAAAGTTGGCTCGTCTAAAAATAAAATTTGCGGATGATGAATCAAGCCCCGGGCAATTTCCAGCCGCCGCTTCATCCCACCGGAAAATTTCTTGACCAGTTCATCTTTGCGGTCCCAAAGCTCGACAAATTTCAGCATTTCTTCAATCCGCTGCCGGCGAATCTTTTTAGCCACGCCGTATAAGACCCCGTGAAATTCCATATTCTCCCAAGTGGTTAACTCATCATCTAAACTGGGATCCTGAAAAACAATACCAAAAGAATGGCGCACTGCATCCTGGTCAGTTGAAGGATTATGGCCGTTAACCAAAATTTTTCCGCTGGTTGGCAAAAGCAAAGTGGTCAGCATTTTAATTGTTGTGGTTTTGCCCGCACCGTTAGGTCCCAAAAAAGCAAAAATATCTCCTTTAGCGACACTAAATGAGATATTATCAACTGCCGTAAAATCACCAAATTTTTTAGTTAAACTATCTACCTTAATCATAAAAAATTAAATCACTCATACATTATAAACTCTTTTAGCCCCAAAGAAAAGGCCCCAAGTCAACGCGGACCTGGGGCAAAAAAGGACAAACTAGCGTAAGCTAGAAATTTTCTGGTCGGGGTGGCAGGATTTGAACCTGCGTCATCGCTTATGCGACTGCTCTTTCCTCCTTACGGAGCCTTATCCTCTATTCCCCAAGCTTATTTGATGATCGGGACCATCTTAGCCAGAGTGGGTACTAATTGGCATCGGCTGAGCTACACCCCGTAAATAACATTTAACCAACAACAGTTAACAATTAACTGATAAAATAAAAAGAGCCCAGGAAGTTGGGCTGTTAAATGTTAACTGTCAATTGTTTTTAGCTAATGATAAACCCAACTTCCCTAAGGCAAGGTTGGGGGGACGGGCTGAGTTGAACTGAAACGTTTAATCATAGAATTATCTTACTACTACTTAAAAATTTTGTCAAAGAAAAAGGACCGGGTCGCACAAACACGGTCCTACAAGACAATCGACTGGGTGATTAAGATGTTACGACATCCTAGATGGTAACATTAAGCAGGTTTGTCTTACTTCTCCCACTCATATCGATTACGCCGGTGGGTGGAATTACTCCTTTCACCAGCGATAGCTGGGAATCCCCGTGGCGGGGAGATACCACAACCGACAACAGAATGGGTTGTCCACCTACAATGAACGATACTTCGGGAATTACGAAGCATTGATCTGCGGTGACCAAATCTCTGAGTTGCCGGCTGCCGGCTTCACTGGCTGCTTGCGCCTGCTGGGCGGAAATCACCCTAAAGTAAATCAATGCTGCGCCAACCCGCGGGTTGACCCAAACGCAATGCTCGCCAGCATTGCCGTTGCAGTCGGCCAAGGCTCGGCAAATCCAGGCCATAGCAGCATCCACATCGGTCCGGTTAATGATTTCCGGACTGCAGGCAGTACTGATCTTAGCCTGATCATAACCTTGACCTGTCAGATGCCGGTCAAAAAACCAAACATCTCGTCCGTTTCCTTCGACTTTCAGTTGTACTGGCATTTCCAGGCCTCCTTCCTATTTCACCCGACCTAATTCCTTGCAGACCGGACACACTTTTGCCCCCTTGGGCATCCAGTGGTAATACTGGCAGGCTTCTGGGGCGTTAACCAACTCAATGTACAGCCAACGTCCGCCTACAATGTAAGTGGCAACTATTGCCCCTACAATCCAGTGCCAAAGTGGTGGAAACATATTGCTATCCCTTTCTTGGTTGTCAATACTATTCTTCAGCTATAATGAGCAAACCTCCGCTCACCCCCACACCTATTTCACTAAAAAATTTTAGTAAACAGATAATGGCTTTAAAATAGGTGTAGGGGTAAACAAAACAACCTTCCGGGTGGAAGGCTGACTGGTATTTATCTAGCTACGATTTTTAGCTAAACACTAGTAAATCTTCCACCCAAAGGCTGGCTTAACAACAAGGCTAACAACAGTAAGCTAGATTGTTTGGCGAAAGATTTCATAGGATATTATTAGGTTAGCGCAAGTCCAAAAAAATGTCAAGAAATAAAAAAAGGCCCGTAGTGACAGAGCCAAGCCATGTCACTACGGGACGAAGAAAACGATGGGTCGATAAAACCCTGAAGCAGTGCTTAGATCTAGACCTGTGCGCCAAGCTCCCGCAGTTGAGCCAAAAGCTCCGGAGCGACAGCAACGCCATGCCGCTGACTCAGGAATTCAACAGTTGACGGAACGCAGACATAGCATAATTGAGCCTTTCTGTCTCTCCAGTGCCCTGGCTTACCGTTGCTGGGTTCAGGTCCTGGCAAATTCAGCTTAGTGTTGAGCACCTTAAGCTCCTGAAGATTCCCCCTTAGTCTCCGAAGGAGATCAGAAGGATCATCCAGCCTTTCACACTTGGTCCGCCGCGGGACCCTATCTACACCAACACCATCAACATCCTGTTCAATTCCAGCACAGTCTACCATGGTTCCTTCTCCTTCATGTTATCGATTCATTCAATCAACACAAGCCACAAGTAGCATATACCGCTTCTTTGGTGATCATCCCAGAACCAGTTGCGTTGCCGCGAAAGACTTTCACCCTACCATTAGTCCGGACGGCAAAACAATGATAAGCGCAGGCAACACCGGAGTAATGAAACTCCACTATTCGCGGATCACACTGACCACCGATCACTAGTTGACCAGCCTCGTTGACAGAAATTCTGACCCTTCTGTCGTAGGTGACACTTTGACCGGGTTTGAGATCAAAAGTCGCATCCGGCATCAAATCATCATCTTCCATAGCCCTAACTCCTCTAAGTCTTATCGACTTGTTTGCAAAGAACAGATACGAATCTGCCCTCCTCTCCCTAAACTCGGTTTATTTCCTACCCTCTGATCAGCAACATAAACAAAGGGTAATAAACAAAAAACTAGTCCTTTGACAGACTAGGTGGTTCCAGTTCTAATTTTGGAAATCCAAACTACCCAGTCTGCGAGACTAGTACGACGACGGTCAAAACGACAGTTGTCCGGGCAATAGATTTCATACGATTAGTTTAGCAAATCAAAAATAATCTTGTCAAATTTTAAAAAAAGACCGACCACCCCGTGACAGAGTAATCGGTCGCATAATACCTGGAGTTTTGCGCTTAGGCGATAGCTTTGACTAACGGCGATGACAGTGCAGAAAGTACTGATAGCCGGCCGCTAATGCTCGGGCCGAAGCTTCGGTTACTGACTCGGAGACAGCAACTGTTCCCCAAATTTCATCACCATTATTCTTGATGCGCCAGAACAGTATTACCCGAACCCGGGCAGCTGTTCCGTCATGGTTAATCAACGCTTTCACGTTGTAGTTAACCAATTCAAGGCCTACCAGCTCGGGGAAAACCGGTTCACGCGACCGGCCACCGCGTTCCTGCAGTGCCTGACGCAGAGCTTTGTCCAAGGCGTTGACCAAGCCATCACCTTTGGCCGTCTTCAGACCGATAGTCCGGCCATCAGCCAACTCGACTTGAACCGTTGCCTTGGGACTGCCCAGCATCAAATTCTGAAGCTGCCGATCAAGAGTTTCACCGGGCAAGCCGGTGTAGGGCGGAATCCTCTCAGTCAACTCGCACATCGTCACAGTGAAAAACGGCTGCAATCGGTCTAGCTGGCGCAAGGCCAAAAGTCGAAAACTACCCTCAGCCGTTTCAAACAGCCAACCATCCCTTTCCAAGCCGTGAACCTTATCAAGCAGCTCGCCAATTCGCGGATCGCTTGGTGCCAAGTTTCTGATAAACTCAGCTAATCGAACGCGCATCAAGGTTCGGCCGGCTTGATTGGATAGGCCAAGGCTGGTCTGGTTGCCAACCATTGCCGCCCGGATGTGCTCAACTGAATCAGGATCTTTCAGCCAAGCGTGACTGTGGGTTCCACCTTCGTGATGGAAGGCATTGGGTCCGGCCACCGGCAGGTTGAACGGAATTTCAATTCCCGCCAGATTGTAGACGTAGCGGGTCAGAGCCGTCCAAAGGGTAAGTTGCTTGGCGGTTACTACGGCAATGCCCATCTTAAGGACCAGACTGGGGATGATCGTGGTCAGGTTAGCATTGCCAGTCCGCTCACCGATACCACCAATCGTTCCTTGGACATGATCGCAACCGAGTTCAACTGCCAAAAGCGAATTGGCATCGCCCATGCCGGAATCATTATGGGTATGAACACCCCATTCGACTCCCTGATCCTTTAACCAAGGCACGACGTCGAGCAGAAAAGCAAGCCATTCTGCCGGCAAGGTCCCGCCGCGGGTGTCACATAGAACTATCCGGCGAGCCCCACCATTGATTGCAGCTGACAAAGTCTTGAAGAAGTATCTTCGGTCGTCTCGCCAGCCGTCAACCGCATGCTCGGCATCATAAATGACGGTTTTGCCAACCGATACCAGCGCCGCTACCGTTTCTTCGATTATCCGCAGATTTTCTGCCAGCCGGATTTCCAAAACCCTTTGGACGTGAAGCTTCCAGCTCTTGCCGAAAACCACCACGTGACTTACGCCAGTATCCAAGACCGACTTGATCATCGGATTGGTGATAAGAATTCGCTCACCAGGTTTGTTCGGCTTGACCGTTCCCATAAAAGCGTAAAAAGTCACGCCAAGCTGATGGTACCGCTTTCTTTGAGCGAGAAGCTGACGAAAGACCTCCGGGTTGACTTTGTCACTCGGCACTGGCCAGCCAACCTCAATATGGCGCAAGCCGGCTCTAACCGCCTGGCTAATCACACTCATCTTGTCCTCGGCCGTCCAAGTCAGACTCCGAGTCTGACCACCGTCACGACAAGTAGTGCAGAGCAGATCGACTTTCTTTGGTCGACCAAGCAATTTCAGCAACTTAGGCTCAGTCGCCAATCTCGCTATTACGTCAGCTAGTGACTTCTGAACTAACTGCATATCAGTATCCTCCTTCCGTTTGTCACGAATTATAACTCCAGTTGATGTCAAGGTTCCAACTCCCTCCATGACTTACAAAGACAATCTAAGTAAGACAATCAAAAAAACCTTCCGGGTGGAAAGTCTCTCTGATCGTTTTACTTATTTCTGATTTCTTATTTCTGATTTCTCATCTTAAGACTTCCACCCAAAGGCTGGCTAATGATGATAATACCGATAATAATGTTTTGCCGCGTAGAAGTCATAATTTTTATATCGTTATCTTAAGCTAAACCAAAAGAATAGTCAAGTTTTTAAAATAATCTAGCTAATTTCAGCTATTTTGGTAAGTTGCCATCATTATTTAAATTTATTGGCTGATTTAATGACCGACTGGGTATTACCGCGGCTGAAGCTTGAAAAGCGTAGGCCACCCAGCCCAAAATGAACAAGACTAAAATTATGGACAATATCGACAAACCTAAAAATTGACCTGCCTCCCGCAAACTTTGCAGCCTGGATTTTCTGGGATAACGATAGTTTTTACTTAAGTATGGCGACATAAATTTAAAAAGACCTAATCAGTTCACTGCATATGATCATTGATGAACTTAATTAGGTCTTTTTCAAAAACCCGGTAAGTTTTATGGCCTATTTTAGCGGCCCTTAATTTGCGGGCAGCAACCCAGCGGTAAACCGTTTTTTGGCTTACCTTCATGATCTTAGCGACTTCTTCGAGGGTGAGAATTCCGTAGTTAGACACGCAAATTAGGGTTAGCGACTAATAGTCGACTTCACCTCTAATTCTACAATTTAATGTCCTCTATTGTCAATCATAAGTAAAACATTGTCCTTTATTGTCCAATACCAATTTAGTTGAAAAATACAAAAAAATGGCTTTTTAAAGCCATTTTTTTTATATTCTACCTAATAAATACTACTACTCAAACATTACGTCCTCATCAGATCTTTTGTAGTTATCCACAATGTCCCCTTTCTTAAACCAAAGTTGTTCTTCATATTTGGCTTCCTCGGTATTTCCCGAAGCATGCATGATATTACGGACTGCTCGCTTTTTAACATTAGCCAGGGCTGGAGAATCAATTGAAAAATCACCGCGGATAGTGCCAGGGGTGGCAAAAACCGGTAAGGTATTGCCGGCCAAGGCCCGGACATTATCAATGGCATGAACCCCTTCCAGTAAAATTGCAACCACAGGACCGGAAGTAATAAATTCGATATTCCATTTGTTCACCAACTTACCAATCGCGGCTGGGTCAAGATCAGCAAATTCTTCATGAGGGTCTCGGCCATATTTTTCGTAAGTTTGTAAAGTCTTTTCACCAATTGCCTTCATCAGTTCAGTCCGATTCTCGGGGTAATGTTTTTTTGCTAAATCAGCATCAACCCAAACCATTTTCATGGCCTTAATTTTTAAACCCATTTTTTCAAAGCGAGATAGCACTTCACCAACCAATCCCCGCTTTACGCCATCGGGTTTGACTAAAACTACAGTTTTTTCTTTTTGTAAGTCCATATTTTAGGAATTAGGAATTAGGAATTAGGAATTAGGAATTAGGAACTTATTATCCTACTGCCTACTTCCTACCCCCTTACTAAATACGCCTTAACTTTTTCCACTACCTGCGTCGGCGTCATCGAAGCTTTGACAATATAATCAGCTGCTCCCAACTTTTTGCCTTTACTGACATCATCTTGCTGACCTAAATTCGAAAGCATTAAAACCGGAATATTCTTAGTTTGCGGATCATTTTGCAATTCAGTCAAAACAGCGAACCCGTCCATTTTTGGCATCATCACATCCAACAGGATAACGACCGGTAATTCTTTTTTCGCTAATTCTAAAGCAGCTAAACCGTCTTGGGCAGTGATAACCGTCAATTCCGATTCCTTAAACTTAATGTTATACATCTCTAAGAGTGTATCATCATCCTCAACGATTAAAATTTTAGCATCATTATTCACCATATACAGCCAGCATAACAAAATATTGGCATTTTTTCAAGGGTTCATTTAAGCCAAAATTTTTGGCCATCAGAATATACAATAATGTCTCCTTTGTCTAAAGTGGTAAAGTAAGGGATATTTTGTTCATCTAGTCTGACTAAAACTTCGGGACTGGGATGACCAAATTTGTTCTGCCCCACGGAGATAACAGCTAGTTTTGGTTTTACCCCAGCTAAAAAATCATTGCCTGATGAAGCGCTGCTACCATGATGAGCAATTTTTAAAACGTCAGCATCAATGTTTGCCTTGGCTTTCATTAGTTTGTTTTCAATACCTTCTGGCGCATCGCCAGTCAATAAAACTGAAAAATTGGCATAATTTAATTTGGCTACAACTGAATAATCATTTGTTTCCTTCAATGTTTTATCGGCGATTGATTCAAAGGGATAAAGAATTTGTAAATCTAAATTCGGTTCGATGCCAATATCCTTTACTCGTCCGGCAATAACAATCCTTGGATTTTTATCCTCAATAATTTTTAAAAATTCTTGATAGGGCGGTGAATTATTCATAGTACCAGTCAGCAATATCGCTTTAACCTGATAACGCCGCAAAACTTCGACTAAGCCAACCAAATGATCAGCATCCGGGTGAGTTAAAATCATCAAATCAATTTGGCGATCATAAAATGGCAAATATTGGCCTAATTTATAGACTACAAAATTATCTGGCCCACCATCGATTAAAATATTGTAGCCACTCGGCGTACGAATGAAAATCGCGTCCCCTTGGCCAATATTTAAAACATAAAATTTCAGATCCTGCGGCAATAACTCAATATATAAAAAAACTGAAAGTAATATTAAACCAATGGCTAAAGCACCATAAAATTTAAAAATTGTCTTTTCTATTCTAGTCATAAAAAATATTTACAAAGTTATGGCAGCCAAAGGAATAGCAGCAAAAATTTCCACGACTTTGATTAAATAAGTCAAAAGCAACCAAGGCAGCAAGAACAAATGAAAAGCTAAACCGGGCAAAAAAAGAACCAAAATTAAAACCACACTACCAACTATGGTCAAAATCGAAGCCACCGGCACAACTAATAAATTAACAAATAGACCCACTAAAGATAAACGGCCGAAATTATAAATAATTAAAGGAGAGGTAATAACTTGGGCGGCTAACGTTGTGGCTAAAGCCGATTTCAATCCGAAAACTTCGGGTAAATTTTTAAATTTTTCTTCAAAAAACGGCACAAAATAAATCAGGCCCAAAACTGCCAAAAACGACAACTGAAACCCAACATCATCCCGCAAAATTCTGGGATTAATCAAAATCATTAAACTCCCAGCAAACAACAAAGCATTGCTGGATTGATTAAGCCGGCCCAAATAGATTGCCAAAATTGCCAGCCAGCCCATGATCGCCGCCCGCACTGCTGAAGCCGGCGCTCCGATCAAAACGATGTAAAAAATTAAACAAATTGTGATCAGCCAAAATGCTTTTTTGCGCGGAATCATCAAAGCTAAAAATAATTCCATTAAAACTGCAGTAATGATTGTGATATTCAGACCAGAAATCGCAATCAGATGTGTCGTTGCTGTGATATTAAATTTATCAGTTAAATCTTGGGGTAATCCCCTTCTGGCGCCTAAAATGATGGCGGAAAACAAACTGGCTTGCGGCTCGGGCAAAGTGGAATTAATAATTTGCTGCCACCTATTTTTCAATCGATAAATTTTTGTCAAAAGCCAATCGCCTTGGTTATGAGCCAGTAGCTTCACTTTGGGATAGTAACAAAGTGAATAAATATTACTGCGGGCCAAATAGCGGTCGTAGGCAAAATCATCAAATGGTTCTGGACTTTTTAATTTACAATTTATCTCAAGTAAATCTCCGTATTGATATTCAGGATATAAATTAACACTGACTAAAACTTTTCCAGTAAGCGGCTGATTACTAACCACGGTTAACTTTGTATGATTAACCCTCTTATCAGGTTCGGCAATGACTGCACCCTGAAAAGTAATTTGCTTCCCGTTATAAAACCAGATTTTTGTTTCATCAGTTATGGGTAAAGAAAGTTGATAACGTAAAATTCCTAAAGCAATAATTAACCCGCCCAAAAATATCCAGCGCCAAAGTTTATTCTGCCAAAATATAATCGCGGCAATAGTAGAAATCAAGGCTAATAAATAAAGGAAAAAATAATCAACAAAAATAAATGATGCCAATGCCACACCAATAACAAAATTTAGCAGCAGATAACGAAAAACTTGAGATTTGGTGTATAACTTACTTGACAAAATCATAAAAAAAGAGTATAGTTAAAATAAGAAATCGAAGATTGAAATAGTTGTCAGGTATGTATCTTTGTCGAAAGGAGCTGAATATGCGTAGCTTGACGCTGTTGATCCGAAATGCAGCCCAAGCGGCAGAGATGCAAACACCTTTGAATATCGAAGGTGCCAGAAAAGAATTTGGGGTTCCGGAAGGCCAAGAGGTACCGGAGCCTCTGCTTCTCTTGCATTATGCCCAAGGCTGTCATCGCGCCGTCGAAATGAGCGAAGTTCACAGTGAACTGAATCTGTATGGTACCGGCCAAGAAATTGGCTGCGACCCGACAGGTTTGTCACCAATTGAAATGGAGGAGGCCCTCTGGCGACATTATCAAGAGTACCATCCTGAGGTACCATTTGATCGTTCGCTGCTGCCAAGGATGGCAGCAATTGTGGAGGAAGCCTTACAGGTCAAGTCCGAGGACTCGCTGTGATACGAGCCCTCGTTTTCTTCAAACAAAAAAGCGCCGTTTAGGGCGCTATTTGATTTCTCTTTATATTATCTTGCTAGCTACGTTCCAATTTCCCAACTTGCCAAATACTTTTGTTGTTCCGGCGTTAGTTTATCAATATTTGTCTTCATCGATTTAAGTTTAGCCGTAGCAATCCAATTTTCAATCTCGGTTGGAATATAATAAACTTTATTTTGTAATTTTTTATAATTTTTCACGACATACTCTGTGGCCAAAGCCTGGGTAGCAAAACTCATATCCATCACTGAAGCCGGATGACCTTCGGCCGCGGCTAAATTAATTAATCTCCCTTCGCCCAGCAGGTAAATCTTTTTATTTCCACTCAAAGTATACTCATCAACATAATTTCTGACATTTTTTCTGATTTTCTTGGCTAAACTCTTCAAAGCAATAATATCAATTTCTACATCAAAATGTCCTGAGTTACAGACAATTGCCCCGTCTTTCATTTTCTTGAAATGCTCTTTTCGAATAACGTGGATATCACCAGTCAGTGTACAGAACAAATCACCAATTCTCGAGGCTTGGCTCATTGACATCACCCGAAAGCCGTCCATCACTGCTTCGATTGCTTTAATTGGATCAACTTCGGTAACAATTACATTTGCGCCCATACCGCGTGCCCGGTTAGCAAAACCCCGGCCGCACCAGCCATAGCCAGCCACAACCACGTTTTTGCCGGCTATTAAAATATCAGTTGCCCTAATTATCCCATCCAAAGTTGATTGGCCAGTGCCATAGCGATTATCAAATAAATTTTTGGTTTTAGCATCATTAACCGCGATGATTGGCACTAAAAGGCGGCTAGCTTTTTCCAAAGCCTTAAGCCGAATCACGCCAGTTGTTGTTTCTTCCATTGAGCCTTTGATTTTATTGGCTTGATTTTTATATTTGGTATGCAGAAGCGATAACAAATCCGCACCGTCGTCCATTGTCACTTCTGGCTGGTGCTTGATCGCTGCCTGCAAATGGCGGTAATAAGTCGCCCGGTCCTCGCCGCACTTGGCAAAAACCTTAATGCCATAATCTTTAACCAAAGCCGCGGCCACATCGTCTTGGGTGGAAAGCGGATTAGAAGCACAAAGCAAAACATCAGCGCCACCGGCCTTAAGCGTCCTGACCAAATTTGCCGTTTCACAAGTGACATGCAGGCAACCAGAAACTTTCAAGCCTTTTAATGGCTGAGTTTTAGCAAAGCGCTTTTTAATCTCGCCCAAAACCGGCATGTCATGCTCGGCCCATTCAATTCGTTTTTTGCCTTGAGGGGCTAGTTTGATATTTTTGATATCATATTTCATACTAAAATATTATACTACTGATTTATTTTTTTGACAACCCCTGCGGTGGCATTAACCTCAACTAAATCAGCATCTTTTAAAATCTGAGTTGCATTCTTGGTGTCGACAATGCAAGGAATACTTAATTCCCTAGCCATGATAGCGGCATGAGTTAAAATTCCGCCCCGATTCGTGACTATCGCTGCTGCTTGACGCATAAAAGGCAAGTAACGCACATCCGTGTTGTCGCAAACTAAAATTGAGCCTTGAGGGAAATCAACCACGTTAAGATTATCAGAATTGACTATCACTACTTTACCCTTGGCAGTACCTGATCTGGCACCAATGCCCTGAATGATTCCCTTTTTCTGGCCAACAGCTAAGGGCGGCGGGGTAGAAATGTGCAGCGCTAAAATCCGATTATAATCAACAAACCGAACCTTGCTATCCGGCCAAACCGTAGTTTCAAAATAGCCAGCTAAATAGTCATGGGAAAATTCGGCTTTAAGTATTTCTTTTAATCTTTTTTGTTTACTTAAATCAGATACTTTAATCATCGCTAGCATTTTTTGGACCTGCTCTTTAGCCTGCACATCATCAGCTGACCACTGCCAATTTTTAAAATCATAACGAAACTGGTAAAGCTGGCTTTCTGTCTCCCCATGAGTCAGCTGAGAATGCAGCCCCCGGATAATCTCGCCAAAGATTGCCTGATCATTAACCACGAAAGTTGCTGACCAAAGCAGGGTTTCGGAATGCGGGCAAAGATAAGCAATATAATCATCTGGATCAATTTCTTGTTTTAAAAACCAGGTTTGGTAACATTCCTTGATTGATAATCCCCGATTGCGCAGTTTTGGCAAGTCTTCACGTTTTGGCACCAAACGAATGGCACAAAGTTCATCACCGCGCTCGGCTAATATTTTGGCAAATTCTGGCGTTTTATCAATAAGGTCGCGGGCAGAAAATTTCTCCGGCCGCTCATAAGCTAAACTAATTTCTTGAAAAAGTATTTCCAGCCGGTCGGCCTTTTGATTATCTTCGATCCGAAAAGCATTTGATTGCCCAACCTCACCAATGGCGGCAAACCATTCAGTAATAGAAATTTGGTCTTTGGTAATTACGGCTTTACTCATAACTTTCGTATTATTCCTTTGTTAGCATCAACTTCCACCAAATCGCCGTCCTTAAAAACTTGGGTGGCAATTTGCGTGCCGGTAACGCAGGGAATCTTAAATTCTCGGCAGATAATCGCCGCATGTGATAATTTACCGCCCTCATCAGTCACTACCGCCTTGGAATTTTTTATCTGCATTATTAATTTTGGGCTGGTTAATTTCGCCACCAAGATAAAATTCTTTCTTATCTTCTTTAGGACTTTATCAGGATTTTTGATTAAAAAAACTCTACCACGTGTTTTACCGCCGTAGCCTATCTCCCCCTTAAGCGAATGGCTAACTTTATAAAATTTAAAATTATTATTTTTGATTTTGGAAGACTTTTTGTCTTTAGGCCGATATTTTTTAATCAATTCTCCGGCTAATCTTACAACCGCTTTATCACCTCTATCCTTTGCCTTTTGATAAATACCTTCAACCCAAATAAATCGCCGGGCCAAAATCTGCTCACTAAATATCTTTTGCCATTTTGGCATTTCAGATTTATTGAAAACCAAATTACCTAACGGAGTCAACATCCGAATTTTCTGATTATCAATCGCGTAAAGAATGCTATAATTTGTGATTAATTTTTTGAAAAACTTTGGTTTTTTAATAATCAGATGAAAATCCCAACCAGTCTTTTTAATAAAACTATTAAAATCTTTGCCATATTGCGTTTGAGGCGGCACTGGTGTTTCATTATGAAAGCTCTTTCCTTCAAGTGACCAGGGAATCTTCCCGGCATTAATTATAATGTGAAGATGCTCCTGACGATTATATTTTATCTCATAGCCCTGTAAAATATCAGCATAATGCAAAATTAAAGACCAATCATCAATGGATAGGCCCCACTTAATCATTAGTTTTTTCAGTTCTAATAAAGTCTTTTTGAGGGTCATAATGACTATTCGAAGTTTTGTCGGTAGCTTTTTTCTAACTAATTAATTTTCTGGTAATAATCCTTTTTGCTTCGCCAGATTAAGCACTTTTCTAACCGCCGATGATTGAAAGTCTGGTAAGTTTTTTAGATCAGCCCAATTAGCTTCACGAATTTCACTTGAATCAATCTTAAATTCAAAACTATTTATTCGAGCGAAAAAACAATGAACTGTATCTTGTTTGTATTCTTTAATATTAAAATATTGTCCAATATCAACAACATCATGCAAATTTATCCCCACTTCTTCGTTAATTTCCCTTTTAACGGCCAATTTAGGCAATTCTTTCCTCTTGATCTTCCCACCCGGTAAAGTCCAATGACCTATTCCATAGCTGTTTCTAATCATTAAAACTTTCTCCTGATGCAGTATCAAACATTTAACTCCTGTGGTCTTGGGGCGAAAAATAAACCAATATAATCTTCTTATTGGCGAAACAAGTTGATAAAAATATTTTTTTACTTTCATAATTCTTACAACTTTTCTCGAAAATTCTGCCAATACCTTTTTTCCAATTTTTTCCAAGTAAACTTATGCGTCTGGGTACCATACTTTTCCACCGTATAAACCGAAACTAACCCAGCCAGTCGGCCGATTTTGGGCAAAGGCCAGTTTTGCAGCAAGCCATAAATTAAGCCCGCCCGATAAGCATCGCCAGCGCCAGTTGGGTCTAAAGTGTTCCGTGGTTTAGCTGGCGGTATTTTGTAAGTCTTATCCCCTTGCCTAATAATTGAACCTTTAGCACCCAGAGTAGTAACTAAGATTTCAGTCTTGCCAAGTATTTGCTTGGTTGACCAACCAGTTTTTTTTGAAATTAAACTAATTTCGTAGTCATTGCCAATTAAAACCCGGCTGCCAGAAATAGCCGCTTTAAGCTTTGACCCGGTCAAAGACGTGACCTGTTGGCTTGGATCGAAAATATAAGAAATTTCTTTCCGTTTAAAAATTTCAGGCAGTTTAACCATATCAACTAAATTCTGGGCACAAATAATTGCCATCTTTACCCCTTTTGTACTAAAAGACTTTTTAGTAATCGGAGCGCTTAAGGCACCCGGGTAAAAACCGGTAATCTGGTTATCCGCCTGATCAGTAATAATATAAGCGGAAGAAGTATGTTGATTGGGCAAAATCTTAATTTGATGTAGATCAATTCTATTTTTTTTAAACCAGTTTTGGTAAAGGAGAAAGTCTTTAGCACCGACATTACCCACGATCGAAGGCTGAACTCCAAGCAAGTTTAAGTTATAAGCAACATTACCGGCCGTACCGCCAAAACTTTCTTTCAGTTCTTTGACCAGGAAAGACACGTTCAAAATATGAATTTTTTCCGGCAAAATTTGGTCTTTAAAGTAACCGGGGAAATCCATAATCCGGTCATAAGCAACCGTACCGGTAACTAAAATCTTCTGTTTTCCGCCAGAGGCGGACCCGCCTTTGGCGGGCATAATGTTTTTGGTCATAAGCTAAATTTATAAACTTTATACATTGGAATATTTAATTTACTATAAATTATCTCCGGCTCGATACCTTGTTTTACCAGCTTTTCTTCAAAATCGGAGGCTTCGGTTTTAATTTTATAAGTCCGGCGCCACAAGGCATTCTCTGTACCAGTAACATAATAGATATTATAATTTTTAAAAACATCAGTACCTTTCTCGTCTAGCAACTTTACAAAATTGTCAACATAAGCAGTTGGGATTGAGTCATAAATGAATCTTCGGTCAAAAAGCCAAAGCGTAGAGACTTCATAAAGCAACGGATTATAGACTAAGAGTACATAAGCCGAAGATTTTTTTGCCGACACGGCTTTAGCACGATTTTTGATAAACTCATCCAAATTACTATTACCACTTTGCGGGATGACAGCTGACCTAATATCTTTCAATTCCTTATTAAAATAATTATCTAACCGATTAACACCAAAGTCTGCTGAGTAAGGTCGAAGCAAGGAAAAAGTCAAATTAGGCCAGCCAAAAGAAAGAACGGTTAGATTCGTATTAATCGAAAAAAATCCTTCATATACAAAAAATATAATTATGGCCGAAGTCAAAATAATTTTTTTATTTTTTGAAGCCGCCTGATAACCTACCATCACCAATTGAGCAATCAAGATAACAACAAAGGGATAAATAATTGTAACAAACCGAGACAAAGGGTTAATTAATATAAAAAGTAACAAATAAAAAAATAAAAACAAAATTAACAAAAAACTTGCCCTCTCTTTTTTCTTCAGCCAGGAAAAAACCGAAAAGATTACCGCCAAAATTAATAAGGTAATCGTTACTGGCGAGAAATCATCGAGTAAAGCCGGACCAATGGCTAAGAATTTATCAAAAAAGCTGCCCGAAACTTTAGCGGCCATCGTCTGCCAAGCTTCAACATTTTGGCCGAACAAAGCCGCAAACTGCAAATCGAAATGCCCAGTATTTTTAAACATCAACAAATTATAAACAATTACCGGACTAAAAATCACAAAAACCAAAAGCAAGCCAAGATAAAACCGGTAATTTTTGAAAACTTCCCTTTTATAAATCAACAAATAAATCAAAAATACCATCAGAATCGGAAAGGCAGTATATTTTGCCAAAAAGCTTAAGCCGACTGCCGCTCCCCACCAATACCAATATTTTTCCTCCTCTAGCGCCTTTAGAAATAAATACCAAGCTAAAAGAATTAAAGTAATAACAATTGATTCCATTAAGGCAACTCGGGAAATATAAACTGAAACAGCCATAATGGCCGATAACGCTGAAGCCACTAGAGCAGTTTTTTCGTCAAAAATCTTTTTAGTAATTAAATAAATCAGATAGACGGAAATTACACCGGCTAAAGCCGAGGGTAAACGAGAAATAAAAATTGATATACCAAATAAAAGAAAAAATAGATGCTGAATAATAAAAACTAACGGCGGATGATCATGAAAGGAAAGATGAGTCCAGCCGGGCAAAGGCACAAACCAGTCAAGCGGCGTTGATTGCTTATCCATACCAGCATAATCCAAAAATCCAATTGAGCGGAGGCTATAATAGACTTCATCCGTAAGCATATCATCATTGCTTAAGGCCCAAAGCCGTAAAATCACTGCCACTAAAATAATTGCAATAACAATTGTCCGCGTTTTTATTTTCATGGCCTTATTATTCAAAGATTAAATTTTAACTTCCGTCGTTACTCCCCGACATTCACAATCCAAAAAATCAATTTTAGGAATAACTGACATTAATAATTTTTTCACATTATCTGCATTCTGTTTCATCCGTTCGACAATCATTTCCCAAGTCACATCCGCCTCCCCTTGTTTCCAACAATCATAATCAGTTGACATGGCAATCGCTTGATAGCAAATCCCGACTTCGCGGGCCAAAATCACTTCCGGCACAGTCGACATATTGACCGCATCGGCACCCCAAGCCCGAAACATGTGCGATTCTGCCCGGGTGGAAAACCGCGGGCCTTCAATCGTCACGATTGTTCCGTGGTTATGAAAAGGAATCTTTAGTTCTTTAGCTGACTGGCTAAGAATTTCTCGCAGTTTTTCACAAAACGGATCAGCCATCGGCGTGTGAATCACTTTATCTTCAAAAAAAGTCAGGTTCCGATGCTTGGTGTTGTCAATAAACTGGTCTAAAAAAACTAAATCACCCGGTTTTATTTCTTCACGTAGTGAGCCGCAGGCAGTTGTCGCCAAAATATGAGTACAGCCGGCTTGTTTAAGTGCCCAAATATTAGCGCGATATGGCACTTTAGTCGGCATAATTGAATGATCCTTACCGTGGCGAGCAATAATCACGACCTGCTGACCAGCCAGTTCACCACTAGTTAATTTAGATGATGGTCCACCAAAGGGCGTCTCGACCTCCGATTCCTGAAAATTTTTTAATAGCTTTGGATCATCAAGGCCAGTGCCACCGATGATACCTATTTTTGCTTGGTGTGACATAAGTGAAGTAAATAAAAGTGAGTAAGAGTGAGTAAAAGTAAATCAAGCTAGCTTTTTCTTGCTTCTTATTTACTTTTACTCGCTTTTATCAGCTTATCTTTTCACTATCATACTCAATCAAATAACTCACTGGGTAGCCCTGCTCTTGCAACTTTTTCAACCCCGGCAGAAACGACAGATAAATCACAAAATCAATACCCATAATTTCTCCGCCCATTTGTTTAACCAAATCAATCGTCGCTAACATTGTTCCGCCCGTGGCCAGCAAATCATCGGCAATCAATACTTTTTCCCCCGGCTTAATCGTATCCTCATGCATTTCAATCGTATCCGGCCCGTATTCTTTTTCGTAACTGGCTTGCTTGCATTTATACGGTAATTTTCCTTTTTTCCGAACAATGGAAACGCCGGCACCAAGTTTATAAGCCATAGTTGAAGCCAGCAAAAATCCGCGAGCATCAATACCGACCACCTTATCAATTTTTTGGCCAACATATTTTTGACTAATTTCATCAATCATTTTTTTAAAACAGTCGGCGTCCTCAAAAAGTGTAGTCACATCATAAAATAAAATCCCCTCTTTGGGAAAATTGGGAATTTTGCGGATTTTGGCGTCTAAGTAATTTTTATCCATAGCTTAAACTCGGCTTAAATAACACCATTATTATATGCTTAAAAATTAAAAAAAACAAGACGGAGCATTCCTGCCCCGCCTTTATTTCATCCTTTCCTATAGGTCCAAATATCTTTTCAATTCTTTCGGCGTTACTTCGGTTTTCTGCTCATCTATTTCTATGTGCTTGGCATCAATGAATCTATCCAAAGTATGCTGCGTGATAGCACTCTTAATCACTTCATCTTGATTCAATTCATCAATCGCTTCTGGGAGTGAACCCGGCAGACTGGATATTTTTAACTCTTGTTTTCTGTTGCTATCTAAATGATAAATATCTTCTTCAACTGCCTTAGACAATGGCATGTCTTTTTCAATTCCATCTAAACCGGCTGCTAATATTGCCGCAAAGGCTAAATAAGGATTGCATGACGGATCAGGTGATCGAAGTTCAACCCTGGTTGATTGCTCACGACCGGGTGTATATCGGGGAATTCGGATAAGCGCCGAACGGTTCATCTGGGCCCAGCAGATATTGACTGGCGCTTCATAACCCGGAATCAATCTTTTAAAAGAGTTGGTAGTTGGATTGGTTAAGGCCGTAAAACTTCGACTGTGTTTTAGCAATCCGGCAATAAACTGGTAAGCGATTTTTGACAGCTTATAACCATTATTATCTTCGTAAAATAAATTATTACCTTTCAAATCAAACAAACTCAAGTGAACATGCATGCCCGACCCATTGATACCAGCAAACGGCTTTGGCATAAATGTCGCGTTGACGCCATAACTTTGGGCAATGGCTTTGATGGTAGTTTTTAAGGTAATAATGTTATCGGCTGTATTTAAGGCATCGGCATAACGAAAATCTATTTCATGCTGGCCAACGGCAACTTCGTGATGTCCGGCTTCAATTTTTATGTTTAGTTCAGATGAAGCTTTGATAACGTCTTCCCTGATTTTTGAGGCAATATCAAAAGGAGAAAAATCAAAATAACCGCCATAATC
>Ga0172379_10002244_pt1 | contig 34937 bp, 35 predicted proteins | sample GrowelOW334metaG_FD_119756 | JGI IMG/M metagenome (GOLD analysis project Ga0172379, IMG submission 119756) | Groundwater microbial communities from an aquifer near a municipal landfill in Southern Ontario, Canada - Groundwater well OW334 metaG | ecosystem: Environmental > Aquatic > Deep... | reverse complement strand
CAATAAGACCTGCCGGATGTGCCATGTCCACCATGAAGATGGCGCCAATCTTGTCGGCCAATGTCCGGATACGGGCATAATCCCACTCTCTTGAATAGGCGGAAGCTCCGGCAATGATCAATTTTGGTTTTTCCTTTAAGGCCACCCGTTCCATCATTTCGTAATCTACCAGTCCGCTCTCCTCTTTAACGCCATAGGCAACCGGATGGTAGAGCAAACCTGATGAGTTAACGGGCGAGCCGTGCGACAGGTGACCACCATGAGAAAGATCCAATCCCATAAAAGTATCTCCCGGCTTCAGAACTGTCATCAGGACGGCCATGTTCGCCTGTGCCCCGGAGTGAGGTTGAACATTAGCATATTCGGCATTGAAGAGCTCTTTGAGCCGGTCGATGGCCAGTTGTTCTGCTTCGTCGACGAACTGACATCCGCCGTAATAACGGTGTCCCGGATATCCCTCGGCATATTTGTTGGTCAGGCAGGAACCCATGGCGTCCATAACCTGTTGGGAAACAAAATTTTCGGAAGCAATTAACTCAATTCCGTGAAGCTGACGGGCATTTTCTTTGGCGATGATGTCAAAAATCGCAGTATCTTTTCTCATGGGTGGATATTTATGAATTAAGCGACAAAAGTACAATTTTCGCCGGGAATGAGAAAATGTTTGAAATGTTTGAAATGTTTGAAATGTTTGAAATGTTTGAAATGTTTGAAATGTTTGAAATGTTGAACCCTATAGATTTTATAAACCCTTCAAACTTTTTCAACTTTCAATTCTCACTCATTCCTCCGAGAAATTGACCAACATATCCCGGTAGGCATTGAATATTCTTGATTTGGAGATGAAACCGATGTATTTGCCATTGTGGACCACGGGAAGGTTCCAGGCGCCACTGTCGTTGAATTTCTTCATGACCATCTCCATCTTTTCGTCGTGAGAGATAATATCGGGCGATAATACCATCAATTCCTCTACCCTTTTGGAGGCGTAGAGTTCCTTTTCGAACATGATTTCCCTGACATCGTCGAGCAGTACGATTCCTTTAAAATTGTTTTGATCATCCACTACCGGGAAGATGTTGCGTTTGGATTTTGCGATGATTTTGACAAGTTCACCAAGGGTTGTCTCAGGTTTGACAGTGAGCAGATCCCTCTCCACCACATTGTGAAGTCTGAGAAGTGTCAAAATAGCCTTGTCCTTGTTGTGCGTGATCAAATCACCTTTCAGGGCAAGACGTTTGTGGTAGATTGAGTGAGGTTCAATGGGCAGAGCGGTCAGGAAGGCAACAGCTGAGGTGATCATCAAAGGAACCAGCAGGCCAAAACCTCCTGATATCTCTGCAATCAGGAAGATGGCCGTCATGGGCGCATGCATCACCGCAGCCATCATGCCTGCCATTCCTGCCATCGCGAAATTTTTTGCAGGAACCACCTCTCCGTTGTAATTCAGAATCAGTGAGATCAAAAAACCTGCTAAGCTTCCGAGGAAGAGGGTAGGGGCAAATATACCACCGCTTCCTCCCGCTCCGTTGGTAGTTGCCGTTGCTGCAATCTTTACCAGCATAATGACAATAACAAGGACAATCAACGCAAGTTTATCATCGCGGAAGTTAAAAAAGAGGGAATTGTTCACGATATGATGCCCAAGGTCATTGACGATCTGGTTGATGGTATTGTATCCCTCGCCCCAGAGGGAAGGAAAAAGGAAGATCATACTTCCCAATGCCAAACCACCGATGGCTATCCTCAGCAATGGACTCCTGATTTTCTTTAAACTGCTCTCAATTAATAGGTTTCCTCTTGAGAACAGCACCGAGAACAATCCGCAAAAGATGCCCAGCAGAATGTACCAATGAATGTTGGTGACTTTGAAGGCATGATCAATCTGGAAATTCAGTTCATATCCCGATCCCATCAGGAAATAAGCCAGCGATGCGGCAGTTGCTGCTGAAATCATCAGGGGCAACAGGGATGCCATGGTCAGGTCAAGCATCAGCACTTCGATGGCAAAAAGCATGCCTGCGAGTGGAGCTTTGAAGATACCGGAAATGGCGCCGGCTGCTCCACAGCCGATAAGAACTGTCATTGTGCGGTAGTTCAGGTTGAAAGTACGGGCGAAGGTAGAGCCAATGGAGGAGCCCGTTAGCACCACGGGCGCTTCAGCCCCGACTGATCCGCCGAATCCAATGGTAATGGTACTGGAGATGATGGAGGTAAACATGTTGTGTGCCCGCAGGTAGCCCTTTTTCCGGGAGATGGATTCCAATACTTTGGTCACGCCATGGCTGATGTCGTCTTTTACCACAAACTTTACAAAGATGAAGGTCAACAAAATACCGATACCCGGATAGAGAAAATAGTGGTAATTTTCGCGCAGGGAGTCAAAATCTTCGGTTAAAAATCTGGTAGAGATGTGAATGATATTTTTGAGTAAAATAGCGGCAAACCCGCTCAGTAAACCTACAACAAAGCTGAGACCCAGTAATTTTTCACGCTCCGTATACTTTGCTTTTTTAAATTTACCGGCTATTTTGTCCAATATCATTATTGACAGGTTTTATCTAAGAGACTGTTTAAATTTTAACACAGAGAATAATTTTCAATAATCGAGAATTTAGTTTGTATATATATTTTTCCCGTTGGATAAATTTCAGAGAAAATTACTGAGTTCACTGAGTTTAAAAATCGCAAGCGATTTTTCTCTCTGTGCCACTCGGGGTTTCCTCAAGTGTTTCGTTGATCAGGCAACAATTTTAAAGCCATTATTAGTTTCATTCAGGAGTAATAATTTCTCTGTGTAATAATTTTGAACGGTTTCTAAGATGATCACAAAAGATACTTCAATATTAGTGAAACCAAAATTACACTTTTTGGTTGCTTTCGCGATCAAAATATTTTAGCGCACGAATAATTGCATACCAGGATATTCCTATGAGAACCGGCCATGTTAGCAGCCATATAATTTGAGTTACCATGATTGTACTAATTTAAGCGTTTTTTTGGGTCAAATTAATAAATGTGTGTTTCGTTTTTTAGCTCTTCCAAGTCGATTTTCTTGTTGTCGATGGAACGCCAGGCGATCCAGATATAGGCAATTACAAAGGGTACCAACAAGGATACGTAACTCATAACGGTCAGTGTGTAATAGCTGGATGAACTGTTTCCGATTGTCAGTGAACTCTGCAGGTCGTAGGTAGATGGATAATAGGCTGTATTGTTGAAACCTGCCAGCAGAAATAACGCAAAAACAGTCAGTACTGTGCCAATACCAGCACCCCATATACCTTTGGTGCTACATTTTTCGAAGTAAGCAATCGGTCTGGTAATCCCGAGTAACACCAGCGCGACTCCAATCAAAAAAAGTATCGAAACGAAGGGCATCTGAATCATGTTGTGAAGGTACTTGTACGATTCCATCGACACCTCTCCGGTAGCCGGATTGACAGCAAATCCCGGAGACAACAATGTCCATATCACAAATGAAAGGAAGAAAACCACGAAGGGTATAGCATTGATAACCAGTTGTTTTTTAATCCGTTCCATCATGGCAGCATGATTGATCCTGTTCATAAAATAGAGCAGTGCCAGTACCCTGGATAGAAACAACACTGTCAGTCCAAGCAAAAGATTGTGCGGATTGAACGCCGCTTCGAGCCCATGTGCAGGACCGGTCCACTCTGAAATGACAGGCATCTTTTCACCTGTAAGTCTGGTGATGTTCATTAAATTAACAGAGAATTGAGAGCCGGTGAAAAAAGTGGCAACGGCAGTTCCGATCAAAACCGGCGCAAGTATTCCATTGAGCAGCAAAAAGGTTTCGTAGGTTCTTTTGCCCAATAGGTTGCCTGCTTTGCTGCGATATTCATACGATATGGCCTGTACAATAAAGGCAAACAATATCAGAATCCAAACCCAATAAGCCCCGCCAAAGCTGGTTGAGTAGAATAGCGGAAAAGAGGCAAAGAAAGCGCCGCCAAATGTAACAAGGGTAGTAAATGTAAACTCCCACTTACGTCCAAGCAGGTTAACCAATAGTGTGCGCTCATCGTCCGTTTTGCCGATGGTGTAAATCAGTGTTTGACCTCCCTGTACAAACATCAAAAAAACAAGGATCGCACCCAGAAGTGAGACAATCATCCACCAGTATTGCTGTAACGCTATATGTGTAAATAATTCAATCATAGTTTCTTATGTTTTAGGATTTTGTTTCAGTTAATTTTGAATTATTGACAGCCGTCATCTCCTCCGGACCTTTTTTGATCTGTACAAGCATAATTCTGATTTCGGCGATCAATAAACCGGTAAACAAGATAAAGAACATCCAAAAGGTGATTTGGACTGAAATGGACTTTATTTGTGAGACCGCTGCAATGGTGGGTAAAATATTCTGGATTACCCAAGGTTGTCGGCCTGCTTCTGCTACGATCCAACCCAGTTCGGAAGCGGTATAAGCCAATGGGATCGACCAAAGAGCCGTATAAAGAATAAATCGTTTCCTGGCGATTCTGTCTTTTAGTGTTAACCAGAGGATCACCAGAAAGAGGAGACCGAAATGAACCCCTAAAAAAACCATTATTCGGAAAGAATAGAAGGTTAACGGAACACTTGGTATCAGTTCCTGAACATTACGGCCATAATAATAACCATACCCAAAATCGGGATAATTTTTCTCGAACATTACCAGTGATGCTTTAGCCAGACTGTCATTCCCGGCCTTTTTTGCATTTTTATAAGCTGCGAGCGAAAGTATAGCAGTTCTTCCTTTTTCACTTCTCTCCTGATAAGAAGGAATGTTTTGTTCAGGATTTCCGTACACGATATCCTTTATTCCGGGAACATAGGCATTGGCATCCAGAAATGCCATGTACGAAAGCATATTGGGTATTTCTATCATAAATCTGAAATCCTGTTTTTTATGGGATGACTCTTTTTTGTCCTCTTTCAGGATTCCGATGGCAACCAGCGGGGCATTCTGTTTGCCAACATACAAATTCTCCATGGCAGCAAATTTCATGGGCTGGTATTTCGCCATATTCCTCGCAGATCCATCACCGGTCAAAACAACAAATGCGGTGGTCAGCAATCCGAAAACAGATGCCACCACGATGCTCCTTTTCGCAAACAGATGTTCTCTGTTTTTCAGTAAAAACCAGGCGCTTACTCCAATGACGAACACAGACGCAAGAACATATCCCGAGGATATTGTATGCAAGAACTTATTGATTGCTACAGGAGAGAACAGTACCTCCCAGAAATTCACCATTTCGTTGCGCGCAGTGTCCGGATTAAATTTCATCCCGGCAGGATATTGCATCCAACCATTGGCAACCAGAATCCATAGAGCAGATAAGTTCGATCCAAAAGCCACCAGCCAGGTAGAGAGCAGGTGGAATTTTTTGCTCACTTTGTTCCAGCCAAAAAACATGACTGCGATAAAAGTACTCTCCATGAAAAAGGCCATGATGCCTTCTATCGCGAGTGGAGCGCCGAAAATGTCGCCCACGAACCACGAATAGTTTGACCAGTTGGTGCCAAATTCGAATTCAAGAATAATCCCGGTGGCAATTCCGATCGCAAAATTTATTCCGAAAAGTGACATCCAGAATTTGGTGATCCTTTTCCATTCAGGATTCCCGGTTCGCACATACAAAGTTTCCATGAATGCGATGATGAACGAAAGGCCAAGGGTCAATGGTACAAATACCCAGTGATACATGGCCGTCAGTGCGAACTGTGCCCGCGACCAGTCAACGAGAGAAAAATCAATATTTTCCATTTATGATTATTTAGTGAGTTGCTCAATTACATGGTTGCTGCGCTGTTCGTCCGTACCAAAGTTTGACTTTAAATAGTTTGGAAAGAAGAACAATCTCAGCACCAAAAACAGGATGATTAACTTGATCAGGATGATTGCCCACAGTTTTCTTCCAATGGTCATACTTTTAAAACCCTGGTAGTAAAACTGAAATAGATCTTTAAAGAGATGCTTCATGAAAAAGTGGCGGAATTGACCGAAGAAGATTAGGGTGACTAAAGTACATCAAAATGTAATAATATCAAAATTGAGCGCTCTTTAAATTTATTTGCGTGGTGGGCCGGGTAATCTCAATTCTTACTCAGATAGTTGCTATTTCCAATTCTTTTCTTTCAGCCTTAACCCTGTTACACTGAAATATTAACATGCGTCAATGTCTTTTTTTTAGCATGTGATTATGAGGTGTTTGAATTCTAGGTAATTTTGCATGTTAAGGTAGTATCAACTCCAATTTCCATACTGAAAGATAAAAAATCAATTCCAAAAAGCGATTATTTGCATTATTATTTTGATTATTCAAATTATATTGTTAAACTCACTATTTCATTCTCATATTGTAATCTTTTTGAAGGCTGTGAAGAGGATTATTTCTGAAACCTGACTTTTGGTTTTGAATTCTTGTTCTGATTGTATTTTTTACCCTTACTAAATTTTACTATCAGTTGTGCGGAATATCAATTCAGATATTATACCCAGTTACCAAGGGTAAGATGCAATTGTTAAAATTATTCTGAACATAAGTGAAAAGCGTAAGAACGGCAGAAAGACCAAGCATCCTGATAGTAGATGATGATGATACAAATTTGCATTTGCTTGTAAGCATCCTGAAGATACTGGATGTGGAGCTCATCCTTGCCCAATCAGGGTCGGAGGCGTTGTTGAAGATCAGGAATCAAGAGATAGCGATGGCCCTGCTTGATATCCGAATGTCGGAAATGGATGGTGTGGAGCTTGCCAAACTTATCCAGGGAGATGAAAACAGGGAGATCATTCCGATCATTTTTATTACCGGACAATCAGAAATAGAAAATGAACTGGAAAGGTATTATGAGGCCGGAGCTGTCGATTTCATCCCTAAACCCATACGTAAAAACATTCTTCTCAGCAAGGTGAGGATTTTCCTGGAACTGTACCGGCAAAAATGGGCAATTCTCGAGGATCACCTCGAATTGGAAAATAAGGCGAATGAACTGGATCTGCTTAACCAAACTTTGAAGGAAAGCCACAGAAAAGTAGTGCAAAACGAAAAGATGCTGGCCAGCATCATCGAGAACCTTCCCGTTATGCTTTTTGTCAAGGATGCCAAAGATCTCCGTTATGTGAGATTCAATAATGCCGGGGAAGAACTGCTTGGTTACCAAAGGGAAGAATTAATTGGGAAAACAGATTATGACCTTTTCCCGAAACAAGAGGCTGATTTTTTTGTTACAAATGACAGGGATGTCTTGGAATCCGGGATTTTAAAAGATATCCAGGAAGAAAAGATACACACGAAACTCAAAGAAGAAAGAATTCTGCATACCAGAAAGATCCCCATCCTTAACGACGAAGGGGTGGCAGAATTTCTTTTGGGGATATCGGAGGATATCACGCACAGAAAACAAAACGAAGACTTGCTTGTAGAGTCTGAAAAAATGTACCGCACCCTTCTCAATGCCTCTCCTGAAGGGATCTTTATCATGAACATGCAAGGGATTATCACAGAAATTTCCGATATCACCCATGAGATATTCGGGACTGAAAATAAGAATGAATTTATTGGGGCCCATTTTGTCAATTTCGTTCCCCAGGAAGAATTGAAAAAATTCAAAGATGTCCTGAACAAGACCCAAATAGAAGGATTGGTCCAAAATGTCGAGATCTTTCTGACCAGGAAAAACCATTCCCGATTGATCTGTGAGTTAAGTACCACCCTGATACAGGAAGCAAATGGCGAACCCAAAGCCTACATGGCTATTATACGTGATATTTCGCAACGCAAGAAAATTGAACAACAACTTATCCGCTCCGAACGCATGGTTAGCCTTGGCGAAATGGCCTCGGCCATGGCCCACGAAATCAATCAGCCTTTACTTTCCATCTCTTTGGGTATTGACAATTTGTGCCATAGGATAAAAAAGGTAAGCGCTTTGAACGAACCATATTTTCGCGATAAGTCTGAAAAAATATACCAGGATGTATCAAGAATTGGGAGGATCATTGATCATGTAAGGGCTTTTTCCCGAGACCAGGAAGAATTCACCTCAGCCTGTTTTGATGTCAACGAAAGTATTACAAATGCCATCTCGATGATTTCGGAGCAATTCAAGAACCATCATATCAGTATAATTGTAAAACTTGATAAAAAAATTCAACCGATTATTGGCAACACTTACCGGTTTGAGCAGGTAATCCTGAATTTGCTGACCAATGCCAAAGATGCCCTCGAAGAAAAAATGAAGAGGTCAAAATCCGATTTTGATAAGGTCATTATCATACGGACTTACCTGAATAACCAAAAAATTAATATTGAGGTGAAAGATAATGGATGCGGCATCGAATCTAACAAGATCGATCGGATCATGTTACCCTTCTTTACTACCAAAGAGACAGGTAAGGGTACAGGGATCGGCCTCTCTATTTCTTTCGGGATTATCAAAGAAATGAATGGAACTTTTGATTTTGAAAGTAACCCTTCGATGGGTACCACCTTCAGGATTACGGTCCCCACCTCAGATATCAGCGAATAAGAATACAAGAAAACCTTTACCTTTTTTTATAATGAACCAACTTAATGTACTTATACTGGACGATGAAAAGCGTTTAACAGAAGAACTGACTGAATTTCTGGTGGAGTCCGGATTTCAAGCCTATGAAGCCAATACAGGGAAAGAAGGCTTGATGATCTTAAAAAAGCAAGCCATTGATTTATTGATCCTTGATATTCGCCTTTCGGGAGAAAACGGTTTGGACATCCTGAAAGAGGTTAAAGTCAAATATCCAAACCTGGAAGTCATCATGATTTCGGCACATGGAGATATGGACACCGTGATCGAAGCCATGCGGTTAGGCGCCATTGATTATTTGCGCAAACCATTCAGGCACATAGATATCCGCGTCTCGATCGAACGGACCCAGAAGTTTCTGATGCTTCAAAGAAAACTGGTAAAATTGGAAGAGAAAAACTCATTGATTTCTAAAAATCTTGAGGAGCGCATTGAACATCACTTTATAGGCGTTAGTCCGCAAATCAGGGAAGTGCTGGACATTGCCATAACTGCTTCAAACTTTCCGGATACGAATGTGCTAATCACCGGCGAAAGTGGGACAGGGAAGGAAAATGTTGCGCGAATTATCCATTTTGCCAGTAAGCGAAAAGACAATATATTTTGCGCTGTAAACAGTAGTGCCGTATCAGATTCGTTGTTGGAAAGCGAATTTTTCGGTCACAAGAAAGGCTCCTTCACAGGAGCCTTGACAGACAAGAAAGGTTTTTTTGAAACCAGCGACCAAGGCACGCTGTTTCTGGATGAGATCGCGGATATGCCTCTGAATTTGCAAGCAAAAATGTTGCGGGTTATCGAAGAAAAAAAAATCACCCGGGTAGGGGAAACCCACCAGGTTGCAGTCGACTTCCGGATCATATCGGCCACCAACCACGTCCTGGATAAACTGGTTGATGAAAAAAAATTCCGGCTCGATCTTATTCACCGGCTCAATACCCTGCACATACATATTCCACCATTGCGCGAACGACCTGAGGACATTGAACCGCTTCTTCTTTATTTTGCCGAAGATTTCTCCACGAAATTGAACAAACCCATTCCCCCTATTGATAAGAGTTTGGTTCACGTTTTGAAAAATTATGACTTTCCGGGAAATGTAAGGGAGTTAAAGAACATGACCGAACGTGCCATTATCCTCAGTAAGGGACGAATGCTCAGCGCACAGGATTTTCCGGTGAATGCCTGCCACAAATCAACAAGCCCGGTAGTGGACCCCAAACTGAACCTGGAAGAAAATGAAGCAGAACTGATACGCCTGGCGCTGCACAATTTCAACAACAACCAGGTGGCAGCAGCCAATGCCTTAGGTATCCAACGGATGGCGCTTGCGCGCAAAATGCAGAAGTACAATATTGGCCTTCTGTCCGATCATTTTTAAAGCTCAAAAATGAGCATCTGCTCGAAATTGAGCACAAGCGCAAAGTTGAAAACTCCCTCCTATAGCAGTTTGATCTTTTCTTGAATTTTTTTATTTTCCTCTTTATCTGACATTTACCGATTTGGTTGGTGGGAAACCAACCCGCTTTATCTTTATGGCACGCCCTTTGCCTATACGATGCCAACGAGGTAAACCGTCCCTCATTTAAAGCACGGTCATTTATTCACCTTTTAATACTAAACAAAATGTCAGTAGAAAAAACGATTGGTTCATCCAGTCTGGTTGAAGTTATTGACCGCATCCTCGACAAAGGTGTCGTAGTTGATGCATGGGTCCGCGTATCCTTGGTTGGTATCGAACTGCTTGCTGTTGAAGCAAGGATTGTAATTGCATCGGTTGAAACATACCTGAAGTATGCAGAAGCGATTGGGTTAACTGCAAAAGCTGCATAAGCAGTTAAATTAGCAGTTGAAGAGTTCACTTGCCAAAGCATCCTTCTTCACTCATATTGAAAAGCATGGTTTGCCAAGGAAACTCTTAATTTAAACTTTAGGCTGACACATTAAAATTAGTGGTTAAGATGGTGACCCTCACTCAAAATGGCCCTGCAGATTTTATCGAAACGATACTTACCTCATTTGAAGAACGGATTCAAAAAATCGAGGCGGCCTTCAGCACTTCTGAAGCGGTTTACGACTCTTCCAATGTTTTAACGATGAATTTTCAGCAATCCCTGCTGGAACTTCGGAATGAAAGGACTCAATTGAATACGATGCTGCGCGAAAACCTTGCAAAAAAAGGTTCGATGCGCAAAAATGATTATGACTGTTTCATGGACGACATTTTCCTGTTGCTAAACGAAAAGGAGAAAGAGGCTGAAAATGAGTTTTACAAATACATTGGAAATCAGAAGCAAATGGTTCTTTTTTTACGTCAGGGGATCCTTGATATAAAGAGCATGGAACAGGAAAATCACAAAGAGAAAATTGCGGCGTTTAAAACCATGTTGGACAATACCCTTGTAGAACAGCAGCTTAGCAAAGAGCGTGCCATTATGAAATTTAAGGAATTTCAGCATCTCCACAAAAAAATCACAAGCAAATTTCAGCAATTGCTTGATCAGGACAAGATAATATTTTGCAGGGATATCAAAAATATCAAAAATCAATTGTTTGAAGAATTAGTCTGATTATTTAACTTTTAAAATAGGAGAACTAAAAAATGGGAATGGCAAAAGAAATGAAAAATCTCAGTGATGAGATTTTATCCTCTTACAAACAAAGAGCAGCAGAATTTCAGCAGAGGCTGAAAAATAATGCGGAGATTGTTAAGGAAGTTCAGAAAACACTGGATGGTTTCCGTAAAGACCATCAGGAAATGGCGGCAACTTTAAGGGCAAACGCAGCCAATTTAAGATCAGCCATGGCTCAAGGGCAAAAAGAGCGGTTGACATCATTCCAGCAAATGATGTCAGGTATCCACGGATCGATCTCACAAATTCAGGATGAGGTAGAGGGAATTAAGATTTCGACTGCCGACATGCTTAAGGACTTTTCAACAGAACATGACGAGATGACTGTCGGGTTGCATAAAGAGCTCGATCAGGACAAGGCCAACCGGCTAAACTGGAATACAGGTCGGATGAAAGAATTCAACAACCTGATGAAAGGTATAAACAAGGAAATAGTAAAAGTTAAGAAAGAGGTAGGAGATATTTTTGGTTATACAGATCACTTATTGACCAACTTTTCGAATGCACACAATGATATGTCGGCTGCAATGAGGGCTGAGCTTAAGTCAAACCTTACTGAACGAGTTGCTTACACGCAAAAACTACTCGCTCAGTTTGATAAAAAACTTGCTGAAATGAGCAAGGAAAATCAGAAAATGGCAAAAGAACTTAAGGCCGACTTGCAGAAATCAAGGAAAGAGCTTTCAAAAAGTGATGTGCAACGGCTGAAGGATTTCAATGTCAAATTTGCTGATATTCAGAAGAGGGTCCATGAGATTCAAAAATTTGTGAATACATTCCTGGGTGAATTTTCGGCCGACAGAAAACAGGCTGCATCAACCTGGGCAAAATTGGCGGAAGCGATTGCAAAGCTTGAACAATCACCACAACAGGCGCCTGTTGTCAAAAAGCAATCACCTGCGCCGGAAAAACCAGCTGCTAAAAAGGAGACCGTTGCTGAAAAAGAAATTGTAGAGCTAGCAGCTAACAAGACCGAACCTGATGTAGAAAGTCCGAATAATGTACCACACAGTGAGCCCACCCTTGAAGAAAAAGTGCTGAATTACATTAATGCTCACAAAAATGGGGTAAAGGTGACTGATATGGAAGCGCCTTTGGGTGATAACAGGATGAGAATAGGGTTTATTACCAAAAAGCTATTGGATGAAGGGTTGGTTCTCAAGGTCGACAATTATTATTACCCCTTAGCGAATAAATAGCAACAATGAGCAAAAAAATCATGTGTCCCTATTGTAAGGGGACAGGAAAAGATTTCTTTGAATTGCTTGCGCCGATCTCAACTTGTACTGTTTGCAACGGAACCACTACGGTTGAAATAGAAGAGCCTTTTAAAGAATGTGTTTTCTGTTCCGGTACAGGGAAAAATCCATTGGGCGCCAGGGTTACCTGTATCGTTTGCGGTGGCAAGGGCAGTAATTTTATCACTGGGGAAATAAAATGTAGAAAGTGCGGGGGAACCGGCAGGGCAGTTGATGGACTACCATGCACCGGCTGCAAAGGAACCGGATATAATAAAAATAATTGACTATGAGCAATGATCTCAACACGGTACTGGAACCAACACCTTTACCCGATTTTGTGGAAACACCTTATATTGCGGATATTACCAGTCGCGCACAAACTTATATCAAAGCCGGGTTCCCTGTACATTTCAGGGGCCCGTCCGGAACAGGGAAAACCACAGTAGCCATGCACCTTGCCAGTAAACTGGGCAGACCAGTGGTGATGATCCATGGAGATGCGGAATTTAAAACTTCCGATCTGATTGGAGGAGAAAGCGGGTATTCCTTGCGAAAGCTTGATGACAGGTTTATCCATTCTGTTCATAAATATCAGGAAGACATGACCAAACAATGGGTAAACAACAGGTTGACCCTGGCAGTAAAACACGGGTTCACCCTTATTTATGACGAGTTTACCCGTTCACGCCCTGAAGCAAATAACATTTTGCTCCCGATTCTACAAGAACGCATGATGAGTACTCCTGCAACCAAAGGAGAGGAATCATATCTGAACGTTCATCCGGATTTCTGTGCCATTTTTACCTCCAACCCTGAAGAGTATGCCGGGGTAAACAGGACGCAGGATGCTTTGCGCGACAGAATGGTGACAATGGATCTCGACCATTTCGACTATGAGACAGAATTGCAGATTACCATGGCAAAATCCGGGCTATCCCCCGAGGATGCTGAGAAAATTGTGAAGATCGTCAGGGGTTTGCGCGAATCAGGTAAAACAGAATTTGATCCAACCATCAGGGGTTCTATCATGATCGCAAAAACACTGGCGGTATTAGGAATATTGCCTTCAAAAGCCGATAAAACATTCTGTAATATTTGCCAGGATATCCTCACCTCCGAAACGAGCCGTATCGGGTCCAAAACGAACCAGGAAAGGGTGAGGATCATTGTGGAGGAACTTATTGACCATCATGCCTGAATTATGAATTATTTCCATTAATGCAAAAAAGAAGGATATTATGCCAACATCGAATTCATTAAAAGGGATGCGTAGCCAGCGGACCCTTCAAACAATCAGGAAAGATAATGAAGCGAATAAAGAAAATGCTGACTTTCTCAAACTTTTTATGCTTGAGAAAGAACGCACCCGGCTGCGCAATGAGCAGATAAGACTGAATTTAAGAGGCGAGATTCTGAGTGCCCGGTTGAAGGAAATTGAAGAATTTTATACTGCTACGTTGGGAACTAAAGAGAGTCCAGTTTCTGAGGATGAAAGTTTTGAGCCTGAAAAGCCTAAAGAAAAAGAAGTGTGGAAAACCATGCCAATCAAATATTGACAAATTGTACAAAGGATCATGGAAAAGGATAAAGATAAAGATAAAGACAAAGAAAGCGAATCCGGTTTTGACATGCTGGGACTTGGCGGGTTTTTTAAAGGAATCGAAAAATTAGTCGATCTGGCCGGCAAACTTCAGGATGAAAAAGGAATGACGAAAGAGGGAGAGTTCAATCTTGATCACCTTAGAAAAGGGATGAAAGGGGTTTATGGCTTTACCATCAAAACGGCCACCGGAGGAGGAAGGCCTACCGTCGAGACTTTTGGCAACATCAAAAAAACACCTGAAGGGCCTAAAGTGGAAGAAGAACGTGAACCCATGACAGATCTTTTCGACGAAAAGGATGAAATCGTGATCATTGCCGAAATGCCCGGTATTGATGAAACGGACCTAAAAATTGATCTCAGGGATGACATCCTTGACATTTCTGCGGAAAGGAATTCCCGAAAATATCACAAGGAGCTTTTGCTTCCAGCCAAAGTTGAAAAGGAGAACATGAAGGTTAAATATAACAACGGTATCCTCGAAATCAGGATAAATAAATAGAAATATGGTTTTGTCTGGTTTAGATAACGCTGATCTTAAACTGATCCTGTTTGGGGGGAAAGGGGGCGTAGGCAAAACCAGCTGTGCGACGGCAACTGCCATGCAGTTATCCAAAACCTGCAAAACACTACTCATATCTACAGATCCGGCTCATTCCGTTTCTGATTGTCTCGGACAACAAATCGAAAATGGGATTCATTTTGTCAAGGGTATAAAAAACCTTTCTGTGACTGAAATCGTTGCAGAACAGGTGTTCTCAGACTTTAAAAGCAAAAATGAGGAAGAGCTGAAAAATCTTTTCCAAACATCAACAAGCCTTGATTCAGAGGATATTGATGATTTATTAAGACTGTCCGTCCCAGGTATTGATGAGGTGATGAGCTTAAAAACCATCATTGATATCATGGAAGAAGGGAGGTTTGATAAATACATTGTAGATACAGCGCCAACGGGGCATGCCTTGCGATTGATTTCCTCGCCAACAATGCTGGATCAATGGATCAAGGTAGCAGCCAAAATGAGATGGAAATACCGGTACATGGTAACAAGTTTTTCAGGTACCTACACGCAAGACAAAACCGATGCTTTGCTCCTTAACCTGAAAAAAACAGTCAAAAAAATTGAAAATCTGTTTCGGGATACCTCTCAATGCCAATTTATTCCGGTGTGCATCCCCGAATCGATGGCTGTTTCGGAAACCGGACGGTTAATTTCAAGACTTAGGGATTCCGATCTCCCAGTGCGGCAAATCATCGTGAATAACGTCATGGAATCGGAAGGATGCAGTTTTTGTAAAGAGCGGAAAAACGCACAACAAAAGTATATGGAGCAGATCAATACCAATTATCCGAACCTGAACAGGATCATCGTCCCTTTGTTTGCCCATGAAATACAGGGAATGGAAAGGCTGGACCAGATGAGGAGGTCACTATTTGACAAAGAGTAATAACAAAATAAAATAGCTTCAATTTGTATGGACACTTCTCAAAATTCTGTCGTTCTGAAGGTCAAAGAAGCCCTGGTTAAAGATGTTGGCCGGGCTATCGCGAGGATGGATCCCATGGATATGAAAGCGATGGGGCTCGAACCGGGTGATATTGTTATGATTGAAGGCAAACGCAAAACTCCTGTGAAGGTGATGCCTTGTTTTGCTGAGGACCGGGGGAAACAAATCCTTCAAATTGATGGTGTCACCCGGGAAAACAGCCAGGCCGGTATTGATGAGAAAATCAGGATTGAGAAGACGACCTGCAAGGCAGCCATAAAAATCAGGCTTCAACCAGACACGGTCACTGGTTCACAATACAAAAGCAATGATACCAGATACATAGGTTCGCTTATCGACGGGTTGCCCGTGTCCAAAGATGATAAGGTCAGGGCCAACCTGTTTGGATCGCGATCCGTCGATTATATCGTTGTGGATACAAACCCTTCGGGAGTGGTGTTGGTCAACTCCAATACCAAACTTGACCTGAACCTGCCGAAACAGGGGGAGAAAAAATCATCCAGGGTTTCTTACGAAGATATTGGGGGCTTGGGAAACCAGGTACAACGGATCAGGGAAATGATTGAACTTCCGTTAAAATACCCCGAAGTATTTGAACGTTTGGGGATTGACCCACCAAAGGGTGTTTTTCTTTATGGTCCTCCCGGCACCGGAAAAACCTTGATCGTAAGGGCTGTTGCCAATGAAACAGATGCTTATTTTCTGCACATCTCCGGCCCCGAAATAATGGGTAAATTTTATGGTGAAAGCGAAGAACGGCTGCGGAAAGTTTTTGCTGATGCACAGACACATGCACCGGCCATAATTTTTATCGACGAAATCGACGCCATTGCCCCCAAGAGGGAAGATCTGGGAGGGGAAAAACAGGTAGAAAAGCGGGTGGTTGCGCAGCTTTTATCATTAATGGACGGGTTGGAATCGCGAGGGAAAGTGATCGTGATCGGAGCAACGAATATTCCAAATACAATTGATCCGGCGTTGAGGCGGCCAGGACGGTTTGACCGTGAACTCTCGGTTTCGATCCCGGACAAAAAAGGACGGCTCGAAATTCTTCAAATCCATACCCGCGGGATGCCGCTCGCAATGAACGTTAGCCTTGAAAAGCTGGCTGCTGTCACCCACGGTTTTGTAGGAGCCGACTTGGAAGCATTGGCCCGCGAAGCAGCCATGACTGCACTTCGGAAAATACTTCCTATGATTGATTATGAACTGGCTGAAATACCTTATGACTTGCTGATGAAACTCGAGGTATCCATGGATAATTTTTTCGATGCCATGAAAGAGGTAGAGCCGTCGGCCATCCGCGAAGTGTTTGTCGAAGTGCCGGATGTAAAATGGGAGGATGTTGGGGGTCTGGACGAAGTCAAAGATGCGTTGAAAGAGGCTGTAGAATGGCCATTGAAATATGCCGGTTTATTCCGTAAAGCGGGTACTAACCCACCGAAGGGAATTATCCTTTACGGGCGTCCGGGAACCGGAAAGACTTATCTTGCCAAGGCCGTAGCCAGCGAGAGTGGCGTAAATTTCATATCCGTAAAAGGGCCACAGGTCATGAGCAAATACATTGGCGAATCGGAAAAGGGAGTGCGGGAGCTGTTTAAAAAGGCTAAACAGGCTGCTCCTACCATACTTTTTCTTGATGAAATCGACAGTATTTGTCCGCGACGGAGTAGTGACAGCTCAGGCTCAAATGTTACCGATCGGGTGATCAGTCAATTTCTGACCGAAATGGACGGCATTGAAGATCTAAAAGGAGTTGTTGTTTTGGCTGCGACGAATAGGATCGATCTGGTGGATCCGGCATTGTTGCGCAGCGGCAGGTTCGACTTGCTATTTGAACTACCTGCCCCCGACGAAAAAACCAGGGAAAAAATCTTTGAAATCCATACTGGCAACAAGTCCTTGCACAAGAGTGTCAACCTGAAAAAACTGGCCAAAGAGACGGAGGGGATGGTAGGAGCAGATATTGAATTTATTTGCAGAAAAGCCTCCGTAATGGCTATCCGGGAGATAATTGAAACGATGAAGGAGCTGGATGAAGAATCTGATGTTAACATCGTTATCAAAGAAAAACACTTTGATGAGATCATACGGCTTGTTCAAATGCAAAACCTGATAAAAAAGTAAAAAATGGATTGTAATATCAATGCACAAGGTCTCTACCTGTACGGCTTCATTCCTAACTACTATGACGCGGTGCAATTCAAAAAATTGGACAGTATCGGCGTCTTTAACATCCCGTTTGAAAAAGTCTCTGCCATTGTTTCGAAGAGTAATGTGGTCGATTATAAGCAATTGGGTACAGAACCACTTGCGAAGTTGTTGATTGATCATCAGAAAACCATTGAAAGCATAATGAACATGGGATTTGTAGCGATCATTCCCTTGAGGATCGGCACCTTCGCCAACAATACCAGTGAGGTACTCAAGATTCTTGAAAATGGGTATGATCTGATTATGGAAACCTTTGGGAAAATAACAAATTTTATCGAATTCGATATCGTTGCGGTCTGGTCGGATTTTAGGCAAATTATTGCGGAAATAGCTATAGATCCCCTGATTCTTGAAATGAAGGGAAAAATTGCGAGAGGTGAAATCAGCATTACACAGTCCGATCAATTATCCATTGGTTATCTGGTTAAAAATATGCTGGATGAAAAGAAAGCTGAATATGCAGCAAAGATGATAGAAGCGCTTCAACCGTTTTGCCAAAGCACAAAGCAACATGAGGTTATGAACGACGAAATGGTATCTAATACAGCATTTCTGGTGAAACAAAGTCAGACGGCTTTACTTGAAAATGCCCTTGATCAGCTGGACGAAAGGCTGAATAGTAAACTTAACTTCAAATTGGTTGGTCCCCTGCCATGCTATAGTTTTTACACCATGGAAGTGAAAGAGCTCAATCTGGAAGAAATTGAATCAGCGAAAAGTGTACTTGGACTAGACAATTCCACAAGTGAAAATGGCATAAAACAAGCTTACCTCAATAAGGTTAAGCTATTTCACCCCGATGCAAAAATTGGTGATGACAATGTCGACGGGTTTAACCGCATCAATAAAGCATATCAAATCATGCGGGATTATGTGAATGCCGTCAAACCATCATCCCGGGAGGAACTATTTTCATTGTTAAATGATGCAATTGATGAGAACTCATTCGTTTTAAAAATTAAGGAATAACATGCAAAAAGATGGTAAATATATTTATTGCATCATTGCCTCAGGCTACGATTGCAATTTCGGGCCTATCGGTGTAGGTGGGCGCGGCGACTTGGTAACCACCATCGGATTTGAAGGATTATGCATGGTGGTGAGCGATCATTCGCTTAACAAGTTTGTAGTAAATCCCGAGAATATTCTAGCACACCAAAAAGTGATCGAAGAGGTGATGAAAGAATTCAGCAGCGTACTGCCATTGAGATTTGGGATCATCGCAGCCACACCGGATGAAATACGTAACCTGCTCAACCGGAGATATAGTGAGTTCATGGAATTATTACGCACTTTCGAAAATAAAGTGGAGGTGAATGTCAAGTGTACCTGGAAGAATATGGAGCATATTTTCAACGAAATTGACAAGGAAAATATTGCCTTCCAAAAAATAAAGAACGATGTTGAAAAAGAAACCGATGCCAACCGAAAAAAAGAGAAAATGGCCGAAGCCGGAAAAATGGTTGAGCAAGCGCTAAAAGAGAAAAAAGAGAAAGAGGCCGAAAACATTCTGATGGCTTTTAAAAGGGCCACTTTCGAATACAAGCAGAACAAACTGACAGGAGACGCCATGTTTTTTAACACTGCTTTCTTAATCAACAGCGGTCGTGAAAAAGAGATCGATAACATCATGACAGATCTGGGTGAGCAATACAAAGACCGGATCGATTTTAGTTATACAAGCCCATTGCCGATTTTCAATTTTATCGATTTGAAAATTTTTCCGGAGAAATGGGAGACATAGCGTGAAGATTAATAGCATTATAGGTTCAAAATAGTAACAAAAAGGATGGGAAAAGATATGGACAATGCTGGTATTTATTTGTATTGCATTATCAGGCATACAGGCTCGATTGAATTTGGCCCTATTGGAATAGGGAGCCGGGCCGATCGGGTTTATACGATCAACTACAAAGATTTATGCGTGGTAGTCAGCCAATCGGCAGCAATGAGATATGAGGCAAGACGGGTTAATTTAACGGCCCACTCATTGGTGCTGGAAGAAGTAATGAAGCAATTCTCTATTCTTCCTATCCGCTTTTCTACGATCTCAGAATCTTCTGATGAATCAAAGATTTTAACAATTCTTGAAAGGGAATATGATAAGTTTTCGGATTTGTTGCGAAAAATGGAAGGCAAAAAAGAGCTGGGATTAAAGATCGTTGCCCATGAAGAGCCAATTTATAAACACATTTTGGATAAATACGATGACATCCGTACCTTGAAAGAAAAGTTGGTCAACCAGGATCCTGGCAAGGCGCACTACCAGCTGATGAAAATCGGGGAGATGGTTGAAAAAGCCCTTGCTAAAGAGAATTTGAATTTCAGCGATAACATATTAAATGCACTAACACCTTTGGCAGAGGAGGTGAAAGTGAATGACAAATACGGTGAAAGGATGATCTTAAACGCAGCTTTTCTAATCAAAAATGACAAAGAGACCGAATTTGATGAGGCCATCAATGCCTTGGATGAACAGTACGGAAACTTACTGTCGTTCAAATATGTAGGTACATTGCCTCCCTATAATTTTGTAAACCTTGTGATAAATCTGGAAGGAGGTTAGTATGATATTTAGTGGACTCATCTTCATCGCGAAAAAAATTGATGAATTGATGCAAAGAGAGATATCGGATGAGGGCCGGATTAAGGAACGTCTCATGGCATTGCAATTAAAGTTCGAGATGGATGAAATCAGTGCTGAGGAGTATGACAAACAAGAAGAAGAATTACTTGGATTGATTGAAAATATTAGGGTCAAAAAAGAAACAAACCAATAACAATAAAAACGCTATGAGTGCATTTACATGTCCGAATTGTGGAAAAGTTACCGGAGGAAATGAAAATTTCTGTAATGAATGTGGTCAGGCATTGAATATCGTTTGCCCGGAATGTAGCGAAACCTGGCGATTTATGTTCGACTATAAATTTTGTCCGATATGCGGGAAGAATATGAAACAACCGGAAACAAAGAAAGCTAAACAACATTAAAATCAATTCAGCTGATTTATTCAAATAATTTAAAAAGGAGGACAAAGAGATGAGTAAAATAATTGAGGTTAAGACTGCTGTGGTTAAGTTTCTTCAGGAGAATATTCATTGCCATGATATAACGGTCATCAAACTCGAAAAAGTGAATGATAACTGGGAGGCAATCGTAGAAGTGTACGAAGATGATTCATTTTTAAAATCAATGAATCTACCGCCCAAAAATGCCAGGCTCTTTTATTCAGTTAAGGTTGATGATCAGAATGAGATCCTTGCTTTTGAACGAATGACGGAATATTCTCAGTAGTACTGTTTGGTTGGGGGAAAAACTAAAAAAAGAAATCAATGATGGATGGGTTATATCTGTACTGCGTAAGGGACAAAGCCGAAGGTGATAATATATTTCCTGTAAAAGGTATTGACGGGCATGGAGATGTTTTTACCCTTTCCTTTTGTGAATTTGAAGCAGTGGTAAGTGCTGTTTCTTTGCAAGAGTTTGAATCAGAAGCGATTAAAATTAAGGCGCAGGAGGATCTTAATTGGATTAAAGAAAAGGCAGTAATTCATGAGAGGGTCATTGAACAGGCGATGACAAAAGGCAATAGGAATCTGGGCCTGATTCCAATGGGTTTTGGCGCCATTTTCAAAGAAGAAGCAAGCCTCATGGAGACCCTGGATAAAAAACATGAAGAGATTAAGCAAGTTTTGGACAATGTTCGTGGAAAGCAAGAATGGGGGGTAAAGGTATATCTGAATGATAAAAAGTTTTTTGAAAAAAACATAAAAGCGAAAAGTGATGTAATAAGGGAGAAGGAAAGGGAGATGGCTTTGTTACCCGAAGGAATGGCCTTTTTTATGGAAGAAGAGCTGAAGGAGATGATTGATAAGGAAAAGAATAATGAACTAAACAATATTACAGGTTTTTTCTTTGAAGTTCTAAAAAAGTATGCTATTGATTCTGTGAAAAATAAGTTATTGGAAAAAGAGTTGACAGGAATAAGTAAGCCCATGGTTTTAAATGCAGCTTATTTGATTCCCGATGAAAAGAAAGAAGAGTTTACCGATGAGGCAGAGCGATTAAAACTAGAAATTAAAGCAGAAGGATTTGGCCTTGAGTACAGTGGTCCCTGGCCCGCGTATAATTTTACTAAATTTTAGCGACTATGGTTAATGGGAACAACAATGATAATGTTGCGCTGGTAGATGTCCTGGATAAGGTTATTGAAAAGGGTGTGGTAATTAATGGGGATATTGTCATAAGGGTTGCCAATATTGACTTGGTCTATTTGGGGTTAAGGCTTATTCTTACATCAGTTTCGAAACTAGAGGAAGTTTCAGGCAAAAGAATGATTGGTAAAGAACAAGAGGCAACTCCTGAGGATATGGCCTATTTGCAGAAATTACAGAGAGAGATAAGAAAAGCCGAAGAAAACATTCCAAAAATCATTGATGCCAGCGATCCTAAAAAAACAGAGCAAGGGATGGCCCAGTTGGTTTTGACCCTTCTTGAGCTTATAAGAAAACTTATGGAAAAGGAGGCATACAGGAGGGTAAAGAAAGGGACTCTTTCTTCGATAGAAATTCAGAAGTTGGGATTAAGTCTGAAGGCAGTACAGAAGAAGATAAAGGAGGTTCAGGCAATCTTTGGTATTGACGATGAAGACCTGAATATAGATTTAGGCCCTTTGGGGAATTTGATGTAATAAACTAATACAGAAGGGAGAATATCATGTCAGAACAAATGATGCATTCAACTCAATCGTCGAGCCTTGCTGATATCCTGGAGAAGGTATTGGACAAAGGGATTGTCATAGCCGGAGATATCCAGATTAAAATTGCTGATGTCGAGCTTTTGACTATTAAAATCAGACTATTGGTTTGCTCTGTTGATAAGGCGATGGAAATGGGGATAAACTGGTGGCAGACAGATTCCTTCCTGTGTTCAAAAGAACAAGAGGCGGAAAAAGAGCAGAAGATCATAGACCTTGAAAAGGAAATTTCGGTACTAAAAGCAGAGGTGTAAGATGGAAATAAAGGAGTTGGCAATAATTGCGAAAAGGGAATTGGAAGAACTCACGGGGTTCACTTCTCCCAATGTAATAGGGATAGGCCAAAGAGAGGACATTTGGTACATTACCATAGAAATTTTAGAAAAACCTTCTGAAGCAGCTAATCTCGAGATACTTGGAGTTTATGAGGTGAAACTCAATACTTCCGGAGGTTTCCTTGGCTTTGAAAGAACAAAGATGAGAAAGCGCGGCGATATTCATGGATGAAGGATGTTTTTGGAGGTTTTGATAAAAACATGAGACTTTTAGCAAAATCAATTGATAGTATAATGAGAACACTTATCTATATACCAATCATTCATTCGGGCGCTGATATGGGATCCATGGCAACTGAGCTAACGCGGAAGGGTATCGATGAATTTGGAATTGAATTTTGGGAAACGCATGTTGATACGGTTAACAAATACTGGGAAATAATAGGCCAAAGTTGCGATGCAATTGATTTTGGGGACAAAGTCGTGAAATTGTACCAGGATGGAATGGTTGTGGATGGGGAAATTGCAATAAAAATAATGGAAGACAGCGTAAAGGCAGGAAGTAGAAACTATGAAATAATTTCAAAACTGGTCAAACGTGGCGCTATTATCGTCCGGACCGAAGATCTTTCTTTAGTTAAAAAAGAATTGGAAATGCTTAAATCGATGCCCTCTTCGGGAGCTTTAATCACAAAGCTAATCATGATTTTAAGGTTTAAGATTATCAGGTACAAGTTGTTAGGTCAGCGGGATAAGTTCATTGCAGACCGGATTGCTACAACGCTGGACACAAATGAAACAGGCATCATATTTCTTGGGGCTTATCACGATATATTGAAAAAATTACCAAACGATATCGTCATAAAAGAGCTAAAAGAAATAAGTAAAGTAAGAGAATATCAAAAGCTACTTCCATTCCATGTCAAAAGGAAACAACGCTTTTTGGAACTTTCCAGCTACTTGATGGATCTTGTTAAGTAGCTATGCTCCAAACCGATATCCAATCCCCGACTCCGTATTGAGCAACCTTGGTTTTGCAGGATTATCTTCAATTTTTTTTCTTAATTGGGCCATGAAGACCCTTAAATATTGGGTTTGTTCCATATATCCCATTCCCCACACCTCTTTTAATATAAAATGATGCGTCAAAACCCTGCCTTCATTTTTTGCAAGTAAGGCCAGCAGGGAAAATTCAGTTGAGGTCAGTTTAACAATTTCATTGTTTTTTTTCACTACATGGTTTGCCAAATCTATAGTCAGTGAACCAAAAGTTAAGCAGGGATCATCTGATGCACCAAGGCTTTGCCTGATGGCTACCCGGATACGTGCCAGCAACTCTCCGGTTCTGAAGGGTTTGGTGAGGTAATCGTTGGCGCCGTTATCCAAAGCCTTCACGATATCGTCCTCAGAACTGCGAACGGACAGTATCAAGATTGGCTTCAAATACCACTCCCTAAGTTTTTTGAGGATCTCAATTCCATCCGCATCTGGTAAGCCCAGGTCGAGGATAATGAGTACAGGGTGTGTAGTGGCGGCATGCACCAGCCCCTCTTTCCCTGTCGAAGCTTCAGAGATCTTATAACCATTGGCAGATAGCGTGATCTCAAGTAACCGTCGAATCTGTACCTCATCATCGATGATCAGTATTGTATCGGAATTGGTCATGATGCTTCAGTTTTTTTTGATTGTTCAAATCTGCAATTTTTACAGGAATTTTAATGATAAATTTTGCACCGCCATTTTCCCTGTTTTCTGCAGTAATTGTTCCTTCCTGAGCTAAAACAAAACCTTTGACAATCGACAGGCCCAAACCTGTTCCACCGGCTTTTGAATCTTTGCCCCGGTAAAATTTGTCGAAAACAAAATTTAATTCAGAAGGACTAAAACCCGGGCCCCGATCCATTACCTGTATATTCAGAAAACCGTTGTCATAAAATATTTTCAACCTGATTCGACTACCTGCCGGTGCATATTGAGTGGCATTTAGGATCAGGTTGTGCATCACCTGTTCGACCAGCCCAAAATCTGCCAATACCAGTGGCATGTCGGCAGGAATGATGGTGGAGAGTTTAAATGACTTTAATTCCACCTGAAGGGTTTCGGCGACTTCATTGGCCAGATCATGGACATCGCACCAATCGGGCTTTGGGGTTATGTGTCCTGATTCCAGTCGGGACATGTTTAATAAATTCTCGATCAATCTGTTAAGTCGAATAGAAGCAATGCTGATTTCAGTATATAGTTTTCGCTTGGTCTCCTCCGGGTAGTTTTGGGATAAAAGTGTATCTGATGCCCCCAGTATTGTAGCCACCGGGATGCGTAACTCGTGCGAAATGGAATTAAAGAGGGTTTTGTAAAGCTTTTCCGATTCACTCAGTACATAGGTCTCCTTCGCCGCATTGCGTAAAAATTCACGCTCATATTTGCCGGAAATCTGGGAAAGAAAGGCTTCCCAAAACTGTTCCTCTCCCTGGGTGAATACCCTTTGATGTTCGACCGCTATAACTCCCATATTTCCGCTATTCCCTGAAAGTGGATAGAAGGTATAAATACCGGAGGGTAATGTGTCAGTGAATTTCCCGGCGAAAGTTGAATGTTTGAAAACCCAGTTTGCGATACTGAAATCGTTTTCAGACAACTTTATAACGCTCCCTTCCTGAAGCGTGTCGCCAAGTTGATTGAGGTCAGTTTTTAGGATAATGGCTGATTCGAGGCTGAAATATTTCCTGACATATTTTGTTGCAATATTTGACACCCCATCCATCCCTGATGCTGTATTTAATTCCTTTGTCAGCAGATAAAGAGCCTGTGTCCGTTCTTCCCTGATCCTGATTTTTTGTTCCTGTCGACGTACCCTGGAGGTAAGTATTCCGTTCAGCAAGGCGATGAAGAAAAACATGATGAGCATCAGCACATCTTCGGGTTTATCTATGTGCAGGGTAAATTGGGGAGGAATGAAAAAATAGTCCCAGATGAGCGCACTTGACGCAGCAGCAAGCAAAATAGGTCCCGGTCCGAAAAAAATAGCAAGAATGGAGACCAAAAACAACAATCCGAATGATACAACCTGATAACCAATAAAGTCTTTCACAATATAGCAGGAGATGGCAGACAGAAAAACCAGAAGTATGACAGCCAGGTATTCCCTTATATTGGAAGTAAAGGAAGGGACAAAAACTTTTTCCCGGTAACGGCCCTTAGCCTGATTGTCAGACCCAAGAATATAGACATCAATATTGCCACTGTATCTTATCAGCTTGTTTACAAAGCTGCCAAGCCGTAACATGGCAAACAAGTTGCGGACACGTGGTTTTCCGACAATAATGTGGGTTGCATTTTCTTTTTGGGCAAAATCGACAATTGCACTGACGACATCGTAATTGGTGACAATCCTGACTTTGATGCCCAATTGTTTGGCCAGGTTTATATTTTTATTGAGCTGATCATGTTCTTTTGGGGTCAGTTGGTGCGACGTTTCTACATAAATGGCCTGGATGTTGGCCCCCATTGAGTAAGAAAGGTTTTTGGCCCAGCGCAATAATCTGGTTGATTGTACCCGGTAATCAATCGCAACCAGAAGATGTGAACCTGATTTCCAGGGCCCGCGAATGCGCTTTTGTTGCATGTAATCGTGCAGCTGTTTGTCCACACTGTCTGCAACAATCCTTAGGGCCATTTCACGAAGAGCCGTAATGTTGCCTTTTCGAAAGAAATTCTCAATGGCTTCGCGTGATCTTTCAGGGGTATATACCTTGCCCTCGGATAATCTCTGAAGCAATTCGTCCGGACTCAAATCGACCAATTCTATTTCATCCGCATTTTCAAAGATCTCATCCGGAATGGTTTCCCTAACTGTAATGCCTGTAATCTGAGCTACGGTTTCAGAACGGCTTTCCAGGTGTTGTACATTGACAGTCGTATAAACATTGATGCCATTATCGAGAATCTCGAGTACATCCTGATACCTTTTGGTGTGACGACTGCCCGGAGCATTTGTATGTGCAAGTTCGTCTACGAGTACAATCTGTGGTTTACGTGCGATGATGCTATCCAGGTCCATCTCCTGAACCTGGATTGATTTGTATTCGTGCCTTTCCCTTGGAATAATTTCAAATCCTTCGGTGAGTCTGGCTGTTTCCTCACGGTTGTGAGTCTCTATATAACCAATGATAATATCACATTCCTTTCCCTTTTCCACCTTGGCCGCCTGTAGCATGGTGTATGTTTTACCCACCCCGGCACACATTCCGAAGAAAATTTTCAATTTACCCCGTTTGCTTTTCTCTTCTTCCTGTAACAGGGAAGCCAAAAGTTCATCGGGATTCGGACGATTATCGGCTGAGTCCATCATCTATTCTTTGTTTTCCAGTTTGGCAATTAAATTAATAGCCCGCTCTCTGATTCCCTCCATTTGATCCAGAACTTTTTTTATCTCCCTTATCTGGTTTATGCTATTCTCACGCTCCAAATCTTCCTTTAAATTTACGGGAGAAATTTGCCTGTTTTCATTTAGGTTCTCTGCCATTTCATTAAAAATCAATGATATGTCATAAAACTCGTCTTCCCCTTCAAAATACAGTCTTTGTCTGTAATTATTGGCTCCAATTTCCTTTATCCCATTGTACAACTTTGAAAAACGTTCGTTGAAATAGGTGGCGAAATTAAAGGTAAAACTTAAAGTGATGATGAAACAGATGGTACCAAGAAGTGTTACATGTGTCAATCCCTTTTCTGCCGATTTTTTTGCATCATTCGCTTTCAGAATAATGGCTTGCTCGTTCATTTGAGACAAAAGCATGGTTTGTTCATAAAGGCCATGAAACTTTGTCTGCAACTGAATAACTTTATCAGCTGTAATTTGAGTTTTAGATACTTCTGCAATGGACTTGCGGTATTCGTTGAAACCTGATTCAATATCTGACACCAGTTTGTCTTCACCTGCTTCCGTGATATTGTTTTTTTCTAATTGAAGGGATTTTTCAAAAGAGCCTGAGGTTTTATCTATTAGATTGCCGTCAGGCAAGTTGCCAGTCACGAAACATTGGTTGATTTCCTGATTGATGATGGTTAATCCTTCGGCCATATCCCGGGCAAAAATGACCGAAAAATGGTTTTCCTTGAGAATTGCATCCGTTTTACTGGATAGTTTGTTGAGGTGATAGGCCGACAAGATAGAAAGTGCTGCAATAACCAGAAAGAAAAACACCATGCCCAAAGTGAATCTTGTACGAATAGATTTTCTCATGGATTAAAATTTCAAAGATTTTTATAAAGTAATGCCTATTGTAAGATGAACATAATCACTCTGTGTATAACCTCCTGAGGGATTAACGATAAAGGAGGATTTCACCGGCAGGGAGAATTGATCTGTGATCTTAAGCTCTTTTGTTACGCTTATACCCATGTTAACCACTTCAAATCCCTTTCTATAAGCCGAATAGTAGCTTTCCCATGGCGAAAAACCGAAAAAGAAACTGGTCGATCCTTTGGTATATCCCAACTCTACATAAGAAGAATAGGCTTGTTCGACAGCATCGCCGTTCTGTTTTTTGTCAAAACCATAAAACATAGTGTTCCAACCAATGCTTAATGGGAAGGTTTTCGATCCTGAATAGACAACAGATGCTTCAAAGATGTGTCCTGTTGTATTGTTGTTGAAGTCAAAGTAGGCAGCCTTGTTAAAACTCCAGTCGTAGTCACTTACGGTGAATTTCAACTTACTAACAGTGAGTGCCATATAAGCATCAATTTCTTTATAAGTCCCGGTAAAATCTGTAGATCCCCACACGCCGATTTCAAAATTTCCTTTTGTATATGAGATAGTCGGCTGGATATTCGGAGTGGGGCTTGAAGTTGCCAGCGATCCTCTCCAGACATAACTACTCACTATATCCGCTGAAATCTTAAATGGGGAGATGGAATCGTTTTTTTGTTCAGCAGCAAGAGAAAAAACTGAGCTTAAGCAAAATAAAGTCAGCAAGGTAAATTTTGAATTCATGGTTGTCCGGTTTTAGCATGGTTAATATCTTGGTCTATTTTATTTTTTCAAGTTCAATGTTTAGCAGGAGGACATTGATTCTCTCTTCTCCCAACAAATTGTATTGAGGCTTCTCGGTATTAAGATGTACTAAGCTGATTAATTGTTGTTTGAGGGATTCATTGAAATTCCTGGATTTTGAAATTCTATCCACCTGTAACATCGCTGCTCCGGGAGAAATATGCGGATCCAGGCCACTTGCTGATGCAAAAAGCATTTCGGATGGAATTTCAGCAAGACTGTCTAACTGATTGAAAATGAGAAATTGATGTTTACGTTCGTTAACCAATTTTTTCAACGTCGTATTGGTCAATCCAAAATTTGAACCTCCTGAAGGCAAAGGATTGTACGAAATGGCCGAAGGGCGTGAAGTAAAATAGATTGTGCTATCGAACTTCTGTCCGATTAGTGCGCTTCCAATTGCCTTTCCATCACGAATAATCATGCTTCCGTTCGCTTTTTCAGGAAAAATAGCCTGCGCTATTCCCGAAATCAAAAGTGGGTAAATAATTCCTGTTAAAATAGTGAAAAACAGGAATATTTTCAAAGATATCATAAGGTTTTTCATTTCTCTAGAATGACATGTTTATTAATAAGTCGATGAGCTTAATGCCAACAAAAGGGGCTATTATTCCGCCTAAACCAAAAATCAGAAGATTTCGGGTTAAGGCCGCGTTTGCTGAGACCGGTCGGTAACGGACTCCTTTTAATGCAAGGGGAACCAGAAGTATAATGATGATAGCATTAAAGATAACAGCGCTCAATATGGCGCTATGCGGGGATCCCAGATTCATGATGTTCAGGGCCGAAAGAGGGCCGACTCCGCTTTTACCGGAATAGAGTGATAAAGCAATAGCAGGTATGATAGCGAAATACTTGGCTACATCGTTGGCAATACTGAAAGTTGTCAGTGCACCGCGTGTCATCAGCAGTTGTTTTCCTACTTCGACCACCTCGATCAGTTTTGTCGGGTTACTATCAAGGTCAACCATATTTCCGGCTTCACGGGCAGCCTGGGTACCTGAATTCATGGCAATGCCGATATCTGCCTGTGCAAGCGCCGGTGCATCATTGGTGCCATCGCCAATCATGCCGACAAGATGACCTTTGGCCTGTTCATCACGGATACGTCCCAATTTATCTTCGGGCTTGGCTTCTGCCATGAAATCATCGACACCGGCTTCCGCGGCAATCGCTGCAGCCGTCAGGGCATTGTCGCCGGTAATCATCACCGTTCTGATACCCATTTTTCTCAGTTCGGCAAAGCGCTGTTTGATTCCTCCCTTTACAATGTCTTTCAGGTGAATAACCCCAAGAACTTTGTTATCCTCCGCCACGACCAGGGGTGTAGCTCCCTGACGGGCCAGATCGGCCACGATATCCTGTATTTTCTGGGTATAAAAACCATTTTCATTTTGTACAAAGGTGCGCATGGCCTCTGACGAACCTTTGCGAATGTGTTTTATTTTGCCATCGTGCATTTTTAAATCAACACCGCTCATTCTCGACTGGGCTGTAAAAGGGATAAATGTGGCATTCAATTCATGTACCTCCCTTCCGCGGATACCAAATTTTTCCTTTGCCAGGATAACGATGGATCGTCCTTCGGGTGTTTCGTCCGAGAGTGAAGAGAGCTGCGCTGCATCAGCAAGCTCTTTTATATCTACGCCATCTGCAGGGATAAAATTGGTTGCCATACGATTGCCCAATGTAATTGTTCCTGTCTTGTCAAGCAGGAGTACATCCACGTCACCAGCAGCTTCAATTGCCCTGCCACTTGTGGCAATTACGTTGCGTTGCAAAAGCCGGTCCATGCCGCTGATGCCAATTGCACTAAGCAAACCCCCGATTGTTGTGGGGATTAGGCAGACAAGTAAGGCAATTAGCACTGGGACCGTTAAATTCTGTGATTGTGGTAAACCTGAGGCCGAGAGGCCATAACTAAAGAATGCGGGTAAAGTAACTACCGCCATAAGAAAAATGATGGACAAACCCGAAAGGAGAATGGACAAGGCTATTTCGTTGGGGGTTTTTTGCCTTTTGGCGCCTTCAACGAGGGCTATCATTCTGTCAATAAAAGTATTGCCCGGGTCTGAAGTGATTTTAATGAGAATCTTGTCGCTGATCACTTTCGTTCCACCTGTAACCGCCGACCGGTCGCCACCGCTTTCGCGGATAACAGGGGCAGATTCACCGGTAATTGCAGATTCATCGACACTGGCGATACCATCAATGACTTCTCCGTCAGAAGGGATGACATCACCACATTCACAAACTACTACATCTCCTTTTTTTAATGCAGTTGCGTACACCAATGTTTCATTGTTCCCAATCAATTTTCTGGCTTGTGTCTGTGTACGGTTTTTTCTCAGACTATCAGCTTGCGCCTTACCACGACCTTCCGCAATTGCTTCCGAAAAGTTGGCGAATAAAACGGTAACCCATAACCAAATAGCTATCTGAAAGTTGAATAGGGAGAATGATCCCTGAAAAATCCCTGAAACAACTACAATGGTAGTTAGAATGGCGCCGATCCCAACAATAAATATGACCGGGTTTTTAATCAATGTGACAGGGTTCATTTTGATCATGCTCTCTTTTGCCGCCTCCAACAATATCTTTTTGTTGAAAAGGCTTGTATCTTGTTTTGTACTCATGCTCTTTGTTTATTAAAAAGATGTTCCGCCATTCATTAGTAAATGCTCTATGACAGGGCCAAGCGATAAGGCCGGGAAATGCGTTAATCCGCCAATAATCAGGATCACAGCAATCAGTAATCCAACGAACAGCCCATTGTCAGTACGGAAAGTTCCGGCTGAAGGTGGTGTTGTTTTCTTTCCGGCAAGACTACCGGCGATGGCGAGAACCGGAATAATGATACCAAAGCGCCCGATCAGCATGCCCAGGCCTAAGGTGAGGTTATAAAAGACTGTATTGGCATTAAGACCTGCGAAGGCGCTACCATTGTTACCGGCTGCTGAGCTAAATGCATAAAGTATTTCTGAAAACCCATGAGGTCCGGCGTTGTTCAGACTTGCAAACCCGGCACTGCTTACGCTGGCCCAGGCCGATAAAAGTAATATGACGGCATTGGGGGCCAAGGTAGCGACGATGGCCATCTGTACTTCGAATGCCTCAATTTTTTTACCAAGATATTCAGGAGATCTGCCCACCATAAGTCCGGCTATAAAAACTGTGAGTATAATAAATATGACCATGCCATACAATCCGGCTCCTACTCCTCCAAAAATAATTTCACCCAGCATAATGTTGATCATGGCTACCATACCTGCTATGGGAGAGAGGCTGTCGTGCATGGCATTTACTGATCCATTGGAAGCAGCAGAGGTGGAAGTTGACCAAAGAACACTGTTGGTGATACCGAAACGGGTTTCCTTACCTTCCATCAGGGGCAAATGTCCGAAAATCGGATTAGGCGAGTATTCGGCATACAGGGCAATACCTAAACCCGCAACCAGTAGGATTAGCATGGCAACAAAGATGGTCCATCCCTGACGTGTTGACCCGACCATTTTACCATAGGTGAAAGTTAATGCAGCCGGAATGAGCAATATGAACAACATTTCCAGAAAATTGCTAAGCGGGGTGGGGTTCTCAAAAGGATGGGCGCTGTTGGCATTAAAAAATCCACCGCCATTTGTTCCCAGCTGTTTAATGGCAATTTGCGAAGCTGCCGGCCCCATTGGGATTACTTGTTGAGCGCCTTGTAATGTCTGAACTGTTTCGTGTGGTTTAAAGTTCTGGACAACCCCCTGGCCGACCAGTACTACGGCAAATATGATTGATAATGGGAGGAGAACATAGAGGGTGGAGCGTGTCAAGTCTGTCCAAAAATTGCCCAAAAGGTTGGTAGTCTTGCGTGATAATCCCCTGATAAGGGCCAGCAAAACGGCTATTCCGGTTGCCGCACTTACAAAATTCTGAACAGTGAGTCCGACCATTTGTACAAAATAGCTGAGCGTTGTCTCACCGGCATATCCCTGCCAATTGGTATTGGTCATGAAGCTTACCGACGTATTGAATGCAGAATGCCAGGAAACATTTGGGAGATGAGCCGGATTAAATGGTAAATAGAGTTGGACAAGTTGAATCAGGAGTAGAAAAATAAAGCCAATCAGATTGAACAGTAGTAAACCAAAAGTGTAAGATTTCCAGTTGGTCTCTTCTTCCGAATTCACACCTGCAAATCGATAGGCCAGTTTCTCGAGCCAACCCAAAACAGGCAACATAAAATGTCTTTCGCCCGTAAAAACTTTGCTCATATAGTTGCCCAAAATAGGAGTTAACCCAATTAACAAGGCGAAGAATAATATAACCTGAATGGTATCCTGGATTGTCATAATCTTAAAATTTTTCAGGTTTAATGAGTGAATAGAGAAGGTAGCCGAGGATGAACAGTGAAATTACTGCACCGATTAGATACCCGGCTGGGGTACTTACTTCTTGCGTGACCATTAAAATTGTTTGATTCATATTGAATTCTTTTGTCTGGTACAAAATTGCACAGGTATTTGTAAGGATTTTGAAAGGATTGGTAATGAGTATATAAAGAAATTGTAAAGAGAGGGTTTTTTACAATTGTCTTTCTTGGATCCGGTATAAGGGAATGCGGAGAAAGCACTCATCAAAAGGGCAGTTGAAAAATCAAAGAATTATGATATTTCAATGATAGATTTTGGATTTGAGGGTCATTGCATCAGCATTTCGATTGAAAGAAGACGAGCATAAATTAAGTTGGGGAATAATATATTTTTTGTTTTTTTTATGTTTATATTTGTGTAAAGCCAAACAAGGTTAACCTTTTAATTTTCAATTTAAAATACTAAAATCATGGAACCATTAGTCGTTGTTGGAATTGCTATCGTAGTCCTTTTCTTTTTTGCCGGAGTTAGAATCGTCAGACCAACGCACCGGGCCTTGGTAGAAAGATTGGGCAAGTACCACCATTTTGCCTCATTTGGCTTTAACTGGATTATTCCAGGTATCGATCGGATGTTTATTATCAACATCACTGAGAAGATGATCAATGCCGAACCTCAGGAGATCATCACCAACGATAACCTGAATGCAAGGGTGGATGCGCAGGTCTATTTTAAAATTAAATCAGACGAAGATAGTGTCAAAAACTCGCAGTATAATGTGAACAGTATTGAATATCAGATAGTCAACCTTGCCAGGACCACGCTGCGTAACATCATTGGTACCATGACCCTGAAATCTGCAAATAGCGAAAGGGGCAAAATCAACAAGGAGTTGCATTCAACGCTGCTGGACGAGACCCGGAATTGGGGTATCGAAATTGTACGTACTGAACTGAAAGAGATTGATCCGCCGAAAGACGTACAGGAGACCATGAATAAAATTGTAAAGGCTGAAAATGAGAAGATTGCTGCCATCGATTATGCTACTGCTACCGAAACCAAAGCAGACGGGGAGAAGAGGGCGGAAATCAGAAAAGCCGAAGGAATCAAGCAGGCCGCAATTTTGCGCGCGGAAGGTGAAGCACAGGCTATTCAGCTGGTAAACGAGGCTGCGGAACAGTACTTTGTTGGAAATGCTCAAATGCTTAGAAGGATCCAGGCCATGGAAACCTCCCTGAAGGACAATTCAAAAATCGTCGTTCCCATGGGATCCGACCTTGTTAATGTGATGGGGGAGATGGGTGGTATTATTCCACTCAGGGAAAAGGCGGTTTAAAAGAATGTGAAAATTGGGAAATTGGGAAATGTGAAAATGTTCGCAACGAACAACCGTTGCAATAATTTTCACATTTTCCAATTTTCACATTATCAAATTTTGGGTCTAAGAAAAAGTTTTTATATTTGCACCCGCAATACCGGGGCATCTAACCTTGGCCGGGAGTGCGATCAAGCGGGAATAGCTCAGTTGGTAGAGCACGACCTTGCCAAGGTCGGGGTCGCGAGTTCGAGTCTCGTTTCCCGCTCAACAAAAACGTTCATAAGAATAGGACATCCTTCCTGCGGGAATAGCTCAGTTGGTAGAGCACGACCTTGCCAAGGTCGGGGTCGCGAGTTCGAGTCTCGTTTCCCGCTCCAAAAGGATGCCCAGGTGGT
>Ga0172379_10002243_pt1 | contig 34971 bp, 31 predicted proteins | sample GrowelOW334metaG_FD_119756 | JGI IMG/M metagenome (GOLD analysis project Ga0172379, IMG submission 119756) | Groundwater microbial communities from an aquifer near a municipal landfill in Southern Ontario, Canada - Groundwater well OW334 metaG | ecosystem: Environmental > Aquatic > Deep... | reverse complement strand
TCCCACCAAGAATACTAACGGGGTCGTATATAAACTAATGTGATCGTTCGAAGTGGTTTTTGATTTAGTTTGATGTTTACCTAAATCAAGTAATGAAGTATTTAAATCATATAAATAAGCGCCAGTCATATCAGACATCACTTTATAAAAATATTCTTGGCCTGAATGAACAGAAATAGTAATTTCTTTCTGTGGAATACTTTGTCCAAAAATAATCAAATTGTCTCCTTTTTTAACTTCACTCTTATTTATCTCAATGGTTGGTGATAAAAATATATTACCAATATTTACAATTGTACCGGAAGTAATAAAAATCGGAAAAGAAAAAAACGAAGATTTTCTATTGCTTGAATCTTCTCCATATACCGAAAAAGTATATGTATCGGTGGATAGATTTGATAATGAGACAGAAAAATAAGCTTCTTCATTGGCTATTGTAGTTGCAACAATTTGGCCATCTTGGAGAATGAATACCTTGGCGAAAGGATAAGCCATTCCCGAAAAATTCACAATCGTAGAAATATTTATTTTTTCAGTTTCAATACTACTTCCACTAGAACCACCTCCACCCCCCTCATCAACTCCACTTGAAATAACTTGAGCAGATATTGTTACTTCGGAAGTATCAAAAATATCAGTTGCAAATATAAATTGCGGAATAAAAAAAACCGCAAATAGAAAAAATATTAGCTTGCTAGTAAATTTAAAACTAACCATGATTAGCCTCGTTTGGTAAATGGATACCAAGACGTGCCTTTTGTATTATGTATCTATTGTATCGTTTTAGTAGTTTATTCCCTCCCCAAAATACAATCAAAAGCACAATAATTAAACAAATAAGCATCTGCCAAGGGAAAACAAAGAAATATGTCGTCATAGATGTATTAATTTCTTGAGTTCCATACGAAAGATTAAGACGAGCTGAATATAAACCTACCGCAAAATTTTTAAATTGATATAAGGCTGTATCAAAAAATTGAGCAATTACTCCATCGGGGGCAATGAAATTCTTAGCGCGTGGACTCCTTAACCAATCGAATTCAAAACGACGAATACTACCAGGTAAAACGTTACCTTCTGAAATATTAGCATTTACTTTATCTACTGGAATAAAAACGGTATTTCTAATTCTAGCTATTCCCATTGGTTTTATCCTGTCACCTCCATCATTTTTAAAACGATAACGAAAAGATACTGGTAAAGTATTGTACCAAAATTTCCCATCAATAGTTGAAAACTCCAGAAGTCCTCCAGCTTCTTCAACTTCTCCATTTATCGATAAAAGAATAAGCATTCCGATTTTTGCTCCGATCGTAACAGCTGATGCTTCTGGTCTATTTGGTGAAGTTCCCCAAAATACTGCAGCGAAATGTCCTCCGGCTTCTGCATCAATCGGTATGTTAATTTTTATTGGAACAATTAAACTCTCTCCCGGATTTAAAGTAATTGATGTACTTGTTGCCATCCATTTATCTAAATCATCTTTTGATTCTACAAAGGCAGGATTGCCTGTTTCTCCTTGGGCTTCAAAATTTGCAAATGATGAATAAAATGTTTGCGAATTTTCTGTATCATTCGTCAAGGTCATCTCTGTATTTAATTCTTGACCTGGATTACCTTTAATTTCTAATCGAACTGGAGAAACTGAAAGGGCATCGACAAGCAATGGTTTAGACACAAAAAGCATTCCCAAAAAAACAACAATCAAGACAGATACGCTTTTAATTTTTAGAAAATTCATAATTTATATAAATCCCAAATTAATTAATATGTCGCAGTGGCAACAAGAGTATGGCTAGTTGAATAAGTACCTGCTTCGGTGACAGCCGAAATATTTGCAAGATATCGAGCTGAGTAAGTGGTAGTAGCCGATGGACCAGTCGCTGCAGCTATCTCATCTGGAGCAGCCGCGGCATCATAAGCAAAACCAGCATCTGCATAAGGAGCAGAAACCGCACCCGAACCACCTGTCGCTGTAAGTCTGATTCCAAATTGTTCAGAACCGGGGGAAGAAGCCGAATTTGTACCACCGATAGCGGTAATGGTATTAGCTCCAGAAGTAAGAGTTGGCCCATAAACAGTTATCGAGTATCCAGAAGTTGCATTGGTTCCAGCAGTTAGATTGAAAGCTTCTGTTTCTGAAGTCGTCGGACAAGTTACTGCTCCAGGATCTGTACCTTGAGCAAAACAAGCTCCAGCTGTTCTTAAGTTTCCAAAATAAATTGTATTATCAGAAACAGTAAATGAAATAGTTGGTTGAACAAGAGCATTAACAACTACCACACTATCGGTAATTATTGGCATACCAATTGTTCCAGTATCAGTAAAAGTTCCAGAGATAGTGAGCAAAGTGGTCCCAGCAGAACCGTTAGTTATTTGTTGATCACCAGTAACACCAGCAGTGGCATGCGTACCAATCTCAATAGCGATAACACTAGCCGCGGCAACTGCAGTTGTACCGTTAGTAAATGTAATAACCGTACTCGAAGTTCTAACAACTCCCCAAGTTGCTCCCGATGGAGCTGCCGCCAAAGTTACATCTACCGTATCATCAGTTAAGTCAATATCAGTATAGTCAAGAGCAACCGGTACGCTGGTACTGTTATCAAAAGTCAAAATAATAGTTTGGCCTGAAGCCACTCCGGTTGGAGTAGTGAACTGAATCGTGTGATTAGCTACCGTAGTCGCTGACTCTGTACTTAGAGTATCTTTAAGCGCGGTTAGACTCGCAGCATTCACTAAATTCGGTCCAATAGAAACAACCAAAGAAAGAGCAACAATAGTAACGATGCTTGTTATCTTTGAAAAAAACAAACTCTTAATTTTAAACATAAATATTATTAATTATTAGTTACTAAACAACCTTTATCTATAATTACATTATATAACATATTTTCTAAAAAAGACATATTAATATAGCTCTGTGGATAACTTTGAATTATTTTCTAAAAAGTCCCTGTCAGTATATAGGTGTGATTGGCAGAATAAGTACCGGCTTCTGTGACATTAGAAATATTGGCAATATATCGAGCTGAGTAAGTAGTCGTAGCCGAATCACCTACAGAAGACGCTACTTCATCAGAAGTATTAGCATCGGCAACATAAGCATAACCAGAAGCTGCATATGGTACAGTAACTGTACCCGCACCACCAGTTGCCGTAAACCTAATACCAAATTGTTCAGTGCCAGGATTAGAAAATGTATTTGAACCTAGTGGAGTTATAGTATCTCCTCCTCCATCTAAGGTAAGTGTCGGGCCTTGTACTGTTATACTATAACCAGAAGTTGCATTAGTGCTGGCTGTCATATTAAATGCTTCTGTCTCTGTCTGACTTGGACAAACTACAGCTCCTGGGTCTGTACCTTGAGCCCAACAGGCCCCAGATGATCGAAGGTTTCCAAAATAAATTGAATTATCTGAAATAGAAAAAGAAATATAAAGTGGAGTTACGGTGCCACAAATTTTGCGAGTATAAGCATTACCATCTCCGACTGTTCCATTATCCGAGGAAGAAGTAGAAAATAAAGTTGTATCATACCCCGAACAATTAGTGTTTTGATATCCAATTGTTATTTCATCTCCAGGAGTGGTACTTGATAAACAAAAATTATTTCCATAGGTTCCGTAAGTATTTTCTTGAAAGTGCCCATTTGTTGCAGAAGATAATTTTCCAACAATTGCATAATTTCCAGAACAAGAATTACCTAAACCGACAATTCCAGTACAACAAACTACATTACTGGCATAATTAGCATTCGATTCGCTCGGTAGTTCTGGGTGAGCGTTGGTACTTCCAGACATTCGAAGAATAACTGTACCAGAACAACCTACAGCTGTAGTTACAGAACAAGAAAATCCCGTACTGTAATAAACAGTAATCCGAATGTGGTCAACATAAGCAAAAGGAAAATCATCCAAAAGACTGGCGCTCAAAACAACACCAAAATCAGCATCGTTTATATCTGAATATGCCCATGTCTCTCCCCACAAATCAGAAGAAGAACCGTAAGATTTATACGTATCAGATAGGGGCCAAACATTAATAGTATCTGCCTTATCGGTCGTGCCAATAGTTCCGTCTGATTTTATAATTTTAACCTCTGAATCTTTTACCGTTCCCGCTCCTAATGTTTCATAATATCTTTCAATCTCAACTAAAATACCATTTATTGTGGCTCCAGTCGGAATAGAAAAACCAAAATTTGTAGCTTTTAAATAATGAGTAGTTTCAGTTGATGTACTTGATGCATATGCATGACTATTATTACTTGTTTTTGCTCCATCAGGAAAAGTCCAAGAGGCAGTTCCTACCGCCGCATCATCGGCCATTGTTCCCGGATTAACCACTCCTGTATCAAAAGCATAAATAGGTGATGGCCAAATAAGTAATGGCAGTATTAATATTAAAATAAAATAGTTAAAAATTCTCATTGCCGATTGGTCCATTAGTTGATGCTGGAGGAGTTGTTTTTTGATCAACAGTTGTAATTTCAATAATTTTATCAATACTTGGACGATAGAGTACTGCTTTTCGAGCCTTAGTAAAAATTAAAACTTTATCCCCTTTTTCTGATGAAAGAAAAAATGATTGACCCTTTAAAACTTCTGGATCCGAAACTGTTGCTAATGTTGGTTCTTCTCCTTGCGGCAAAAGATAATGTTCCCCAACTTTTGATAAAAGATCTTCCAAATCTTTCTGCATCATAACTCCAGAATTATTTTCTATTTTATTTAATTTATAATAAAAATAAAAACTAAAAGCCAAAGCCACTAGTGCAATAATAATAATTAAAATATTAATAACTTTTCTTTTTTTCATAAAATTTTTATTTTTAAAAAATTATTCAGTTGATGTTTCGGAAGAAATTGTCGCTTCGGAACTCGAAATTGTCTCAACTATTTGATCAGTAGTAATATCAGTTGTTTCTTCTGTTGTTTCAATAATTTCTTCTGTTGTCGTGTCAGTATTATCTTCGATAATTTCTTCGGTTGTAATATCAGTATTATCTTCAATAATTTCTTCCGTGATAATTTCTGTTGTATCGACAATAGTATCATCAGTTGTGATATCAGTCACATCAGTTGTATCCTCAATTATATCACTAATAGTATCTTCTGTCGTATCTCCTCCACCAGTATCAATATCTTCAATCACTAAACCTTCAATCGCGCTTTCATAAACTTTGACATCTTTAACTGCCAGGGCAACCCAAGAAAAATTTATATCAACTGGCGCCGGTTGATTAAGGGCGATAGTAAAACCTTCTTGATCTTTATCCATCACCACCGATTCAACATCTTGATTGAAAAAGTCTTCACTATTAAATTCTATATCTTCATTTTTTTCAAAAGTTATATTGGTTGCGACAACCGGTGTCGTTAAATATGGATTTTCAAAAGAAACTTGCACTGATTTAGCCCCTTCTTTAATTATGGCAAAACCGGCTGTATCATTGTTGAAAAGTGGCGGAACTTCAAATTCTGCAACATCACTGAATTTTATACCTTTGGCAAAATTTACATTTTCATTAAAGAATGCAAGTCCATTGAAAGTAACTTCTCCATTGGCTTCAAATGTATCAGTAACAATATTTGTTTCAAGACCTGCCATTAAAGTATCAATTGATATTCCATCTTGAGTCTCATGAACAAAATCCCAACCAAAAGTTTCATTTAATTTTTTCATCATCAATTCCATATCTATAACTAAACTTTTTCCTGTACCTTGATTAGTCGAATCAAAGACCCAATAGTTATTTATATTTTCGTGTGGCGATAACAACGTCGCATTGCCGGCCGCATCCATAACTCGAAGTTCTCCGGCTGTAGAATAAAGTGATATTCCATTGGTCAGTGTTCCCACAGGTGCCGTGCCATCAAAAATATCTAAATGATTTGTACCTTCGGTTGTGCCTCTAACTGCTGTTCCACCAATTTTTGTTGCGTTCACATAAATTGTATTTGTATAAGTGTTTGCCCAATAGACTGATGAACTTCCTAAGTCATCTGTGCTGTTAGTATCAGAAACTAAAGATGTATTTATCGCAACTGAAGCCAAGTTTGAAAGAGCTGTATTTGCTTTGCCAGTAAATTGAGTTTGAATTGCACTTGTTGTACCTTTGACATAAGAAAGTTCCGTCAAGGATGGATAAGTTGCAGTTGTCAAAGTTCCAAGAGTACTTGAATCCACCCAATAAGGAATTTCATTAGCAGTTCCTGAGCCATACGCAATTCTTTTTCTCGTTGGTCCTGTTGTTTGAGTGATGAAAAGATTTGTTCCATCCCATTCCATCGCTCCGGCTTCAGCTGTCAATAAGTTTGTGCCAGCAGTAAATTTAAGAGGTGCGGCCGAGACAGTGAAGGCACCGGCAGGAAGATGAAGACGAGCAGTAGGAGTGGATATCCCTCCCACACCAGTATTTCCTCCTCCTGATTGAATTAGGACATACCCTTTAGTAGCATGTGAAGTACTTTCCAGTAAAAGATTTTTACTTGCTATCATTCCTCCGTATATTCCACCTGCTGATAGAGTTGAAATATCACTTGAATAAGTAGGGCCAACTAATATATATTTGGCCTGCATTCCCTGAGCGCCACTACTACTTGTTAAATATCTATAACCAATAGCATCTGCTGCTGCAAAAGTTGACCAAGCTCCTCCGGTTGATAATTTAGTAGCACCATCCTGTCCTCTTGAATCCACAGAGAGAGTAGCAGTTCCATTTCGGTCTTCAGTTCTAAGGACTGTTTGAAAATTTCCGCTTCCAGCATCTGTATAAGTTTGGCGAACATTCAAACCTACATCTGTTAATCCAGTATTGGGGCGAATATCCAAGATAGATGCCGGAGTACTTATTCCAATTCCAACTCTCCCCGTATCCCCCTCTACGACTAGTGAATCAGTATCAACAGTAAAATCATCTCCTGCTGCCGTTCCCATATTAATATTAAATACTCCACCAGTATCAACAGTTAAAGCTCGAGAACCGAGAAGAGTTGTTGTACCTAAATCAATTGACGTACCAGAAGCTACTCCAAGTGATGGCGTAGTAAATGATGGTGAAGTTGCAAGTGCAACGACTGTGCCTGTGCCTGTAGTTGAGTATGAAGTTCCCCAGGCACTGCCGGTGGAATTTGGAATGCCAGCACCAGGGTAAACCATTCCATTATCTGTCTCCCAACTTATTGTGCCCGCAGTATTTTTCAAAACTTTTGTGCCAGTTGTTGAGGTGATCGCTGAAAGTGTATCGAGTGCATTAGCTGCCAAAATTGATCCTGAAGCAATGGTATTAAGCCCAGTTCCTCCTTGTCCAACGGTCACTGCCGCATTAGTCGTCAGAACTGTGGAGTTTGCCGCTGGAAATGTATAAGTATACGGAGTGACTGTTTGGCTATTTGTAAAGACAAAAACCCCATCACCAAGTTCACTCCATGGATGCCCTGGGTTTGGAGTAGTTGCGGAAACTAATTGAATAACAGAAAAAATAATAAGAGTAAATAAAGTTGTATATGCAATGTAGTGGAAAGAAAATCTAGGTCGAAGTTTTATTAAAACTTTTTTTAGAAATTGAATATACTTTTGGTAGTTATTTTCACGCATAATATACAACTATATTATATCATATCAACAAACAAAAAACGTTAAATAATTGTAGTTATTTAACGTTTTTCTGTGGATAACACAAGAAATTTTTATCTATCTAACTTGCCATCCTAAAGACACGATTTTTTGGGTAATTTTTGACATAATTTGATTAATTTCGTCATCAGTCAGAGTTCGATCAATCGCTTGGAACACTAAACGATAAGCGAAGGATGTTTTTTTATCTTTAGTGAATGAATCAAACAATCTTGGTTCCTTAATTAGAAGTTCAGTTCCAAAATCTTTATAAACTTGGACAAGTTTTTCTGGTTTTGTCCCCTCGGGAACCCAGACAGCAATGTCTCGAGTGATAAATGGGTAAACCGACCATGATTCAAAAATTTTTAATTCTTGATCTTTGCTGTTTAGTTTTTCTAAAAGAGCATCTAGCTCAGTCATTGGTATATCACGACAAAATTCATCAAGGGTTACTTCAGTAATATTTTTCTTATCTCCATAACAGACATGGATAACTTCCCCATGTTTATGAAAAACAGTTCCAACTTCAAAAATTTTCACTTCATCTGCTCCCAACAGCGGTAAATTTAATTGATTAAGTTTGATACTTTCTTCTATCCCATTTTTTAGATTTGTCCTGAGAAATTTTTTATCAGATGCCGAAGCCAATACTTCTACTTCCCCCTTATCACAAAATGCGTAGTTCATAACTTCAGAGTAACCATCCTCGAGCAATTTATTACGTGTCCAAAGAATTTTATAGAAGGTCTCATCAACTCGCACAACTTTTTTAATTTTCGGCAACTCGGCATTAATCTTGTCATAACCAATTGCTCGGCCTATTTCTTCAGCCATATCTTCTTCTATATTCAAATCCAATCGCGCAAAAGGAATAACAACTTCGAAATTATTTTCATTGTTTTTGTATTCAAAATCGAAATTGTCCAAAACTTTTTTTACTTCGGAAATTGAAAGATTCATTCCTAATATTTTTGAAATCTTTTCTATTGAAAAAGAAAGTTTTTTCTGTTCCTGTTTCTCTCTATATTGATCTATCATCTCTTCGAAAATAGCCTCGGGACACATTTCTTTTATCAGAGCCGACATATCATTCATCGAAGAATCTGCCATAAGGGGAGATAAATCATTTTCAAATCTTTTAACGGCATCAGTATAAATATTTATTGCGCGTGCAGTTCTCCTGACACTCGTCGGATTAAAATTTGCGACTTCAATAATTATGTTCTTGGTATTTTCATCCACTTCGGCAATTTTTCCGCCTTTTATTCCGGCAAGAGCCAAAATATTTTTCTCATCGGCAATCACCATATCGGAATCCCTGAGTTCCACTTCTTTATTATCTAAAGTCATCATCTTTTCTCCCTTATGAGCCTGACGAATTATTATTTTTCCATGGACTTTTTCCAAATCAAAAATATGGGTCGGATTTCCTCTGTCAAACATTACGATATTGGTAGCATCGACAAGATTATTGATTGATCTTTGGCCCACAGAAGCCAAATGTTCTTTGACCCAATTAGGCGATTGTTCAACTTTAACATTCTGCACAATTCGCCCAATATATCTGCGACAATTTTCCGTCTCAATTTTGATTTCGAGATTTGTCTTTTCTCCTTCAATTTTCGGATAATTGATATCATTATATTTTAATCCCAAAATTCCAGCCAAGTCACGAGCCACTCCCCTGTGAGAGAGTAAATCATGCGCTCGGTCTGGCAAAATTTTAATATCAAAAATTGTATCTTCTCCGACATTTTTTACCTCTTCTACTTCACAAATATGAAAATTAAAAATATCCGCCAATTTTTCAGGTGAAGGTAAATCGGGAACATAACTTTTTAACCATTTATAAGAAATTAACATAAATTAAAATTGATTTAATCTTAAGTCTCCTTGATAAACTAATCGTATGTCTGGAACTTTGTATTTCATCATCATCAGTCGGTCAAGCCCGACGCCAAAAGCAAAACCTTGGTATTTTTTTGAATCAATCCCACAATTTTCAAGAACTTTCGGATGCACCATACCAGCTCCCAAGAGTTCAAACCATTTATCTCCTTTTTTCAAATCAACTTCAAATCCTGGTTCAACGAATGGAAAAAAACTTGGACGAAGTCGAATGCCAACTTTTTCTTCACCAAAAAATCTTTTGAAGAATTCAAATAAAATTCCTTTTAAATTTGCAACTGAAATATCTTCTCCAATCATTAAACCTTCCAATTGATAAAATTGCATTTCGTGCCCTGCATCGGTCGCTTCATTACGAAAAACTTTTCCGGGAGCAATAATCGCAAATGGTGGCTTACCTCCCGATTTCACTAAATTTTCCATAAATCTAATTTGGACTGGTGAAGTATGAGTCCGTAAAACATATCCTGGTTTATTTTTTATCCAAAAAGTATCTTGCATGTCACGAGCCGGATGATCCGCTGGAACATTTAAGGCATCAAAATTATGCCATTCGTCTTCGAGTTCTGGCCCTGTCGCTACTTCAAAACCAAGATCAGAAAAAATCTTGACTGCGTCATTGATCACTATTCCAAGCGGGTGTTCTTTTCCTTTTTGTTTCTCTTCTTCCATATATAAAATATAACATTTTTGTAACTTTTTTCAAATGTTATATTTTTATAAATTATCTTTTATTTATATATCTCTGCCATTTTACAATATTCACACTCAGCCCCAATTTTCCCGTAAGTTTTAAAATTACATGGTCTATTAAACCATTCTCCGCCTTTAACTAAATTATCATAGTCTTTGATATCATTAATCAATAAATCAATTTTTTCTTTACCAATTACTGTATCGTAAAAAGTTTCTTTTTCATCTTTTGCTTCCAGAAATTCTAATCTAGATTCTTGAACATTTACTGATTGTTTACTTTTTGTTAATAAATATGAATACATCGCAAGTTGACGCATATAATCACTCATACGTCCTCTTGCCTCGCCGAATTCTTGGAAGAAGGCCGGGTCTTCATCCATCCTCTCAATATCTGATTTTTTCCTTGGGCTACCCGTTTTAAAATCAGTTACTCTGACATCTTTAGGTGATAATTCTTCAACTAAATCTATTTTTCCATAAATTTTTAAGTGTGGAAATAAATCATCATGAATGGGGACACTTTTTTCATTTTCTCTATTCTCGCTTATGTTGGGTAATCTATTTTCTACCCATCGGGAAATAATTTTAATAGCTTGTTTGTCTCCTACTACTAAATCTTCAATATCTTTCCCTGATGGAATTTTTTTAGATTTCAATATTTTATCAATAGCACCATGAATCAAATTACCAAATTCCAAACTTTCACTTTTGGGCTCTGGCAATTTTAATAAATTTCTAAAATACCATTTTCGTGGACATTCAAAAAAGTTATTTAGTAGTGAGACTGAAACATTTGCTTCGGTATATTCTTTAGCAACCATCTTTTTTAATTCTTCCAAGACATTAACATTTTCTTCTATCTTCTCTGAAATAACATACGCCTTTGGATCATTTTTCAAAATATTACTTTCTGTTTCAGAAAATGAAGACTGCTCAAAAAGATTATTCTGAGATGACAAATCTGCTACAATCCTAGCCAATTCTTGATTCTGCCCATTATATGAAAACCTTGAATATGACAAAGTGCAGAATCTCTTTGCTCTAGTTATCGCTACATACAGCTCTCTTTTAGCAGCCAATTCATCTTTCTCTTCCACTCTCTCAGCAATCGATTCTGGAAGTTTAAAATTTCTACGGCGACCCTTCATTACTCCATTTTCATCTAAATGAGCAATCCAAACAAAATCAAATTCCAAACCCTTAGACCCGTGCAATGTCATAACTTTCACTCCCTCATCACTTTGAAATACCGCCAGTGGAATATCTTCTCCGTAATCTTGTAAACGCTCAATGAAAGCAACAAATTCCGAAAGAGTATTTTTTTTATCTTTTTCAGAATACGAAAGCGCCAAATGAAGGAAACTCCGAACAACTTCAATCCGCCTGATAAGTTCCTCGTGATCTTTCGCTTGTTTAATTAATACTTCATCGCCTACCATTTGAATTAACCCATAAACATCAACACCAGATGAATTAATAACCAGGTTGTGTAATTTTTCTATTAAATTTTTTATTTCTATATTTTTGTTAAAAAGATCATCTTGCTCAGAAAGTAAATTTTGTAAATTAATATTTTTCCCATGCTTGTTATACAGGAATTCATGAGCCAAAAGGATTGGGATACCTATTATTGGATCAATAATTAATTCAGCAATTGAAACCGAATCATTACTATTTGTGCAAATTTTTAAAACTCGCAACATCGTCATAAATTCATCTGTCTCAAATAAAGATAGATTTTGGACTCGAGCAACCTTGATCCCCATATCTTGTAAAACTCGAATAGCTGAGACTACTTGTCTATTTTTAGGAACCAGAATCGCACAATCATTTATATCAATTTCATTTTTTTCTAATTTGTCTTTAATTGCAAGTCCACAAGCAATTATTTCCTCCCGTGGATAATCGCATTCTATTAATTTCAAATTATGATTTTCCTTTAGGGTTGCTACTAACTTCTCATTAGAAAATGAACTCGAAAGTAATGCATCGGCTGTATTTAGAATATTCTCTGTCGAACGATAATTGTCAGTCAAGAATATTATTTTGGCTTTACCAAACATACTCTTAAATTCTTCAAAATGAGACATCTTCGCTCCGCCAAAAGCGTAAATAAGTTGACGATCATCACCAACTGCAAAAATATTTGGTTTTTCAACTTTTTTCCAAATAGCTTTTAATAAATCATTTTGAGATCCACTTGAATCCTGATGTTCATCAATTAAAACATACAAGTATTTTTCTCGAATTTCTGCTCGAGCCTCTTCAGAATTTTCAACGATTAGCAGGGCGTACTTTATCGTATCATCATGATCCATTAAATCATCTTCTCTTTTTTTCTTTTCATACAGCTCATAAAAAGTAACAATTTCTTTGGTCCGCTCTAGACTTTCAATTTTACTTAAAAATTCTTTTTTCATTTTCCCCTTACTTTCACCACGTGTCGAAATATTATCAGGATTTTCTTTAATATTTTTAATTTCACTTTCAATTTCAATCATAAAATCTTCTGGAGTTAGCCTTTCTCTCTTGAGTAAAGAAATAAGAGATTTTAATTCTTTAAAATATCTCCCGATATCACCTCGTGGTCGAATATGAGTCCAATCATTTTCACGTAATATCTGATCACAGATAGACACACTCTCAGCATCTTCAAGCACCCTAGGTGCCACATCAAAATCAATAACTGAATAAAATTTTTCAATTATCTGTGCAGAAAATTTATGGAAAGTTAGCACATCAACACGAGAAGCATCACCGCCAATATATTTATGTAATCTATCATGCATTGCTCTAACTGCTGAATTTGTAAAAGTCAGGCACAAAATACCATCGGCTCCTGTGTCAGTCTTTTTTAAAATATTAGCAATTCGAAGTGATAAAATTTGAGTCTTGCCTGTTCCCGGCCCAGCAATAACCATTACTGGACCATCAATTAAGTCCACCGCTTCTTTCTGGGCTTTATTTAATCCCTTGTATGCTTTTTCAAATTCTTGTGGTAAGTTACCCATTTTTTTATTTTAATATAATAATTTTAAATCATTTTCCCAATCTATTTTTTTTACATTAATCCCTTCCCCCAATAATTCTGGTAATAATAATTCCATTTTTTCTTTATCACCGGAGGTATATATTTCAGTAATTCCTTTTTTAATTTCATCTTCAGAAAGTTCGTCCGCTAGATCTAGTTCACCTTGCTCTATCTCATCTAATTCTATATCATCTAAAATCTTCCCAACTTGGCGAGTAATTGCCGGGGTTGGGTCAATAACCTTAATTTTTTCTCCAACAATTTCTTTTATCACCGGAATTACAAATGGGTAATGTGTACAACCAAGAACAACAGTATCAATCCCCTTTTCAAGCATTGGCCGGAGAGCCTTTTCTAATATATTTTTTGTTTCTTTTGAATCCAATTCCCCTTTTTCTATTTCTTCAACTAACCCAGAACAAGTATTTTGAAATAATTCGACGCCGTGAGAAAATCTTTCCACAACAGAATTATAGAGTTCACCTTCAAATGTCGCTGGTGTAGCCAGTACTCCCACCTTACCAGTTTCTGTTACCTCAACTGCTGGCTTTATGGCTGGCTCCATTCCAACAAAAGGAATTTGTGGAAATTTCTCACGTAGATATTTCAGTGATGCCCCAGAAGCCGTATTACAAGCCACTACGATTAATTGGCAATCTTTACTGATTAAAAACTTTGAAATTTCTTCTGAAAATATTTGAATCTCCTGTTGAGACCTTGAGCCATACGGCACATGAGCTTGATCTCCTAAAAATATGTAGTTGTATTCTGGTAATTTTTCTCGAAGATATTTCAGTATCCATAATCCCCCAACCCCCGAGTCAAACACGCCAATATTGATAACCATCTTTTAATTATAGCATTTATCGTTTCTGCAGATAAGCCAGCCAATAATCCCGCTTATAAATACGATTATTAAAGGTCGTATAATTTGTTTTCTTTTCTAGTTGTAAAATTTTGAAAAATTGACTATACATTTTTATAAAATCTTGTCTGGAAAAAACCCTTTCGGTTAAGCCTATTTCTTTAATTATATAAGTATCGTATTCTGTGCCTGGGCTATTTTTAAGTAAATTTTTGACATTTTTATTTCCATCTTTTGCTAGTGCTCTTACAAAAAAATACCCACCTTGCTTTAATACCCTATTGGTTTCTTTTAAGTAAACTTCTCTACCTTTTTCATTAAGAGAATTTGAGCTCGTGACATCAAGAACTATATCAACATAATCATCAGGTATATCATAAGGTTCTCCGATATCACCCAGATGGTAATCAACTAGAAGCCCGAGCTCGCGGGCGCGAGCTCGGGCAATTTCCAAAGCAGTTTTTGAAATTTCAATTCCAATAACTTTATTTCCGAGACCTGCCAAATAATTTGCATTCCGACCTGTTCCACAGCCAAGATCAAGAATTGTTCTATCTTCTACTTTATACTTTTCTTCTTTTTTTAAAAACTTCAAAAACCGCAAGGTATCCGCTTGTGGTCCATCTTTTTTTGTCACAAGTAATGGTTTTTTATATTCACTATCCCAAATATTTCCTTGGTGAGTCATATTTAATCATCCTCATATTCATCTTCTTGTTCATTTTCATCTTCACCACCATTACCAGAGGGAGCTACAACAGTATTGGTGTCTGCAATTTTTTGTTGACCAATAATTTGATTAAAATCTCCTAGATAATAATTCGCCAACATTGCAACTGCTCCTGATGAGTGAGCTGATCTTTTTCCATTACTTGTTGCGTTTGAATCTTTGGTCATATAAGCGGCAGTCGCATCTTTTCCACATAGAGAAGTCATTACATCATTTCCCCCTGGATGTGATCCAAAAAAACTTGTGATATTATAAACTTTGCTATTAATTAAATACCAGCAATCATTCTGTCTGTTGTGTTTTGTAATTTCTGCCATATCCAAAACCACATTCTTTCCAGAAGAAGTAAGTTGATTAATTGTATCAAGCACTTTACTACTCGTTTGATTGCCAGCAAGTTGATTATCTTTTTTGTTTTGATACAAAACCAAACCAGCCGAAAGTACAGCAGTTACTACAATTCCAAATATAATCAATGATATTGTTGCTAATTTTTTCATAATTTAAAAACTAAAATTTTCATAATTAATTCTTTTACTATCGACTCCCAATGCAAGAAATTGATTCTTCAAATTCTCCATAAATAGAGGTGGCCCGCAAAGGAAAATATCCTTACTATCTAAGCCTTTACTTAAATGCGAGACTAGCCCACCATTTATATAACCGTTATCTTTAGCGTTCCATAAATTAAATTGAAAATTAGGATGTTGATTTCTGATATTTTGTAAATCCTCAACGTGGACCGCTTCATTATTTTCTTTCACTGAATAATATAAATCAACATTATAATCACTTTCAAGCGTCTGTGTCATACTTAGAAATGGAGTTATCCCAATACCACCAGCAATCCAAATTTGATTTTTATTGGTTGTTTTTTTATAAGAAAAGCCCCCATACGGACCATCAATGGAAATATTATCTCCTATTTTTAGATTTTTTAATTGATTCGTAAAATCACCAAAATTTTTGGCAATTATTTTTAAATTGTTTTCTGTCTCAGATGATGAAATAGAAAATGGATGTGACTCAGATGGAATCTCTTCGCCCAAGAAACTAAAGAAGGCAAATTGTCCAGGCTGAAAAGTCATTTTATTTTTAACTGGTTCCATTTCTATCTCGATAATTTCTTTATTTAATTCTTTAATATTTATAATTTTATATTTAAATTTTTGACTTAAAAATTTATTTAGAAATGCTTGACGAATACTTATGGCCAATCCGACAAAAGCCAAAATCAAAATATAATATCGAAGTAAACTACTCCTAGCGACATCGCTTTGGATAAAAAGAACATGGAGAACGGCAAAAGCAAAAGCAAAAGTCATAAATTTGTGAGACATTTTCCAAACTTGATATTTTAATTTAATATAAAAAGTTAAACTAATCAAAACAATCATCAAAAATAGTGAAATTATCCCCCAGGTCACAGGCATATTCAAAAATGGAACAAAAAATAATCTAGCATCTCTGATAGAGAAACTGGCAACTTTAACAACTAATAAAATTGGATGAAATAGAGTTAAAGAAAAAGCCAGAGCTCCTATCCTCGAATGATTCATATAAACTTTATCCAATCCTCGAAAATATTTATCAAGAATTTTTAATCTCCCAGCTAAAATAAGATTAATCGAAAAAAGAGTCATTCCAACTAATCCCAGAATCTGACCCAGGCTTGTAGTTATCGAATTCAAATCAGAAAAACGCGAACCAATTGGTTCCAAAAATATCCAAATAATAACTGGGATAATTGATAAAATTACAATAATAGGCATAGTAAATATTATAACAAATTAGCTGATAAAAATCAGTTCTTGTGATTTACGATAATTAGAAAAAGATAAATTTATTGATTGCACTTCGATAAACTCGATACGGCTTCGGACCAACAAAAACTTTATTATTGATGAAGATGGTTGGTGTCCCATAAAGATTTGTTTTATTTAATTCCTGCACATCCATTTCCACCGCTGTTTTTGTTTGAATATCATTTGTACATTTATTTATTTTCTCAACATCAAAGCTAAAGCTTCCAAGAATTTCATTTAAATTTGCCTTATTCAAGATGTAATCTTTTTCCGCAGTAAATAGGTAATCATTGAAATCCCAGTATTTATCTGGATAATTTTTATTTACACAATAACCCGCTTCAGCTAAAAACGTTGTATCACCCTTGGCTGGATAATGAGCAAAGATATAATTAGATTTTTTCTTTTCAATTAATTTCAAAATATCAGGATATGCTTTTCTTGAATAATCGCACGCATAGCAACCGATAAAGACAACCGTGTCTTTTGAGCCAACTTGTTTGGTTGGGAAAGAAGATAAATCTATATCTTGTAGGGTGACAGTTTGTTCAGATTGCTGAGTAATTCCACAAGAGGCCCCATCCTCTCCTATTGTTGTCACTTTATTATTTTCTCCACTTGGATCAAAAGCGCAAAAACCACTTTCATTTAAACCATTACAGCTCCCATAAACATAGAAATTATACCCACCTCGAAGAACCCAAAAGGTGCTTCCAATCATCAAGATAAAAAATATCCACGCTAATATTTCATAATTTTTATTAACCACTCGAGTAAGCCAGGTGGAGCGTTTAATTAATCGTGACAAAATCTTTCCTTTTATTTTCTCTTGAAATCCAGTATTACATGGACGAAAAGTTATTCGTCTAAATACACAATCAAAAGCCTCCCTAGCAAGAGCTCTATGTGAAGCACTAAATATTCCTAATATTCCAAAAACAATTAAAGCAATTATACAGGGCATAAATTATATTATTTTTATTATTTTATTTAAGTTTGTAATAAATATCTCTACTTCTTCTTTTGTATTATATAAATATAAAGAAACTCTAGCCGAATTTAAAATCTTTTTACTATTAAACCATGAGTGGACACAATGTTGCCCCGAGCGAATCGCGATGCCAGCCATCTCATCGAGCATAATTGCAAACTTATGCATATCCACTCCTTCAATGTAGAAATTAATAATCCCGGATCTTTTTTCTGCTTCATCTGGCCCGATAATTTTTATTTGCGGAATTTTCTGTAATTCTTTTGTAATGTAATCATTCAATTCAAGTTCATGACGGGCGATATCCTGATAATCAAATTGACTCAAATATTTAACTGCCTCCCCTAGCCCAATAATTCCAGCATAATCTTGTAACCCTGCCTCGAACTTTTCCGGTACGGGTAAAAATTTATAATCATCGTATGTCGAATACAAAACCGTATCTCCGCCAGTCATAAACGATCCAAGTTTCTCTAGTAATTTGTATTTTCCATAAAATACTCCAGTGCCTGTTGGTCCCAACATTTTATGTCCAGAGAAAGCTAAATAATCTACATCTAAATATTGGACATCAATCTTCTGGTGCGGAATACTCTGGGCAACATCTAAGAAAACTAAAGCATTATTTTTGTGAGCAATTTCAATAATTTCTTTAGCCGGATTTGTCACACCATCTAGATTTGAAGTATGAACAACTGAAACCAATTTAACACCGGAAATTAATTTAGAAAAATTATCTAGATTAAAAGTTCCATCATCGTTGGAAGGAATTATTTTTACAACAATTCCAATTTTATCTCGCAATACTAGCCAAGGAACAAGATTCGAATTATGTTCTTTGTCTGTAATTAAAACAATATCCCCTTTTACAAGCCCCAAGGAGTTCGCGAGTAGATTTATTCCTTCTGTTGTATTTCTGGTAAAAATTATTTCATTCTCATTCTTTGCATTTATAAACTTCGCCACAAGTTGCCTTGCTTCTTTTACTTTTTTTGTCACCTTGTCTCCAAGTTTATGAGAACTCCGACCAGCACAAGCTGGATAATTTGTATAATAGTCATTCATCGCTTCCACTACTTTATTTGGTTTTAAGCTCATGCAAGCACTATCAAGATATATCGGTCTTTCTCCGTCTTTTTTACTCAATATATCAAAATCCGCCCTTATTTTTTCAATATTTAACATAAATAATGTCTCCAGATTATAGCATAAATCAAAAATAGCATCTACAAAACAAAATTAGGGATTTCCTAAAACACCTAAGTTTAGATAACTGGCAATCATATTAAAAAAGGAGAAAATAAGATAAATTAATCTTATTTTTCAGTATCAAGATTTAATTTTAATAAAAATATGGTTTCGTCTTTAAGTTTCTCACGGGCCCAATCCTTTTGAGATGAAGATATTAATTCTCCAAGACCATCTAAAATATGCTTGTTATCCATTTTTTCAAGTTTTTCGATACACTTGATCAAAGTTTCTTTGAATGACATCCCTGATCTTTCTTCTACTATCTTTTTATTTATCTCCCAATTATTTTTAAAGAAAAAATAAACATCAAAAATATCTCGGCTAGTTTTTTCGATTCTTTCATACATTGCCATAAGCTTATGGGCAAACATATCTTCTTTAACCATTACAAGCATTGAAATACCAAGCAATGTCCTGATTTCATATCGTGAACCAAATTGCCTGCGATTTATTTCTACTTTTATTTGTTGGGCTCCTTTCTTATATGAAATAACATTAAGTAAGTTGAAATGTTTTATTTTTGATTCTGTAATAGTTCCATAACTTTCAGTAATCTTCCCAATTTTATTAAATACTTCTTCTTCCTTTTTATCATCCAATAAGTCAAAATCAAGATCCACAGAATTACGATTTAAATCATAAAATAAAAGTGCAGCAGTGCCCCCCTTAAATCCAAGATAAGGTGCAATAGAAGTATCGGAGTAGATATCCTTCAATATTTGGAGCATTATATTTTTATGTTTTGAGTAATCTAAGGTCATTTTATTTTTTATTTAACTTATTATTAAAATTATCATACTGTTTTTTGACTTTACTTACCATACTTTTGTTATGATAAATTGGTAAAATCTCAAACACCTTATCCCAATCCAAGGGACTTAAATTATCAAAATAATAATCTTTATTTACGTACATACGATCCAAAAATGCACGCTCTTTGGTTGCTTTAGCATATCCATTTTCATTTCCAATCCCAATAGTATTACTTAAGACATAATCTTTCATTCTAACAAATGTTATTTTTTGACCATCAACTTCCATTTCTCTATTAATATACGAGGCAACAAAAATATTCCCATAATGTTGGAAGGTCATACCGGCTTCGCCTAAGACAGTTTCAAAACTAATATATGAGGGTGTATTAATCCTGGTCGCTAATTCAAAACGATTATAATTTTTATCTTTGGCAAATAATCCGCGACGGACCTTAAATAATTTACCAGATTTAACATACTTATTTAACCTGTTTTTTATTATATTTTCTTTCTCTTCTCCCCACATTAAAGCAACATCTTTTGATGAAAAGATGGTTTTGGAAGATCTCAACAAGACCTCTAAATATTCTCCTTTTATTGGCTTATTTTCCATATATGTACTGTATGTCCCCTTTAAAGGGACCTACAGTCACAATAATAGTACAAATGGCCTGAAAATGCAACAAACAACATTTTAATACGTGACAAAGTATATAATTTTATATACTTTATTAAAATGTTGTTTGTTGCATTTAGACAAAATAAACTCTGAATAACTAAATTAGTTATTATTAGGCAAGGCTTATAATATTATAAGCCTTTGTGTTTTCGTCCTTTATAATATTATAAAGGACGTTTATTTGTTGTAATTCGAGTGTATATATAATATTATATATACATCAGAATTATATGAAAAAAGAACTAAAACAAGTAAAAGATAAACTGAACAAACAACCCTTATCTTCCCTTTCTATAAATGAAATGGCTATTTATTTTGAATACAGACTAGAAAACTTAAGATCAAAAGCAAAAGTTATAACAGAAACAGAATTATATTATTTATTCAGTGAGACTGGTCCAGGTAATTTACGCATAGACCCACGTATAATAAAAAAACTTACTGATGAAAAACTATTTATTGATCTTCGTTACCAGAACATCCCTGGAATAAAACAAATTAAAGATAAAAAGATAAAAGTAAATGATTATTTAATAAAAAACCGCAGTTCAGAAAAAACCTTAAATTTGATTATTAAGATCTTTAAAAGATATCTCGAAAAAGTGAAACTAATTTCAAGCCACCCTTTTGTGATAGAAGCAGAATTTAATGATATTCCCATAACCATCTTATTTAAAAATGGAGAATGGATATTCCCCGATTCTGAATTATTCCTATTTATACAAAAAGCCCAAAAAGAAAGCAAATTTCCTATCGTGATTGCAAAAAAAATACCAGGCATACTGTTCCCTGTTTTTAAGGGGCTTTCAATGTTGGGACTTAGTTTATACAAAACATACTTACCAGAAGAAATAAAAGAAACAGTTGATGATATTAATGAGGCAAAAGAAGATTTTTATAAACTAAAATACAATGATCAACTTCAATTCTTAAACGAAAAAGCTAATGGGAAAAACTTAAGTAATGATCAAATCATAAATTTTTTTGAAAACACTCTACCAAACAATATAGAAATTTATTACAATAATTTTACAAAAATTAATGTTAAGGTTAGTGATAATTTGATTGATACAGTAGCTCAGTTTAGAAAGAATAAGGTGACAAAAGCTATTATAGCGTCACATAAAAAACAAGAGGAGCTGTTAAAATAGGTTTTACTAGATTATTTATGGTTTTTCTTATTTTTCTTAAACCCATAGTCTACTTCACTCTTTAATGGTAGTGGTATTTTAACGATAATTTTGTGAATTACAAATCTGGTTTGGCTAGGCAAGACCTAGTAATTTCGTTTAGATTTTTACTTTAATAAGAAACGGAGAGTTGAAACAAGGCGAATTTTTTTATATTCAGGTGAACCAGGATCTTTGTCTGTTATATCAAAAACACCTTGATTACCACGAGTTACTTGGCCAACAGAGGAACCTGAATTATTTGCAAATTGCGAGGCCGTATCGCGAGCATTTTTAATTGCGTCAGCCAACATCTCCGGCTTAATACTGTTTATATCTGAGAACTCAAAGGAAATATAATTTTGATTCAAAACAACTCCCTTTTTAACCAAGAGTAATGTCTCGTTTGATGTAGCTTTGGCTAGGTCAACTTTTTTTGTATAAACGGAAACTTGATTAGTTGAATTATATCGGAAGGCTGCATCTTTGTATGTCTCTTGATAAATGTTTACCGGTGCAACATTAACCTCGGAAGCCTCAAAACCCTTTTCAACTAAAAAGGCTTTAATGGTTGTAATATTCTTTTCGATATCAGCATATAAAGTATCAATGTTATTTGACTTGACCTCAAAACTCATAGACCAAATCGCTGTATCAGCCTTAACAATTTTTTCCGATAAACCTTTGACTTCAACATATGACCCCTGTTTTGAAAAATCTTTAGCTGAAATAAAAAATGCTACAGAAATTAATAAAGAAAATGCGATAATTGCCAAACTAATAAATATAAACTTGTTATTTTTTATGTTTTCCATAGGTTAATTATAACACCTATTAATTTTAATTCCGAATTTGGGCGGACAGTATGGGTCGCTGTTGGAACTGTTTTTATGGATAAATAATGATTTATTTTAAAATTTTAGAAATAGCATCTATAGCAGGTTTTAATTCTACAATTTCATCTTCTTCTGTATGTAAAACAGCTGGTTTGTTTGTTATTTTAGAATAATACAAAGCTCTAACTGGAAAATTAATATGAGGGGTTCCAAATTCTTGATTAGTTAAAATTACCTCTCTTCTTGATTCAGATTTTTTTACTTCTCCATTTGGCAATAAAAGAATAAAAGCTTCTACCCAAGCTGCATCAACTTTTCCACCATATTTACTTGCAATGTCTTTCCAGAAATTTAAAAGTTTTTTTGATATTTCTTCTTCGGATAAATTATTTTCATCTAACCCCTCCAATGCTTTTCTTTTTGGGGCATCAATAAATCCTTCACCTTCTACATAAAACCCTGTGTCATTGGATAAAATTGGAAAATCAACTTTCCCTAAATATGCTCTCGCTTTTAATTCTGCATTTTCCATAAGTGTATTACCATTTTCTTCTATATTAATTATTTCAATTCCTAATTCAGAAGGAGACAGTAATTCAATATTTGAATCAATGACTTTTATTAATCTTTTAAATCTTTCTATTTTAGCTTTATTATTTGTAGCAAGTAATATTTTCATATAGTTATTATAACAAAAAAATAATGTTACCAGTACTGTCAATAGCGGAGAGAGGGAGATTCGAACTCCCGGTACGATTTCTCATACACAACCTTTCCAGGGTTGCCGTTTAAACCACTCACGCATCTCTCCTTACTCCGACATTTTGTCCATCTAAGATGGATATAGTCGGAGTACACACGGGCACTAATAAAAAAGACCCGTGTTCTAAAAAGAACATCTGGGTTGTATGATACTAAAAATTTAGCTTTTTATCTACTATTTTTTATTATAAAATATAGTCTAATACTATAAACTTTCTCGTAATTTTTTTATTCTATCTTCCACCGGAGGGTGGGTTGAAAACAAACTTCCAACTTTCTTGGTAAATTTTCCGGAGCCAAGAGGATTGGCAATATACAAATGAGCAATAGCACTTGATTGCTTTTTCATTGGTCTGCCGTATTGACTAATTTTTTCTAAGGCCGAAGCAAGCCCTTCTGGGTAGCGAGTAAGTAATGACCCTGAAGCATCGGCTAAATATTCACGCTTGCGTGAAATCGCGAGTTGAATAAGAGTCGCTAAAATTGGTGCCAAAATTGAAAGTATTATTCCAACAATCATAAATATTCCCCCACCCCTATCATTATCCCGGTCTCCTCCAAAAATTGTCATGCGAATAATCATATCAGAAACTATTGAAACAAAACCGACGAGAACAACAGCGACAGTCGAGACCAACATATCACGATTACCAATGTGACTCATTTCGTGTGCAATGACTCCTTCTAATTCAGTTTTATTCATAATAGAAAGAAGCCCGGTTGTCACGGCAACGACGGCATGATTCTTGTCGCGCCCAGTTGCAAAAGCATTCGGAGATGGATCTTCAATCACATAAATTTTCGGCATTGGAAGCCCAGCAGTAATTGCTAAATTCTCAACAATTGTATAAAAGTCAAAATATTTTTCGCGGGTTGCAGGATGAGCCCCTGCCATTTTCAAAGCAATTTTATCTGAATACCAATAACCGACAATATTCATCACCACAGAAAAAATAACAAAGAAATAAAGAATTGTCGGATTGTTATACATTCGAGCAAAGACAAAACCAAGCCCGATCACAATAATCAGAAAGATGCTCATGAGCATCCATGTCCTACGAACATTTTGTCCTTGGTGAGTATAAAGTGTCGCCATATTATTTAATAATAATCGGAATTAAAATATTTTTATCATTTTCTGGTAATCCCGAAGCGTTGTCATTATGAATTTCTATATAAGCAGGGCCCTTGGGAAGTTTAGTAAAATCAAGAATTGTTTCAAAACCAACTGGCTCACTTGTCATCCAGTCAGTTTTTGCATTTCCATAACCAGCTCTTAGAACTTTTTTATCTGAATCTAAAATGTTTACTTGTATATTGGCTTCAAAAAAGTATGCTCCTCGGACTGATCCAGTCGCCGTCAGAATTCCACTTACTTCTTGGCCTGGACTAATAGAAAAAGAAACTAAATCACTGGCATTACCCAATATTTTAATATTCGGTATTATGTTTTCGTTATTATTTTTAAAGCTATTTTTAGAAAATTGCCACCCCAAAAAAACAACCGCGATAGCAATTAAGATGATAACTATAATTCTGGCTGTTTTCTTATTCTTCATAAGACTAATTCTACTATAATTATGACTTTATTAAAAATACAAAATTACCAACTTCCCCCTCCTCCGCCACCCCCACCTCCGCCTGAGAATCCACCACCAAACGAACCACTGCCTCCATTTGGTGTTGTTGAAATTGAATTTGAAGCAAGGGCGTTAAACATTATCATTTCGTGTCCAAAAGAAACAGAGCTGAAACCACCAAGTGGACCTTCATACCATTCAGGCGGATTAACATAGATATCTTTAAATTCTTTAGCCCAAAGTTCTTCTACCCCAAAAACCATCGCATAAGGAAGTAACTTCTCAAATATTTCTGGTTTTTTATCTGGAGCATTATGAAAATTCAGTCGATCTTTTTCAGCAATTTCAAGATATTTTTTTAAGCCTAGAAGGTATTCCTTGGTCAAAACTCCTTTTTTAGATTTGGCGGGCATTAGACGTCTGAAAACCATTAAAATAATTACAGAAACAATTATTGAAAAAACAAATATAAATATTGTTATTATATTATCGAAACTAAAATTTTTTCTAAGAAAATCACTCACCGAATCAGAATTATCAATAATTATAAACACACCAGTAATCAAAACAGCAAAAATTATACCAATTATGTTTTTACTAAATTTTGGAAAATTTTTGTAATACTTTTTACTCAATAAATTATCTATTACACTATCATTAATATGGGGGATTGATTTATAAAAACCCTTCTTCAGTCCAGATAGTTTGATGACTCCTCCTACTTTCCCCTTTTCGCCAAATAAAGTTGTAACAATCTTCCGATCAAAATCATTTTCTAGTAAACCTCTTTCTTTCAAAAGAGTTAATTCGTAATCTTTTTTAGAAATTAAACATAGAAAGTTCGCCTGATCACAATCAATTTGTCTGACTTTCAAGTATCCTTTTGTTGCTAAGTATATTATTTCAGCTGAAATATTTCTCACCCGAAGTTGACTTTTCATAATATAACCAACTTCAAGTGGAGTAAGATTATCGGGAACATCATATTGTGGAATAATTACCCCTGTTCCTTTTGGATCTCGGCCATTTTTGAGCCAACGCAAGAACATAAAAACAAAAATGACAATTGGTATGACAACCGGCCAAAATATTTTAATAATTTTAGTAATTTGCGATTCAATTTTTGGCTGATAAACACTTACCACTCCCTTAGGAAATCCGACAGCAATAGTCAATCCTTCTTTTGCATTCAATATCGAAGAAGCAGTAAAATATCCAGATTCTATTATTTGACAACTCTCTTTACTCCCTTGTTTCCCAGAATAACAAGCTTCTTGTAATGGAAAAACATTGTTGGGTAAAATTATTTTAGCTTCTGCTTTTTCTATTTGGATATCCCAATCATTCCCAGTTACATTCCAATATAACTCGTCAAAATCTTGATAGTAAGAAATACTCCCTAGAACTCTATAAACAATATGATATTCTTTGATTCCGGAAATCATTTCTTGCGGGTCACCAATTTTAATTTTTATTTCTTTATTGGAAGTGTCCAGAGTGAATTGATATGGTTTATCAAGTTCATTTGTGACTGAAATAACTTTCACTTCGATGGGTTCATTTTTTGAATTTAGAAGTGGAATAGTTCGAAATATGCCATGGCGAATATTTTTTTCAAAATCATAATTGATTTTTTCTTTCACTAAGATAGATGAATCGGGTAAGACATTGATTGTTGCCGAAAAATCATGGGTGATTTCTGCATGAACACTCGACGATAAAACAAAAAATAACCCAAAGAAAATTAAAATATTCCAGAGAGTTATTTTTGTTTTTTTCATAAAACGATAAATTTTAGAATTTTACAGTAACTGGCTTTTTCTCTTCACTTCCCTCTTCTAATTGGAAGAATTCCATCTTGGCAAATTTAAACATTCGGGCGATGACATTCCCAGGGAAAACATCGATAGCAGTATTCAAATCGCGTACATTTCCATTGTAGAATCGTCGTGAAGCTTGAATCTTATTTTCGGTATCTGAGAGTTCGCTTTGAAGTTGTAAGAAATTTGTATTAGCTTTTAAATCAGGGTAACTTTCAGATACAGCAAAAAGAGATTTAAGAGTACTTGATAACATATTCTCTGCTTCCCCTTTCTCGGCAGTTGTCCCTGCTTGCATCGCTTTAGTGCGAGCTTCGGTTACCTTCTCTAAGGTTCCTGCTTCGTGAGTTGCATAACCTTTAACTGTATTTACTAAATTTGGGATAAGATCATAACGACGCTTGAGTTGGACATCGATATCTGCCCAAGCTTCTTGTGTCCTTGTTCGCAAGGTGATAAAACCATTGTATTTAAAAACCAAATACAACATTAACGCAACAACAATTCCTAATGCAATATACATAAAATAAAATTATTTAATTAATTACTTAATAAAACGACTTTGTTATAAATTACTAGTATTCATTATACCAAAAAATCCACCCTGAGTCTATTCTGGTGGGTGGATTTTTTGATATATTTGATTTATTTCTTTTGAGAATTATTCACAAGCACCAAAAGCGGGCTAGCTAGAAAAATCGAAGAATAAGTTCCGAAGAACATTCCAGCTGTAAGCATTATTGAGAAAACCCTTGTACTAGCAGGACCAAAAAATACCAGAGCAAGTAAGGCCAATATTACAGTCGATGATGTCGCAATAGATCTTGTATAAACTTGGTCCAAACTTCTTCCAACAGTTTCTTCGAATGTCTTAAAATGCCCAACGCGAATATTTTCACGAATTCGATCAAAGACAACAATTGTATCTGAAACCGAAAGTCCCAGAACAGTTAAGATCGCAACAACAAAGAGAGTATCAACTTCGGCTCCTGTTAAATAACCAAGGAGGGCAAATACTCCAGCTGAAATTGTAACATCATGAATCAAAGCAATAATTGCGATAAATCCATATTTGAATGAAGAGACTGGTTTTGAAACTTTTCTAAATGAGAATGCAATCCAGAAAATTATTCCAAGAGAAACTAAAATAAATGAAATGATTGATTTACGAGCAAGCTCAGCTCCAACTGAAGGACCAATGGAAGTAAAACTTTTCTCCGTTGCATCACTACCAAGAGTAGTCATAATTTGAGATCGTTCTTGTTCTGTAATGTCACGAGTTTTGATACTAAAACCATTTTCACCGATAGGTTGAATCAAAACCTCACCGATTGCAAGAGGCTTGATGGCTTCTTCCACTATTGTTTGCTCTGGTCGAGAATTCAGATATTCAACCTCAAGGAGAGACCCTCCTTTGAAATCAATTCCGAAATTTAATCCAAATAAAACAATCGAGGCGATCGATAGAGAGACCAATACAGCTGAAATGATAACGAATATTTTTCTATATTTAATGATAAACATATTATTTTGAGACTGCCTCGGCAGTGATTATTGTTTTTGCATTACTAAGTCCCGACCCAAACAAGAAACTAATTAATTTATTCTTCCTTTGAATATTTAGAGTGTAGAGGAATAATCTTGTTATTGATATTGCTGAAATCATCGAAACAATAACTCCAATCAAAAATACTAAAGCAAAACCTTTGATTAGAGTCGTTCCAAACCAATATAAAATAATCGCAGTAATTATACTTGAGATATTTGAATCGCGAACCGAAAACCATGCTCTTTTAAATCCATGATGAATTGAATCCGGCACACTATCCCCCTTGCGAAGTTCTTCTTTGATACGTTCGAAGATAAGAACATTGGCATCCACTGCAATTCCTATCGAGATAATAAATCCAGCAATTCCTGCTGCAGTTAATGTCACTGGGACTACTTTAAATATTGAAAGCATTATGGTGACATACATAAGTAAAGCAAGCACGGCAATCATACCAGGTAGTCGATACCAGATGATAAGGAATAGAGCAATTGCCAAGAATCCAATAATTGCGGCTTGAACTCCGGCTGATGTTGCTTCCGCTCCGAGAGATGGACCAATTGTTTGAGTTGAAACAAGAGAAATAGGGACAGGAAGGGCTCCAGAATTTAGACGACCGACAAGAAGTTTGGCTTCAGTTGGAGTAAAGTTCCCTGAGATTTGTGCCTTGCCTCCTGAAATTGCTTCATTAACTGTTGGAATAGAAATTGGTTCACCATCAAGATAAATAGCAACTGACTTGCCAACATTTTCTCTGGTTATTTTTTCAAATAAAATAGAACCTTCGGCGTCAAATTGTAATGAAACAATCGGTTCACCAGTAGTCTGGTCGAATTCAAGAATTGCTCTATCTAAATACCTTCCAGTTAATTCAGTTAGCACAAATTGTGAATCTATGTTTAATTGCACTTGGCCATTTTCATCAACTGTTGCTTCTTGGACTTGATCCTTATTTGGATTTTCTGTTCTAAAATCAAGCATCGGTGTTTGACCAATCATCTTTATTGCTTCTCCGACATCAGTCACTCCCGGTAAATCAACAATCAATCTTTCTTCCCCAGCATTTGAAAATCCACCATTCTGGACTTGAACAATTGGTTCGGAAACACCGAAAATATTCACTCGTCTTTCGATGACATCACGAAGCGCGTCCATAGAATTTTTTAATTCGGTCGCATCAATTTGCGAAACGTCGGCTTTATAAACCAAGTGTGTTCCACCAGAAAGATCCAAACCTAATTTGAATGGATACTTTGCCCAGCCAGTTACTTCTACCTCTGGAGCTAAACTTCGATGACTTACTTCTGTCTTATAAACAAAAAAACCAAGCCCGATTCCTAATAATAGTACTAACAATGCAGTAATTCGTGTTTTCCACATTTTTGACATAATGGGCTTATTCTAGCCGGTTTTGACTATAAAATCAAGCATAAAAAAGCCCGTTGCGATTGTCGCAACGGGCATTATGAATCAGATTTTCGATTTTTATTTCCAGGGTTTTATTGTGCAATCACCATTTACAATTGCGTGCAATACGAACCAACATCTTTCAGGTACTTTATTATATCCTTCTCCGGTTTCTAAATTAGTTATGCTTAATTTCCCAAGCGGGAAATATGCCACAACAATATTATCAACGTGGATAAGGATATGGTAAACTTCCTTATCTCTTACTGTCATGTTGATGGTGAAGTGAACAGAATCTTGGGGTAAATAATATTCGTTCAGGCTTACAATGACATCGCCCTGAAAGAATCTTGAACCGGAGATTAATCCGTCCCTGCCCCCCTCTTCAAACACAACCTGAGAAGGAGTGATGGTCTCGAGCAATTGGATGTACTGATCCAACGCTTTCATTTCAATAACAATTTGATTGTCTTGAGCATTTGTTGTGGTAGGAACAGCCATCATGGCCAACACCACCGAAACTAAAAATACGATAAATGTTTTCATGGGAATTTTTTTTAATTAATGATTGAATTTAGAATTTGTGAATTTTCTTGAATTATTAAAATAATTAACAAACCAAGAAAATTCACAATTCCAAAACCAAAAATCCATGAAAATTATCAAAGAACTACATACTCTTATAGTATAGCATATTTAAATTAAAAAGTCAAGCATTTTTGCCTTGAAAAATAAGGTTATTGATTCCCTTTTAGCTAAAACCAAGCATAGCACACTCCAGCCACCAGTCGGACTGGTGGCTGGAGTTAATTAATTTTTGTTTTTATATTCTAACCATTCCAAGATTTCTTTATTAAAATCTTTACTATTACTAAAATATCTAGGAAAATCTTCGGAAGTTAAAATTTTGTTTTCTCTCCTTTTTGTACCCGCATAGTCCAGATAACTACTCCATAGATATTTATCTAAAAAATCAAAAGCTTTCTTTCTGTCTTTAATTCCATCTTCTTTCCAATTTTTTTGTATAAGTTTAAGTGGATTCAAATGAATATATGAGAATAAATATTTTGCTTGTATGTTATTTCCTATATGAGTAGACTTAAATTTACTTTCAAATAATCCACCAGTTCTTTTATATTTTTTATTAAAATATAAAGTATACGCTGTCAATAATTTTCTCATAAATTCTGAAATTCTATTTTTCCCCTTACCAATTTCCAGCCACCAGTCGGACTGGTGGCTAGGTGTAATGTATATGTGAAAATGATTAGGCATCAGAACCCATGCTCCAATAGAAACAACTCTTTCGTCACGTTCAAAATCAAAGGCGTTAATTTTCTTTTTAATAATATCTTCTCTAAATTTAAATTTTTTATAAGTATTAAAACAATAAATACAATTAATAAAATATTGATAATCTTCTTTATCTAAAAAAATCTTTTGTTTACTATTTCCCCTATTGTAGATATGATAATATTCCCCATCTACAAGAGGTACTTTCCTGACAGACATATTTATATTATATAACTTATTTTTGAAGTCAGCCACCAGTCCGACTGGTGGCTGGGATTATTTGGTTTGAGAAATAAACTTAATGAGTATTGCAACTAAAATTCCTAAAATAAACCCTCCTAAAATATCAATTGGGAAATGAACTCCGATAATTATTCGAGTAAGACCAATTAAAAAAGCGACCAATCCAAATAAATATCCGACTTTTTTATGACTGAAGTATAGAGCCATAGCTAGCGCCATATAAAAAGTCGCATGACCTGATGGGAAAGAAAAATCTGTTTTTTGTAAAAGTGGAACTACATTTTCCAATACCAAGTACGGTCTCGGTGCTTGTATGATTATTTTTAAGATATTGGCGATAACCCAAGCAGAAATTCCAGAAAAAAATACTAGTACAATTTCTTTCCATTTTAAAGCAAAGGCTTTGAATGGATTTTTAGATGTGATTACTTCATGATGAAAAAGTAAAAATATACCAGCCAATATGATTACCAAATACGGTAAATATTTAGCACAAAAAATATATAGCCCATCGAGAAGCGCTGATTGGTGAGCCAAATTATATAGATTCAAAAAAATTAAATTATTCATATTTTATTTTTTGCTACTTGTAATACATTCCGAAGGAGCATCGCCACGGTAACTGGCCCCACTCCACCCGGAGTCGGTGAGACAAAACTGGCCTTACCGATAACAGATTCTAAATCAACATCCCCCACCACTGCGCCATTATCTTCTGAAGTCCCCGCGTCAATTATAATTACTCCATCTTTTACCATCTCTCCTTTTATAAATTTCCCCTGTCCGATTGCCGATATTAAAACATCCGTGTTCTTTATTAATTCTTCTATATTAACAGTCCTAGTATCCACAGTTGTAACATCTAAACCTTTTATTTTAAGTAAATGAGTAACTGGTTTTCCCACCAAATTCCCTTGTCCAAGCATCAATATTTTCTTTTGAGATAAATCAACATTTAAACTATCTAGAATAGCCATACAAGCAAGTGCTGTCGGAAAACTTATTTCGCTATTGTCATTGTAAAAATTTTCACTATTAATCATTCCCAAACAATCTACATCGAGCTCTGGTCTAATTGCATCAAGCACACTCTTTTTGTCTATATGTTCTGGTAATGGTAATTGAATTATGATTCCACACATATGCGGAACGCGATTTAAATTTTCGATCTCTTCAATCAATTCTTCGGTTGTCGCTTCATCTTTAAAATCAGCCGTTCGAAATTTAATTCCGACAGATTCGGCAATTTTAGCTTTCATTCGGACATATTGCAAAGACGAGATGTCACTACCAACTAAAATATCACAAAAAATAGGAATAAAAGGTAGAGATAATACCTCTTTTTTTACATCCTCTAATATTTCATCTTTAATTTTTCTACCATCTATAATTGTCATAGATTTTTAATGAACGATAGTGAGTATAAAAATCATAACCCCTGTGAAATAAAATCCTCTGGATTTTAGTTTTTGCTTTGCAAAAACTATTTCACGGGGTGAATAAAATATAATCGCTCCGCTCTTTATTTTATACCATTATATCCCAAGAAATTCATTATGCATATCATCCCTATGCGCAACCCGTCGATAACGACTCATCCCCATAAAAATCCCTAATCCTACAAACTCTGCCAATAAATGCGAACCTCCGTAGCTCATAAAAGGTAATGTAATACCCGTGACTGGCATAATTCCAAGATTCATTCCAATGTTGATAATAAAATGAGATATAAAATAAATCGCCAACCCTAAACCAAAGAGTATTTCAAAATTTGTTGTCCCCAAAAGAGCCAAATGTAAAATTCGCCAAATTACAAGCCCAAATAAAATAAATAAAATAATTACCCCGACAAAACCCCACTCTTCAGAAAAGGCGGCAAAAATGAAATCGGTCTCATATTCTGGTAAAAATTTTAATCGAGATTGTGTACCAAAACCAACTCCTTTTCCAAGTATCTGGCCACTTCCCACTGCAATGGTTGATTGATAGACGTTGTATCCTGATCCTTGAATATTAGAGAGTGGTTGAACAAAATTGATAATTCTATCTTTCTGATATGGTTGGAAAACAAAACTCCAAAGAAAAACAAAAGCAACTGCCACAATACCAACAACTATTAATAAATGACGTTTTGAAATTCCAGAGACAAGAGTCATCCCAAACCAAATGAAAAAAATTATAATAGCTGAACCTAAATCTGGCTGTAAGGAAACAAGAAGAAATGGGATAAGGGCATAAAGACCAGAGATGAAAATGTGTTTGAAGTTCCTAATCTCGATATGACGTCTTGAAAAATATTTGGCCAGCATTAATATAACAATGATCTTCATCATATCCGATGGCTGAAAAGAAAAACCTCCGAAAGAAAACCATGATTGAGCTCCTCCAGCAGTATGACCAAAGAAAAACAAAAGTAAAAGTAATCCTGAAAAAACCAAGAAAAGGACAACTAAAACATCTGTCCTTTTTAGGAATCGAAAATCAATGAAAGAAAAAATAAAAAGAATGACAAATGATAATCCAATCCATATTAATTGGTGATTAAAAAAAGAAGTCGCTCCCCCAGTAAAAGACTTCATCGTAATCAACCCAGCTCCCAAAATTGGCAACATAAATAAAATCAGCAACCAATCAATTCCACTAGAAATTTTACTTAACCCTGTTTTGGGTGACAACATATAATTGAGATATTAAAAATTATTTAAAAAGAAACAGAAAATGGATTAATGAGGACCATCACATCTTTTGTCGCAGGGAAAGCAGTGAGGGCTTCAGGCCAAGTAAAAACAACCGGTAAACTTTTTCCTCTTAAAAGTTGTTCTTTGTGAGTTTTTGATGCATTAATTGCATTCTGATCAGAGTCATAGATAACTGCAAATACATCAAATTCTGGTAAGTTATAAATCGAATCATTATTAATGATAGCCGTCAGAGTCGGAGTGTTTTGATTATTATCTAAAATTATATTACTAACACGAATGGGTATGGTTTGGAGTGTTGGTTCTTTTTTGACCCAACCAAGTGGTGTCTTAAACTCAAACGACACACTTTTTATTTGACTTTGACCGGCATCAAAGCGAGATTCTAAAATAACAAATTGCTGATTGGGGGGAATAAATGTTTTTCCTTCGCGACGACCGAGTAATTTATTATCCGTATCATATATTCTAAATTCATATGGAGCGGTAAAAACAGCAGAGTTTTTATTTCTATTCTCAATATAAGCCACTAAATTATATATGCTTCCTGTGACTGGGAAAGCTCGGCTCCAAAGGATAACGGGATCAGCCACTTCAGCTTCACACATCCGAGAGCACGACCCTCCACAATCCACACCAGCTTCTGTCCCATTTTGTTTACCATCAGTGCAAGTCGGTTTCTTAAAAATTATTGGAATAAGAATAAGGAAAATCACTAGCGCCATAAAAAGCACAACAATGGAAAAGTATTTGAATTGCCTACGCGACGCCCATGACATATTTATAGTATAGCAAAAATCCACTCCAAAGTGGAGTGGATTTTTGCTCTGTTAAATTCTTTGTGCTGGCGATAGCTTACTTTCCCCGTTTATAGAGTATCATCAGCTCAGCAAGGCTTAACTTCTGTGTTCGGAATGAGAACAGGTGTGACACTTGCGACTAATCACCAACACAAAAAATTCAACTTTGATCCACCGTAGCTCTGCAAGAGCAAAGGAGACCTATCAAAAAAACTTTCAGATATATAATACCTGAAAACTGAATGCTGTACCCTAATCAAGTAAACTTGACGGGCAAAGAACGCAACAACCTGATTTCCAAATTTCCTAACAGGAATCGAACGATTAGTACACCTCGGCTAAACGCATTACTGCGCGTACACCTAGTGCCTATCAACCTAATCATCTCTTAGGTTTCTCAAACGATTCCTCATCTTGAAGCTGGCTTCCCTCTTAGATGCTTTCAGAGGTTATCCATTCCCGACATAGCTACTCGGCAG
>Ga0172379_10002242_pt1 | contig 34974 bp, 29 predicted proteins | sample GrowelOW334metaG_FD_119756 | JGI IMG/M metagenome (GOLD analysis project Ga0172379, IMG submission 119756) | Groundwater microbial communities from an aquifer near a municipal landfill in Southern Ontario, Canada - Groundwater well OW334 metaG | ecosystem: Environmental > Aquatic > Deep... | reverse complement strand
CTTCTAGCATTCACAAGCTTTTCGGCATTTTCAACTTGCGCAACTCCTATAGCTGCTTGTATATTAGTCAATCTATAATTAAATCCTACTTCACTATGTACAAATCTAGGTAAATCAAAAGCATGATTTCTTAATTTTTTCATTCTATCTGCCAGTTCTTTACTATTTGTTACACACATGCCTCCTTCGCCAGTTGTCAAAACTTTATTTGCATAAAAACTAAAACATCCTATATCACTCATAGCTCCGCATTTTGTTTTGTTATATTCTGCACCGTGAGCTTCTGCGGCATCTTCTATTATATACAAGCTATATTTATTTGCAAGTTCGATTATTTTCTTCATCTCACAAGGATGTCCGTAAATATGTACTGGCATAATTGCTTTAGTTCTAGGAGTAATCTTTTCTTCTATTTTGTCCACATCTATACAGTAAGTTTCAGCATCACAATCAATCAATACAGGTTTAGCTCCTGTAAAAATTATAGCATTAACCGAAGCAGCCATTGTAAATGTTGGAACAATTACTTCATCCCCTTTTTTCAAATCCAATGCCGCACAAGCTAAATGAAGGGCAGCTAGACCGCTTGTACAACACACACCATATTTAACTCCACAATATCTTGCAAATTCTTCTTCAAATCTTTCAATATATTGGCCTGCACTACTTATCCAATTAGTTCTAATAGCATCCAAGATATATTTTTCTTCATTTCCAGGCAACCAAGGTTTACATACCGGAATCATTTAATTTCACAATAATGGTTTCTTTTAAAGTTTTATGTAGTTATCCTATATAATATTTATAAAGCATAATTTTATGTTTATTCCTATGAGTTTAGAAGCAAAACACGTTTTGGAAGTTGAAAACTTGGTAAAGCCAGAATATGATAAATTAAAATGCTGGGCTCATGGGTGGTTGCATATTTTAGGCGTTAGAGATTCATCTAAACAATTAGCTTTTATTGAAGGACATAATCCTGTCCCTTTTGAAATTGCAGCATATTGTCATGATCTTGGCAGAATTTTAGAAGAAAAGGAAGGAATTGTTAATAACTCTCCAGGTTTTCAAAATCATGCATTATTATCTCTCGAACCAACCGCGAGGATTTTGCAACAAGTGGGTATAGATAATTCGAGAGTATTTGGTTCAATTATGGAAGCAGTTGCAATTCACTCTTACAAGGATTATACTGGGAATAATCTTATAGCAAAAATATTAAGAGATTCTGATAAAAGCGATTCAATAGGTGCTTGGGGCGTTTTAAAAACAGCAAAATATCATTTTAATAAGGATTTTGTTGATACTCAAACAATTATGGATTGTTATGGTCATAGTAGTCTTATTGAGAATCTGGCAAATGAAACTTTGAAGAAAATAAAAGTGAATCCAGATTTAAGACAAAAATATATTAGAATTTTAAATTTTGTATGTGAATGGAGCGAAAATAAAATGTTTCATATGCCTGCGTCATACAAATTATTTGAAAAAGAGATTGAATACACGAGAAAAGCGAAAGAATTTATGCTTGCTTAGTTTATTTTTCAGAAATCAATATTAACTCTAACAACATCATCCTCGTAACCTGTGCCGGCTCTTGACAGACTTATCATATCAATCATGTCTGAGTCTTCCAAGGCTTTGAAGACATGCACAATATTTGGTTGGATTATTATTAGCTCTCCAGCATTGAGAATAAATTTTTCTCTTTCATTAAGATTATTAGGATTTGCAACAATAACCTCAAATTTGCCTTTCAAAATATAACTTGATTGTATTGATTGTTTATGATAATGCTTGGCCCTTACCACACCTTTTTTTGTGGTTATGAATCCAACATGATTTATTTTATCATTTAGAATATCAGTAATTTCTCCTCGTTCATCAACATGAACAGGTTTTATTTTTTGAACTATTACTCCTTTCATATTATTATAGGATATGGCACAGGTATTATAAACTTTCCTCCTGCCTGCCTGAATTTTTCATTGTTTTTGATTATTTCTGCTGCAAAATTCCAAGCCAAGATTAATCCATAGTCTGGTTTTTGTTTCAATGCATTTTCCTCACTTACTATTGGAATATGCATACCTGGAGAATATTTACCTTGTTTTATTATTGATTTCTCTGTAAGACTATCTAGTAAATCTGGTCCTATTTTACAATAATTCAAAAGGGTATTTCCTTTAGCCGGAGCACTTATCCCAACTATTTTTTTATTTTGATTTTTTAATTCTTTCAATAACCCTGTAATAATTGCTTTATGTTCTTTAACTCTCTTAGCAAAATTATCCAAAACTTCATTTGAATATATCTGTTTTTCATTTTCTAATTCAACAAGTTTTCTTATGTTTTCAGAGATAGGATATTTTCCTTTTCTGCAGACAAAAAATCTTATTGATTTACCATGTATCTCATACCTCTCAACATCAAATAAATCCATATTGTGTTTCGAGAAAAATTTAATTAAAGGCCTAACAGATAAGTACTCTAAATGTTCTAAGTAAATTGTGTCATACTCTAAATTTTCCATCAAATCAATTATATAAGGAGCTTCCACAATAAATACACCTTTTTCATCCAACAATATATCCAAAGCCTTCATTAAATCAGTCTTATCATCAATGTGGGCGAAAACATTTGTTCCAGTTACTACGCTTGCTTTACCTTTTTTCTCAACAATTTTTTTAGCAACCTCAGCACTCATAAATTCCTGCCAAGTTTCAATTCCTCTTTCATTAGCTCTAATCACAATTTTTGGGGCAGGGTCTATTCCTAAAATATTCATATCATTATTCTTAAATCCTTCAAGCAACACCCCCATATTGCTTCCAATATCCACTGCAAGTGAACCTCCCTTCAAATTTAATTTTTTACATATAGAATCTGCCATTCTAAAAAAATGCTGCTTTCCAGTTTCAGTTATAGATGATTCATAAATATATTTTTCTCCATAAAGTAATTTTGGATTTACAGCATAGGTTAGTTGTGTTAATCCACAGTCTTTGCATTGCATAACTTTTAATGGGAACATTATTTCAGATTTTTCAAGATCTTCTTTTGCCAGAATTGCATCTGAAGGAGGCGTAAATCCTAAATCTAAAAATGTGTAAAGATTTTGGCTTTCACAGAATCTACATTTATCTACAACTCTTCCAAATTCCTTTTCATCTATACCTTTTTTATCCCTATTCAACAAATATAATTCTTTTTCTGCATCTCCCAAATCTGAAAAAGCCATCATTTCAACGAGTTTTTTGAAAGTTATTTTTGGAACCCATCCTAAAACTTTTTTAGCTTTTTCAGGATTGGCTTGTAATAAATCAACTTCTGAAGGTCTGAAATAAGCTTCACTTATCTCAACAACAACATTGCCTTTAACATCCAGGTATTTTTCTTCCAAACCTCTTTTACCATTAGAATGTATATCAATTCCAAGCACTCTAGCAGATTCTTCCAAAAATTCTCTAACAGTGTGTTTTTCTCCAGTTCCAATAACATAATCATCTGGATTTTCCTGTTGCAATATTAACCACATTGCTTCAACATAATCTTTTGCATGACCCCAATCTCTTTCAGAATCTAAATTCCCCAAACGTAATTTTTCAGGTAATCCCAATTTTATTCTTGATAATGCTTTTGTAATTTTTCTTGTAACAAAATTTTCTCCACGCCTTTCACTCTCATGATTAAATAAAATACCATTACATGCAAATATTCCATAAGCCTCTCTAAAATTCCTTGTTATGTTAAAAGCAAAAACTTTTGCACATCCATAAGGACTTCTAGGATGAAACGGAGTTTTTTCTGATTGAGGAATTTCTTCAACCTGTCCAAACATTTCTGATGAAGATGCCTGGTAAAATTTTGCTTTAGGGGAGAATTTTCTTAATGCTTCCAAAACTCTTAACGCTCCAAGGGCCACAACATCTGTGGTATTCTCTGGAATCTCAAAACTTATTCCTACATGACTCTGTGCTGCAAGATTGTAAACTTCATCAGGATTAACAGTTTGAATTATTTTTTCTATAGATTCAGAATCAGTTAAATCTGCATAATGAAGAAGCGGTCCATTTCCACTTTCAAACCAAGTACTCTGATCTGTTAGATGCTCTATTCTCTGTCTATTGAATGTGCTAGCTCTTCTAACTAGACCATGAACTTCATAACCCTTTTTTAAAAGAAACTCTGCAAGATAACTTCCATCTTGTCCGGTTATTCCAGTTATCAAAGCCTTTTTCATCAAGCAACAAATTAATATTTTGTTTATAAGCTTTATTGAGGTGAAGTTGCACTTATAAGAAGTGATGACAAGTCAATTATTAAAATTAATATAATTGAAATTTAGAAGTAATTCCTCCATCAAGAAGAATCTCTGTTCCTGTAACATATGTAGATAAATCAGAAGCAAGGAACAATGCGGCATTAGCAACTTCTCTTGGAAAACCCCATCGCATTAATGCAGTTTTTCTTTCAATTTGGATACTTCTAGATTTATTTTTATAATCTCTAATTTGGATAGGAGTCAAAACACTTCCAGGAGAGATTTGATTTACTCTAATACCATATGGTCCTAATTCAGTTACTAATTCTTTTGTAAGACCCAGCAATCCTCCTTTTGTTACTCCATATGGAACTACACCATCTTCTCCGAGATGCACACCAATTATTGAGGTCATATTTATTATTGACCCTCTTGAGGCATTTTTATGTAAAAGTTTATTTTTTTTCATCTCCTCACTAACTCTCTGGGATAAAAATACATGTCCATTTAGATTCACTTCTAAAGTTTTATTATATTCTTTTCTTGTTATTTCTCCAAATGGTGTGAAATACGCAAACCCTGCAAAATTGCAGAGTACATCTATTTTTTTAAATTTTGAAATAGCTATATCAACCAATTTTTTTGGAGTACTTTTATAAGAAATATCCCATGGTTTATATATTAAATTTTTACAAAAATTTCCGTCTTTAGCAAACTCTTTTAATTCTTCAATTGCATCAGGATATAATCTTTTATCTGCCTCTGGAGAATAACAACCCACAACTTTTGCACCTGCTTCTAAAAATGTTTTTGTGGTTGCCAAACCCAATCCTGAAGAGCATCCTGTAATAATAACAACTTTATCTTCTAAAAGACGTTTGCTAGAATCTATTTTAAAATTATCATCTTCTCTTGATATTTTTTTCATATCTTCTTCTGTTAATAATTTTTCTTTCATTTTAACTTTTATGCTCTCAACCAACCACACACTCTCTTAATTGATTCTCTGAATTCTTCAGGATTTTTGAAATCTTTATTTGCAACTTCGAGGCATATTCCTACGTTTGGATGATTTTCCTTAATATATTTGAAAAAGTGAGCAAATGAATCCTTTCCAATTCTACCCTCTCCGGGAATTACTCCATCAAAACATCTGGACTTATATGGTTTCCAATATCCAGACACATCCCCAATATGAAGATGTCCTAAATATTTTTCAATAAATTCAACTCCTTTTATCAAATCAATATATCCCTCTCTATTAGTTGCGTAATGTGCAACATCAAGAGTTGTTTTTAATTCAGTTCCTTTTACAATTCTCCAGCAATCTTGGGGTTGTTCAACATAATCACTCCAAACTTCTAAGGGGTTTGTTTCAAAATCACAACATGAGGGTGTTGGAATATTTTCTATTCCTATATTTATGCCATCAGAAATTTTTAATCCTTCCAAAAGATTTGCTTTTACCCTTCTTAATACTTCCACCTTATTTTCAGGTGCATTATTAATTCCCTTATATCCTACTGCCCCATGTACATGCACATATCCGCTTCCAAGTTTTTTACCAAGAGCGATATAAGTTTTCAAAAGATTTAATCCAACTTCTTTACTCATATCTGCAGTTCCTTCAGTGTATATTTCAATTCCACTAAATCCATGCACGATTGTTGGAACTCCTCTTGCAATTTCATTTATATTCTTAACAATTTTTTCAAGAGCTTCTGCGTCTTTAAAATGAGAAGCCTTTCCACCTATTTCCAATCCTACATTAAATTCTCCAGGAAATTTTTTAAGAACCTCGCTCTCTAATGTTCCAAAGATTGTTTCTACATCTCCGCGAAATGCGGCGAAGGTTGGAAGATAAATTGTATTCATGATTCATTATTAAAATTGTTCATTTAAAAGCTTTATGTAGGTAAAATCTCAACCATTTTAATTATCACTCTTTTAGCGAGTTATTAATAATACATGTTCCAAGAATATATTATTCAGGCCCCTTGCACATAAGATTATAATGAAACCTCATAATTGTTCCATATAAACCTCATTAACCAATCCTCAAATTTTTTATTATTAATTACTTCGTTAGTTAGAATATTTATTCTTCCTTATTCAATATCTTCCTTAACCTCATTCTGAAGTTTTTTGGAGAGAAAAAATCAGCCCTTTTTATTGCAGATTTATTGTTTATTTTCTTCTTCTTTAATAAATCTAAGATTTCTTCCAATTTTTTACTACCTTCCTCAATTGTATCAAATCCATATCCATATTTTCCATTATCTAGCACTTCTGTGTATGTTCCACTATATTTTCTCATAAGAGGAATACATCCAGAAGCCATAGACTCAACAATTGGCATATTCATACTAGTCCCTATTTGAGAATCAATTATAACCTTTGATTCAGACAAAACTTCCTTTACTTTTTGGAAAGGTGCATCTTTTATTATTTCAACTCTCTCTTTAAGGTTTAATTCATTTATTACCTCATTAATTTTTACAAGATACTCTTCAGTTTCAGGAGTGCTTCCACCAATTATTATTAATTTATAATCCGGATATTTTTTTGTTCCCTCTGCAAATATTCTAACTGATTCATCAACCGTTTTATTTGGTGCAATTCTTCCTAAAATTACCATTTGATTCTTCTTTTTTGCCGAGTAAAATTCGTCAGTTTTTATTTCAGGATATAAACATAGTTTTTGTGTTGGCACTTTCCAGAATTCAGTTATTTCTTTCTTTGTCCATTCATCAACAGGATAAATTTTTACATTATTTGGAAGGTCTTCTTGTTTAAGTGATATTTTCCTTGCCAAATTTTTTAGAACAACCTTAGGATTACTAAACTTCTGTAGCTTATGCACATTTGGATCAATACATGAAATTCTCCAAACAACATAATTTGATTTATCAAAGCCTTCAGGAAGATATTCATGCAAGATACAACCCTCCATATCTATTATAAAATCAACATTTTTAGCAAATTCTTGAAATTCTTTTTTTATAAGTTTTCTTCCTAATGATTCCTCTCTACAGAAAAATGCTTTAGTTTTACTTATTGAATATATCTTTTCAATTTTTATTGGTCCATAAAGTTGGGATATTTTTTCTAGATTAACTTCAAATGGATTTAGCACATGCACTTCTAAGTTCATAGAGTTTAATGCAAAAATTAAATCTCGGAACACTCTAGCAAATCCTCCTCCAACTGAAACTCTAGGCATAGCCACAATTCCAACTTTTTTGATATTATTTTTTAGAGACTGTTCCATCTTTACCGAATTAATTAAAGCTTTAAATATTTTTTTATCTACACCTCCATCTCCAATTTCTGACCCTCTATTAAAATCATGAAAGTCACTTCCCCCTGAAATTAATAAATTATTTTCTTTCGCCATTTTTTTAACCTCTGTGATAATCTTATTTTTGTCTAATCCATAAATCTTATCATACGGATAATCCGCTTCCATGCCTTTCCCCCCATATTGAACAAATTTTTCCACCAAATTAGCCATTTTTTTAGCATATATTCCTGGATGAGCTAAAATAGGTATTCCTCCAGAAGAGAGGATTGTTAGAATTGTTTCCTCCAAACTTATTGTTTTCTTTTCAGCATATCCTGGAAGTCCTCTATCCAGTAATTTATTAAAAACATCTTGAACAGTTTTGAATTTTTCAGGATATTTTCTAATTAATATTCTTGCTATATGTGGTCTTCCAAAACTTTCTCCAACTTCTTGTTTAAGCTCCTCAAAACTTATTTCATATCCTAACTTGTTTAATTTTACAATCATCTCTTTTTTTTGTTCAATTCTATTTTCATTTAATTTTTTTATAAGCTCTTTTAATTTTTCATTAGACGGATTGATAAATAATCCGACAATATGTATTTCATTAAGTTTTAAATCCTCTTCTGCACAACCAATTTCTATACCTTGAATAATCTTAATATTTTTTCCAACATAATATTTTATAGCCTTTTCAAGACCTGCTGTTGTGTCATGATCAGTTATTGCAATCATCTCCATTTTATTTTTTAGTGCAATTTCAACGACTTCTTCAGGAGAAAATTTACCATCAGAAGCAGTAGTATGTATGTGCAAATCTATTTTTTTCATCGTTCTTTATTTTCCAGAAGAAAAATTAATTCCTTTACAAATTCTTTTACTTCAGAAGTTTCTTTAATTATTTCAGCTTTGTTATCAAAACTATTGTATCTCACCCAACACACTTTTTCATTTCCACTTATTTCAAAGTCTTTTGAGATATCTTGCCAAACTTTTAATTGGTCTTCATATATTTTTGGATTTCTTGGATGGTCCGCTTTAATTCCAAGAGAATCCCTATTTTGCATTCTTTTTTTACATTCCTCTTCATCACAAAAAAATTCTAAAATAATAATATTTATTTTAAGATGCTTTGCCAAGTCATAAAAACATTGTCTCAAATCATTAGATTTAAGATTAGCATCAAAAATAACATTTTTACCTTGATTATATGAATTTTCTATATTTTCTATAGCTTTAGACAACACTTTAGGCGTATCCTTTCTTGAGTAACTTTCTATATTCAATTCCTTTCTTATTATCTCAGGATTTATTCTTAAATAGTTATCTAAATTTTTTTCAAGAAAAATTGAATTGTAAGTTTTTCCTGAACCTGAAAGTCCTATAGCTAAAATTAGTGGTTTCTTTTCTAGATTATTTTTTATAAAAACCTCCTCTCCATTTTGTACAGCTTCTATCAAATCATTTGAAATTTCGGGCCTCATAAACCATTCGGGAGGCCTTTCCATATTTTCTATCATTTTTCTGGCCTGAGTTCCAGAGATATGTAATTTTTCATTTTCAGGATGATTTGGGAATTCTTCCTCATGTACATATCTATTATGGATTTTTGAATAAAATACTTCTTTATATTTTATAGGTTTAATTCCTAAATCTGGAAATTTATCAAATATTTTATGAGAATCTTCGGGCTGATAAAAATCTCCCACACCTGTATGATCTCTTCCAACAATAAAATGGCTACATCCAAAGTTTTTTCTACAAATTGCAGTAAAGATTGCCTCTCTAGGTCCACCATATCTAGAGAATGTTGAAAAAACTCCAAATACAACTTTATTTTTAGGATAAAATTTCTTCATCATTCTTTCATACGATTTTACAATAAATTTTGTATTGAAATCTCCTTCCTTCTTTTGTCCAATTACAGGATGTACAAACAATCCATCACAATAATTTTTTTTAACTGCATCTAGTTGAATATACTCATGTCCTCTATGGATCACATTCCTAGTATGAAATCCAACAATTCTACTCCAACCTTTTTCTTCGAATATTTTTCTAGCTTGTGAGGGGGTTAGTTCGTATTCTTTATACTCCGATTTTCTTCTTTTTATTAAATTAATTTTCCCTCCAATGAGCACATTTCCCATTTTCATTAATCTTGCAACTCCAGGATGCTTTTCATCTAACGTTCCAAACCATTTTTTTGATGTTTCTAATTTATCATAAGTATATTTATCTTCTATATTCATAATAGCCATAACTCCATCATAACCTTCAAGTGCAATTGTTTGTCCAATCTTCAAATTTTCTGCAGTTTTTTCTTCAATATCAAAAATTATAGGGATTGTCCAAGGAATGCCATTTGACAGTCTCATATTATCCAACACTCCGATAAAATCTTTTTCATTCATGAACCCTTCTAGGGGACTGAATGTTCCTATTGCAATCTGCTCCACATCCATTTCCTTATTTTTATCCATTTTAATTTTATATAGGCTATCAATATAATCTTGTTCTATCGAATTTACCATTCTATTGACCAGTTTACCTCCATGAGGTTCAATAAGAGAGCTATCGACATCTTTTTTATCAATATAATTTAATTCCTCAAGTCTTTTTACAATATTATTACTATTTTCGTTGATAACATCCGATTCTGTAATAATTTCAGAATTCTTTATCATTTTATTTAACATATTAATTGCTTCCAAAGGATATTTGCCTATAGCTGTTTCAGCACATAATGCCAAACCTGATGCTCCATCAAGTAGAGAATTTGTTATATCATTCAATTCTGCCCTTGTGGGTTTAGGATTCTCTATCATCGATTCCAATAAATTTGTGGCAATAAATACTGGAGTTCCTTTTTTCTTAGCTCTGCTTAATATTATTTTTTGAGTTAGAGGAATCTTATCTAAAGGTATCTCTTTACTTAAATCTCCTCTATCAATAAGGCAATAGTCCGAATTATCTATTATTTTATCTAGATTTTCTAAAGATTCTTTGGTCTCTATTTTTGAAATTATTTTCATTTTATTCAGGCTTAATTTTCTTACTTCAAAGATATCTTGTTCATTTCTTACAAATGAAGCCGCCATATATTCGATATTATTTTTTAGAGCAATTTCCAATGCTTTCAAATCCTTTTCTGAGAGGATAGGGAGATTTACCAAAGAATTGTTTAAAGAATCAATCACTGCAGATTTATTCCTTCCTAAAACTCCGCCAGTAATAACTTTCGCTAAGACATATCCTTCCTTCTTAATAGAAATATCCGAAATTTTTAGCAAAAGTGTTCCAAAATCTAAACTCACAAGGTCTCCAACGTTCAACAAATCTATAACTAATCCGGGTTTTAAACAAATATTTTTTTCATCCCCTTTGATTTCATTTTTATGTATTTTTATTTCGTCCCCCTCATTAAAGACAATGCAATTGCGAATTAATTCTCCAGTTCTTATTTGTGGACCTTCAGTATCTAATATAAAAGGAATGTTTATTTTTTTTGCAAGAGCAATTGTACTTTCCAACTCCTCTAAAGAAGCGTGAGACATATTCAATCTTATAAAATCTACACCAGATTCTTTTATTCTTTGAATCATCTCTTCCGAATTGGTTGCTGGGCCTACAGTTGCAATTATTTTAGTTTTGTTCATTTTCGATAGGAGTTCCTCTCAAATTTTTAGGAATTTCCAGGTTTAGTTCTTTTAATATTGTTGGCATAACATCATAAATTGAAACATTTCCTAAATTGCCTCTAATTTTATTTTCTGAATCTTTTATTACAAATATTCCTAAAGGAGCATGTCCCGCATCATCTTTTCCTATTTGAGTTTCATTCGAATATAATTTGTTATTACCTATTTCAGAATTTGTTCCGGTGATTAAATTATCAAAATACACAAATATATCTGGGGCATAATCTGCGTATTTACCATCAAAGAGCTCTCTAGTAAAATAAATTTGATTATTCATCTCTTGCCCTCTATCGCCTTTTATTTGCAATAATTTATTTTTTAGTTCTTCCAATAAAGAATTATACTCTTCTGAATTAACAATTCCATTAGGCTCTCTATTTTTAAGATTTATATGTATCCTTCCAAAATATGAACCTAAAGAATAGACTCTGGTTTTTTCCCAGTCTATTAAATTTGAATTAAATTTTGTTGGTTTTTCTAATTTTTCTTTTAACACTAAATATCCTTCCTCGATTAACCAATCATTTAAATTAAACCTAAAATTCATTTTATCCATTCCATGATCAGAAGAAACAATTATTGTTGTATTTTCACCTATCAAACTTAATATTTTACCAAGTTCTTTATCAATATACACGAAATAATCCTTTATAGCATTCTTATATTCACTTTCTACATAGTTTCTATGTTCTTCATCCATAAATGACCAAAGAGTGTGTAAAAGTCTATCAGAACCTATTAAAACAAGCGCTGCAAAATCCCAATCATTTTTTTTAATAAGATGCTCCATAATCTTAAACTGTTGCCGAGTCATTTCATAAGTCTTCTCTAAAAGAGTTTCTTTTCCTAAGTTTTTATATGAAGCTAAGCCAACATTAACATCAAACATATAATCCTTTCCTATAATATTTTTTACCTCTTGCATAAATTCAACAGGATAAACACTTTTTTCATTAAACTCTGGACTCATAAAATCTGTAATCATAGCTCCATTTATTTTATTTCTAATAGGATAAGTTATTGGAACACCAATTACATAACTTTTTTTACTATTTTCTGTGAGAATATCCCAAATCATGTTCTCTTTTATAACTGTAGAATTTATTAGCCCTTTTTCTTGATATTCCCATTCATTTCTTTGTAAATAACTATAGATGTTAATATCAGAAGCATCTTTACTAGAGAAAAATGAAGTCCAAGCATTACAGGTTTGTGGGGGAATGGTAGTTTGAATTTTTCCCCAAGCCCCTTCCCACATTAATTTTTTTAAATTAGGTAGTTCATCAATCCATCTATCAAATACAAATTGGGGGGGAGCACCATCTATTCCCAAAACAAATACCCTTTTATTTATCATTATGTATAATTATACATAATTACTATTTAAATATTTATATTCTAAAATTCAATAGCCCAAACTTTTCAACCGCTCTTTTATTATATTTTCATCTCTTTTATCTAATAATTCCTTTGAGTCAGAAGAAAGTATTTGCCTCAATACAAATGCGACATAAGCAGATACAGAATTCATTCCTGTACCCTCTATTTTCTTTTTTACCTTCTCAATAAGAGGCATGGGAAGAGAAATTGTGCCATATTCTACCTTATTCTCGTCCTTCTTTTTTGATCTTTTCATTATAATTATAGATAATTAACTGAGATTATAAAGATTACTCTAATTTTTTTTCAAGCTTAGAATTTTCAGAATAAATATTATCCAATTCATTACCATCTTTTATTAGGTCGTACTCTTCTTTTTGAATGTGATGATTCGATTTACACAAATGACATTTAGAATCCTTTGAAATTATCAATTTTCTATTTTTTGTTCTAATAGAGGATATATTTTCAGCAAGACCATCATTTGAAAATGCGAATTTCCTTATCTTTTTCCCATTTTTAATTAAGGGCATTAGAGATTTTCCATCGAATTCCAATTTTTGTTTATCTCCTAAAATTTCTAATATTGTTGGAGCAATATCTACATTTTGTACAAGCTCATTAATCTTTTTACCTTTAAGTTTAGGAATTTTCATAATGAGTGGAACATGTATCGATTCATCATATAATCCTGAATGACTAAAGTATATGCCATGCTCTGTTAAACTATCTCCATGGTCCCCTAATACAATAAATAATGTATTCTCCCACATTTCATTATGTTTCATGAAATCTATTAATTTACCTAAATTAGCGTCAACATTTTTTACAGCTAAATCATATTTGTCGATTATACCCTGGCTAGATTTAATATTTATATCTGCAATTCTTTTTTTAACGTATTCTTTTTGAGAATCTTCCTTAATATTTTCTATAATCTTCTCCATGTCTTTTTCATATGAATTTTCAGGGTTTTGAGTTGTTGGAAAAGGAAAGTGTGTATCCCATAAGTGCATAAATAGAAAAAAAGGTTTATTTGAGTTTTTTATTTTATCAATAGCTAGTTCTATCGTTTTTTCCACTGGGGGGAAAGAGGCTGAGGCCCTTTTCTTTATCAATTTTTTACCGAGTTTGTAAGTCCAACTTGGAAGAGACAATAAAAGTTTTCTTACTCTTTCATTGTTAAGAAATCCTTTCGGTTTGTCTTCCTTTTCTTCGTAATAATTAAATCCTCTTTTAAACCATAATCCAATCCAATCTATTCCGATTGTATCATAACCTTTGCTATTCAAATAAACAGGAAGCCAAAATTTTTCTTCTTTTAACTTTTCTATTTCTTCTGGTTTAATATATGGAAATTGATGGATTATTCCATTGTTCTTAGGGTATTTTCCAGTAAACAAAGAAGTTAATGAGGGCGTGGTTGAATTTGATGTAGAAATGTGTTGAGTAAATAATATTGCTTCATTAGCAAGATTTTTAATATTTTTATCGGTTTCTTTTTTGTAACCAAATAAACTCATATTTTTAGGTCTAAGTGCATCAATAACAAGTATTACAATATTCGGCTTCATCTTCATTTCAAAATTAGTCAACATATCCTAGTTGTTTTAATCTTTCCTTAACCTTTTCTTGCTCCTCATCACTAAAAAAATCATCATCTTCCTTTCTTTCTTCATCCTTCTTATTATTTCCCATTTTATTTTTTATATTCTTTTACAGTTTCCTCAATTATATTCTTCCATTTATACCTATTTGCATATTCTTTAAAATCTTTGCTTTTCCAATCGAGTATTCTTCTAACCCCTAAAACTATTTCCTCTTTATTTTTAGGTTTTATTAAAAGTCCATTTTTCTCGTTATCTATCATCAAAGGTATTCCTCCCACTTTTGTAGCCACAACAGGGAGATTCCTTGCAAGAGCTTCCATAATTGTTACGGGAGCTCCTTCTTTAGAACTAGGTAAAATTAAAGCATCTGCGGCACTTAGATATAGTAATTTCTTTTCTCCAAATACTCCTCCTGTGAATTCTATATTTTTCAACCCTTTTTCCATTGCATAATTCCTAAAAAAATCTAAATCCTGGCTAAATCCAATTATTTTTAAATCTACATCCTCCAATTCTTCCATAGCGTCAATAAGATATCTGATTCCTTTTATTTCGTTTATTCTTCCAATATATATTATCATTTTTTTATTTAAGGGAATACCAAGATTTTTTCTTGCAGTTCTTTTATCCATCTTTTTGAAATACTCTTCTTCTATGCCTAATGTTTGAAATTTTATCTGAGATTTTGGAGCCATATCTTTAATATAATTTATTTCATCTTCACTTAATGCAAAAAAACAATCTATATTTCTTAAAACAATATTTTCCCATATTTGTCCTATTAAAAATAAAGGAAATGCCAGTTTGTATCTTTTTGTTTGTTTTAGGTGTTTAAATGGCCAGCTTCCACCATGATGTTGGGAGATTATTTTGGTTTTATTAAATAATGTAGCTATTAGAAGTCCCTGTAGATTATGGTGCTCATGCATATGAATAATTGTTTTTATTCCATTTTTTGTATTATTTTTTATCTCTTTTTTTAATGCTTTAATTAATGGCCAAGAAACATCTAAAGCATACATAGGCGATAGGGTTGTTGGAAATATTTTATATTTTATATTATTATCCTCAAATTCTGTCTCTTTCTTGAAAGTTTTTTCACAATTCCAACATTCAACATCTATTTTTGGATAGAATTTTTTTATTTGTCTCGCAACTTGTGCAAACCAGTCATTTTTTATTATATCTTCTAATTTGCGATTGCTTTCTCCTAAAAAATAAGAATGAGATGCATGTGCAAACATAATTATTTTTATTTTTTCAAGATTTTTGGTTTCCATTATATTCAATTTCTTTTAACCAATCTTTTTATAATAGACAATCCGGCCAAAGGGTTACTCATTAGCCTTTTTATCGCCTTTCCAGGATGTTTTATAGCAACTTTAAGTACATTTTTTGGAGCCATCCCAGGATTTCTTTCCATAACCATATTCAAAAAAGAGTTGTGTATACTCTTCATTTTTTCCTCAGGAATATCTGTTAAGTTAAAAGTTAATTTTGAAAGATTAAATTTAGACCAATCTATTTTTTGAGGTATAACTCCTTTCTCTTCGCACATTTTCCACAATTTTGTTCCAGGAAAAGGGGTAGTCACACTCACTCCAAAACCATCTAACCTATTTTCAATTATAAATTTTCTTGTATCTTCAATTTCGCTTTCAGTTTCTCCAGGATTTCCTATCATAAATGAGCCACAAGATAATATTCCGGCTTCTCTAACTAATTGCACGGCTCTTTTATTTTGTTCAACAGTAGTAGCATTATTTTTTAGCATTCCCAAAATTCTTTGATTTCCAGATTCAAGTCCAAACGTAATTTGTTTGCATCCAGCTTCTTTTAAGACTTTTAAAATATCTTTATCAATCGCAGTAACTCTAGACTGACAGCCCCAAATTATTTTTAATCCTGCTTCATGATACAATTTACAAAACTCATAAACTCTAGACTTACTACATAAAAAATCATCATCCATAAAAAATACTGCTTCAGTCCCATATTTTTCTCTTAGTTCTATCATTTCCTCAATAATTCTTTTTGCAGAATTCATTCTTACAGGTAACCCTCTCCAACTGTTGTGACAGAAAATGCAATTAAACGGACAGCCTCTAGTTCCTATTATAGAATTTAATTTTGTATTTGGGGGTACAAAGTGTAAATGAGTTCCAGGAGTTCTATCTTTACCTTGTTGATAATACTTCACATTTATTAAATCCCGATTTATTTTTGGAAGTTTGTCAATATCCTTAATGAATTTTCCAACAACAATTCTTTCTTTTGCTTTTCCAGATAGAATTTTAATCAAAGCCTCTTCCCCTTCTCCTTTCACCACAAAATCTGCATGCTCAAGTGCATCTTCTGGCATTATTGTAACATGCACCCCTCCCATTATTGTCTTGAAGCCTTTTTTCTTGCACCAATCGGCAATTTCATACGCATCACTAATCACAGCAGTTGTTGCAGTTATGCCAACAAAATCTGGTTTTAAATTTTCAATTTTTTTAAAAATATTTTCTCCTGCAATTTGGTCCGCGATTGCTACTTGATGTCCAAACTTTTTTGCATATGCTGCCAGTCCAAGCAAATGAAGCGGTTCGTGCACACCATACTCATAACTTTTTCCAGCATTTACTAAAATTAACTTTGCCATTTTTTTTATCAAAATTTAATTGTTTAAAAAGATTGTCAATTTATTTTTTTATGTCCTAATATGACAACATCTCTTGAAAAAAGTGAAGGTGAAAAAACGATTAATAAATCAATTATCCTATCCATATATCTAAACATTTTGCTATTTTCACTTGCTCTAGATTCCCAATGATATCTAATTTTTTCTATAATAAAATTATCAGACATCAATTTAAGGATATCTTTAACTCGTGGTTTTTGAATATGTTGATGCAATTCAACAATTCTCCAAGGTATTTCTGTTTGTTTTTTTATGCCTAATAGATAATATATTCTTTGTAGGAAATTATATTCATTTGGCAAAGATATTACAAAAATTGCATCATCTTTGGTGACCCTTTTTAATTCATCAATAATTTTTTGTGGAAACATAGTATGTTCTAAGGTATCTAAACATAGGATAATATCAAAATATTTATTCTTAACAGGTATTTTTTGTTTATCCAAATCTATTATAAAATCATGTTCGCCATTAATCCTATCTACGTCTAAAGAATAATATTTAATATTTTTAGGAATGAATTTTTTTAATAGATTATCTGCACTTCCCACATCTAAGAGTTTTCTATTTTTATTCTCAAAAATTGTTTTTTTAATAAAATTAAATGCTATTCTGTTTTGCTGCCTATCTGATGGAATTTCAAGAATCATTTTTAATAAAAAAGATTTCTATTACTATTTATCCAATCAATTAATTTCTTAACACCTTCATCTGGAAGAATTTTAGGTTCCCATCCTAAATCCCTTCTGGCTTTGCTTATATCTGAAACATAATATCTTAAATCTCCAAATCTCGATTGGTCAAATTTTACATTAGCCTTTTTACCAGTTATTTTTTCAATTAATTTTATACATTCGATAAGTGAAATCATTGTTTTCTCTCCCCCTCCAATGTTATAAATTCCAGGCTTTTGTGTTTGGTAAAAACACCAGAAGGCTTCTGCTACGTCTGTAGCAAAAAGAATATCTCTTAATTGCTTTCCAGTTCCAAAAATTGTTAAAGGTAATCCTAGAACCGCTCTTATTGCAAAATTAGCCACCCAGCCATGATCCTCTCCTCCAAACTGATTAGGTCCATAAATTCCTGTTAGTCTAAAACTTGCAGCCTTAACTTTGAATGTGTCAATATAACATTGCACATAATGTTCTGCAGAAGATTTTGATGCGTGTAATGGTGTTACAACCCCTTGAAGTAAAGGTTCACTTTCATTTATAGTTACAGGATCTCTAATGTATCTATTTATTTCTCCATCACATCCAAAAACTTTCGCTTCAAATTCTTTTAATTCGGAATTAATTTTATCTGGACCATAACAATGAACAGAATTACATGAAGCAATAGGAATATTATATTTTCTTGCACATTCTAAAACGTTAAAAGTTCCAAGAACATTTGTTGTAAAATCTAATTCGGGATCTTCCCAGGACATAGTCATAGTCGGTTGTGCAGCGGTATGACAAATATAATTCACTCCTTCGCAATATTTCATCAGAGTTTCTTTATCTCGGATATCTTGCACAACAATTTGCACTCCAAGAGATTCCAATAATTTTTGATTGTGATATCTTGCTTCTGGCTTCATATAAGTATTTCTAGCAAATTCGTGCTTTGCAAGATTATCATACGCAATTACTTCCCATCCTCGTTTAATAAATAATTCACAAATATGGCTACCTAAAAATCCGCAACCCCCTGTAACAAGTACTTTTGGCATAAAACTTAATTAAATTTGCTATTAAAAAGGTTTGTGTAGGAATGATATATGTTGTTCAAAATATATATTAGAGTATATAGATGACTCCTACATAACGTTTAAAAGTAGAAATTTTATACACAATTCATGATAATTGGAACTGAACAGGATATGAAAGATTTTTGTGAGGGATTGAAAATATCTAATCCTACAATCGAACTAACTCTATCAGATAATTGTAAACATAAACAAGTTTCTGCAATGTTAAGAGAGAATGAAAGATTAATGAAAGAAGGAAAATTAAGTCAGGGTTCTCATTTACAACAAGGTATAATGGATTTATTTCATGATAGTTTTGGTGCTGTTGAAATATATGAAACTCCTTTATTATATCCCTCCAAAGCAGTTCTTGATAAATATCCAGAATTAACCGGCACAATGACTGGAAATTTGTCCAATTGCTACGACCCAGAATCAAAATTATTTTTATTCCACATGCGAGGTAGCGATATTTCTGCACCATTTGGTTTTCAGGCAGCTGCCGCAGGAATGAGTAGGTTTAGAGAACATCCGGGAATTACTGCCAGAAAGGAATTGCAGGAAGAAGCTGGAATTCTTTATCCACAAATACTTTTTGATGGAAATGCAATAGATTGTCTTCCTTTTATGAAAGCAGGAAAAATCCCGCAATTACTTTTTAGTTTTGGATTTGCAGCAGATTTATCTGGATTTCCAAAATGTGATTCATTAGAAGCTATAGCTGAATTTGAGGGAAAAATAAAAGAAGAATTAAAGAATAATCCAATAAACTCAAAAGAGGGTTATCATTTTACTTTACCTGTTGAAAAAGTAGTAAAAATCGCAGGAGATTTAAATGATAATGGAAAATTTTACGGCCCAATTTACGACTCAACAACTAATTTTATGAAATCTCTAATCAATTGTCGAATTCTTTAATTTGATTTGTTGCTTATTTATCCTCAATAATCTTTAAAAACACTCTATCCCCCTTCATAAAATGCCAAACATGCCTTTTTCACACAAGATGAAAATGCTTTCTCATTTTGCGACTGCTGGAAAATTTCGTGAGATTTACAATATGTTTTGGATTTATCCATTATGGTGGAACAGAAAATGGGCATCGTTTCTTTTAAATAAATTTCTTCCAAAATTAGGAATTGATTTATTTCCCCCCTTTCTTGAAATTGAACCAACCACTATTTGTAATATGAAATGTATTTGTTGCGAGCATACTTATTGGAAAGAACCCTCTAAAAATATGACTTTTGCTCAATTTAAAAAAATTTTTGATGATTTCGGAAGACCTAAATGGATTGGATTAACTGGAATTGGTTCGTCTTATTTAAATCCAGATTATCATAAAATGATGCGTTATGCAAAATCAAAAGGCACAATAATAGAAGTATTTGATCATTTCTCACATTTCAAAAATGATGCGCAAATCAAGGATTTAATTGATGTAGGTCCAGATTTTCAATTTATTTCAACTTATGGGGCTTCAAAAAAATCTTTTGAAAAGGTTTGTGTTAATAGCGATTATAATTTAATTAAGAAAAATATTGAGACATTTGTAAGATTAAAAAAACAAATGCATAAAAAATTCCCCATACTCAATTTTCATTATATTATAACTAGTGAATCAAAAGATGAATTACTGGAATTCTTAGATTTTCTTCATTCGCTTAATACCGAGATAGGAGAGGTTTTGGTGACTCCTTTACTTCACACATTTAAAGAAACAAAAAAATATGCTGTTGAGATAAATCCCAATTATGTTAAAAAAATAGAAGCTAGAGCAAGAAGATACGGAATTCCATTAACTGTAAATATGTGTGCAAAACAATCTGCTGAAGCTTTGGAAAGAAAACCTTCTATCAACAATTGTAAAGAATATATTATGCCTTTCATTTTTGTTACCGGTCATGTAACTCCTTGCTGTGGCCAAAATGAAGCCAATGCAAGAGATTGGCAAAAACAATTAGCATTAGGCAATGCTTTAGAAACCCCTTTCAGAAAAATTTGGTATTCTAAGAAGTATAAAAATATGAGAAAAATGATTAGATCTAATAAATGCCCTAATGAATGTAAGTTATGTCCTGCGTATGAGATTTCCAAGCACCCTTAAAAGCTCTTATTAATTTATCTGTAAAAATATTCCATCCAAAATTATTTTTTATAAATTCTTTAATCTCTTTTGAGCTTTTACTATAATTATTATAGTTTTTATAAATATCAAGCACGGCTTTGTCATATTCATTAGTTGATAATCCCAAATTGAATTTTCTTATGATTGAACCCACTCCAATCTCTTTTGAAACTACTAGAGGTTTTCCCGAGCATAAAAGTTCAAATGGGGCCAACCATCCCCCTTGCTCTCCAACAGGAAACAATCCCATATGGCATGCAGAGTATAAATCTCTTAATTCCTCCCTTCCAAGATTTCCAGTGAACAAAACATATTTTTCAATATTATTTTGTTTTACATATTCATCAAGTTTCTTTTTATAATCTTCATCCCATTTTCCAGCAAGTACCAATAAAACATTTGGAATTTCATTTTTAATTTTATTTAATATTTTTATGCTTTCAAGTTGATTTTTAGGTTCATTTAATACTCCAGATTGTACTATTACAAATTTATTTTTTAAACTCCATTTTTGTATCGCCTTATTAGGTTTACCTTTTGAAAAGAAATCATAATTTACTCCATAAAATACAATTTTTGAATTTCTTCCATATCTTTCAAGAGTTCTTTTATGATTAAACTCATCTGCTACACAGATTATATCTACAGAATTATTTATTATTATTTTATCCAGATAATTCCTTATTTTATTCATAAATTTTAATTTCCATCCAGCATTGGGCTTACTCCAGAGATTGGGGGGTTCATTAAGCATCCAAACACAAGGTTTTTTTCTTGGGAAGAGCGTCCAAGTAACTGGAAAATTATGAAAGTTGATTACATCATAATTATTAGCAATATTTTTTATTTCTTTTCTATAAATTTTTATGAAGTCAATTATTTCTTTTGGATTTTTGAATCCAGGAGGTTCTAAATTAATATGGTGTTTTGGAATAATTATTTCTGTATTAATTAGTCTGTCTTGAACTTCTTTTGATTTAGAAAGTGCAAGTATATCATTTTTGATTCCCTTCTTTGTAAGCCAGTTTGCTAGTTCAACAATTAGTAGTTCGGCTCCCCCTAGAAATTTCATTTGAGTGTGTACAATCAACACTCTTGGCAAGTCTTTCTTAAGCATATTCTTTGCCAAATCTAAATCATCTTGAGTATTTACATTAACATAGCCTTTGCCCAATTCGAATATATTAACCTTTTTACCTTCATCAATTGCACACTGTATCATATCTACTAATTCTTTCTCTCCACGATGAGCATTAATTGGTGTTCTTTCAATATAATCCAGCATTTCATTTTTCATAATGCAATGTCCGGTCCCTTTTATAGGGTTAATTGGAAATCTTGGTTTTTCTATCAATCTAAACACTCTTCCTTTTTCACTAATCATAGCAGAATAAGTTTTTCCTATACTAGTTTTATCATTTTCAAAAACCACCCCGCATATAGCAAAAAGCTCTTCATTTCTGAATTTTTTATACATTTCTTGCATTTTTGCTTGGGGTACAACTTCGTCCGCCATAACCATTACAAAATCATCTTCCCCTATTTTTTTTCTTGCACATTCTATTGCATTTACAACCCCTCTTTGTTCTTTTTGAATCACATAAGAAATTTTTGTTCCTCTGTATTCTTTTCCAAGATGTTTCATAATTTCATTTTTTCTATACCCTACAACCACAATAATTTCATTTACTCCTAAAGAAATCGCATGGTCCAAATTATATTCTATAAGAGGTTTTTCATATATCTTCAACATACTCTTACTTTTATTTTCTGTAAGCTTATTCAATCTGCTTCCTCGCCCACCTGCTAAAACCACGGCTTTCATCAGAATAACTGTTAATAGTGCCTTTAAATGTTTTATTTAGCTCAAATATATCACTGCAATATATATATTGGAATGCTACATAAACCTTAAAAAATACTTTTCTAGCTTATTAGAATGAAAATAACACTTATATCCACCTCAACTTATCCTTCAGATCAGGGCATAAGAACAATCTCCTCAGTTCTGAAAAGGGCAGGACATCAAGTTAAACTAGTTTTTATGACCCTTTCAGAGAATTATTCTGTAAATTATTCTTTATCTGAACTTAAGCAATTAGAAAGATTATGTGTTAATAGCGATATAATTGGGGTTAATTCATTTGCATCGACTGCTTCAAGGGCCAAAAGAATAATTTCTTATCTTAAAAAATTGAACAAACCAATTATTTATGGAGGAGTGCATGCCACAATTTTTCCAGAAGATTGTATTAAGATTTGTGATATTGTGTGTGTGGGAGAAGCAGAGGAAGCCATACTTGATTTTGTGAAGGCTATAGAAAAAAATCACCCTCTTGATAAGATTAAAAACATTTGGATTAAAAAATCAAATGGTAAAATTATAAAAAATCCTGTAAGAAATTTGATAGACAATTTAGATTCTCTTCCCCTTCCAGATTATGAAGCAAATAATCATTATAGATTAGATAAAGGAAGAATAAGAAAGTTTCATGAAAGTGATTTAGATGGAGCAATATTTTTTCTCACAGGAAGAGGCTGTCCTTATGGGTGTGATTATTGTAGTAATAGTCTTTTGAATGATCTTTATGCTGGAAAAAGAAAAAAAATTCTAAGGTGGCATTCTCCCGAGTATATTATTTCAGGAATTTTGGAGATGAAAAAGAAATTCCCTTCATTAAATTATTTTGATATCCGTGACGATACCTTTTCCCTAAGACCCCTAGAGGATATTAAAAAATTTTGTAAACTTTACAAAGAAAAAGTAAAAATGAGATTCAAATGTCTTGGAGATCCCAAAACAATTACAGATGAAAAGATAAAACTTCTTGTTGATGCTGGATGTACAGATATAATTATTGGAATACAAGGTAGCGAGGCTACAAATAGAGATATTTATCATAGAAACCAAACCGATGAAGGCGTAATTAATGCCTCAAGAATATTGAATAAATATAAAGGAAAATTAGCTGTTATGTATGATGTTATAACATGTAATCCTTATGAATCCCCCGAAAATATTATATCATTGATTAGATTGCTCCAAAAACTTCCAAAGCCATATTTCCTCTCCGTGAATAATCTTGTATTTTTTCCAGGTTCAAAATTAGATCAAAGAGCAAGAAAAGATGGCACCATAATTCATGAAAAAGATGCTGCCTATCAATTAAATTATTGGGATAGAAAAGCCCATATTCTTCTTAAAAGAAAAAATATGTATCTTGTTTTAATATTAAATTTGATGAGGGGTAGCGTTACCAAATCAAGATTCGGATTTATGCCAAACAATTTACTCAATTATTTGTTAAAACCAGAGAATGTAAAAAGGAACTTAAAAAATACAACTCTAACATTGTTGCTGCTTCAAGCGGTTGGAGGCTATGATTTAGTTCGTGAGAGAATTCTAAAACCCACTTATAGAAGCCTGCCAGTTGATTTTAAGGTTTGGTACGATAAGGTTAGATATAGGGTTTAAACTGGAAGTAATTATCACCTCTTTTATTTGACGATGATGTTTAATGAGATTATATGGAACAATTATGAGTATTACCTGAGAATATTATGAGCAATGGATTGAACAAGCACGTTTGAATTTTTATTTATTAATTATTAGTCAAGTCTATTAAATTTTTTCAATAATTCGTATCAACATAATCACTTTCATCCCTAATTCCGGCCCAATAAAATCCAGCTTTTCTTAATTTACATGCAAGGCAATATCCACATTGTTTTCCATTTTTAGGGGCATAGCAACTAAATGTGTGCTTAAAATCCACTCCAAGTTTTTTTCCAAGCAAGATTATGTCTTCCTTGTCTTTTTTTATTAAAGGAGCTTTTATTTCAAATTTATGCGAACATCCTGTTTTAGATAATCTATTCATCTCGTCAACAAATTCTTCAGTAGTATCTGGATAACTTTCATTTCCCTCGCATTTAAATCCAACGAATATATCTGATGCAATTTTACTTTTAACATAGTCTGTTTCAGCTAGCGCAAGAGCATATGTTAGGAATATAGTATTTCTACATGGCACATAATATTTTTTTGATTCTTCTGAAGTATTCTTTAAGTCTTTTTTATTTAGATTTTTTATTTTTCCCTTTGTATTTATCAAAGAATTTGAAATTTCTCCTAACCATTTTAATTTTATCTCTTTAAATTCAGCCCTCAATTTTTTAGCACATAATTTTGAACATTTTCTTTCCTGATTTACACTTCTTTGTCCATAATCAAAAAATAAAATAGTTATTTTTTTATAATTTAGTTTATTTTTCACATAATATGCCGTTGTAACACTATCCAATCCTCCAGAACATAAAATAATGGCTTTTCTCATGTTTTCAACATATAGTTTTCCTTAATAAACCTTATAAATTATACTTTTGAATTAAATACATGAAAAAGCAAGCAAAGGACATTAAAAAGGGAGATAAAATTACACTTGGCGGAAAGGAATGCATAGTTGAGACTTTTGAAATATCTGACATAGGTAAACATGGGAAAAGAAAGTGCAAAATAGAAGCTAACACTCCTGAAGGGGAAAAAGTTGTTATTATAAGACCGGAAGATTATCCTGTTGATGTTATATAAATAAGAAAATGATTCATGTAATAATAACTTCGTATAATGAACCTAAAGCCACACTTAGGGCAATAAATGCTGTTCTAAATCAAAAAACTAAAGAAAAATTTGAGGTAGTTGTTGTTGATCCTTTTCCAGAAACCGAGAAATTTATTCTAGATAATATTCCTGATAAAAGAGTCAAATTTTTCCTTGATCCAGGAGAAGGAAAGTCTTACGCTCTAAATTTGTTAATTCAAGAGTATGGTTCACAAAACAAAGATGATTTATTCATATTTACAGATGGAGATGTTTATATTTCAGAAAATTCCGTTCAGAGTATTGTAGATGCTTTCAAAGATCCAACTATTGGGTGTGTCACAGGAAGGCCTATAACAATCGATACAAAAGAAACTAAGTATGGATATTGGTCTCATCTTTTATTTGATGGCATTCATAAAGTAAGACAAAAACTTTCGGATGCTAAACAATTTTTTGAATGTTCAGGATATTTATTTGCAATTAGAAAGAATGTAATTATGGAATTTCCAATTGAAGCTTCTGAAGATAGTATAATCCCTTATTTATTTTGGAAGAAAGGATATAAAATAAAATACATTCCAGAAGCAGAGGTTTATGTAAAAAATCCTGCAAATTGGGGGGATTGGAAGCTTCAAAAGATAAGAAATATTAAAGGGCATGAGCATCTAAATAAAATAGTTCCAGACATGCCAAGGACAAAATCATTTTTCAATGAAATAAAGAAAGGAGCAATTTTCTCATTAACCTACCCAAAAAGTCCAAAAGAATTTTTTTGGACCACCCAACTTTATCCTGCAAGATTGTATATTTATATGAGAGCATTTTCCGAAATCAGAAAAAACAAAGAATATTCTGATGGCTGGAGAGAAAAAGAAACAGAGTCTACGAAGCCATTGGATTAAATTTTTTTAATTCCCTCTCCAAATCTTTCATAGAACTCACAATCTTCATAGAACTTATCAAAATCGCACTTAAATATTCAATAGCATCTTCTGCAGGTTCATCCATTTTTATGCCTATTGCCGGTATTTTCTTTGCATAAGCATATCCTAATTCCCAAGCTGTTCCAGCTCCCACATGCAACCCATCTAGAAGTGCAATTATTAGGTTACAACTATTAAATCCTTTTATTATATCGCCTTCGAATATCTTTTTGGTGTCTTTAATTTCTTCATAAAGTCCAACATCTCTATGGGGTAAAAAAGTTTCAAATCCAAGTCTCTCACATAACCTTGTTATTTCCTCTAATTTCTCCCTTTCAGAAGCATTTGTAAGCTTTCCAGCGATATAAATTTTCATGATATATTTCAACTACATAAGCTTATTAAATGTTTATTTTCGTAATAAAATCAGAGTAAGATGAAAATATGTTTGATTAAACTAGGCGCAGAGGGAGATGTTGTAAGAACTCTTCCATTAGCCAAAGCCATAAAGAAGAAATATCCATTTTGTAATCTAACTTGGATTACCAAGCAGGGAATAAGTCCTCTTTTGGAAGGAAATCCTTACATTGATAAAATTATTTTTCCCAAGGGGGTAATTCCATCCAAATTTGATATTGTTTATAATTTGGATATAGACAAGGAAGCTTCAGATATTGCACTTAAAATTAATTCCCCAGAAAAATATGGTTTTTATCTTGAAGATGACTTTCCAGTTGCATTTAATCCTTCTGCGGAATACTACATAAACTCAATTTTTGATGATGATTTAAAACGGGAGAATAAGAAAACCTATCAAGAGATGATGTTTGAGGTAGCGGAAACCCCTTATGTTAAAGAGATTTCTACAATTAATTTAACCTCTGAAGATAGAGGTTACGCGAACAACTTTATAATTGAAAATAAAATTCCTTCTGAAAATATTATTGGGATACATATAGGTTCCTCATCAAGATGGCCTTCAAAAAGATGGCACAAAGAAAATCTCAAAGATTTTATTAGAATCTCTACAAAAAATATGTATAATGTTATTTTGTTTGGAGGGCCAAATGAGATAGATTACATGCCGGAAATAAAAAATGAGTTAGCCTCAGAGAATATTCCTGTTTATTTTAATAATCCTCAAAATACTAAAAGAGAATTTGCAGCATTAATCGATAAGTGTGATTATGTAATCTCAGGAGATAGCCTTGCACTTCATATTGCTCTCGCTTTAAATAAAAAAACAATAGGATTATTCTTTTGTACTTCCTTCAACGAAGTTGAAGATTATGGTTTATTGAAAAAGATGGTTTCTCCAAGATTTTATGAATTTTTTCCAGAAAGAATGGATGAATATGACGAAGATTTGGTTAAAAGTATTTCAGCAGAAGAAGTTTTTGAAAATATAAAATCTTTTAACAAAGTGTTTGTTGTTAATGCAATAATTAGAAATTCTGAGGGTAAATTTCTTTTAATAAAAAGAGCTAATGAGGGTATCCATGCAGGCAAATGGGCTCTCCCTGGAGGAATGGTTGAATTGAATGAATTTTATGAGAATGCGTTAAAGAGAGAGATTAAGGAAGAAGTTAATCTAAACCTTAAAAAAATATTAAAGAAAGTTGCAGATTATGAATATCCCCGACCAGACGGAAGAATTACAGTTGGAACTTCTTTTTCAATTGAGGTTGAAAATTATGAGATAAAACCAAATAAAGAAGTTAGTGATTTTAGATGGGTTTCTTTAGAAGAACTTGCTGAGTTAGATGTAATAAAAGATTTAGAAGAGGAATTAATGAATTGTTTATGTTAATTTCTTTTTTGAGAATATAACTCTAGTTTAATGTGAAAAACTGAATAATTATCACCTCTTTTAACGAATTGTTAATATTAATTTACATTTAAGAATAGATTGTTGTCTCTGCCTGCTCATAGGATTATTAGAAAACCTAAGAATTATATGAATAATCTGTAGCTCAAGCACGTTTGGAACTTGTGTTATTAATAATTCTTAGAGATGGAGATAATTATAGGATAAAGAATACATTAGTTCAAGTATAACAACAAATAAAAACCCTCCTCACCGAATAATTATTATGGAGAATGTTGAGGCTGTTAGCACAGATATAAAAAAAGATGTTAATGAAATAAATGAAAGAAAAAATAAAATTTATAATTTTTTATTTGGATGGGTTAAAACTCCCTATGATAAAGCTTTGATTTTAGTGCTTGTTTTGGCTTTTATCTTAAGAATTTGGGTTTTTACAAAAACATATAATCAGGCTATTTGGTGGGATGGTGCGGATTATATGGCTACTGCAAAAAATTGGGCAGGAATCAATCATAATTTAATTGACACATGGTATTATAGAAGAGGGGTTTTAATGCCTCTAGTAGGAATGATTTTTTTCAAAATAGGATTTGGTGAAATAGGGATTAGATTACTTATTGTTTTACTTTCATTAGGAATAGTTTTGGTTTCTTATTTTTTGATTTCAAGCATGTTTAACAAACAGCTAGGGTTAATGGTAAGTATTTGTGTGGCAGGGTCATGGGTCTTTCTATTTTTTACTGGAAGGATACTCACAGATCTACCCGCAGCATTTTTATTTTTATTATCCATTTTATTTTTCTGGAAAGGTTATGTATTAAAAGAAGGGGATAAATATCTTTACCTTTTTGCAGTATGTTTTACATTTACTGTAATGACAAGAATGCAGTCTCTGATGTTCATTTTCCCCATTTTTATATTTATATTTTTGACTGAAAAGTTTAAGCTTTTTACTAATAAGAAATTATGGATATGTGCAGGTATTTTTATTCTAATTATGATCCCTCAAGGGGTAATGCATTATCAGCATTTTGGTAATCCGGTTGCAGATCTAGCCAAATATTATCTTGGGGTGGGTTCTTCCGAAAAGCAAGAAGTAGGAGTGAGCTTGGCAAAAGTATCTGATTTATTTTTATATTTTACTAATCTTCCCTATATATTTGATGCAAATGAGAAAGGTTATAACAATATGTGGGTATTAAGTCCTCTATACTTCTTATTTCTTATAGGATTTTTTTATTTATTTTTAGATATGTTTTTAGGAATTGATAAAATATTCAAAAATACTGAGATTCGTAAAAAATTCTTTGTTTTCATATTTATAGTAATCATTTTTTTATTCTTAGGTTATATATCTCAGACCGAACAAAGATATGTCATGCAGTCTATTCCATTTTTGTTTTTGATAGCTGTATCTCCTATACCTTGGTTCGCAGATTTAATAAGTAAAAATAATAACGGTCTTATTAGGGGGGGAATCTTATTTCTTATTTTTGGAATTATTTTATATTTAATAAATATGCTTGGGATTATACCTAAAATTTGGTTTATTATTTTAGCATTATGCTTTCCAATTTTTTTATTGTATGATTTATCATTAAAACCAAAAACTGTAAAAATTATTCTTATAATATGTCTTGTTCTTGTAATGATTCCAAATCTGATTTTTGCAAATAATTTAATAGAATCCAAAAAAACCTCTTACATGGAGGTTAAACAGGCAGGAGAATGGTTAAAAGAAAGAACTGCTCCTGAAGATATAATCATCGGAGGGTCTTTTATACAGATTGTATATTATTCTGAAAGAAGCACATATCCTTTTCACCTAGGTTATCGTAGAGATTTACCAAGAGCAAACGAGACTGGCATGTATAATTTTATTATGGAAAAACGTCCAAAATATTATATAATTTCTTTGTATGAGAAAGATCCTCAATGGGCATGGGAATTTCCAGAAAAACATAAGGATCTTTTAACACCTGTTCAGGCATATACTCTAAATGGGCAGCCTATAGTTATAATATATCAATTTAATTATAGTAAGTTAAAATAAGCCTTATTTATCCAATATATAACTATCCCCTCTTTTTCCTGAACTGGTTGGGATCTACATATTCTTTGAACAATTATGAGAAATTATTTTTCTTTTGAACACCTAATTTTCTTTTTGAAAAGAAAAGAGGTACAAGCACGTTTGAGACTTGAGTTATTAATAAATTAATTTTTCGGCCATTGATACTCATAAAGATAACTTATTGTAAAGAAATTAAGCCTTTTTTTAAGTTTGAAGTTTTCATTTAATATTTGAACCACTTCATAATATCTAGTTATATGTTCCTTAGGCACTTCTGCCTTACCCACAAATTTTCTTATTTTTCTAGAAAGCCAATTTTCAGAAGGGAGAGAAACTATTAATTTGAATTTACTGTTTAATTTTTTAAAATTGTCAACAATTTTTTTTATTTCTTCTTTAGGAACGTGTTCAAATACATCTAGCACAAATATTTTTGTAGGTTTTATTTTTTTATAATCTTTTATGAAAGTCTTTTCCGGATTTGTATCATATCCATATATTTGATAATTTTTTAATTTTTTTTCAAGCCAGCCTCCCCCACATCCAAAATCTAAGATTATATCTTCTTTTTTTAGATTTGCAAGTCTTATTGCAAAAAACATCTTGCTTCTAAAATAAATTTTAGTGATTATACTTTTACTATCATAAGTATCTTCAAGTCTATTTTCCTCAATTGATTTTTTTTCCATTTTATTTTTCCCTAATTAGCTCTTCAACTATTTTATGGAGTTCTTCAGTATGTAAATTCTTTTTGTTTCCTTCTTTTTTTAGAATATATATGGCTTTCATATCTTTATGTTCTGGGCTGTATCCATGCATACCTTTTATTCTCCTGTTTCCCTGCCAATAATTTGGAGAAATTAAAACTCCCGTATTAGCAAGAAAGATTAAATCTCCATAAGCCGGACTTCTATAATTGATTATTTTTCCATATTTCAGAGGAAGCTTTTTCTTTATTTCTAAGAGTTCTTCTTTATTTCCCCAATATCTTGCCATATCTGAATCAATAAAACAATTTTTGGTTTCGGGAACAGCCACATAATTTGCAATATCTACCATTCCATGGTCGGAAAAAACTAAATCAAAATTTAGTTTTGAAATATTTTCATCGATTTTTTTAATTGCATTTATAATTTCTTGACTTTTTGTCCCATACTCATGTCCAATTCTATCTAATTCTCCAAAATATTTGAATTCCACAGGCAGCCCAGAATATGCTGGCTTTTTTACCGAAAAATCAAATTTATACAATTTTCTTAAGGGAATATTCCCCGTTCTAAATAATTCTTCTTTTTTAAATAATCTTATAAAATTTATCATACTATCCACTCCAAATCTTCCAAGCCAAGAAAAATATCTAGTCCATTTTAAAGAGGAATTATCAGACTTTATAATAAGGGCTATTTTATCATTGTAGCCCTTGAATAACATTTCAGAAGCCCCTTCATGACCAAATGGAACAACTAACTCTCCCCATTGATACTTTTGAGTCAAGCTTGATAGATATGGGGCATATTTCAAATATTCAGGTTTAAATGCATCAATTAGAATTACTTTTATTTTCTTCATTTAATTTCTCCTCAAACTTTTCATTTTTCTCCGACACCTAAAAAAGCCACCGCAGCATTAGCATAGATTCTTAATTTTTTAAAATCTTTTACATTTTTTAATGCTCTGTAGAATATTTTTGGTCTAAAATAAAATTCTCTATAAGCTCTCTTTTGCATCTCAAGTAAAGTTTTTTCATTAAGCTCCCCATGTTTGAAAATAACATTTCCATATGCAATATAATCTCTATAATTTTTAGGATAAATTTCCCCTTCCTTTTTGACTATTTTCCAATATTCTGTATTTGGAAAAGGTATGGTTATATGAAATGTAGCTGTGTCTAAATCAAGTCTTTTTGCAAATTCTATTGTATCTCTCATTGTCTGTTCATTTTCTCCAAGATTTCCAAACATAAACAATCCTCTTGTTTCAATTCCAGCCTCTTTACACCATTTAACTGCCTGTTCCACTTTTTGTAAATCTATATTTTTTTTCATATTATTTAGTATTTGTTCATTTCCAGATTCAATTCCTAGAGATACCATATAACATCCAGCTTCTTTCATTTTTTTTAATAATTCTGGAGTTATTTTGTCCACTCTTATTCCATTAGCACACCTCCAACTCATTTCTTTATTGAGGCCTTTTTCAATCATCAAATCACAGAACTTATCCACTCGGTCATTTAGAAGTGTGAAATTATCATCGACAAAATCCCAATCTTTTACTCCTTTCTTATGTAACTCTTCAACTTCTGCTATTATATTCTCTGGACTTCTAAATCTGAATTTTCTACCATGTACAAGATAATCTGCACAGAAAATACATTGATAAGGGCATCCTCTTGAGCTTAAAATATAATCGCTAGGAACTTGTTTAGCTCCAATACTAACATATTTTTCCATAGGCAGTAATTCTCTTGCTGGAAATGGAAGTTCATCTAAGTTATTATTTAATTTTCTTTCACGATTGTGTATTATTTTTTTACCTTTTCTGTATGAAAGTCCTTCAATTTTTGAAAGAGGTTTTCTTTTAGCAAGTTCAAGCATAGCAAATTCTCCCTCTCCACGCAAAAGCATATCAAATCTTGGAAAATTTTCAAGTGTTTCTTGAGGCATTGAACTTGCATGCACCCCTCCAAGAATAACTTTTATTTTTTTATCACATAAATTTGCTATCTCATGCGCTTCTTCTATTAAACTTGTAGTAGAAGTTATCCCTACAATGTCTGGAGAATAACTATCAATCAATTTTTTTATTTCTTCATGATTAAAATCATTTGCATTCGCCTCAAGTATCTCAACAGCAACGCCATTCTTCTTTAATACCGCAGCTATATGTGCCAATCCAAGGGGAGGAAAAACAGGGGTTATTTCCTTTTTCTGAGCATAAGCATATATTCTTCTATAATTTGGTTGTATCAGTAGAATTTTCATTTTTCTTTAAATCTTCTAAAATATATTTATTTACTGTAAATCTATATGCATGGTCCAATTCTAAACCATATTTATTTTTATAATAAGCTAGGAACATAAGCGAGTCTTTTAAAAATCTGGCCCCGCCCAATTTAAATCCCAATTTTATGTATTTTTTAATTTCATAGTTTCTTATTTCTTCCACAAGCTCTTTAACTTCTTCACTTGAAGCAAATTTTGTTTTAGCCACGGGATTTATGAACATATCTCTAAAATTTTCAAATTTATCCTTTTCAATTAAATTTTCCTTTTCGCATAATTCCTTTATTTCAGTTGATGGCAATGGGATCAATATTGGAAATAAAACATAATCTGCCCCAGATTTTTTAGCCATCTCAAAACTTTCACGCATCATTTCAATATTTTCATAAGGGGCTCCAAGAATAAATTGCAGTCTTAATATCAAACCATTTCTTTTTATTATCTCTATAGCATTGCTTATTTGTTCTTTTGTCATATTTCTTTTATATATGTCATTTCTTATGTAATCATTTGCGGCCTCAACACCCATTCTTACTTCGTAACAACCCGCATCTTTCATGGCTTTCATAATTTCATCCGTAACCAAATTTGCTCTAACATTAGCATTCCACTTAACTTTTTTATCAAATCCTTTCTCTTTGAATTTTTTGCAGAACTCAAGTATAAAATCTTTGTACATGATAAAAGTATCATCATAAAAAAATAAATATCTCATACCCTTGTCATAATATTGATTTATCCTCAATTCAATTTCTTGTATAACATTGTCAACGCTTCTGAATCTCACATATTTTCCAACTAATTTCTTTTTCAAAGCGTGATTACTGCAATATGTGCAACTATAAGGACATCCTCTTGAAGCCATTATAGGAAGATGATTATTATTTATTAAGAAATATTTTTCCATATCAAAATCATCCCACTCTGGAAAAGGTATCTTGTCAAGTTTTTCTATAAGTTTTCTAGGCTTGTTTTTTATTATTTTTCCATCTTTTTTATACCATATTCCATTAACATTTTTACATTCCAAATTTTTATCCAACAATTCTTGCAACACCTCTTCTCCTTCACCCACACAAATCATATCAACTGAATCATTTGCAATAACCTCTTCAGACGAAAGTATTGTATGCACCCCTCCAAATATTATCTTGGCATTAGAATTCTTCTTAATTATATTAGCAAGCTTTATCCCTTGGGTGTAATTGAAACTTAATACGGAAATTCCTATCAAATCAGGATTAAAAGTTTTAATTTCATTTAAAACCCTCTCTTCCCAATTTTTCTTATTAAAGATTAAATCAACAATTTTTACTTCATGATTGATTCCACTCTTTGTTTTAGCATTTTTAACGTAACCCTTCAACACCGCAAGGGACATCGTAGGCATGAGCACATAGCCCTCAAAATTAGGCTCAATAAGCATTAGTTTCATAAAATTCCTCAAAATATCTTTGTTAATAAATATTGTTGTTTTTGGATTTTCTTATAAGAAATACAATAATTATTCTCCTAATTAGATAAATAATTAATAAGACAAGTTTCAAACGTGCTTGAGCCACATATTCTTCATATAATTCTTGGGTTTCTTCAAATATTTTTTTCTTTTGGATACCTAGTTTCTTAAAGGAGATATTGGAAAAAGAACCTTGGGTCTTTTCCTTGTGTATTAAAAAGAAAAATGGTATGTGCAAGCAGAGACAACAATCTATCCTAAAATTTGTTACATTAACTATTTCTTTGAAAAAGAGGTG
>Ga0172379_10002240_pt1 | contig 34978 bp, 42 predicted proteins | sample GrowelOW334metaG_FD_119756 | JGI IMG/M metagenome (GOLD analysis project Ga0172379, IMG submission 119756) | Groundwater microbial communities from an aquifer near a municipal landfill in Southern Ontario, Canada - Groundwater well OW334 metaG | ecosystem: Environmental > Aquatic > Deep... | reverse complement strand
GTTGCAAAAAAAATATTTGAAGAACCGACAGAAATAAGCGAAAAGATTCTTCAAGAAATGTACAAAACCGAATCCGATCTTTTTTTGTCAAAAGAATCAAAGATTATGGGTGGAGATGCAGAGGTTTTTGAGATGGAAAATATTCAGACAAAATTGAATGGTTATGAGACATCCGAACCGTCTCATAAAAAAGCGACAGAGATTCAGGTTGCGCTCCATTTGAGCGTTTCACCAAAACAAGTTCTTGATGCGATAAAATCTCGGATAAAAAAACATTGGGGAGGAAACGACGTGCGGTACCATTCTTTTCCTTTTGTTTCGTTCGTTGTCGTGAGAGACCTCTTTCACGAAGAGAGATTTCTCTTGGCTGATATTTCAGGAGAAGTCACCGACATTTCCGTTGTGCGCGAGAACTTACTTCAGGAAACAGCCTCTTTTCCCGCCGGAAAGAACTTTATTTTGCGAAAATTGGCCGAAAAAATTAATTCCGGACACGATGTGGCCGTCTCTCAGTTTCACCTGTCCGAGAGCGGAGTTCTTCACGAAACCGCCAACAAAAAGATTGCGGATGTTTTTGCGGAGATATCCAAAGAGTGGAGAGGAATGTTGGAGCAAACTCTTAAGGCGATTACCCCGGTGACAACATTTCTTCCGCACCATGTTTTTGTTATGGCTGACGACGATGTGTCAAAATGGTTTATTGAAACAATCCAAGACGAAGAAGTTTCGCAGTTCACTCTTACCTCCGATACCTTTCAAACAAGACACCTTAATTCTGTTTTTCTTTCTTCCTTTTGCGATTCTGACACGGCCGTAACAAGAGACCCGTTCCTTATGCTGGAAGGCGTCTTTCTATCGAGGTTTACACATTAAAACACTGATTAGACGGAACCATGGTCGGGTATCCGTTATCATCAAAACTCAAGCTCAAAAAAAATATGCCTAAAAAAATAATGCAGGATGTCGTTGTGACAAAAAAAGCCCGAGTAGCACCACCGCCATCGGAAGCACCGATACGGGAAAAACCCCCGCAACCCCAACCTCATATTGGAGCATCTTTAGAAGATCACAAAGAAAGGCAAATAAACGAGCCCATTGCAAAATTGACCCGCGAAGAGCGAAAAAAAGAAACAGCTCTCGAGCAGTCTCCTATTTTTGAGCGAATGAAACAGACTCATAAAGAAAGAGAGAGTTTTTCAGAAGAGTATACTTCAGATAGAAAAATCGGAATAAAAAAAATATATAAAAATATTGCGATAGGAATTGGAGCCGTCCTCGTTGCTGGAATCTTTATTTATGGAGCGGTTACTTACTCGGCTTTTGTGAAGATATCTCTCAAGCACATAGAAGTCCCCTTAACGACCACAAAAGAATTTGTCGCAGCTTCCGATACTCCTAAAATGATACCATTTCAGATAATGACAATTACCGATGAGCAATACATAGGACTTACTGCTACGGGAGAAAAAACAGTTAACTCAAAAGCCTCAGGAACAATTACTATCTACAATGAGTTCGGTTCACAAAGCCAAATTCTTATCAAAAATACTCGTTTTCAAGCAACAGACGGAAAAATTTACCGAATCGACCGCTCCGTCACTGTTCCGGGAACAAAAACAGTCGGGGGGAAAACAGTTCCGGGAACTTTAGATGTAACGGTATATGCGGATGCCTCAGGCCCATCCTATAATATCGGGCTTTCAGATTTTACTGTTCCTGGCTTTAAAGGCTCTCCTCGGTTTGATAAGTTTTATGCAAAGTCAAAAACACCGATGACAGGAGGAGTGTCAGGAATCGTAAAGGTTGTTTCGGATGAAGACATTACACAGGCAAGAAGCAGCCTCTCGGCTTCTCTCAAAGAGAAACTTCTTAAAGAAGCGGAAGCCGAACTTCCGAAAGGAATGGTTTTATTCCCGGACGCAATATTTTACACATTCACTGATGTCCTCGACAGCTCGGCAAAACCGGAAGAGACCAACGTTAAATTTACTCTTAAGGGAACTCTTGAAGCGGTGATATTTGATTCCATTGCTTTAGGGCGAGAAGTGGTCAGTATCGGCTCTCCCGTTCAGGACGAGGAAAAGGTTGAGATTCAAAACATAAAAGATCTCGTCTTTGCTTGGAAAAAGCCAGGAAGTGCGGCACCTAAAAGTACTGATGAAATAAGTTTTACTTTAACCGGAAGTGCTAAAGCTGTTTGGGTCGTCGATACCGAACTTCTCAAAGGAAAACTTGTTGGAATTAAAAAAGTCGATTTCCAAAAGAGCCTCCGAGGGTTCACGGGGATAGAAAAATCTACGGCTTCAATCCGGCCGTTTTGGAAGACTTCTTTCCCAAAAAACCTCGATAAAATCCACATTGAGACCATAATTGATTAAAAACCCTTTTATCGCTTGACTATTCTTCGTTAAATATGCTAGCATAGTCAGCACTTACGCAAATGAATTCAACAGACAAAGTAGATGGCGTATATGGCACCGTAACAGAGGCATTGCCCAACACCTTATTCCGAGTGGAACTCGATTCCACCAAGGAGGAAAAGTTGGCATATTTGTCCGGTAAAATGCGCATGCATCGGATAAAAGTACTTGTAGGAGATCGGGTTTTTGTAACCTTGGACCCCTACGGAGGAAAGGGTAGAATCACAAAACGATTGTAGAAGTTTTATCTATTGATAGATATCTTCTGCCGCCAGACAGAAGCGTAACATCTTGGCAATTTTTTATAATACAAATTAATTATTAAATTTTATGCGAGTAAGAGCTGCAGTAAAAAAGATATGCCCAAAGTGTAAGACCGTCAGTCGCGGAGGACGGGTGTATGTTATTTGCAGTAATTGCCGGCATAAACAAAGACAAGGATAAAATCTATGCGTATTCTAGGTATTACCATTCCGGATAATAAACGTCTCGAGATCGGCCTGACTGCCATTTTTGGCATCGGGAGAGAAACTGCGAAAAAAATTCTGACCGAAACAAAGGTTGAGTTCGGTGCTCACCCCGGAGACCTTACACCGGAGCAGGAAGCGGAGATTCGTAAAGAGATCGAATCGCGCAAGGTTGAAGGAGACCTAAAACGCCTTGTCGCCGGAAACATCAAACGTTTAAAAGATATTAAGACCTATCGTGGAATGCGACACGCCAAACGGCTTCCTGCCAGAGGGCAACGCACCAAAACGAATTCCCGTACTGTTCGCGGAAACGTGAGAAAGACAATGGGATCTGGTCGTCGTAAAGTAGAAAAGACATAAACATAATTCAAGAATATAAATTACCATGGGAAAGAAACGAATAGTCAAAAAAGGCGGAGAAGGAGCGGGAAGTAAACCGCGGTCTTTAAGCCGTGTTCCGAGAAAGAAAGTTCTTGCGGGAACCCTCTATGTTGAGTCTACCTACAACAACACAAAAGCGTTACTTGCGGATACTTCCGGAAATGCGCTTGTTTGGTCTTCTTCCGGAATGCTCGGTTTTAGAGGAGCGAAGAAGGGAACACCGTTTGCAGCCGCAAAGGTTGGAGAACTTCTCGGAGAAAAAGCAGTTACGATGGGAATGAAAGAAGCGGGAGCAGTCATCAAAGGTGTTGGTTCAGGTCGCGAAGCAACTGTTCGTGGATTTATGTCAAAGGGAATCGACATCGTTTCCGTTAAAGATACCACCCCTGTTCCGCACAACGGCCCGAAGCCGAAGAAACCCAGAAGAGTTTAATTTCAAAAATGTTGAATCACTACTATGGACGATAAAAAATGCAAAGTATGCAGACGCGCGGGAGAAAAGCTCTTTTTGAAGGGCGACCGATGCTTCTCACCTAAATGCGCTTTCGAGAAAAAAGCCTACCCGCCGGGTAGACGCGATTCTGAAAGAAAGCATCGTAGCACCGCTACTGAATTCGGAATTCAGCTTCGAGAGAAGCAGAAGGTTCGTAATGTGTACCGCTTGTCCGAAAAGCAGTTTGCGAAATATGTAAAAAATGCTAGCACTGCAGGTGAAAATCCTTCAGAGAAGCTCTACGAACAGCTTGAGACCCGTCTCGACAATATCGTCTTCCGTCTCGGCCTCGCAAAGTCGCGTTCTGAGTCACGCCAGCTTGTTTCTCACGGACACATTACCGTTAATGGCCGTCGAACATCTGTTCCTTCTCGCCAAATGAAGATCGGTGATATCGTTTCTATCCGCAAGGGAAGTCTTGAGAAAAAACCGTTCGTCGGCTTGGCCGAAAAGCAGAACAAAGCCCCGGTACCGCAATGGCTCACTTTTGATGCCAAGAAGCCGGAAGCTATCGTTCGCGCATTGCCTGTCCTTGATAAGGCTGTGTCTGGATACAATCTTACGTCTGTCATTGAGTTCTACAGCAGATAGATCGAGTTGTGCATTTACAAATTTACATTTTTTAGGTATACTTATAATCACCAATATTATAGGCATACATTCGCTTTGCTCTCCAGAATGAGAATATTTTTTCATTTTGTCATGTGCTAGCGATTAAAAATATAAATCAATATTTTAACATTGGGCGCGCGCGTTTGTGCGAGAATCATTAAACTCTTTCTCAAACGTGCGCGTCCAAATAAACAACATATATATGCTTGAGACAGACATTTTATTACCAACGAGACCAAAAGTCGTGAACGAACATGAGTTCACGGGTGTTTTTGAAATAGACGGATTATATCCGGGCTATGGACACACTCTCGGCAATTCCCTCCGCCGTATACTTTTGTCTTCGCTCCCCGGCGCAGCTATCACCTCTGTGAAGATCGACGGCGTGAGTCATGAGTTTAGTACTCTTACCGGCCTTAAAGAGGACATCATTATGGTTCTTTTGAACCTCAAGAAGGTCCGCATTAAGATGACCGGAGATGAACCCCAGGAAATTACTCTTTCGATAAAAGGACCGAAAGTCGTTACTGCAAAAGATATCAAAGCTCCGGGGCAAATCGAAATTTTAAATGGCGATCAATATATCGCTGAAGTTACCGGGCATAATACCCCTTTCCATGTCAGTATGATTGTTGAGAAAGGTCTCGGGTATGCCACCCGCGAAGAACTCCAGAAAGAAAAAGTGAATGTTGGATCCATCGTTTTAGATGCAATCTTTGCTCCGATTCGCCGTGTTAATTACGAAGTGGAAGACATGCGCGTCGGCGACAGAACAGACCACAACAGACTTCGCCTTTTCATTGAAACCGACGGTTCTATTACTCCTCGCCATGCACTTGAGCGTTCGATTGAAATTATGATCAAACAGCTTCAAGCAATTACCGGGTTTAAAGAGCCGGAGATTGAGGAAGAAGAAATAGAAGGAGAAGAAGAAGGCGCAAAAGAAAAGCCGAAAAAGGAAGAGATTGACCCAGAACTCCTGAAAACGCGCATTGAAACCATGAGCTTAAGCACCAGAACCGCTAACGCTTTGAGCGCCGCAAACATCCGCACCATCGGAGGACTCGTGTGGAAAAAAGAAGAAGACCTTCTTGATGTCGACGGACTCGGAGAAAAAGGGATTCAGGAGATCAAGAAAGCATTACACGATCTTGGTTTATCACTTAGGCAATAAGAGTACAAGTTTTTAAGAAAGAAAATCTACCATTATGAGACACCATGACGCAAACAGAAAATTCGGAAGAGAAAAAAAGGTCCGCGTAGCGCTCCTTCGGTCTTTGGCCGTGTCTCTTATCCGTGACGAAAAGATTAAAACCACCGAAGCGAAAGCAAAGGAAATTCGCCCGTACGTGGAAAAGCTTTTAACAAAAGGAAAGAAGCCGACTCTTGCAACTCGCCGTATTATTACGGAGCGCTTGGGAGGAGTGATGGCTGCAAAAAAGCTTATCGACGAAATTGCTCCTCGCTATGAAAAGCGCGATGGAGGATATACCCGCATCATCAAGCTTGCACCCCGCGCGGGAGACGGAAGCCCGATGGCAATAATTGAATTCGTATAATAACCGCGCCCGCTGGCGCAAGGGAAAGTGTGAAAACCGTAGGTTTTCACTACCCCGTAGCGAGCCGAGCGAGCGAACATGAAATATGAACAAGAAAATCTATACAATTGACGCGGAAGGAAAGAAACTCGGACGGGTGGCAACACTCGCGGCTATGCACCTTATGGGAAAAACCGCTCCGACCTATAAAAGAAACGCTGTCACCGGAGACAAGGTTCTCATTGTCAACGCTTCCAAGGTTTCTATCGACCCTGTTAAACTCAGAGACAAAGTATACAAAAGATACTCCGGTTATCCGGGTGGTCAGAAGATTCTCAAAATGAATCAGGTTATTGCCGCCAAAGGACACTCCGAAGTATTCAAGAAAGCAATCCGCGGAATGCTTCCGGCTAACCGTTTGCGCCCGCAATTATTGAAAAATCTTGAAATCGCCGACTAATATTTAATACCATGGCTACAAAGACAGAAACAAAGGATAAATACATTGGATCAGTAGGACGGAGAAAAACCGCTATTGCTTCCGTTCGGCTTTACGAAGGAAAAAATAACGAAATAATCGTCAACGGAAAAGATTATACCGAATATTTCCCGACGGCTGAAATGAAAGCGATTGTTATCGAGCCGTTCGCCGTTGCAAAACTTCCCGTGAAGATTGGCATTACCGCTGTCCTTAAGGGCGGAGGTATCCATTCTCAGGCAGAAGCCCTTCGTCATGGAATCGCTCGTGCAATTCTCTCATTCGATATTGAACTTCGCAAGAAACTCAAAAAAGAAGGTCTTTTGAAACGCGATCCTCGCGCAAAAGAACGCCGAAAATTCGGACTCAAGAAGGCTCGCAAAGCCAAACAGTGGTCCAAGCGTTAATCTTTCAAAACTCAAAAAAATCCGCTTCAAACGAGGCGGGTTTTTTGATATGATGGAGAAATGGAAAAAGAATCAGAACCAAAAGGGCGCTATGTGAATAATCACGCTCCTTTTAGTGAGTTAATCGATTCCGATATAAAGGGACCTTCTTCTGAATTTTATCAAGATCCAAAACATCCCGAGCTTGTCATACGAGAATCTTTTATACCTCTTGTCGAGAAATATCATGAAGAACAGCCAGAAGACAAGATTCCGGAATATTGGGCGGAAAGAGCCAAAGACTTTAAAGCGCTTGGAGAAAAATATGGGCTTCATATAGCAAAGACTGATTTCGTTATTGGGAGGTCTCCAAAATCAGGGCAGAAAGTTCTTTTTGCTGTTACTGACCGTATAGAAGGGGAAAACCTTAAAAATATTGTTTCAATTCCGAAAGAGGCAGAAAAAGAAGTTGATGGTATGTATAAGGGGATTTTTTCACACATCGCGGATTCTTATCGTGACGATGAATATTATTGGGACGACTTTAGGAATGATCAGGTGGTATACGGAAAGGCTCCAAAAGAAGAAGAATCACACCCATATATCGTTGATGTCGATTTGAATATGCACACGTGGGAGAATGCTCAATTGCTTAAAAAACGGGGAGAGGAAGCCGCTAAGGAAAATAAGGAATACCGTTTTTGGGAACAAATACTAATGGTTCTTCGCGCGATGAATGACTCGGAAGAAAAAATTGAAGAAAAGCACCCGAATTTTTCGGAAGCCCGTGCGAAACTTGAAGAAATAATTAAAACAACAACGATGCCGACAGGAGAAAAGGCTCGAGAGATGCGTTTGGCTGTTTTATTTGAGAAAAATATATGATGGAAAATTTTGAACCGATACAACCGCTTGAAGAGCGAAAAGAAGAACTTAAAAGAAATGCCGAAGAGAGACGTTCGGAAGGATATCTCACCAAAAAAGTTCGGGAGGTAAAACAAGTATTTCAAGATCCGGAAGAAATAATTGGTCCTCGCGATATGGCGCTTTTTGAGTCCGCCGAGTATACGGAAGATGAGATAAAGTGGATAGCCAAAGTGAAAAAAGCTTCCGACACTCGCGAGTTCGACAATCTGAACGCCTATGACCTTGTTCGCTCTCAAGCAATGCTTGTTCGTGATCGTAATCGCGCGATGGAAATAAATCCGAAGGACCCCACCCTCGTAAGCAGAGAAACAGAACGATATGTTGATGATATGCTCGCGAGAATAATATCGAATTATCGAAAGCATGGAGAATTTTATGATGGATATGTAAGAGGCGGGGGATCTCTCACTCGGTATGATATGCAGATACGAAAACTTCTTTCTGAAATGCCGACAGCAGACACGATACAAAAGAGAGCTTCTCTCTTGACTCGATGGCTTGGGGTTATACATAATGGGGGTAACAGGGAAGTTCTTGATGTCGTTTTTGGAGGATTTCCGTGGGATGAAAAAGGCGGACTTCGAGAGAGACTCGCCGCTCAACAAGTTTTTTTAGATAAACTCAACAATTTGGGAAAAAAGAATAAATAATTATGCAAGACGAAGAAATAAAAAATAGCGATACCGAAGGGGAAGAAATGGATGATGTGGTTTTTGAGCCGGAGGAAGACGGATCGACAAGCTCCCCTCAAGCAAAAATAAAGAAACTAAAAGAAGAGCTTAAGAAGTGCCAAAAAGAGCGCGAGGAGTATCTGACTGGCTGGCAAAGAGCAAAGGCCGATTTTATCAATGCTCGAAAAGAAGAAGAAAAGAATCGCGCTGAAACGATAAAATTCGCCAATAAAGAATTCGCGCAAGAAATACTTGCGGCGATGGATAGCTTTGATATGGCCTTTGCCAATAAAGAAGCGTGGGAAAAGGTTGATAAAAATTGGCGGGTCGGAGTGGAATATATTTACAGTCAGCTTTTGAGTGTTCTTGAGCAAAACGGATTGAAACAGATAAATCCTGCCGGTGAAAAATTTGATCCGAATATTCATACCAGTGTCGAGTCCGTTTCCGTCGAAGATGAAAAAGACGACCACAAAATCATGGAGGTTGTCCAAAAGGGATACCTGATGCACGGCGCTCTTATTCGTTCTCCGAAAGTTAAAGTTGGAATCAAGAATTAAAATGGCAGGTGTCGAAAAAATATCATATCCGAAAACGGTTGAAGAACAGGCGAATTATGAAGGGGCATGGAGCCTCGCCACTCTTTCTCGGTTAAAAAATCCGGAAATAAGAAGACAATTTTTTGATACTCTTTTGGAGGTTGAACCGGAGTATTCTCGCGAAGAGTTGGAACAAGAATTAGATAGAAAAATAACCGAGCTCACGGCATCTACTCCCATAACGTTTAAAAAAGGAGTCGTTCCTTCCGCCGGTCCGAATTCTGATTGGAGGGAAATTATGCCGATAGGATATGTTTCCAGGCTTACCGGAAAGACTCCTTCCATAAAAGCTCGAAATATCATCGAATCGCACGAAAAAGGCCATGTGGCCAGATGGGATTATGGAGCCAAAAAATACGGAACAGCGGAAGAGGGATATGAAACCAAGTATCTTTTGTCTGAAAGATTTAACAAGGCATTTGATTTTTCGAAGATAACTTTTTCAGAAGAGATGTATGATAGTTACCGAAAACGGCATCCCGAGCAGACTGATATTTCGGATAAAGAGATCTCGGACGCATGGATAAGCCACTATATGGATACTCCAATGGAGCTTGCAGAACGAATGTCCCAACTGAAAAATTATTTCGGATTTTCCGGAGATGAAAAATTCACAAAAGAACATCTTGATCACGCGAGAAAACATTACGTGGAAGATACCGGGCATGACAATCAAATGACCCAGTTTTTTCAAGCGATAACACCCGAAAGGGAAGGTGCTTTTATTGAACTTATAAATTCTGTCGGAATTTAGGGTTCTTTGACACATCTTTGAAAACCTTATATAGTAAGGTTAGTTTAATGCACTGCTTGAAAGGGACAATGAATGAATTATCTTAACGCAAACCATGAAGCTCCTTGGAGTTTGCTTCTTTTTTCTCGTTTGGAGAACAACAATATAAAACAACAGGTTCTTGAAACTCTTTTCACTGCCAATCGCGGGCGCATTTCAAAGCCTATCCTCGAAGGGCGATATTATGAGGATCTTGAGTCAATAGAAACCGAAACCCCCGTTATCTTTTCGGGTGGTCGTTCAAAAACGAGCGAATACGGACAAAGGAAGAGAGAGCGGATTTCTGTCGGATACTTCGATTATCTGACAGGAAGAAGGCATACATGGAAGGAACGACATATCACGGAGGCCCACGAGAAAGGGCATGTTATCCGTTGGGATTATTCGCTCACTCATTCGTCGAGAGAGGAAGGCAGGCTTTGTACGGTTTATTGTCTTTCTCATCAATTCGTAAAGGCTTTTGATTTTTCGAACGTTTCTTTTTCTCCCGAAGAATATGAAAAACGAAGACGCGCGGGGTCGATTTTTTCCGGGAAAACGAATTGTCGAATCCGGCAGATTCTCGTTTTGTATCTTTCCGGCCCGCACGAGCTCGCGGAACGAATGTCTCAGCTGAAAAATTATTTCGGATTTTCCGGAGATGAAAAATTCACGAAAGAACATCTTGATCACGCGAGAAAACATTACGTGGAAGATACAGGATACGATAATCTTATGACGCAATTTTTTCAGGCAATAACGTCGGAGAGGGAAGACTCGTTTCTTTTTCTCATAAATTCCGTCGGAATCTGAAAGCAAAACCGCCTGTTTATTGGGCGGTTTTCTTTTTCTCTTGACTCTAAAATTGATATAGCTATAATATAGTTTATAACTATATCATTATATGGTACGAAAAATTATTATTCACGAAGAAACGCAAATCGTTTTTAAGAGCGATCCGAATTTAAAAGATGCGGCACTCGAAAAAGCGAAACAGGAAGGGGTAACCTTAAAAGCGGTACTCTGCATGGCGATGCGCGCGTATGTGAACGACGAGATGGTGATGAGCATGACGCGAAGAGAAGAACACTACGAAGAAGATGAGGAGCTCCCGAAAGAGAAAGCTCCCCCGAAAGAAAAAAAGAAAAAAATAAACGTTACTAAAAGTAAAACTCTTGTGAAAAGTCCGGAAAATTCGATTACCTCTATCCGGCAAACGAAAAAACAATCAAAACAATAAAACTCTTTATAAAAATTAATTTTTAAATTATTTAAAAACTATGTCAAAAATCTTAGGAATCGATCTTGGTACAACATTTTCTGCGATGTCTGTTATGCAGGGGGGCGAACCAAAAATCATCGAAAATATTGAGGGAGTAAGAACCACCCCTTCGGTTGTCGCTATTGCTAAGAACGGAGAACGCCTCGTAGGGGCCGTTGCAAAGCGTCAGGCCGTCACTAATCCTCAAAATACACTTCACGGCATTAAACGCCTTATTGGACACTCTTTTAGCGATGATGGCGTACAGAAAGATAAAGCGATTGTTCCATTCTCTATTGAAAAAGCCGACGACGGTGTGGGTGTGAAAGTAAAAATGAATGATAAATACTATCGTCCGGAAGAAATTTCTGCGATGGTTCTTCAAAAACTCAAACAAGATGCGGAAGCGAAGCTTGGTGAAAAGATAGAAGAGGCGGTCATCACCGTTCCTGCGTACTTCAATGACTCTCAACGTAAAGCGACGAAAGATGCGGGAGAAATTGCGGGATTTAAGGTTCGCCGTATTATCAACGAACCGACCGCGGCGGCTCTTGCCTACGGATTCAATAAAAAGAAAAATGAAAAGATCGTCGTTTACGATTTCGGAGGCGGTACTTTTGACGTTTCTGTCCTTGAGGTTGGAGACGATGTTATCGAAGTAAAATCCACCGACGGCGATGTTCATATGGGAGGCGAGGATATTGATCAGGAAATTATCCGGCACATTGGCGAAGAGTTCAAGAAAGAGAATGGAATTGAAATCACAAAAGATCCTCTTGCTGTTCAACGTTTGAAAGAAGCTGCAGAAAAAGCAAAACACGAACTTTCGACATCTATGGAAGCGGAAATAAACATCCCCTTCATTACAAGCGATGCTTCAGGACCGCGTCATCTTCTCATGAAAATTTCTCGCGCAAAGCTCGAAGAACTTTCGGATAAGTACATAAAGAAATCAATCGAAATTACAAGACGCGCAATGGAGGCTTCCAAGATCCCGCTTTCCGAAATCAATGAAGTTATCTTGGTCGGAGGTCAGACCAGAATGCCTGCTATTATTGGGGCTGTAAAGAATTTCTTCGGAAAAGAGCCGAATCGTACCATTAACCCCGATGAAGTTGTCGCTATGGGCGCGTCTATCCAGGGGGGAATTCTTCAGGGCGAAGTAAAAGACGTTCTCTTGCTCGATGTTATTCCTCTTTCTCTCGGCATTGAAACACTCGGAGGCGTGGCAACTAAATTACTTGAAAGAAATACAACCATACCGGCTTCTCGGTCGCAGGTTTTCTCTACCGCTGCGGATAATCAGACAACCGTTGAAATACATATCGTCCAGGGTGAACGAGCTCTCGCTGTCGATAATAAATCTCTCGGAAAATTTATGCTCGATGGAATCCCGCCGTCTCATCGCGGGATGCCTCAGGTGGAAGTAACTTTCGATATAGACGCGAACGGAATACTTTCTGTGAAGGCTCGTGAAAAAACAACAGGGAAAGAGCAGTCTATCAGAATTGAAGCATCATCGGGGCTTTCAAAAGACGACATTGAAAAGATGAAAAAAGATGCCGAAGCTCATGCTGAGGCGGATAAACAAAGACAGGAGATCATAGAGATAAAAAATCAAGCCGAATCACTTGTCTATTCCGCTGAAAAGTCCGTCAAAGACGGAGGAGACGCCGTTACTCCCGAAATGAAGACGACAATTGAAGGAAAAATATCTGCTCTAAAAGGAGTGAAGGACGGAACAGATAAGACCGCGATAGAAAAAGCGATGACAGAACTTACAGAGGAACTTATGAAGATAGGAGATGCGATGGCCAAGCAACAAGCCCCCAATGCGGAAGCTCCCGCTCCGGAAGAGAAGAAAGGGGAAGAGGGGAATATCCGAGACGCGGAGGTGAAGTAAACAACACAGGTATAAGTATCAAGTATACAACAGATGAATCATAAAACCCCCGGCTAGGTGCCGGGGGTTTGTGGAGAGGATTTAGCTTAGCAGGACTTTGGAATTCGACGAACTCCCATAAAGAGAACGACGAAGAGAACGATTGTTCCTATGGACGTTATGAGTGTCCAGAAGATTGTTTCGCTCAGTACTGCGGTGATGGCCATCGAGAGAGGCCATTCGAGGGTTACCACGAGGTGGAAAAGCCACGAGTAGTACATGTGGTAGTACCACATAAGGAAACCGCCGAACAGCGCGCCGATGGCGAGGTAAACGGTCATAAAAATAATCAAAGTCCTCAGTACCGACAGAATAAAAGTCTTCATTTTCTCCTCCTTTTGGAGAGTTTAGAAAAGAAAATATCTGTATTAATAATACACGATTTTAAAGGAATTGTCAACTTTGTTGTTAACAGCGAAGTGTGATATGATACTCACGTAACAATATATTTTAGATTATGTCAAAGGATTATTACACTATTCTCGGGATTCAAAAAGGCGCCACGAAAGACGATATTAAAAAGGCGTTTCGGAAACTCGCGCACCAGTACCACCCTGATAAACAAGGGGGCAATGAAGCCAAATTTAAAGAAATAAACGAAGCGTATCAGATACTTTCTGATGACAAAAAGCGAGCCGAGTATGATACTTACGGGACGAATTTTAACGGTTCAGCCGGGCCTGAAGGTTTTGGCGGTTTTGATTTTTCAGGATTTCAGCAGGGCTTTGGCGGACAGCAAGGTTTTAATGGAATGGAGTTTGATTTGGGTGATATCTTCGGCGATATTTTTGGAGGCGGAGGACGTGGAAAAGTGAAACGCGGACGAGATATCTCAATCGACTTAGAAATTCCTTTTTCCGAATCTGTTTTTGGAACTGATCGAAAAATTCTCGTATCGAAAACAATGCTTTGTGATGAGTGTCGAGGAACAGGTGGAAAAACGGGAACAAAAATGAAGAAGTGCGATACGTGCAATGGTCAAGGAAAGATACACGAAGCAAAGAGAACAATGTTTGGAACATTCAGTTCAGTTCGCGAATGCAATGTCTGTCGAGGAAAAGGAGATACTCCGGAAGAAAAATGTCAGAAATGCCATGGGGCCGGTGCTGTTAAGGGTCAGGAAGAAATCAGAATTTCCGTACCCTCGGGAATATCGAGCGGAGAAGTTATCCGTCTTACCGGAAAGGGCGAAGCAATGATCGGCGGGATCGCAGGAGATCTTTATGCTCGGATACATACGATTCCCCACGCATTTCTGAAAAGAGAAGGTTTTAACCTTGTAATGATTCTTGATATAAAACTTACAGACGCTCTTCTTGGCGCTGAATATCCAATAGAAACTCTCGACGGAAAGATGACAGTGCGGATACCCGAAGGAGTGACCCACGATGAGATACTTCGTGTTCGAGGAAAAGGGGTTCCGATGGATAAAGCAAAGCGTGGAGATCTTCTCATAAAATTAAATATCAAACTTCCAAAAAAATTATCGAGAAAGGCACAAAAACTTGTCGAAGATCTGAAAAACGAGGGAATGTAAAACAAAAAACCACCGGTTCATGAACCGGTGGTTTTTATATCCGTTTTTTTTACACAGCTTTTATTTTTTTGGAATAAAATATGATATAATTATATTATCTAATTTGCCTCCATACTTTTTGCAAAGGATGGGCCTTAAGGAAGAAAAGCTAACGCATATATGTTTTATTTTACTGCACTCATCTCACAAACTCTTCTTTGGTTTTTTCTGCAACCATATCTTCGATATTTTGCTCATTTCAAGGTTGAGGGACGGGAAAATCTAAAAAAGATTTCGCGAAATATGCAAAAACGGGGGGTAATCTTTGCTTCAAATCATTCAAGTGTTTTTGATACGGCAATGATTGCGGAAACCGCTCCTTTGTTTTCCAGGTTTTCTCCGTTCTTTGTCGCCTCAAGAGATAAAGCATTTTATGGAAAGAAGGGTCTTAAATCTTTCTTTTTTGGAGGGCTTGGGTCAAGCCTTCTCGGGGCAGTTCCTCTTAAAGTTGGGACGAATAATTATGACGAGGCGTTGTCTGGCCAGTTACAAACGCTTTCTCGAGGAAGAAGCCTTTGTTTTTTCCCTGAAGGAGGAATAAACAGAACCGGTGGACCGATCAAACCAAAGGCGGGGATAGGATACCTTCTCTTTGCGTCAAATTCCGTACTTGTGCCGGTGACAATCAAAGGGGCCTATGGAATCGGTTTTGTGGGAGGGGTGACCGGAAGAAAACGTTATATCACAATAATTTTAGGAGAGCCTATTTCTCGGGAAGATATTTTTGGTTCAAATATGTCACCGTCTGTGGAGGATTTTAAAATTGCTTCCCAAAAAATAATGGACAAGATAAACGAAAAGCAAGATAGTTTTGAATATAAAGAAGAGCAATAACAGAACTCGTTTTTTTCGATTTTTTACAAAAACAATAATGAAGAATTTTTTTAAACTCATTTATCGCGATATAAGAGATCTTATGGTTTGGCTTTTGCCTGATCGTTCAGATCCGAAAGTTCACTCTTTTGCTTTTATCGTACACCCGAGAAATATAAATGACGTAACAGAGAAATACCCGTTTCTCCGGGGTCTTTCGGAAGGAATGATTAAATCAATTTTAAAATGGCATTGGCCAATGGTCGTCACAGAGGTTCGGGGAATGAAAAATCGTACCGACGGAACACCTGTTCATGGATGGATGATTGCAATTCCTCTCACTGCTAAACAAATGCTTGAAGATAAAAAACTTGCTGCAAAAAAAGTGTCGCAAGCAGTCGTGCTTGCTGAAAAAATGGGGGCAAAAATTGTAGGATTAGGGGCTTTTACTTCAAGTGTTACGGGAGGGGGTGCCGATCTCTCTCAAAAAACAAAACTCCCGATAACTACCGGAAATACTCTTACTGCTGCTATTGCTGTCGAGGACATAGAAAAAATACTCAAAAAATATGGAGAGAAAATAAAAACAGTTGCCGTTATCGGGGCTACCGGTTCTATCGGAAGTGCCGTCGCAAAAAAGATTGCTCTCAATAAAAATTGCTCCGTCGATACTCTCATCTTGATGAGCCGAACCATAGAAAATATTGTTTCTTTGGTGGCGGAAATAAAGAATCTCCCGGGAAAAAGGGAAGTTTCGTTTATGAGTACCACTGATATCTTTAAGATAAAAGACGCAGATCTTATTGTTGTTACGACAAGCGCCCATGGAGCAATTTTGAAATCTGAGTATGTGAAAAATGGCGCTATCATTTATGACCTTACCCAGCCGAAAAATACTCCAAAAGAACTTTTAGTCGAAAGGAAAGACTTGATTTATGTGGATGGGGGCTTAATATATGCGCCAGAAATTACTTATCGCTTTAAAATAGGTTTACCGGAAGGCGCCCTTTTTTCATGCCTTACGGAAACAATGATTCTCGCGGCTGAAAAATCCGAAAAAAGTTTTACGGGTAAAGTAGATATTAATAATATTTCTAAAATTTCCGAATTAATGAAGGCACACGATTTTCGTTCCTATGCAGAATTTTAATCCAGAAATTTTGGGGCTTTTTGTTGTCGGGGCGGTAGAAGCTGCTTTGGTCTTTTTGATGTACCTTAAGACGAAATTCTCAAGAAGCACTTTACTGTTTTCCTTTTTTACTTTGGCTGTTTTTTCTTGGGTATCTACGATGATTGTTTTTCAGGTCATTCCCAATGATAGTCGTTTTTTGCTTTTGTCCGGAAATCTTCTTTATCTTTCAGCCGGACTTATGCCGATTTTCTTTGTTCTGTTTTCTTACTTTTTCCCGACTGAAAAATCTTCGCTGAGTAATAAAAAAAAGTTTTTTATAATAACTCCGGCTGCTCTTGCTATCTGTTCGATTCTTATCCCTGGTTTTTTGATTGAGGGGATTGTCCCCGGAGTAGATACGAAAGTAAAAATAATTAAATTCGGATATGGCCATATTTTTTATATGGCATATGCTATATCTTATTTTGTGTGGGGGTGTGTTAACCTTTTTAAAAAATACCGAAAAAGCAGTGGAGCCGAAAAGGTTCAGATTGGCTATGTTTTGTGGGGGACTTTTATCCCAACAATCATAGACTCGTATACGAATCTTATAGGCCCGTCGCTTGGAGATTTTCGTTTTTTCTGGCTTGGGCCGGTAGTAACCGTCACTATGCCTATCGCCGTGACTTACGCCATCTTTAGACATCGTCTTTTTGATCTCAAGGTAATTCTTACCGAAATCATTTCACTTTTTATACTTTTTGCTTTGGCTGTGCAGATTTTTTTGTCAGTTACCCTTACTGAAATCATTCTCAAAATTGTTGTGCTCATTTTTGTTTATCTGCTTCTTTATTTTTTGGTAAAAAGTATCGGAAAAGAGATTGTTCAACGTAAAGAAATGGAAGAAATTGCAAAAAGACTCGAAGATGCAAACATTCATTTACGAAATCTTGATCAGCAGAAATCCGAATTTGTTTCCATCGCTTCGCATCAGCTTCGCACCCCAATTACCGCAATCAAAGGATATTCTTCTATGCTTCTCGAGGGTTCTTTTGGAAAACTTGAGCCAAAGAACTATGAGGCGATTCAGAAAATAATGCTTTCAAGCGATCACCTTGTCGGAATTGTTGAAGACTTTTTAAATATAAGCCGTATCGAGCAGGGGAGAATGGTGTATGATCTTGTTAGTGTGGACATCAGGAAGATGATTGAAGTGTTGGTCGCCGATTACAATATCAGGGCGGCACAGAAAGGGCAAAAAGTTGAATTTCTTTTTGATTATGGTCAGGATTATCTGGTTGTTGCCGATGAAGGAAAGATTCGACAAGTCATTTCAAATCTCATTGATAACGGCATAAAGTATTCCGAACAAGACGGTACCGTAAAAATCCGCCTTTTCAAAAATTCTTCGAAAGGAAAGATCGTCGTCTCTGTAACGGATACAGGAATCGGGATGTCCGAAAAAACACTCAAGCTTTTATTCCAGAAGTTTAGTCGTGCTGAGGGCGTGCAAAGACTCTATACCGAAGGAACGGGGCTTGGTCTTTATGTTGCATCAGAAATGATGAAAGTGCATCGTGGTCGTATTTGGGCAGAATCTGGCGGAGAAGGGAAAGGGTCAACCTTCTTTCTTGAACTTATGTCTGCTGAGGGGAATGTCTACGCTCGGACATAAAAAATATTATACATGGGGGTTATTTAAAATCAGTTCAACCGTGGTAAACTAAAGAGAATAAAGAGCATTGCCGAAATAAATGAAAATAATTTTTCAGCTTGATATCATAAATATACTTGTCATTGTTGTTGCGGCCATCAGCATTTTTCTTGGTATCTTTGTCTATTCACAACATCGTAGGAATATTTCAAATCTTTTCTTTTTTTGGCTCGTGTTTGTCGTTGGTTTGTGGGGGGCGAGCCTTTTTGCTTATCGAGGGGCGATTACTCAAGAAGACGCTGTTTTCTTTGCCCGTCTTCTTTATCTTTCGGCGGGGGCGATACCATTTTTCTTTATCTTGTTTATTGTGACTTTCGGAGTTGGAAAAAGCGATAAAAAACTTATTCGTTTTTTTCTCCCCATACCGTTTATATTTTTTTCGGTTATCTCGGTCATTCCCGGATGGCTCGTTAAGGCTGTTTACTTTAATTTGAAACGCGACCCAGTGACTATTTTTGATCAGTTCTGGGTCATTGCATATTCTTTTTATATTCTTCTGTATTTCTTTATTGGGTATTTTTTCCTCTTTAAAAAACTACGCTCTGCTCAGGGGACATACCGTGTTCAGCTTATGTACATATTGTTCGGAACTCTTGTTTCGACCACGATTGGAGTTGTCTCAAACATCATTTTGCCGATTTTTGGAGTATATTCGCTAAACTGGCTTGGGCAAGCCGGTGTTATCGTCATGATTGGGGCAATGTCGTATTCTATTCTTGAACACAATCTTTTTGACATCAAGATTATTTTGACGGAAACACTATCTTTTTTTCTCATTTTTGTACTTGTTGCCCAGCTTTTCCTCTCGACTTCTCTTTCGCAGGTGATTATCAATTCCATCGTTCTTGGGATGGTGTGTGGATTGCTCCTTTGGCTTGTTATCAGTGTTCGAAATGAAATTGAACAAAAGAATAAGATTGAGGAGATTGCCAAGAATCTCGAAGAAGCAAATATTCATTTTCGTGATCTTGATCAGCAAAAGTCCGAATTTGTTTCTATTGCTTCTCACCAGCTTCGAACCCCACTTACAGCAATCAAGGGATATTCCTCCATGATCCTTGAGGGTTCGTTTGGCAAACTTTTAAAAAAACAAAGAGAAGCTGTAGAAAAAATATTTGTTTCCAGTAATCATCTTGTGGGAATAGTTGAGGACTTTTTGAATATTACGCGTATTGAACAGGGTCGTATGTCATATCAGTTTGGAAGTGTAAAACTTCGTGGAATGATACAGAGTCTGATAGAAGAGTATTCCGGAAGGGCTACTCTCCGTAATCAAAAAATCGATTTTATTTATGATAAAGAATATCAATATGAAGTAACGGCTGACGACGGAAAAATTCGGCAAGTGTTTTCTAACCTTATCGATAATGCGATTAAGTATACCAACGAAGGTGGTGTCGTAAAAATTCGCCTATTTAAAAACATAGTAAAAGGCAAGATATTGGTTTCAGTTACTGACACGGGGATTGGTATGTCCGAAAAAACACTCAAGCTTTTGTTTCAAAAATTTAGTAGAGCGGAAGATGTTCAAAGGCTCTATTCTGAAGGAACGGGGCTCGGTCTCTATGTTGCGTCAGAAATGATGAAAGCCCACCACGGGCGCATTTGGGCTGAGTCAGAGGGCGAGGGGAAGGGTTCAACTTTTTTTGTTGAACTTATGGCTGAAGAATAGGCAAAAACGAGTCTTTAAAGCTAAAAGTCTTAAGGTCCATAAAGTCACGAAAAACGTTTCGAAAACAAAGCGGTTTTTCTTTTTTATTGGCGAAAACCTTTTTTCGTGGTAAATTTACCATATGGAAATCAAAGATATAGAGAGACAGATTGATGACATTTTTACCCGAGGGCTCGGGCAATTTGTCGATCCGGACGGAGCTTTCAAGAAAAAACTTTTGGAAAAGGCTGCCGGAAAATATCAAAAAGACATCATCATAAAGTTTGGAGCCGATCCTTCTCGTCCTGATATTCACCTCGGTCATGCTGTCATTCTCCGCAAGCTCCGCAAACTTCAAGACCTCGGATGCAAGGTGGTTTTTCTTATCGGCGATTATACCGCACAAATTGGAGACCCAACGGGGAAAAGTAAAGTACGCCCCGAAATCGAACAAAAAGATATCGAAACCAATATGCGGACGTATGTTGATCAGGTTGGGAAAATTCTCCGCACAGATGATGCTTCTTTTTCTTGGATCAGGAATTCAGATTGGTTTTATGGTGTTGCTGATATATTCTTTCCCGAGCCGGTAACAGTAACGGGGAAAGATCATTCCGGGATGGATAATTCCATTGTTTTTCCACCGAATTCATTCTTGGCAAAAGCGGCCGTTTTTGAAAAGACAAGAATGCAACAAACCCATTTACACAAACCTGGTACCGAAAGCATAACTTTCCGCGGACTCTTGTGGACTCTCCGCCACATTACTCACAGTAGGCTTATTCAGCGCGATATGTTCCAAGAGCGCCTCGCAAATGGAGAAGAGCTCTATATGCACGAAATGCTTTATCCTGTCATCCAGGGAATCGACTCTTTGGTTATTGCTCATATTTATGGAAGTTGTGATCTCGAAGTCGGAGGCACTGATCAGACGTTCAATATGATTCTTGGGAGGGATATAATGCGAATCAATCACGCCGAAGAACAAGGGGTGCTCTCATATAAAATCCTTGTCGGAACAGACGGAAAAGAGAAAATGAGCAAAAGCCTTGGAAATTATATTGGCATTACCGACGACCCCTCGGATATGTACGGAAAAGTGATGTCTGTTCCGGATTCCGCTTTGGAAAATTATTTCGAACTTTGCACGTATACCCCCGTTCCTATCGTAAAAGAAATACTCGAGGAGATCGAGAAAGGTGGAAATCCACGTGATGCAAAAATGCGTCTTGCAAAAGAAATTGTTTCTATCTATCACGGAGAAGATTCTGCAATAAAAGCCGAAGAAAGTTTTATCAACACTTTTCAGAAAGGAGGGATACCAGAAGACATTCCTGAAATACATGGAGACGATGCTTTCGGGTCGGTCCAGAAGTTTTTTGCCGAAATCGGGGGAATGAAAAGCAATAGTGAGATTCGCCGGCTCTTCGAGCAGGGAGGAGTTTCAAAAGAAGACGGTGAAAAATTATCTATTGATTCTGTCTTAAAACCGGGAGAGGTGGTGAAGGTCGGGAAGAAAAACTGGTTTAAGTTCAAATAATATAAAAAAAGAAAAGCTCCCCGTGGGGGGCTTTTTTGTTGTATTATTTGATTAAGACCTTTTGTTTGGGCGTCAAAATTCATGGGGCATAATCTTCGAACTCTTCCGATTATCCCCAAGTTCAGTGTCGGAGTCGGTCGAAATCTCGAGCATATCCCTACGGTCCTTCGGGGGAATAGAGTTCCGCTTCTTGGCGCGTTTTTCTGACGAAATGAGGGTGCCTTTTGCCATTTATGAGAATTTACCCATCTCTGTGGATAAACACCTCATCACAGCGATTTTTCGGCCTTCTGGGGTGTCTGAGCTCTTCATTTCACCTAAAAAAGAAGCCATAGTTTTGAATAGCCCTCTTTTTTGAAAAAATAGTTAAAAAAGTACTTTTGTAGCCACGCTACAACATGTATTTAGATTCGTCAATTGTCCCTGTATTGCATTTTTCAAAATATCGTGTATTATAGAAAAACTATGAAGTTCGCAATTATAGAAACAGGAGGAAAGCAATATAAGATCGAGGAGGGACAGGCCCTTCGCGTTGAAAAGCTTCCCGAGGCTAAGGCCGGAGAGAATGTCGTTTTCGACAAGGTTCTTTTATTGTCTGATGAAGGAAAAGTAAAGATCGGTACGCCTTATATCGACGGCGCAACGGTTGAATGTGATTTTTCCGCAGAAGGGAAAGGGAAGAAAGTTTTGGTTCTCAAATACAAACAAAAATCCCGCTATCTCAAGAAACGCGGACATCGCCAACCTTTTACCGAAGTCAAAATCAAAAAGATTTAACAAAAAAACATCCCGCTTTTCGCGGGATGTTTTTTTATCGGCGGTTTTGAATGGCGTTTTTGAGGGTTTCAGAATCGGAATATTCAAGCTCCGTACCGCTTGAGATACCTCTCCCGAGAAGCGTCAGTTTTAAAGAATACTTTTCGGCGAGCGGAGAAAGAATTCGCAAAAGATAATTTGCGGTGTTTTCTCCTTCTGTGCTTGCACTCGTAGCAAGAACAATTTCTTGAAGTTCTCCTCCCTGCGCTCTTTCTTGAATTGAGGAAAAAAGTTCTTTTGAGCGTATTTTTCGGCTTGGGTCTTTTTCAAGCACGGGAATCGTGCCCCCGAGAATAAAATATTGACCGTTCCAAATTCCCGATCGGTAAATATTTTCAAGGTCGACATCTTTTTCAACGATGAGAAGAGAACTTTTTTCGCGAAGAGTATCGGAGCAGATTGAGCAGTTCGTTTCCTCCGCTTGGTGTTTTTGAAAAAAACGGAAACACGATCGGCATTGGGTCATTTCAGCGCGAAGTTTTTCAAGAGATTCTGAAAAATCACGAATAAAAGCCGGATCTTTGGAAAGAAGAAAATAAGCAAAACGCCTTGCTTGTCTTGGGCCGATGCCGGGAAATTTTGTAAATAACTCAGTTATTTTATCAATTGGAGACATGTGTTTATTGGCTTTTTAGAATCCGTCAAAATCATCTACTTTCATAGTCACCGGCATGTTTTGGTCGATACTCAAGAAGGTCGTCTTATCGCCGTCGAAGTAGAGGTCGACTTTTCCCGTTGGGCCGTTACGATGTTTTTCTATCATTATCTCTGCGTTTTGTTTTCTTCCCGCCCCGTCATCATTCTGTTCACGGTGAATAAAAATGACCACGTCGGCATCCTGCTCGATGGAGCCCGAGTCGCGGAGGTCGGAAAGTCGAGGCTTTCCTCCTCGCTGTTCTACGGCACGCGAAAGCTGAGAAAGGGCAAGAACCGGTGTGTCTAGCTCACGGGCGAGGCCTTTGAGTGCGCGTGAGATTTCAGTAACCTGCTGAACGAGCGAATCGGAAGCTTTGGTCCCCGTCGGCACCATAAGCTGGAGGTAGTCCACGACTATAAGCCCGAGCCCGTGTTCGCTTTTAATACGGCGCGCAGTTGAACGCATTTTTATGATGTTATTTCCCGGCTGGTCGTCGATGTAAATCGGAGCTTTTTGGAGGCGGGCCATTGCTTCGCCTATTTGTGCAAAGTCGTCATCGGTAATGCCTTTTCCTGTGCGGAGTTTCCATGAGTCGACACGAGCCTCGGAAGAAAGCATACGATCGACGAGTTGCTGAGAACTCATTTCGAGCGAGAAGAAACAAACCGGAGTTTGGTGTGCGAGAGCTGTCTGGCGGACGATGTCGAGAGCCAGAGAAGTTTTTCCCATAGAAGGACGCGCCGCCAGAATGATGAGGTCTGATTTGTGGAGACCGGCGAGTTTTGCGTCGATTGCAGGGAAACCCGTCGGTACTCCGCGGATCTCTTCTTTTGAGTTGTATAAACGATCAATACGCTCAAAGGTAATCGGAAGCATTTCTTTCATGCTGGTAAACTTCTGATTAGAGGTCATCGACGTTACGTTGAATATCTCTTTTTCGGCGGAGTCAAGAATAGTTTCGAGTTCTTCGGCCTCATTGTATCCGATTTCTGAAACGCGGTTTGATGCATCGATGAGATTTCGGAGGATATGCTTTTTGTGGACGATGTCGGCATAATGAGATGCGTTTGATGCTGACGGTACGGTATTTACAAGATCCGCGAGATACGAACTTCCACCGATATTGTCGAGAACATTTTTGTCGCGGAGGCGATTGGAAAGAGAGAGAATGTCGATTGGTTCTTTTTTTGAAAAAAGATCGAGTATTGCTTCGAACACGAGGCGATGTTTGTCCGCGTAGAAGGAGTGCGGTTTGAGGGAATCCATAATATCGTACAACGCCTCGGGACGTAGCATAATGGAACCGAGAAGAGCTTTCTCGGAATCAATGCTTTGTGGCGGTACTCGAAATCCTCCGTTTTGTCTTTGACTCATACCGCCATTTTAGCACGGAGAGGGGACTTGCCAACCTTGCGGGTCTGCATAAGCTGTGTGCAATCTGGGGATAAAAAACACCCAAGGTTATTCTTGGGTGTCGGCTTGTGTTTTACTTCGTTTTTTTAGGCGTCCAATCGCCCGAAAGAATGGTTTCGTAGAGATGCTGTTTTGAACTTGTATTTTCGTTCAAGATTCGGTGCTCGTGCTGTATTATGGAGAGCGAGAGCTCATGAAGAGCGCAAAAATGGTCGAGGACGGCAAAATGAACCGGTGCCCACCCTCGAGGGCTTTCTGTTTCCAGTATTTCCCACAATTTACTGTGGTGCCTTTGTGTTACCCTTTCAACAAATATGCTTATGCCTTCGTTGTATGGCCATTTAAATATCGCGACAAAATCTTTTCGCGGGTCGTAGAGAAGAGCGCTTTCTTCCGTTTTTTCCGCCGGAGAAAGGGTCTGGAGTATTCCAAATCTTTTCATACAAAAATCTCCCGTTAATCTGATTTTTACAATAAACTAAAAATACGTTTCGGTCAAGTTCATCGGAGTCCTCCAAATTGTTACAATGATGGTTATGAATGAAGAAAAGAAGAAACGGGCAAAAGAGGTAGATCGCAAGCTAAAAAAACTTTTCCCCAAGGCTCATATGTTGCTTTGCTATGGAAACAACTGGGAGCTTTTGGTTGCGGTAGAGCTTTCGGCTCAATGTACCGACAAAAAAGTGAATGAGGTTACCGAAAAACTTTTTAAGAAATATCACACGCTTTCAGATTACGTGAAAGCAAACCCTCGGGAATTTGAAAAAGATATTTTTCAAACCGGATTCTATAGAAATAAGACTAAAAATATTTTAGCGGCGGCGAAAAAAATACAAAACGAGTTTAACGGAAAGATACCGAAAACGATGGAAGAGATTCTTACCGTGCCGGGAGTTGCCCGGAAAACGGCGAACGTCGTTCTTGGAAATGCATATGGGATTGTAGAAGGCATTGCTGTGGACACTCATGTGAGACGCCTCGCTCGTCTTTGGGGTCTTACCAAAGAGAATGATCCGGTCAAAATAGAGCGCGATCTTATGGAAATACTCCCGAAAAAAGAATGGTTTGATTTTACCTACAGAACAATTGATTATGGGAGAAAGTATTGTCCAGCAAAAAAGCACAATCATGAAAAGTGTCCGATACAATGAAATATTAAAGTGGTATGAAAAGAGCGCAAGAATTCTTCCTTGGAGAAAGGAGGGGATTTCGGCGTACGAAGTCTGGGTTTCAGAAATAATGCTTCAACAAACACAGGTGTCGCGGGGGATACAATACTACGAACGTTTTTTGAAGCGATTTCCAACGGTTCAAAAATTAGCGAAAGCTTCATGGGATGATTTTTTGCCGTATTATGAAGGTCTTGGATATTATGCCAGAGGACGAAATATGCTTCGAACCGCAAAGACAATCGTGGATGAGTTTGGGGGAGAGTTTCCTCGAAATAAAGCGATGCTTATGAAATTGCCGGGAATCGGAGAATATACCGCTTGCGCAATCCTTTCCTTTACCTGGAATGAGCCGTTTGTTGCGTTTGACACCAATTTCAAAAGAATATTTGGAACGAGAGAAAAAGCGGAGAAAGCGCTTTTGGAAAGCGAGGTTCCAAGCGGTATTTTTAATAGCGCGGTGATGGATTTTGCGAGCGCTCATCCCGAGCCGAAAAAGTCTGTAAAGTCCATAAGGTCTATAAAGTCGAAAGTCCATAAAGTTACGAATGTTATTTTGCACGAGAGTCACAAGAAATATTTTTCTGAAAATGCAAAAAATTATGCGCCATTTTTGATGCCGACAGAAATAAAATCTCGCGCTGGAATAAAGAAATATTTTCTGGAAAAGTATGGTTTGAAACTTTCTGTCCGACCTCCGGATAAGTTCGGTTTGGTAAACGCACAGATATTATCGGGGGTACCGTCTTTTGCCATTTTCGATAAAAAAGGGTATGATAATTGGCGAACGACGAAGAATATGGGACTAGTATAAAGGAAAGGAAAACCTTCTCTTCGTACATTTTTGGGCGATTAGCTGTTTTGGTTAGCCTAAAGCACGGAAAAGAAAAGATAAAAAATTACGCACCCTTAGCTCAGCTGGTTAGAGCGCACGCTTCACACGCGTGAGGTCGGAGGTTCGATCCCCCCAGGGTGCACACAAAAATTCCCGGCCTGATGGCCGGGAATTGTCTTTGAATTTTCTCCGATTACATCGGGGTAAAGTAGATGAAGAGCGCGAGCTCAAGTATATAAAAAGCAAAGGCGCCCGTTCCAAAAGAAAGAAAGACTTTCCAAAGAGGACCTTTATCTTTTCTTAGTCCATAGATGAAAATGACCGCCGGGAGTATCAGAAAGTACGGAGTGTTAAAGACTAACACTGAGAGCGCGATAATAACCATTCCATTTCCTGAGTCCCCCGGCATCTCCAGAAAAGAAGAAACCGTGAAAAAGAAAAAGAGCCAAAAGACGGTTAGGGAAAGCCACCCCAAGACGCGAGCTAAATTTTTCAAATCAAATTCAACTTTCATAAAATATTTTCCTAAAAAGTTGAGACCTAAAATAACTTAGCATAAGATATAGAACATGTCAAATAGAAGTAAAGCAAAACCTTTACTAAAATGCTAAGAACTGCTATCGTTCGCTTAGAGTTTTTTGACGGCAGAGGAGGTTTTTTGTGAAAAAACAAAAGCTGATAATCTTTGATTTCGACGGTGTTTTGCGCCCAATTTCTTGGGAACAATTGCACTACGCTTATAGTATGTCGATAAAAACCTGCGGGAAAAACCCCGATGATTATTTTTTGGGGATTGACGGATTTCGTAAGTGGTACGATGTCGACTGGCATAGAAACGAAGAGCGAATCTTTGGACTCCCTTATGTTCCAAGGCCGGAATTTGATGCGACTTTTCACGACCATTATGATCCAATGACAGAGCTTTTCCCTTGGGTTCCAGAAATACTGGAGAAGCTTTCCAAAAAATATTTGCTCGCTGTTTTAAGTTCTTCTACAACGAAGAGTGTTTCCGACGAGCTTGGAGAGCACGTCAAAAAATTTTTTGAAGTGGTCGGTTGCGACAAGGTCAAGTATCTCAAGCCGAATCCGGAAGGGGTTTTCCACCTTTTGCAAAAAACCCGTGTACAAAAAAATAACGCAATAATGATCGGGGATACTCCCGTTGATATTCGTGCCGGGAAATCGGCAATCATAAAAACAGGAGCGGTACTGTGGGGCTTGTGCGACGAAACACCGCTTCGTCTTTTGTCCCCTGATATTATTTTCAGGTCTCACGAAGATCTTTACTCTCTTTTGTAAGAGAAAAACCGCCGGATATCCGGCGGTTTTTTTGAAATATTTAGGCCGATTTTACTTTTAATCGGTGCAATTTATCTTTGTCGAGTTTTGGAAGCTTGATGATGAGAAGACCATGCTTTTCAACGGCTTCTGCGAGGTCGGGATCGATTTCTTTTGGAAGCTGAATGGTACGCGAGAAAGAACCCCAATAGAGCTCTTTGTGTACGTAGTTTTCGTGTGAAATATCTTTAGCGGATTCTCGGCGCCCGCTAATAGTAACCATCTCCGGGGTGATATTTATCGTGAGCTCGTCCGGTCGGACACCTGCTGTCATCGTGTGAATAATGATGTCTGAATTAGTTTCATATACGTCGACGGCGAGTTCTCCCTCAAGATCTTCTTCGATGAATGGTTCCGGAGGGGGAGCAAACCGACTTTGAGTTGCTGTTTGAGGATTAAAACGACTCGGAGAAAACTCCGGCGTTTCGTCGCTCGCTACTCCGGTAAGTTTTTCCAAAAATGACCGGCCGTCTTTTTTCTTTTTATTGAACATACTCGCTTTATTTTTTTATTGAACGCTCGGTCTGTAACATGGCGAGCGCTTGATTCTCTCGAAGAGGAAGATGATGAGTATCATTACGATCCAGAGGAGGGCGAAGACTTCGAGAAGGTGGTCTTTGTCACTTATAATTATAAGATAATTAAAAACGGTGTGCAACGCAAAAGAAGATGCGAGGCCGAGCGAGAGATACCATGCTTTTTTGAAATGGTGTTTGCAAAGGCCGAATCCGATACCAAATCCTATCAATGCTGAACTCGCAACATGAAGAAGAGAGGCGCCGATAAACCGAAGTTGCCCCGTGAGAAGTCCTTCGGAGATTGCTCCACTGTCGAGAGCGCTCCAAATAAAAAGTGCGTTCTCAAGAGCCGCGAAACCGAGAGCAACAGAGATCATATACATTACGGCGTCGATGGGCTCATCGAAATAATCGCCCTGAAAGGCTGCGAGAAAAGCCATTCCGTATTTGAGAAATTCTTCAATCATCGCCCATACTAAAAGATCAAATATCGTGAGGGCTGCTATTGCATTTACATCCGCCGTCCCCGGATATTGCATACCGATATATATTTTTTCGAGAAGGATGGCAAGGGGGACGGAAACCATTCCGAGGAAAAATGCCGAAAAAATTATTCGTTTCGGTTCCGGATGAACATGATCTTCGTGAAGCCAAAACCAAAGCCAGAAAAGAGCGGGAAGGATTCCTCCGAGGAGAGAACCGGCGATATTTGTCGCAAAGACGGGATTGAGGGCGCTAAAAACGGTGAGTCCAAAGGCGACAATTGCGACGATGCCTGTTTTTGTAAGATTTATGTGCCGATGTTGTGTGGCCATGTTTCTATAATGAGCATTTTTTTATTCTTTCCCGGAAGCAGACCCCAGATCTCTTCCGTAATAAAAGGCATAAAAGGATGAAGGGCTTTGAGCATCACCCGAAGGTTTGTCCAGAGCATCCATTGAGCTGATTTTCTTGATTTTGCATCGCCCCTTTCTCCTGAAAGACGCGCTTTTGATGCCTCAACGAGAACGTCTGCAAATGTGTGCCAGAAATAATGATAAAGTTTTTCGCCCGCAAGATAGAAACGGTATTTTTCGAGGTCGGTCGTTACTTCCTCGAGGAGAGCGTCTAATTCTCGGAGAGTGCTTTTGTCTTCATCTACGAGTTCGGGCGCGTTGTGCGGATCCATATCTTCGGTGTTGGAGAGCACAAAGCGAGATACGTTCCAGATCTTATTTGCAAAGTGTTTGTATGCTTTGATTTTATCTTCGTAGAGAGCGGTGGATGTTCCGGGGGTGTTTCCGATGATGAGTGCCATTCGGAGGGCATCTGTGCCGTATTTTTCGGAAAGATCAATCGGGCTTAAAACATTTCCTTTGCTTTTGCTCATTTTTTGTCCGTCCTTTGCGGTAACAAGTCCGTGGAGATAAACGGTATCAAAGGGAACTTGTTCTGTGCGATAGAGACCGAACATAAGCATTCTGGAAACCCAGAAGAAAATAATGTCTCCCGCTGTTTCCATAACCTGTGTCGGGTAAAATGTTTTGTAATCGCGCTTGTTGGGGAAGCCGAGCACCGCATACGGCCATTGTCCGGAAGAGAACCACGTATCAAAAGTATCGGGATCTTTTTCCATTTCACCTCCGCATTTTTTGCATTTCTTTACTTTGTCTACGACATCAACAACCGCTTCGTTACAGTCGGGGCAGATTTTTGCAGGTATAGGAATACCCCACACGATTTGTCGTGAAATATTCCAGTCCTCGATATTGTTGAGCCAGTGAAGGATAATCTTGCGGTGGCTGTCCGGATAGAAAACAACTTCATTTTTTTCGATAGATTGAATCGCCTTTTCGGCAAGCGGTTTCATTTTGACGAACCACTGCGAGAGAACTCGGGGTTCTATCGTGCGCTCGCATTTGTAACATACGGGAATAACGTGTTTGTATGGCTCGGTTTTTTCCAAAAGCCCCATTTCTTGCATATCGGCAACGACGGCTTTTCTCGCGTCGTCGATTTTCATTCCGGCATATTTTCCTGCTTTTTCGTTCATCTTCCCGTAGCGATCTATAACTTCGATTATCGGGAGTTTGTGTCTGGCCCCCGCGGCAAAGTCATTTTTGTCGTGAGCCGGAGTAATCTTGAGCGCGCCTGTGCCGAATTCTCGTTCAACCATTTCATCGCCGATAACTTTTACCACAATATCGCCGATGGGGGTTTTGATGGAAATTTCTTGCCCGATATAATCTTTGTATCGATCGTCTTCCGGGTGTACCGCTACCGCAACGTCTCCAAAAATGGTTTCAGGTCGGACCGTCGCAACAGTAAAAGGCCCGTACTTAATATAGTACATCGTATCGGTCTGCTCTTTGTCTTTTGTTTCCAGCTCCGAAAGGGAAGTTTGGTGTTTTGTGCACCAGTTTACCGGTCGGGCGCCTCGATAGAGGAGTTTATCTTTCCAGAGTTCTTCGAAGGTGGAATAGACGACGCGTTGAATATCGGGATCAAGCGTAAATTTTTCCCGGCTCCAGTCGCAGGATGCCCCGAGAGAACGGAGTTGTCCTTCCATAAAACTTTTGTTCACGAGGGTGAAATCCATTATTTCCTTACGGAGAGCATCCGGCTCCATTTGAAAACGAGACCGGCCTTCTTTCTCGAGTTTTTTTTCATAAACAACCTGTGTTTCAAAACCGGCATGGTCGGCTCCCGGAACCCAAAGAGCTTTTCTCCCTGTCATTCTTCTGTATCGGATGATGAGATCTTCGAGAGTAACGAATACGGCATGGCCCGCATGAAGAGAACCGTTTGCATTTGGCGGGGGCATGATGATGGTGAAGGGCTCTTTGTGCCGAGCCGGAAGTTTGTCCGGGTCAAAATATCCGCTTTTGTCCCAATTTTCGTAGATTCGCCCCTCGGTCTCCTTCGGGTCGTAAGGTTTTAGGAATTTTTCGTTCATTTTATAATAGTAACATAAATGTTGAGTTTTTTCGAGAAGAAAGGTAATATTCACTTGGAATTTGCAATTTGACAAAAAGGAGGATTAATCGTGAATATAAGGCGGAAAAAATTTGGTCCTGTGGGGATTACTCCGATTGCTTCGGCCGGATCGGAGCCCGATTTTGACAAACTTCCCGAATCCGAAGACGATATTCGGATTACCACCTTTATTCCGTGGCCCAAGTTTACTTACCATTGCGGGCACAAGGGGCCTTTGCTATGGAAAGTATCCATTTACGGGATTATGTCCGATTGGATTACTCCGTGGCAAAAGAACAGCGAATGCCCCGAATGCGCTCTTTCCTATATTCGCAAAAATGTTCCTCGTTGCGCACTTTGCGGTCTGCCCATCTATGAAGGAAGCCCCGTTGTCCTCTATTTAGGAACACAGTTTGAACCGAAGATTGCCACCATCGTGGACGACGATTACGTCCTTGGTTGTATGAGAAAAAACTGCTGTTCTTCACCGGAATTATTTTGCGGTCATTGGGGCGGGGAAGAAGGATTCCTCCAGTATGATTACGGTTGCAAGAAACCGGAGAAAGAAAAAAAGAAAGTAAAACGACGAAGGCGAAAACATAAGAAATAAAGGCTACCACCGCTTCTCTTCTGGAAAGAGAGGCGGTTTTTTTGTATACTTAATACGTATTCGATAATCTAAAATATATGTCATACATTGCACATGTTATTCAAGAAACCGAAACAAACGAAAATTTTCGCAAGGTCGTTTTTACGGGTGGGAAAAGCCAGCTCGTTCTTATGAGTATTCCTCCGGGTGGAGAGATTGGAGAAGAAACACATGCGAATGTCGAGCAAACCCTTTTCTTTCATTCGGGCAAAGCTCTTGCGATTTTGGATGATGTTGAAAGCGAAATCGTTGCTGGAGATGTTGTTATTGTAACTCCGGGAACCAAACACAATTTTAAAAATGTCGGTACCGAAACAGTAAAGGTTTATACGCTTTACGCTCCCGCAAACCACATCGACGGTCGTATTCACGTCACAAAAGAAGATGCTGATGCGGATATTGCCGACGAAGAATTCGGCGAAGCTGTCGTCTAAAACATTATGACTATTCAGGTTGTTGCGGCATTTCTTGTTCGAGATGGAAGATTTCTTTTAAGTTGTCGGTCCAGCGGACCATATTCGGGGAAGTGGGAATTTCCTGGGGGTAAAATCGAACCCGGCGAAACAGAAGAAGAAGCCATTATCCGCGAGATAAAGGAAGAACTCGGAATGGATATATCTACCGGAAAGAAAATGGGTGTTTTTACTCATGATTACCCGGAAAGAACGATCGAGATGACTCTCATAGAGTGTGTTCCGGAAAACGAAGAGTGGCAGATATCTTCAGACGGAAGTCATACTGATTTTCGTTTTGTTAACGAAGAGGAGGCTACTTCTCTTGATGTCCTTCCTCTCGATTTGAAAATTCTCGATTTTTTGAAAAAGAATATATCATAAAAAATCCCCATTACGGGGATTTTTTATTGAGAAAGTTTTCCTCTTATTTCATTTAGCATCTCGTCTTGCTTTTCAAGATGGGAAATTATTTTTTCGATCTCTTTTTCCGCTTTATTATTTACTTCAAAATCCGCTTCTGCTCGGGCTTCAGCATGGCGAGCTTGAATATTTTGTCCAAAAAGGAGAAGAGGAAGAAGGAGGAGCTGTATCGCGTTTGTTATTGCAAACCACCACGCATATCCGGGTGCGGGGTCAAAAATAAGAGTGTCGTCGGCCCAAATATTCCAGGTGAGCCAAACAATCGTCCAAAGAAGCATAAAGATAAAGAAACCAACTGTTCCGATATTCTCTGAGGCGAAAAGTGCTGACTTTTCAAGGGTTGAAAGCCTTGCTTTTTGCTCTATGTTGATATTTCGAACGTGAGAGATTTTGTGGTTTGGTTCTTTTTTATCGGTTTCTTTTTGTTGGTGATTTTCCATACCAATTATTATACCAATTTTTCCGATGCAATTCCAAGCCTAATCCGTATAATGAAAGTAATGGAGAAATTTAATTTTTATTACGGTCTACTCGTGGGGATCCCTCTCGCCGTACTTCTTTGTTTTGCTTTTTGGTGTAAAACCCCGACTCCCGCAAAGGACGTATACCAAGCGAGCGGAATAGAAGAACCAGCCTCCGGATTTAAAACATTTAAAGACCGAAAAACAGGGATATCTTTGGTATACCCTTCAAACGCGAGTGCAACAACAACGTTCCTCGATGCTTCTTGGCGGTACGGAAGATCAGAAAAAGAGAGAGGAATAAAAATTTCCTCTATTCTTCTCGAGAAAGAAAAAAGCTTTTCTTCGGAAGTGAGAGCGGGGTTTTGGGGAGGGTCGGAAAGCGTTACCCATTGTTTTGAGCCTTTCGAGGCATCTTCTCTCGGATTAGTTGAAATAATAAACGAAGTTTCTTTCCATATTTTTGATTTTCAAAAAGCCAGTACTTCCGGTTACGAAATAGTGCGGAGTTATCGCACGGTAAAAAACGATGGATGTTATGCTTTTGAGGCTCTTATCTCCGGTGAAGGAGAAGGAGATCAGGAACAGATAATTCGGAATAAAATTCTTACGGAAAATATTATAAAGACTGTCGTATTTTCGGAATTATAGTCCGTCTCCGGATAATCCCGAATGAAAGAAACGCCAGCCCTTTGGGAAAAGATTTTGCGCCATAATAAAAATCGAGTAAGTGATGAAAAAGGCGGCTAGAACGTCAATCGAGTAATGTAAATGACCCATTAAAACCACTATACCGAATATTATGGCCATGGCGATAAAAAAGATTCGGAGGCGTATGTTTTTCCAAAAAAGAAGAGCCATCAGGTAGGGAAGGCCCGTATGTGCCGAGAAAAAAAGATCTCCTCCAAAGGTGAAATTCTTTATGGCTGTGGAAGCATAATCGATAGATATCATGTCGGGAAAAGGGCCGATGTGTGTTAACGATATAAAAACGGAACGCACCAAAACAAAGAGTGCGATACTCTGAATAACAAAAGGTATTCTTTTTGGTTCGCGAAGGCAGAGTGCCGTGACAATAGCCCAAAGAAAAAGAGGTCCGTAAATAAAGATCATATCGACATCGTATACGGGGATATTGTCGAGAATGATGTCGGTAACTGGATTACTGGCTTTTTCTGTGGCATAAATACCGGCGTAAAAGTTGGCGAAAAAACTCGCGAGGAGAAGAATCAGAGCAAGAATTACGTCGAATACGAACTCTTTATTCGTCCAATAATTTTTATGCCGAATAAGCAAAGGTTTCATAAATAATTTTTAGCGTATATCTTTATATTCTTTCGTAATCGGTTTTTTGAAAAATGCTTCGGAAACAAAGTTTACGATGTAATCGGTTGCCGTTCTAAAAATACCTTCTCCTTTTAGTCTTCTTCCCGATGTGTACATAATGAATGAGGGCGAGAATTTTACTTTTCCGAATTGGTGGGCACGGCGCGCGATATTCGTATCTTCTCCGTAAAATTCGATAGTCGTATCAAAGCCGTTCATTTTTTCAAGAACGCTTTTTTTAATGGCAAAATTTCCTCCGACCGTCATATATCCGACAACCCAATACACGGGCATTGCGAGAACATACCAATACATTTTTACCAAGAATTGCGACCATTTTGAAGTGTCATGATAAATATACGGACCGGAAAGGACGGAAAGTTTCTCGTTTTTTGAGAATTCCCGAAGAACGCGATCATACCACCCCTTTGGCATTTGGGTATCCGAGTCTATGAAGGCGAGAACGTCGCCCTTTGCTTCGAGAAAACCTCTTTGTCTTGCTCTTGTTATTCCTTTTTTCTCTTCGTTTGCCACTCGAACACCGGGGTATCTTTCGGAGATTTCTTTTGTTTTGTCTGTGCTTGCGTTGTCTATTACTATTATTTCAAAAAAACGGCTACCGGAATTTTTT
>Ga0172379_10002239_pt1 | contig 35007 bp, 46 predicted proteins | sample GrowelOW334metaG_FD_119756 | JGI IMG/M metagenome (GOLD analysis project Ga0172379, IMG submission 119756) | Groundwater microbial communities from an aquifer near a municipal landfill in Southern Ontario, Canada - Groundwater well OW334 metaG | ecosystem: Environmental > Aquatic > Deep... | reverse complement strand
CTGATCCAGTTCCAGAGATTGGACAAAAGATAAAAGACGCGTTAAAATCCCTCCCAGATTAGATATGGCTATGGAAATAAAAAAGCGGGAAGGCGAAACTCCGAATTCTCTTATTTATCGGTTTAATAAACGCATCCAACGCAGTGGTTTGGTAAAGGAAGTCCGCAAGCGTCAGTTTACGGATCGCCTACCAAATAAACGTAAGGTTCGTTTGTCGGCTTTATACCGTATTGGGAAACAGGAGAATCAAGACCTTGCTCGAAAGGTGGGTAAGAAGTCGGATTTTTAGAATAATGGACGGATTAGCTTCGCGTTTAGAAGCAGATTTCCGGATAGCAATGAAGAGTCAAAGCCCGACCCTCGGGCTTTTACGCATGCTCCGTTCGGTAATAAAGAATTCGGAGATAGAAAAGAAATCACCTCTAAACGATGAGGAGGTTTTGGAAGTGCTTTTAAAAGAAGCTAAAAAGCGTAAGGATGCTAAGAAAATGTATGATGAGGCTAATCGTCCAGAATTAGCCGCTACTGAAGAATCGGAGTTAAAAATAATGGAAGAATATTTGCCTAAGCCGGCGAGTATGGAAGAAATACAAGAAGCTTTAAATGTAGAATTAGCCAAAGTTCCGGGAGCCACTCAAAAAGATTTTGGTCGGGTAATGGGCCCACTTAGCAAGCAATTTAAGGGACGAGTAGAACCAGAAGTATTAATGACGGCGATTCGGGCAAAGTTGCAATAAATGATTAAGTGGGAGGTAAGTGCGGAAGTTGGTTGTGGTCGTAGTTTAAAACCTACGAAACGAATTCTAGATTTGGTAAATAAAAAGCTAAAATCCGAACATGGTTTAGCTTTTTTTTATTTAGTTGGTTCAAAAACTATGCAGGAAATTAACTTGCGAGTACGGGGTAAGAATGAACCAACTAATATTTTAAGTTTGCCGGCAGAAAATTTTCCAATTGGTAAGCAAAAATCCTTGGGGGAAATATTTTTGTGTCCCGTGGAGGCTAAGCGCCGAAAAAATGTGCCGGCTCATCTAATTATCCACGGAATTTTGCATTTATTAGGGTATACGCATGAAAACTCGCGTGATACTATGGAGATGGAAAGTAAAGAAGATGAAATTCTAGCCTATGTCGCACATAATTACCGGACTTGATTTTGGTTCTTCCTCTGTAAAAGGGGTTGTAGTTCAGGTACGTAAAGATGGAAATTTGTCGGTTATTACCGCCTTCCGGCATCCGGCTGGCGGTTTTCGTCGCGGAACTTTAGTAGATACAGAAGAGGCTTCGACAGTAATGCACGAATTAGTAAAAGAGTTACAGGGGATTTCTCGTCAGGCTACCAAAAATGTTTATTTAAATTTTAATAGTGAGCAAATTAAAACTCGGCCTTCGCGGAGTATTGTAGCGGTAGCCCGATCTGATCAGGAGATTCAACAAGAGGATGTGGATCGAGCCCTAGAATCTTCGCGAGCTTTTAAATTACCACCCAATCATATTGTGGTTCACAATATTACGCGGGAATATTTTGTAGACGATATAGGAGATATTCAAGATCCAGTAGGGATGACCGGAAATAGATTAGAGGCCAGTACTTTAATTGTGGAAGGATTTGCCCCGCAATATAACACCTTAACTAGACAAGCAGAAAAAGCGGGGATGTCGGTTTCTGGAGTGATTTTTAATCCATTAGCAGCGAGCAAATCTATTTTAACCAAACGTCAAAAAGATTTGGGCGCAATATTGGTAGATTTTGGAGCGGACACTACAACTTTTGCGGTATACGAAGAAAATAAATTAGTCCATGCAAAATGTTTACCAATTGGAGCGAGTTACATTACTAAAGATTTAGCAGTTGGTTTAAAAATTTCTTACGATTTAGCGGAGCAATTAAAATTAGATTTAGGTTCGGCAGAGGTGGGGGAGGTAAATCGCCGAGAAAATATTCGCTTGTCGGCTTTTGACCCAGATAATCGTCAAGAAATTTCTAAGCGTTTTATGTGTGAAATTATTGAGGTCCGGCTTGCTGAAATTTTGGACCTTATTCATAATGAGCTCAAAGCTTTGGGCCGACCCTTACAGTTGCCGGGTGGAGTGGTGATGGTGGGTGGTGGTTCTAAGCTAAAAGGGATTAGTGAGGCGGTTCGTCATCACTTGAAATTGCCGGTTCAACTTGGTATACCAGACACAGCGCCTTTTGAGGCAATGAACCCAGCTCACCACAATCTCTTACAGGATCCTGAATTTGCTGTGGCTTCTGGTCTCACTTTGTGGGGATTAACCGAAGGGGATTCTCACTCAGTAAGTAACCCGTTTGATGCTATAGCTAATATTTTTAAAAATTTAGCTCCCTAAACTAACATGTCCAAATCTAAGAAAAAATCAGTTTCTCGTTCTAGCTCTCATAAGCACACCAAACCAACTGCTCCTTTGCAGAGTGGTGTAACTAAAATAAAGGTAGTGGGTATTGGTGGTGGCGGTTGTAATGCGGTAACTCGCATGATGCAGGACCCAGAAAGAATTCGGGGGGTAGAATTTATTGCAGTAAATACCGACGCCCAAGATTTAGATTATGCGAGTTCACATAAGAAAATTTATATTGGTAAGGCCTTAACCCATGGTTTGGGAGCGGGGATGAATCCGGAAGTTGGTAAGCAAGCCGCAGAAGAAAATCGATCGGAGATTGGAGAAATGTTAAAAGATGCAGATATTGTTTTCGTCACGGCGGGTATGGGTGGAGGAACTGGCTCTGGGGCATCACCGGTTGTGGCAGAGGTGGCACGGGAAAAAGGAATTTTAACGGTGGCAATTGTCACTAAGCCATTTTCTTTTGAAGGCACTCAACGTATGAACATTGCGCAGGATGCACTTGCTCGATTAAAAGAAAAAGTGGATGCAATAGTAGTTATTCCAAACGATAAAATATTTTCCATTATCGATAAAGATACGCCGGTAATGAAAGCCTTCAGTCATGTAGATGAAGTTTTACGAAATGCAGTAAAATCAATTGCCGAATTAATTAATAATCCGGGAATTATAAACGTAGACTTTGCGGATATTGAAACGACTTTGAAAGATGCGGGTCCAACTTTAATTGGAATTGGTACGGCAAGTGGTCCAGACCGCGCAGCTAAAGCTGCAGAGCTCGCAATTAATTCACCACTTTTAGAAATTTCTATTGATGGAGCAAAAGGTGTTTTGTTTTCAATTGCGGGCGGAAAAGATTTAAAGATGTCCGAAATTAATGAAGTAGCAAAAACTGTCGCTTCTACTTTAGACCCAAATGCGCGAGTTATTTTTGGTGCCTATTACGATCGTAGTTTAAAAGAAAAAGTTATTAAGGTTACGGTCATTGCCACTGGTTTTAATAGTTCTTTTTCTGGCAATCGGATGGGAGTTCCAAGTTTATTTGTAGCGGATACCTCAATGCGCAAGGAAGCCCTACCAGATATTCAGGATAAGTCGGAAAAAGATAAAAAGGAGTCAGTTAACCAACCAACCCTTTCAGAAAAGGAAAAAGACAAAGAAAAACCAACCCCCATCAAGCCGGCGTCCAGCCAGGATAGCTGGGAAATACCAGCTTTTTTAAGGAAAAAGCGTAAATAATTCTTAAAGAAAACCACTCACTTCCATGGGTGGTTTTTTTGTGTTGTTTTAGACGACTTATCCACCGTTGCTACCCAGCTTTTCGCGGGTAGAATTACCTCATAGAAAGGGTTCGATCCCAAAACCAAAAAACCAAAAAATAAAAACAATTATGGGATTCACATCGGTCCGCAAAAGAGATGGAGAAGTTGTAGCGTTTGATAGTAATCGGATTAAAGAGGCAATTTTAAAAGCATTTCAAGTTACTCAAGAGGGTAGTGATAAAGATGCAGAAAAAATTACCGAAAAAGTTATAAAAGAATTAGGTAAACGCTATGAAGCGGATCAGGTGTTTGGAATCGAAGCTATTCAAGATGTAATTGAAGAGCAATTAATTGCTTTAGAGTTTGGTAAAACTGCAAAGTCTTATATTTTATATCGCGAAGAGCGATCGAAGGTTCGGGAAATTATTAAAAAAATTCCAGAGAATGTTCAGAAGCTTGCAACGGATAGTAAAAATTATTTTCGTAACCCACTTGGTGAATTTGTTTACTATCGAAGTTATTCGCGTTGGATAGAAGATGAGGGTCGTCGAGAAACTTGGATTGAAACCGTTGATCGTTATTTAAATTTCATGCGGGAGAATATCGGTAACAAATTAACCGATGCAGAATATGCAGAATTGCGGGAAGGAATTTTGAAACAAGAATCTATGCCATCTATGCGCCTATTACAATTTTCTGGCGCCGCGGCACGACGTACTAATGTTTGTGCTTATAACTGTTCTTTTATTTCGCCAACTAAATCTCAAGACTTTGCAGAAATTTTATATATTTCTATGTGTGGAACCGGTGTAGGTTTTAGTGTAGAGAGTCAAAACGTTCAGCAACTTCCCCAAATTAATCGACAAGCTGGTAAGAGGCGAGAAACTTTTGTGGTGGAAGATAGTAAAGAGGGTTGGGCGGATGCGATGGCATACGGTATGGAAACTTGGTTTGCCGGTGAAGATTTAGATTTTGATTATTCTAAACTTCGTCCAGCTGGCGCACGTTTGAAGGTGATGGGTGGTAAGTCTTCTGGTCCGGATCCCTTAAAGTTTTTACTAGCCTTTACTCGAGAAAAAATTTTGCGCAAACAGGGTCGCAGATTATCTAATTTAGATGTCCATGATATTGTCTGTAAAATTGGGGAATGTGTGGTGGCGGGCGGTGTTCGCCGAAGCGCTTTAATCTCTTTATCTGATCTAGATGACCCGGAAATGCGGGATGCTAAGAAGGGCCAATTTTACTTTACAGAGCCTCAAAGGAGCATTGCGAATAATTCCGCGGTTTACATCAATAAACCCTCTAATACCGAGTTTTTGGACGAGTGGATGGCCCTTATGAAGAGTGGTTCGGGAGAGCGGGGCATCTTTAACCGGGGGAGTCTAACTAAGACCTTGCCGGAGCGCCGTTTGAAGCTTTTGAAGGACTATATTCACGATGGTAAAATGACCGGTTTTATTGGTACTAATCCGTGTGGAGAAATTATTTTGCGCTCTAAACAGTTTTGTAATTTGTCGGAGGTGGTAGCCCGCGCCGAGGATACCGAAGAAACTTTACTTCAAAAAGTTAGACGCGCCACAATTTTAGGAACTTATCAATCTACACTTACCAATTTTGGTTATTTGTCGAAAGATTGGAGAAATAATTGTGAAGAAGAAAGATTATTAGGAGTTTCTATTACTGGTCAGTGGGATTCACCAGCGGTTCGGAATCCAGAAACTTTAGCGAAGATGCGAGAAGAGGCGATTCGAGTAAACCAAGAGTATGCTAAAAAATTAGGAGTGAATCCTTCCTCTTGTATTACTTGTGTAAAACCATCTGGCACGGTTTCTCAAACCGTAGATTGTTCGTCGGGTATGCATCCACGTCATGCACCGTATTATATTCGTCGAGTTCGTATTGCTTCGAGTGATGCATTATTTAAAATGTTGCGCGATCAAAAAGTTCCGCATTATCCAGAAGTGGGTCAGGCGTGGGACAGTGCCAGCACCTTTGTATTTGAATTCCCGGTGAAGGCGCCGAGTGGCTCAGTGTTTCGTGATGATTTAACTGCACTTCAACAATTGGAGTATTGGAAAATGATTAAGTTGAATTACACCGAACACAATCCATCCGTTACGATTTCGGTGGGTGATAATGAATGGTTGGCGGTGGCCAATTGGGTTTATGAAAATTGGGATATTATCGGAGGTTTATCTTTCTTACCGCGCGACAATCATGTGTATCCGTTAGCGCCGTACGAAGCGATTACCGAAGAAAAATATAAGGAGATGGTAGAAAATTTCCCGCGAGTAGATTTTTCTCATATCTTAGTTTACGAGCAGGAAGACGAAACCAATGTAGCGAAAGAGTTGGCGTGTGCCGGTGGCACCTGCGAAATAATTTAGTTGGAATAATTAATGGTAATAAATGTTTTTATAGACGCTTCAAACATTTGGGAAGCTCAAAAAGCTAAAGGAAAACTGTTTGACTATGAAAAATTAAAAAAATTTCTACTCGATAAGTTTAAGGGAAATTCAATACAAATTTTTTACTATAGTGCATATCCGGCTGATGGAACTCGTGATTATGATTTGACCAAGAGGCATAAATTTTTTACTTTTCTAAAAAAAGGACTCGGTTTTGTCGTTAGAAAAAAAGAATTAAAACGAATTCATATAATTTCCGGAGAAGGTCAATCCATTGAAGAGAAGGGAAATATGGATGTGGAGTTAACAATTGATGTAATTCACAATATAAACAAATATGATACAGCCATTTTGTTTACTGGCGATTCCGATTTTTTAGCCTTAGTAACTTACTTAAGAAATAGGGGAAAAATAGTATATATTTTTTCTTCTAAAAATAATATATCTCAGGAGTTAAGAACTGGAGGGGATGGGTATTTTGATGTTTTAGAGACAAAAGATGATATTTGGGGTGGTGATTTAAGACATAGGGGAGAAAAATAGATAAATTAGAAACCACCCTCCGTTAGGAGGGTGGTTCTTGGATGTAGTGCCCTTCCAGTCATGACTAGACCAGAAGACTTAACTAGTATACATAAGTGGTTCTATAAATACAATAATTATAAAAAACCTATTTTTAGTATTGAAATTAATTCAGGCTCAGGCTAACATATATTCGTTTTGCCCCTATAGCTCAGTTGGTAGAGCTGCTCCCTCTTAAGGAGAAGGTCCTAGGTTCGAATCCTAGTGGGGGCACTAAATTAAAACCAGCCCATTGTGGCTGGTTTTAACTTCTCACCAGGATTCGAACGACGGAGATCTACATATTTTTTCGGCGACCGAACGAACGTGAGTGAGGAAGTACCAAAGCCAGCAGGCGTGGTGTGCCCAGACCAAAACCGAATGACTGATGAGGTTTTGAGTCGAGGGAGAATCCTATCTGTGGGGTTTACAAAATTGGTCTATTTTCCTATCCTTATCACCGTATTCCCCGGTGGCGCAATGGTAGCGCGGATCCCTGTTAAGGATAAGGTTGTAGGTTCGAATCCTACCCGGGGAGCAAGATAAAAAAGAGAAACCACGTGTTTCTCTTTTTTAGTTTCTTTAATTTGGGTAGGATTCGAACGCCGGAGCGATGTGCGAGTAGTGACGAGCACCGTGAGGCGGTGCCCAGACAAACTTTTGGCGACGGCCAAAAGATTAGTCGAGGGAGAATTCCTACCCGGGGAGCAAGTAAGTGAAAAAACAAGGCCGCCCAACGGGCGGATTTGTTTTTTCCGAGCTTAGCCCCCTTGTATCCAAATACGAAGTATTTCGGATACAAGGGGAGCACTCCATGTATTTATTTTTTAGAAGCGATACCGGGCAACCTTTTATAAGTTACCCGGGGAGTATTAATAAAAAAGATTAGTCGAGGGAGAATTCCTAGTTTGGCAAAAAAACACCTCTTACAAGGCGGGTATTTTATTGTCCCATAATTTTGAGATACCCGGTTTGACGCTCTCCCCTGAAAGTTTTATTGTCTGATTAATGGGCTTTGAAAAATCCAAAAACTCTCCAGAACAAATTCTTTCAGCAGAGGAAACCGTTCTTGATAGATCAGAAAAAATTGACAAGATAGAAAAGTTAAACCAAGAAACCAGCACCGAAAAATCGGATGTAAAAAGAGCGATTCAAGAAATTTTTAAAAAATTTGAGAAACCAAAATTAGTAGAAGTAAAGATGGGAGAAATTATACATGAAAGTGGAAACAAAATAATTAGTACTAATTTTTTAAGTCCGTGTGTTGGTGTAATTATATACAACAAAGAAAAGAAGGAGGCTTATTGTGGTCACTACCCTACACCTCAACCCAACAGATATGACGAAGGGTTAGAACCATTACTAAAAGAGGCTAAATTGGGATTTGGTGACTTAAAAGAACTAGAGGCGTATGTTGTAGGCATTTCTGCGGACGAAAAAAATAAGGATGGCTACGAAAAAGATTTTTTTGAAGCTAGAGAATTTGTTATTGATTTACTTAAAAAGTATGGCCTTCAAGACTCCAAAACACATATAAAATGGTCTCCCATATCAAATGGTGTAGCTCGTTTGAAACTCCATCTTGAATCTGGAAAAACTGAATATGAGCTACGAGCAGGTGATGAAGCTGTTTATAAAGGAGATTTATTTTAAAATAGTTAAATATTTTACGCCCTCTAAATAGCTCGTCTTAACAATTTCCAACGTACGCTAAAACATTTTTTCTACCAGAGAGTGCTGCAGCAATTAAGCGATGTGAGCCATCATCGGCGTCAAAAGGCATAAATAAAAGATTTTTATCTTTTCTTATTTCTCCGCCGGGAACGAGTATTGGGTAAAAATATTTCAATACTAGATCTATATTTTCTTGAATGTTGTGAATTTTTTTAATACTTTTTGAATCGCTGAATTTATTCGAATTTTCCTGAATCATAGAAGCGACATCTAAAACAGATAACTGGCACCATTCTTTGGGTAGGTCTCCAACCCCTGGCCAAGTTCCAACATATTTTAGTTCGACGTCTTTTATAACCCAAGAGTGTTGATTGAATTCTTGTAACCTTCTTTTGTCTTTTACTAAGGAAAAAAGTTTAACTTGTGATAGGTGTCGGTATTTATTTAGTAAGGTGTGGAGACTTTCATTTGGGTCATTATTTTTAATAATACTAATAATATTTTCGTCTTTAGCTTCGTTGGCGGCTAGAAAATTAGAGATAACTTCCTCAAATGTTACTGACTTGTTCATTGTGGATATAATATATCTTTTTATACACCCGTTTCAATATCATTTCGTTTAGAGAATTAAAAAAAATGAATACTTTTTTGTGTTTGTTTTTATTGACAGTTATTGTGAAAAGTTATATTTTCCAACTAGTAATTAAAAATTTCTAATAACTATTGGTTAGGAGGTTTTATGGCTAGTTCAAAGTTGCCGGTGGATTTTATTTTGGTGCCACAAAAAATAATTGAGTTATCCAAACTGGATCCGCGGATATTCTGTAATTTGCGCCCAGAGCAGAGATTACGGGATTCTGAAGATATTCGTCGGAGTCCAGATTGTTATATGTATACTCCGGTGAATGATTTTTTGAAGAATATAGTTTCCGGAACCAAAGTAATAATTCATTTTCAGGGATATGGGGCAGATAAATCGGGGACTGCTATTGTTCAAATAAATTCGATGCTTTGGACTATGGTTGGGGAATATCCTCGTTTAGATTTTTTACATTCAGAATCTTTTCAAGAAATAAATGGTTGTCCGAATTTTTGGGGAGCCTTTATTCTGGCTATCGCGAAAGTTTCGAACAAAGCAAAACCATTCGCTCAAAGAGATGATGATGCAGAAATTTTTATTCAGAGTGTCGGCAAGCCGGTTCTTTTGGAGGGGTGACAGGTTTATTAATAAAAAAAGAGACCCAAATCGGGTCTCTTTTTATTTTTAGAAAAGTTTAGGAAAGGTGCTTGGAAACGAGTTTAGTCATTTCAAACATGTTTACTACTGCCTTTCCACCAAATACTTTCTTTAAGTTTTCATCAGCGTTGATGTTGCGCTTATTTTTTGGATCCTGAAGTTCGTTCTTTTTGATGTAGACCCAGAGTTTCTTAACCACATCCGAACGAGGCATCGGACCCTTACCAACTACTGCTGCTAAATCAGCACTAACAGTCATCGGCTTCATGAAAGCGGAGTTTACCTTTTTTTCCATAGTTTTTTATTGATTTGTTAGGGGTTTTAGACCTTTGTGCAATTATATCTAATTTATAGGGAAATAGTAAATCCCTGGGCTTTTTGCTAAACATTGACTTATTCTAAATAAAGTATAATGATTAATAGTACAAAGAGATGCAGTCGGATTTCTATGTAATAAATAAATAAACAAATGAACGGAACTATCAAAGCAGTAATGGATAGAGGATTTGGTTTTATCGCCCGTGACGGCGAAACCAAAGATCTTTTCTTTCACTCCAAGGATTTGAAGGGAGTGATGTTTGACGAATTGAAGGTCGGCGATGCCGTAACTTTCGAAGTCGCTCAAGGTGAAAAGGGTCCAAACGCCATTAACGTATCTCGCGCTTAAGCGCTGATTCTAAAAAATTACCCCGATTAGTCGGGGTAATTTTTTTGTTGTTTTTTATTTGTTTGCAAACAAATAACTTGTTGAACTACCACCCGGGTCTATTACTTCGGAATAGTTAACCTGATAATTATTATTTAGGAGGATTTCTTTTATATATTCTGGAGTTACTTGTGGTGGGTGAACCTCCATAACTATTTTTTTGGTTCTTTCTAACCAAATAGTCTCTTTAAAAAGTCCAAATTCCGCACCCTCAATATCTATTTTCATAAAATCTATATTATTTATATTATTTTCTTCTAATATTTTATCTAGTGATAATGTGTTTATTTTATTATCTTTTTGATAACCAACAGCTCCGTTAATAATTTTTATTTTATCTTCACATTTATTTGTTTTTGCATTTTTTAAGATCTCTTCACATAATTCCTTTTCCATTTCTATTGCAAAAACCCGAGCTCCTAGTTTAGCTGCTAATATAGAAACTATACCTATATTGGCCCCGAGATCGAAAACCACCATCCCTTTTTTTATTTGAAAATTGGAATTTGGAAAATAACATTTTCTAATATAAATTTCTTCTGCAAAACCAAAAAAAGTTTTTCCTGGAAGGGTTATTTTTTCTCCAAATATTTTATAGGTAAAATTTATCTTTCCAATTTCTTCTCGCAAAATGCTTATATTTTTGTTATATAGCATAGTTGGTAAAAGTTTTAAAATTAAAAAATAGATACGTAGATAAGTTTTTAAATCTGAAAAAAATGGCAACATAACGAATTTCATAATTTTTTTAAATGTATTTCCCATATGTTTAAAAGTTTAACAGATTTGAAAAATAATTTTTTTACCTTCTAGACCCTTGTCATTTATTAAAAAAGATTGTCTGCTTGCTCTAAAGTGAATAAGGGGTTATTCTTGAGTTCAAATGAGAGACTTTAAGAAAAGAAACAATTTTGGAGGGGATAGGCGCGAGGGCGGAGGGGGAGGCTTCCGTAAGCCTGGTTTTCAGCGAACAGATGGACGCAGTTTTGAACGATCTCAAATGTATCCAGCAGTTTGTGGTAAGTGTAACAAGGCTTGCGAGGTACCATTTAAACCAAATGGTCAGCGTCCGGTCTATTGTAGTGACTGTTTCGGCTCTATGAAGGAGGGAGGTCCGTCTACTGGAGGTTTTGCTCCAAAGCGAGATTTCAGCGCTCCTAGGAGAGATTATGACGCTCCAGCAACAGCAGCCCCGGTTATGAAGATAGAAGACTCTAGAATTAATGATTTACGTCGGCAGATGGATGGTATTAATTCTAAATTGGATCGTTTAATTGAATCGGTGGCTATTTTGGGCCGAGCACGGGTGGCTTCGGGAGTGAAAGAGGCTGTGCAAGAAGCGGTAAAGGAAGCGGTCAAACCCGCGGTTGCTCCGGTGTTAAAAACGGTGAATAAGCCGGTAGTAGTAACTTTTGTTCAAAAAGCCCCTAAAGTTGCTTCCAAGGTTAAACCTGTAGTGGTTGCAAAAAAAGTAGTAAAAAAAGAAATTATTAAAAAGAAAAAGAAATAAATTTTAAGTAAGTAACAAAAAAAGGGACCATTTGGTTCCTTTTTTTGTAAGCATCAATAGTTTTAAAATTGTGGTAGTATTAGCTGGTGGAAAGCCTAATGAAATCGGATATTTTCTTCTTTATATCGTCTCTTTCGACGATAGTGTTAACAATTTTTATTTGTGTAGTTTTTTTTCATTTAAGTAGGGCGGCAAAAAACTTACATAAAATTTCAGAAGCACTTAGGGATAATTTTAAAGATTCAGAAGATTTTGTGGTGGAATTAAAGGAACGTTTGGAAAATAATTTAGTTTTTCGAATGTTTTTTCCTCCGGTCGTAACCAAACAACAAACGAAAACAAAAAGTAGTAAAATTAAAAAAAATGAAAAACAAAACAACAAGTAATGGTTCCGGAGCAGTGAAGTTAGCAGTCTTGGGCGCGAGTTTGGCGGGGTTAGCGGCCAGCGCTTATTTTTTCTTTGGTCCGAATGGTAAGAAAAATCAGAAGTATGCTAAGTCTTGGGCAATTAAAATGAAAGGAGATGTGGTGGAAAAATTGGAAAAGGCCAAAGAGATTAGTGAGCCAGTTTATCATCAAATAATTGATATGGTGGCAACTAAATATGCAAAGGGTTCAAAAATTAGCCAAATAGAAATAGATGAGTTGGCTAAAGATTTGAAAAAACACTGGAAAACCATGAGTGCGGTAGTTGGTACAAAGAAGGGTAGTAAAAAAACTGGTAAATAGTTTTTTAAAAAAAGAGGCCGAAAGGTCTCTTTTTGTTTTGCCTGTTTCACGAGTATACTTAAATTAATGGGTAAAACTGTTGTAACTGCACTGACTTTAGTTTTGGCAGTTTTAATAGGATATTTTGTATCTACTAGAAACATGGATTCTAAGATATATGTGTTTGATCCGCGAAATGCTACTTATGAAATTGAAGGAAAAGAGATATTGTTGATAAATGGTGAGGCTCAAATAGAAACTACACCCGGTTCGGCATCTAAAACGATTGTTCGTTATTTCGGTAATGAAGTAGAGGGGGATTTAAATGGTGATGGATTAAAAGATAAAGCATTTTTAATTACTCAAGATGGTGGAGGAAGTGGTCTATTTTATTATGCGGTGGTGGCTTTAAAGATTGTAGATGGATATAAAATAACTAACTCATTTTTTATAGGTGATCGAATTGCACCACAGTCTACTTATATTCCATTGAATTCTATGGAATTACAGGTGAATTATGCAGAGCGCAAATTGGGGGAACCAATGACTAGTGAACCATCGGTGGGAGCAGTAAAATTATTAAAAGTTACTTCTGAAGGAGTTTTGGAGGGTTTAATGAAATAAAAAAATGAGAGCTTATATTGTTCACGGTTGGGATGGTAATCCAGATGAGCCAGTTTTAAAGTGGCTGCGCTTAGAATTAGAGAAGTTGGGTTGGGAAGTTACAGCCCCCGCTATGCCAGATCCAGGGACGCCCACCATAGAGTCTTGGGTTCAAAAACTAAAAGAAATTATCGATAATCCTTCGGAAGATACGGTTTTGGTCGGACACAGTGTTGGATGTCAGGCCTGTCTTCGTTACGTCGAAACTTTGCCGGAAGAAACTAAAATTCGTGGACTCGCACTTCTTGCGCCGTGGATGGAATTAGACCAACAAACCATAGAGGAAGAGGGAGAAGAAGTGGTAGAGATAGCTAGGCCGTGGATGGAGACACCAATAGATTTTGAAAAGGTAAAGAGATTAGTTGGAAAATCGGTGGCAATTTTTTCCGATAACGATCCTTTTGTTTCTTTAACACAAGTAGAAGTTTTTAAAAATAAGTTAGGCGCGGAAACTTTAATTGAACATGGAATGGGTCATTTTTCGCCATCTGATAATGTTTCTGAATTACCATCGCTCTTGAAAGTGGTTTTGGGGTTTTAAAAAATCAGGATGTTTTTTGAAAATTTAGAGTTAGTTTACAATTAGTTGACAATTAAATATCCTCTAGTTTACAATTGCTTACAATATGTTGAATAGAGGAGAGGTTTTAGAAATAGCTAGAGGAAAAGGAAAGTTATTTAGTAAGGATCTAGTTGAGCGATTCAAGGTTTCTAGGCAGTATGCAAGTATCTTAATTTCGGGTTTAGTTTCTGATAATAAATTGGTTAAATTTGGTTCTACTCGAAGGGCATTTTATGTTTTACCTGAATATGCCGAAACTCATCGTGAAATATTTCCAGTTCATTATATAACCGCGTTTAAAAATGTCGGATTGGAGGAACATAAAATTTTAAACAAAATAGAAGAAACTTTTCCGATTATAAAAAAACTTCCGGAAAATGTGCGTAGTATATTTACTTACTCATTTTCAGAAATGTTAAACAATGCTATAGAGCATTCTCAATCAGTCAGGATAGGGGTGGAGGTGTCTGCTCCTAAAAATATATTTTCTTTTGTTATTAACGATTCTGGTATTGGTGTTTTCAGAAATGTAATGAGAAAACGAGGACTTAAATCGGAACTAGAAGCCATTCAAGATCTTTTAAAGGGTAAAACCACCACCATGCCAAAGTCCCATTCTGGGGAGGGGATATTTTTTACTTCCAAAGCTGCCAATGTATTTGTTTTGGATAGTTTTGGTTATCAACTCATTATTAATAACGAAATCCCAGACGTATTTGTTAAAAGAACAAAAAAAATAAAAATTGGAACTCGGGTGGCTTTTAAAATTTCCTCCAGTTCCAACAAACACTTAAATGAGGTTTTTAAAAAATATACCAACTCTATAAGTGAAAGCGATTATGGTTTTGATAAAACCGAGGTGAGAATAAAACTTTATACTCTTAGTGGGGTACATATTTCGCGTTCCCAAGCCCGTCGAATTCTTTCTGGATTGGAGAAATTTAAAGTGGTGGTTTTTGATTTTGATAAGGTTCCGATGGTAGGGCAAGCATTTGCCGATGAAATTTTTAGAGTTTTTCAGGAAAAATATCCAGAAATAAAATTGGAAACCGAGAATATGACAGAGGGGGTAAAATTTATGGTAGAACGAACCCTAAACGAAGCAAAAATAAAAAAAGACATCCATGCTTAATTGGAACGAAATACGTGATAGAGCTACTAAGTTTTCCAGAGATTGGTCCGAAGAAAAACGAGAAACCGCAGAGTACCAGACATTTTGGAATGAATTTTTTGAGGTTTTTGGAATTAAAAGACGAACGGTGGCTCGTTACCAAGAGAGGGTAGAGCTAATTAAGGGTGGAAGAGGATATATAGATCTTTTTTGGCCGGGAGTGCTTATTGCGGAACATAAGACCGCTGGAGAAGATTTAGACGAGGCTTATAAACAAGCCAGTTCGTATTTTGATGCGTTGTCCGAAGAAGACCGCCCCCGTTATATTTGTTTGGCGGATTATAGCCGGGTTCGTTTATACGATTTGGAAGCGGAAGGAGAAATTTCTAAGACGGAATTTTCTCTAAGAGACTTTCCGAAGCATATTAGGGAATTTGGGTTTATTGCCGGTTTTGAAACTAGAAAATATAAGGAGGAAGATCCGGCGAATCGAAAGGCAGTAAAAATTGTTGTTAAGCTCTATGACGCTTTGAATTCCGGTCACTATCCAAAAGAAGATCTATCCGTTCTTTTGGTGCGTTTAGTATTTCTGTTTTTTGCAGATGACTCCGGTATTTTTAAAAAAGATATTTTTAAGGAATATGTGGAATATTTTACCAAGGAAGACGGTTCGGATTTGGGTCCACAACTACATCAGATATTTGAAGTTTTAAATACTCCGGAAAATCAAAGACAGACCAACATTACCTCGGATTTAAATGAGTTTCCATATGTGAATGGTAATCTTTTTGCCAACTTTATAGCTTTGCCGTTTTTTGACAAAGAAATGCGTTTAGCACTTTTGGACGCGGCCAGATTTAATTGGGGTAAGGTGTCGCCGGCCATTTTTGGTTCGATGTTTCAGTTTGTTATGGACGCGGACAATCCCAAGATTCGTCACGATTTGGGGGCTCACTATACATCAGAGAAAAATATCTTAAAACTAATTGGTCCTCTGTTTTTAGATGAGTTAAAAGAAGAGTTAGAAAAAGCTGGGGTTAATCAAAACAAACTAATGGAGTTATGGGGAAAGCTTTCTCAGATAACTCTTTTTGATCCGGCTTGCGGTTGTGGAAACTTCTTGGTGGTGGCTTATCGCGAACTCCGTTTGTTGGAGTTGGAAATTATAAAACGTTTGCATAAAAAAGATCTAGAAGAGAGCAAACAGTTTTTACAATTTGATGTTTCCAGTTTTTCCAAGCTTTCTGTAGAGCGGATGTTTGGTATAGAAATTTTGCCGTTTCCAACAGAAATCGCTCGTCTGTCTTTATGGCTTACAGACCACCAGATAAATTCTGAGTTGGGGCAGATTTTCGGTGTGTATTTTGCCAAACTTCCACTTAGGGAACAACCACACATCACCTGTGGAAACTCTCTGACTATGGATTGGGAGACTATAGTGTCGAAAAACAAACTTTCTTATATTTTGGGAAATCCGCCGTTTATTGGAGCAAAACTAATGTCTGAAGAACAGAGACAAGAAGTAGTGTCTATTTTTGGAAATAAAAAGGGTTCAGGAATTTTGGATTATGTTACTGCTTGGTATAAAAAATCTGCGGAATATATAAATGGGACAAAAATAAAATGTGCTTTTGTTTCCACTAATTCAATTACCCAAGGAGAACAGGTAAGTATTCTTTGGGAAGAGATGGATATTTTAGGTATTTCTATTTATTTTGCTCACAAGACATTTAAATGGAATAACGAGGCTCCGGGTAGTGCCGGAGTTTATTGTGTAATAATTGGTTTTGCTAATTTTTTGCCAACCGGCAAACTCCGTCTTTTTGAATATGAAAAGGTTGGTGCTGATCCTCATGAGATTTTAGTTTCCCAAATTAATCCTTATTTAGTAGATGCTCCAAGTATTTTAATTAAGAGTCGTCAAAAACCGCTTTCTGATATTCCTAAAATTGGTATAGGTAACAAGCCAATAGATAATGGTTTCTATTTATTCACTTTAGAAGAAAAAGAAAAGTTTGTTTCTGAAGAGCCAAAATCCGAAATATATTTTCGCCGTTGGTTGGGGGCCGATGAATTTATAAATGGTTATGAGCGTTGGTGTTTATGGTTAGGAGATTGCCCGCCGGATGTTTTAAAATCTATGCCTGTAGTTATGCGGCGGATAGATATGGTAAGGGAGTATCGTTTGATGAGTAAAAGCGAACCAACTATTAAACTTGCTTCAACTCCAACTCGTTTTCATGTGGAAAATATTCCAAAAAAGAACTATTTAGTTATTCCAAAAACATCTTCTGAAAATAGACGCTATATACCCATAGGTTTTATTGATCCAGACGTGTTATCTGGAGATGCACTTTTTATTGTTGGTGAAGCGACTCTTTATCACTTTGGAGTTTTGGAAAGTGAAATGCACATGGCGTGGACAAGAGCGGTTTGTGGAAGATTGGAGATGCGCTACAGATACTCTAAGGATATTGTTTATAATAATTTTCCTTGGCCAATTAGAATTAGTGAGTTGGATAAAAGGGGGATTGAGGATGCGGCACAAAAAGTTTTGAATGTACGCGTAGAGCACAAAAATTCAACTTTGGCGGATTTGTACGACCCACTTACCATGCCTAAGGATTTATTAGACGCTCATCGCATTTTGGATACAGTGGTGGATCGTGCTTATGGCAAAAAAACATCCGATTTTTCGACTGAATCTTCTAGGCTCAAGTTTTTATTTGGGTTATATAAAGAATTTGTTGAAAAATAATATAAGAGGTATTTATGAATAGATTTATAGGAGATTTTAAGGAAATAAATCCGAGTTGGTTAAAAATTGGAAATGGTAGACTTGAAAATTTCTTCCTTGGTTTGGGGATTATTTTCAACGATTTAAAAGGGTTAATATTATTTGAAAAATTACTTATTGAATCTTACGAAGAGCCAAAAAAAGATGAAAAATCTAGCCATTATGGAAATTATGGGGGAGTAAAGTTGCAAATAAATAAACTTATGGCTAGCACATTGAATGAATTTTTTATTTTCTTTGAAAAATATAAGGATATTTTTTCTTCTTCTGAATTTAAGGATGTGTTAAGTCGTTTAACTAGGGCAGAATTAAATATTTTTAATGCAATTGTTGGTGTGAGTTGTGGTGGTTCAACCGATATTCCAGATATATTTAGAACGTTTGCTCAAATTAGAAGTAATTTGGCGTTTCATTATGATCATTCTGGAAAATTGTTAGGGCGTGGATTCGATAGTTTTTTTGGTACAAAAAAACATTCTAGAAATTCATCTGCATATTACTCTATTGGCGAAACTGTTGAACTTACTAGGTTTTACTTTTGTGATGGAGTAGTGGAAGAATTGTTGTATACTTCAGCTGGAAAGAAAAAGGGTGAAGTATTGGAAGAAAGTGAGTCTTTTAAAAAGTATCAGTCTCAAATTATGGAAATAATAAGAGACATTATGCCAATCATTCAAAAGCTAATGGAAAATTATATAAAAATTTGCCGTTATCGTCCGCATAGTAATTAAACTAAAATATAATTATGATTTCAGAGAACAAAAAAATAATTTTAGGAATTGTTGCGGTTGTGTTATTTGCGGGTACATATTTTTTAAATCCTAATTTTGATTCGCCGACTAGGACCAATTTTTGCACAATGGATGCCAAACAGTGTTCGGATGGGTCCTATGTGGGACGAACTGGACCAAAATGCGAGTTTGAAGCTTGTCCAAATGGTTTAATATTGCCGAGTGGTTACACTTTGGAAAATTATGAGGTAGAAAAAATTACTGGTGAAATGTGTCAGCAGGATAAGGATTGTAAAACGCCGGGAGAATATTTAGTGCAGTCCCGTTGTCCGTTTATTTCAATATGTTTAGAAAATAAATGTGCGGTAGTGTGTCCAGGGCACGATGAATGGAAAACCTACATCGATCCAAGTAGAGAAATAACCTTTAAATCCCCAGAAACATTATCAACTAAATATATTTATACTGTGGATTGGCCACCAGAAATTGATGTTTTAGATAAATCTTTTTCTTGTACTGGAAGCTATATGAGTAAACAAATAATAGGTAATAGAGAATATTGTATAAGAATAAAGAGCGAGGGAGCGGCGGGGAGTATTTATAACCAGTATGGCTATGTTTCTTTGGTAGGAGATAAGATGATAGCTTTTTCATTTAGTTTGCGTTTTTCGCAGTGTGTTAATTACTACGGCTTACCGGAACAGTCAGAGTGTGAAGAAGAACGAAAGATTTTTAATGTGGATAGTATGGTGAACCGTATTTTTCAAACTTTAGAAATAAAAAAATAGATTTTGGTTTTTATTGACTTTTTTCTTAAAATAAACATAATATATCGAGCTTTTTAAATTAATAATAATATTAATTATCTAGGAAATAAGGAGGAAGCATGCCAGAAATATCGTTTGAGGGGATTCCGAATAAAATCGGAGGAACCAAAATTTCCAATTTCTATTCAGCTATGAGAGATGCGGTGGTGGCTATTAAAACCTTAGAAACAAGTAAGGATTCGATAGCCCTCTCCTCTACTTTTAAGCAGGCGAGATCCAAGAGGGGTATTAGTATTCGGGTTCAAATTATATCTAAACCCGATGTTAGCGAGGGAGTAAAAATTTCTCTGGAGCGAGAGATAAGGAAAGTGATTAACCTTTTCTTTCCGGCAGAAGAAATTATTCATTATCAAATAATTGAAAATAAATAAATTATATACATATTAAGGGAGGTTTCATGAAATATATTCAAGAGTTGATCGAGAGAATATTGAATTTTTCTGTGGACGATATTATTGATATAGAAGATCCACAGAAAGAGGGGGATGTAGTGTTGGGTGATGTTCCAATTGAGTTGCAAAAGCTTTATAGCTATCGCAAATTAAAAATTGAGGAACATAATATTTTGGTGCAGGAATTTAGAAATAAAAAATGGAAAGATCGAGAGGAAAAAAAGAAGGGGACCGAAGAGTTCAGGCCCACTCTCCGACCTCTTAAAGAAGAAATTGATTTGTTGGAAAAGATGCTCTGGATTTCACTGCGAAAAGAATTCAATTGTTTGGAAATGTTGCTGGCTATTAGGAAGGGATGGAAGTTGGTTGCGCCAAAGAAAGAGGGTGACGACATTTTTTCACATCATGGGATAATTGTGGTGAGTAGTGGTTTCCCATTCCCTTTTCCGGGACAGTAATTAATATGATGACGTTTTACCCCGCATGGATATGCGGGGTTTTTATTATCCCCAGCGTCAAGCTTGTCAAGAATTATGACCTTTATGGTATAATCCTAATATGATGCACGAACTACAGCAGAAGCTCCTAAAAATTGCGGAGCAAAAAAATTTAGGGGAATACACTTTACGAGAAATTGCTAAGATGCTCGGAGAAACTTCCGCTCAAAAAGTTAAGCATCACTTACAGCAGTTAGAAAAGCGGGGATTGATAAAAATAAATAAAATGAAGGGATTGATTGAAAAGAGTCAGGCGGGATTTATTGAATCAATTGGTTTAAAACAAAAGTCTAAACTTTTTGCGATTCCAATTTTAGGTGCGGCAAGTGCGGGTCCGGCCATGGCTTTTGCGGAGGGGAATATTGAGGGTTTTTTGCGAATCTCTAGCTCTCTGTTTCAGCGCCAGACCATGCATAACATGTTTGCTCTAAAAGTAGACGGCTCTTCCATGAATAAGGCGGTAGTGGATGGTAAAAAAATTGAGGATGGAGATTATGTAATTATTGATCACGATTATAAAGATCCGAAAGATGGAGATATTGTGCTTTCTATTATTGATGGGGTAGCGAATATTAAGCGATTTTATAAAGATGAAGAGGGTAATGTGGTTTTAGCCTCGGATTCTAGTCAACATTATCCACCGATTTATATTAATCGGGATGACAACTATATGGTGAGTGGGCGAGTAGTAAAAGTTATCAAAAAACCAAGATTTAAGTAATAAAAATTTAAATAAAAAGACCCCCTATGTATGGGGTCTTTTTATATTGACAAAAAGTCAATAAGTTGGTAGTTTATGGTCAGTTAATTTACATCACCATTACATATATTAAGGAGAAGTTATGAGACCTACAGAACAGGCCTTTTCGGTCTTTTTGAAAGACTTGAAGGGTTTTAGCGAGAATCAACAAATAAACATAGTAGAACAAATCAGAATTTTTACAGGTGTGAAAAGGAGATCTGTTTTACAGTGGATTCAAACCGGTAAGTTATCAAATGGATTATTTTTTCTAAAAATCCGTCACATTCTTGTCGTTTTGGGTTACCGAACCATTTCTCTGGAAGAAATTCCAGAAAATTTGCAAAAACTTTGCAGCTTGTTGGCGCATGATGCGGTTAAACAATCGGAGATTTGTGCTTTTCTTGCATTATCTTCTAGTGATGATTTGTGGCGACCAATTTTGGAACAAAAAAATCCGCGAAAGTTTTCTCAAGAAAGAATGGAAAAAGTTCGGGAATTTTGTGAAATAAACAAACATCATCTCGCAGCCATTGAAGATCTGGATAAAAATCTGCGTTCAATTTTTTTGGGAGAAAATATTCATCTCACCCAAAGAATAGAACCACCAACTAAATTCGAAAAAACGTCTGAAAGAAACTTAGAAGATGGCTTACATGGAACTAGTTATTTGGTTTCTGCTATTTTGCCATCCCTAAATAAGTTATTTATGGAAGGAACGGTGGAGGACAGACAAGAATTTCGAACTAAGTTTGGAACAAACGCGCTTTTTTTACTTTCTAATCAACAACACGAATTTTCGCGTTTGTTGAATGGTTTGTGTAGTGAAAAGAGCCGAGAAATTGTAATTAAAAAATAAACTAAATTAAAAAACATATATAGGAGGAAGTTTTTATGTCAAAGACACAGCACATTCAAGGTGGAACCTATCAGGGAAATGCGGTAATTATGTTGGCTTCTACCTACCCAACTCTCATGTCGGTAGTTTTGGAATGTATTCAAAATGCAATCGATTCTTTGGCTACCGGAATCACCGTTACCTGTAACCTCAAGTCCAAGAGACTTACGGTGCGGGATGATGGAGAGGGGGTTACTAAAGAAAAGATGAATAAATGTATTTCATCTATTGCAAACTCAATTAAAAAAGATGATAAACTTGGGCGTTTTGGTCTAGGTTTAATAAGTCCACTGAAGAAGTGTGAATTTTTTACCTTTGTTTCCACTCCGAAAAACGACAACACTAGCTATTTTCGTTGGATTTTCGAAGCTGAAAAGATCGAGGGGAAAAAAGAATTTACTATTCCAATGTGCCCGGTGGAAGATATTTATTTTGGACCAGGTGCAACCAATACCAACAAGGGAAGAAAGCCGGTTTCTTGGAGAACGGAAATTTCCATGGAAAAAATAATTTCCGATCGGATAGTTGGGAAATTCGATTTGGAAGAAATGGCAGATCTGATTTTGGAAAGATTTTCGGAAGCTATGAAACGTAGAAAATCTGTAGTTCTTTTAACATTGGTTGAAAAAGACGGCACCAAAAAACAACTGGAAGTAAGACCCGCGGTTTTTGATGGTGAGCGTTTGAAACCAGTGATATACCAAAATGAAATTTGTGGGGAAACCAAATTCGAAATGCATTTGGCCCGTAAAAAGGCCAAGGGCGGTCGCCAGGGGAAGGTGTTGGTTGGAATCAAAGGTAATGATTATCGGATAAGCTTCAGAGACTTTTCCAAGTCTTTGGATGGGCTTCTCAGTTCAGAAGTAATTTCCGCACTGTGTTCCGGGGTTTTTGAAGGCAACATTCTTTCAGAAAGGTGTGATTTGCACCCAGGTCGTAAGGGTTTTGTAGTCAACGAAAAGCTTTTGGAATTCTGTGTTCATTTAGAAAAATGGATGAACGAAATTGGTTTGGACCACATTCAACGGATTCAGGATATTGGTAAAGACGAACGTTACCAAGCTCTCGGAATGAAATCCATTGCAATCATTGAAAATATGTTAACGGCGCCGGAATTCGAACATTTGAAAAATCTGGTTAAATCTTTCAAATTCGGTACCGTTGGCAAAAATCACGCGGAATTTCCGATCAGGGGAATCCAAGTCGAAGGCTCCAAAGCAATTCAAGGATCTGGTGAACGAAAGTCGCCCACCATTCCTAACGAAGACAAAAACAAACCTAAAACTCCAAGATCACCGGAAACGGATCATCCGGAGCACACACCATTCTCAGTTTTTGGGGGTGGTAAACATCGCGGTATTGTTAAGGGTCACAGCACTGGATTGCAGTTTGCGTGGGCAGAAATGCCGGGTAAGAAAAATCTCTGGGAATTCAATAAGAACTATGGGATTCTGACTTTTAATACTCGCCACCCGTTATGGGAACAGGCAGAACGGAAAGACCGAGTTCTGATGCGTTTTCAGGAACACATTGCTATTAAGGCGCTGAACCTGGAGATTATGCCGGAGGAATGGCGTACAGTTTGTCAGGAATTTGTAGATCAAGAATTGCCGGGGGTTTTGTTTCTGATAATGAACGAACCAAATCAATTTGGTCGGACCAAGAAACAAACCAAAAAAGCTGCTTAATATATAAAAAAACAAAGAGAAAGGAGAATATAAGACCCGCATATGCGGGTCTTTTTATTTATATTGACAAAAAGCCAATAAGTTGGTAATTTATTATTAGAAATTTACCAATTTATATTTATCAATTTGGAGGAACAATGAATGGTTTTTTGGAACGTCTACTAAAAGAAGTAAACGATTTGACGGAAGAAGATGTAAATCGGGTAGCAGAAAAACTTGGTGGTATAAAGAAAAAATCAGGTGAAAAAGGACTTTGTATAGTGGGTGGAGAATTCACTAAGAAAGTCTATACGCTTCTTATTATTACTAGGGAGCGAATGGTAAAAATAGCTTTGGAGCACGCCCCCTTACACGAAGCAAATTCAATTTTAGGTTTAGACCACAACGCAAAACAGTGTGAAGAGTTTATCATGGAATCTTTTGCTTTACAGCGCAAAGAAGATGCCCTTAAAAGTATTTTTTGGGGTCAGGCGGCAGGAAAGATAAAAAATCTTAATTTTTTTCTAGCTCTAGAAATACGAAAAAATTGGGTAGTAACTCAGGTTCCATTGGAAAATAATAATCCAGACTCATTTAAAATTAGTTTAAATTAATTGGAGGAAAGATGATATTAAATGTCCTACAAATGTTTTTTTGGATATCTACCGTATACACTTTTTTGGTTGGTTTGGTACTTTGGAATAAGGGTCGAGAACTAGCCAGAATAGGCAGACTGACAAAAAGTCAGTTAGTTGGTTTTAAACATGGTTACTATCAAAGTCTTCAAGCTCAGCACCATGATCTAGCCAGAATGTTTTTAGTGGGAGTTTTGGCCATTTTGATAGTGGCAGAATTTATGGTTCGGATAAGTGAGCCCACTATGAGGGGTTGGTTATTTTATACCCACCTAGGATTTGCGATTCCGGGCTTAATTGGTCTTTTAGCTATTCATAAAAAATATAATGGTATAAAACATCCTAGGGTCCATTGTTATTTGGGTCGGATGGTAATGATTTTTGTATTTGGAACAATATTTACTGGAATTCCGTTATTTATGAGTATTTCTGGAAAATAAGAAAATCCCAGCGATATGCTGGGGTTTTATTTTTGACAAAACTAGTATAGGTGGAGTAGTTTTCAGCTAGTTATTTAACTAAATTAGGATTATTTTTTTGGAGGAAAAATGTCGCAGATTTTATTTTTTGATGAGGTGGTAGAAAATGCACCAATTATTTTAGAACAAACAACTTGTTTGATGTGTCCAGAAAGGACCACCGGAGGATATCTATGTGTGTTGGAGGAAGAATCTGGGGTACCAGTTCTAGTTTTAAAGGTTGGGATGGTCCCGGATGAAAAAAAGAAAAAGTATTTTGAATTTGCCCAAGAGAAGGCAAATCGTCTGTGGCTCACCCATAGTCATTTTCTCTCTTCGCAGAGTCGAGACGAATCCCAAAACCGGTTTGGTGGGGCAATTAGAACTAAGGATTATATATTCTCTTTTTCTGGGTTAACTGAGGTGGCAGACGAAGCTTTTAGTTTAGCTTTAGCTGTCTTTTTAAAACAGTTAGAAATAGATGAGGCTATAGCTTTAGGCTCCATTTCTCAGAATTTGCCAATAAGGGAACTTTTACAGTTAATAAAAAAATAACTTAAATCAGAAGGAGGTATTTATGTTCTTTCAAGACGATGTAGGCCCTCTTCAAAATGCGTTTTATTACCTGACTCCACAACAACAAGAAGAATACATGAAACAAATGTCTTCTCCAGAAATGAAAAAAATAAACATCATTTCATTTCTGGTTTTGGTTGGAGTAGTAATTTTTATGGTTATTAAGTTCAGTTAAGCCATAAATAAATCCCAGCATATCGCTGGGATTTTTTTATTCAAAAATAATTTTAAAACCATACATACCCATACTACATAATCCCTGCAAGGTTTTTCCGGGTGGCTGAGGAGGAATTTCTATTTCGGTGGTGCCGGAAGATGGTAAAAAATTACGATATTTTAAATCCGGAATCACTAAAGACAAAGAACAGTCCATGGTATTTTTTGTTTCCATTTTTAATAAGGTTGGAATTCCGGCTTTAGCCTTAGATATATTAGGAGAATAACCACCTTTAGCATTTAAGGTGATTATTTGCTTCCCATTCTCTAGGGAAACATTGTTTTCTATAATAGTTGGCTCCTCAGTTAAATTGGTTTTGGGGTTAGAATTTATGATTATTAAACTAACCAATAAGCCCAAACCTAGAATTGCAAAAGCGTATTTCATGTTGTGTATTTTAGAAGATAAGTAAAATAGGGACTAGACCAGCAGCAGCTAGTGCATTCCATAAATTAAGCAGAGCAAAAGAAATAACTATTAGACCAGCGGTTTTAAAAAATAAACTGGAGTTTATTTTATGAGAAAAATTAGTAGAGGCAAAACTTAACAGTCCAAGAATCGGTAGGGTACCAAGTGCGAAGAAAAACATAGTTAGACTTCCAGTCCAAAAACTTCCAGAAGACAAAGAAAAAATTTGCATAGATTGAGTAAACCCACAAGGTAAAAAGAAAGTTAATAAACCCAACATTAGGGGAGTGAAGGAATTGTTTATTTCTTTAAACTTATTTATTTTTTGAGAAAAAGAAGAGGGGAGTGAAAGTTGTAGTTTTTTAGCCCAAGGAAAAATATCTAATAAATTTAAGCCGAGAACTAACATGATGAGCGCTACTAGAAAGTTAATTAACCAACTTCCGCCGATTTGGAAGAAAGACCCTAAGGATCCCAAAAGACCACCTAGTATAAAAAAAGAAATTAATCTTCCTAGGTGAAAGAATATTTGTGGTTTATTAGAAGAACCGCCTTTGGCAAAATTAGCGGAAATTGAAAGAACTAAACCACCTACTACCGCCATACAAGTAGAAATGGAGGCTATTAGACCAATAAGAAAAGAGGTACTAAAAGAAATATTTGAATTATCTACTAAATTAATAATGCCGAGTTTTTGGAGTAGAAAAAATAATCCTAAAAATCCAAGAGTTATTAAAGTGGCCCCTAAAAAATCTTTGGAGGTATTTTTCTTAATTTCCTCACGTGTTGATAGGGAATAGCCATTAGGTTTTAAAAGAATATTTAATTCGTCAGCTATTATTTTTGGATCCGAGGACACAAAATTTCCTTTGAGAAAAACTTTTTCTTCTATTAAATTAACTTTTACAGAACTTATATTTTTTTGTTCTAAAATAGTCTGTTCTACCAAACCAACACACGCTTTACAATGTAAGCCACTAACAAATAATTCTAATTTTTCCATTTTATATTTTTTTAGTTTTAAGGCGTAGGGAGTTAGAAACTACGGAAACACTAGACATAGCCATAGCAAGACCAGCAAAAATAGGACTTAGTAACCAACCAGTTAGAGGAAATAGTGCGCCACCAGCAATTGGAATTCCAATGATGTTGTATATAAAGGCCCAAAATAGATTTTGGCGAATACCCCTCATGGTTAGTTTAGAAAGGCGAATAGCTTTTACTAGTTTAGATAAATCACCGTGTAAAATAGTGAGGCCAGCAGATTCAATAGCCACATCAGTGCCCGTACTCATAGCTATTCCTACGTCAGCCTGGGCAAGTGCTGGGGCGTCATTGATACCATCGCCAACCATAGCTACTATACGACCCTCTTGTTGAAGGCTTTTTATTTTTTCTAATTTATTTTGGGGTAAAACTTCAGCTATTACTTCGTCGATGCCAATTTGATTAGCGATGTGACGAGCAGCCTCTAAACGATCGCCGGTCAGCATAACTAAGCGAATACCTAATTTGTGGAGTTGTTTTATAGTTTCCACAGTTTCTGGTTTTATGGAATCAGCCACCGAGGCCACTGCTAATAGATGATCTTTGGTGGCGAGAATAATTGGAGTTTGGCCAGCTTGTAGATTGGGAGAAAGTTTAGCTAGTGCATTTTGTAAACCCAAACTTTCACCAAGTTTTAAACTACCAGCAAAATATTCTTCACCATGTAGAGTTCCTTTTACTCCTAAACCCTGCAACGCTTCAAAATTTTCAAAATCTGGTAAATCTAAATTTTTTGCTTCCGCTTTTTCCAAAATAGCTCGAGCAATTGGGTGTTCGGATTTTTTTTCTAAGCCAGCCAAAATAGCTAGTAATCTATCCGGAGATTCACCAGTTGTTTCTTGAAAATAAACTAATTCTGGGCGGCCATTGGTTAGGGTTCCAGTTTTATCCATAACTATTGTATCCACCTCCTGCAATTTTTCTAAAGTAGCAGCATCTTTTACCAAAATTCCTTCCTTTGCCCCCTTGCCAATTCCGACCATAATGGCGGTTGGGGTAGCTAACCCCAAGGCACAGGGACAAGCAATAACTAAAATTCCTACAAAGGATAGAAGACCATAAGATAGAGCAGTGGAAAAACCTAAATAGGAAGAGCCCACAATAATCCAAATTCCTAATGTAAGAAAACTTAAGATTAAAACAGTTGGAACAAAAAAACCGGAAATTTTATCTGCCAGAGCTTGAATTGGGGCTTTACTACCTTGAGCCCCCTCTACCATTTTAATAATGTGAGCAAGAAGTGTATCAGCGCCTACTTTAGAGGCTCGAAAATAAAAGGCTCCACTAGTATTTAGAGTACCTGCAGAAACTTGATCACCTTCTCGTTTTTCTGACGGAAGAGGCTCGCCGGTAATCATAGACTCATCTACAAAAGAAGAGCCAGAGGAAACGATTCCGTCTACTGGAATTCGTCCGCCAGGTTTGACTAAAATTATATCTCCAATTACTACTTGCTCCACGCCTATTTCAATTTCTTTCTGATCTCGTAAAACAGTTGCGGTCTTAGCCTGCATATTTAAAAGTTTTTGGATAGCGTCACTGGTTTTAAATTTGGCGCGGGCTTCTAGATATTTTCCCAGAGTAATAAAACCAATTACTACAATGGTTATATCGTAGTAGGTATAATCTCCTAAATAATTTTTCAAATCATTTTCAAAAGCACTAACTATAAAACTAAAAATAAAAGCTACACTAGTGCCCAAACCTATAAGTGTATCCATGTTGGCGCGTCCGGTTTTTAAAAATCTCCAGAGACCCAAAAGATAGATCCAGCCCGGCACAAAGAGGGAATAGGTCGCCATTATTGGTAATAAGTGATGAAAAAATTCCATCCAGGTTTCAGAGGGGATTGGAAGTTTACCCATGTTCCCAAATATTTCCCAAGTCATAATGGCAATACTAATGCCGACTAAGGGTAGAATTGCTAAGGTTTTGTTTTTTAAATCTTTTAATTCGGTTAATTTTTGGTTGGGGGGTAAGTTAGGATTTAAGTGCATAGAATGATCCTCTGATGGACCTGGTGCGAGTGAATAGCCAATTTTTTCTACAGCGTGCATAGCGGAATCGTAGTTTTCACCCTCCGCCAATTCTAGAGAAGCAGTTTCTGAACCATAATTAACCTCCGCTTTTAAAACACCCTTGGTTCGGCGTAGTTCTTTTTCTACCAAAATTGCACAAGAGGCGCAGTGCATACCCTGAACTCTAAATATCTTTTTATTTTGCATGTTAGGCAGAAAGATTAAAGATTTTGAGTAATTCAGTTATTGCTTTTTTCTTGTCTGCTTTTAGTTGATGTTCAATGCAGGTGTTTAAATGACCAGCTAAGAGTTCTTTTTTAGTTCGTTTTAACAAACCAATAACGCTATCCACTTGTTGAATTATTTCTGGGCAATAGCGATCACTCTCTACCATGGAAACTATTTTGCCAATGGTGCCATAAGCTTGTTTAGCGGCCTTTAAAGATTTGGTTTTTTGTGGGGGTAGGTGGGTCATGTTTTTATTTTTGTTTAACCTATAACCTAGGGTATAGGTTATAAATAAAAAAGCAAGTGGATAAAAAATTTCACAAGGGTGGAGCAAATTAACCTTAAAAGACCTATTTTACTTTATGGTGTTTATGATGTTTTTCGTCGCTAACTAAATTGCCATCTTTTAAGCTGACTATGCGACGGGCAAAATCTGCAAATTCTGGCTCGTGAGTAACCATAATAATGGTTTGGCCGTTGGTGTTTAATTCTTCAAATAACTTCATGAGTTCTAAGGAGCGTTCGGAGTCTAAGCTAGCAGTTGGTTCGTCGGCATATAGAATTTTAGGATTATGAGCAATAGCGCGGGCCACCGAAACACGTTGTTGTTCGCCACCGGATAGTTGAGAAGGGAGATTGTTTAGTCTGTCTCCAAGACCGAGTTGTTTTAGAATTTTTTGAGCTTGAGCGCGAGCCGAAGATTTGTCTAAGCCCTGCATTAGAAGAGTTAAAAAAACATTTTCAGTGGAAGTAAGTTCTGGAACTAGGGCATAATCTTGAAAAACAAAACCTAAATTATGTAAGCGAAAATTAGTCCGTTCTTTTTGAGAAAGCCGTTCGGTGTTTAGATTATCGATTAAAATCTCCCCTTTAGTTGGATGGTCCAAAAGCCCTAGTTGGTAGAGTAGGGTACTTTTGCCGGCCCCAGAGGGGCCCATAATCGCAGTAAACTCACCTTCTTCTATTAATAGATCTACATCTTTTAGTACGGTGTTTTCATTCTGACCGTCGTGGTAAGTTTTTCTGAGTTTTTTAGTTTCAATCATGTTTTTAATAAATATTATCTTCCTAAAATGGAATCTAGAGTGTTTTGCTTAACAACAATACGAGCAGGAATGTAGCCAGAAATAAAGGTGGCTAAAAATAAGACTCCGATTCTAATTAAGGTACCGTCTAGGGTGGCTACTAAAATTCCATCACTAAATGGAAAGTTTATGGGGTTTTGATCTAGATAGGGTTTAATTACACCAAAGACTAAAATACAACCGAGAGCGGTGCCTAAAAAGGCGTAAAACATAGCCTGCATGGTATAGGCAATTTCGATGGCTTTAGCTTCAATACCAATACCTTTTAAAATACCAATAAATTTACGGCGAGTGATGGCATTAATAAAAATAACAATAAAGATAGTAATCGCGGCTACTACTAAACCAATAGAACTAATAATGTTTCCGAGTAGGGCAAAAGTTTGTTTCATGTCTTTTACAAACTTAGGTTCCGCATCTTCTTGGGTTTGTACCTTACCTAGTTCTCCTGCGCCTGCACGAAGTAGCATATTTTTTACTGTGTAAGCATCTGTGCCAGGTTTTAATCGAATGGCAATTTCGTCTGCGTTGTAATCAAAGCGTCCAATTAAATTGCGGAATTGAGATTCGGTAAAGAAGACACGGCGGTCAATTTCATCTACTTTACTTTTAACAATGCCCTTAACCGTTACTTCGCGTTGGTTACCATTTACGGTTACGCGAATTTTAGAGCCAACATCCACATCAGCTAAGGTGCTAAAACCTTGAGCTTCAAAATCCAGATATTGTTTTAAAAGCATAGCCCCAATAATTACTTGATCGTAATCGTCTGCTTCTAAATAAGTTCCCTTAACTAATAATTTGGAGAGTTGAGTAACGGAATCTTCTTTATCTGGATTAATACCAGCAATAATAGCGGAGGCATCTTGGTCTAAGTCAGTTTCTTTTTTCTTGGGTATTTTATAATTGGACTCTACTTTGCCAGCTTCTAGATAGCGAACGGTATAATTTTCTATTGCTGGAATACTCTCAATTAGATTTACTATTTGTGGAGTTTGGTCGATATAAGGGCGTTGTTTTAAATTAGAAATAATTAAATCACCAGTGAAGTGCTGTTTTATGGTTTGAACTGAGCCCTCAATTAAACCAACCAAAATTCCACTTACTACTACTAAATTTAAGAAGGTAAAAACCATAATAAACACAATTAATAGATTGGTCCAAGGGTTACCACGTCGTACTTGGTTAAAAGCTAAAAAATAGCCTACACGTATAGCCGATATTAAACCGGTAGTTTTGGGTCGATGAGTCACGAGTTCATTTTAGGCGAAACTTTGAGTTGCTTCAATTAATTTTTGTTTTGGCGGATAATAGGAAAAATGAAATTTTGGGTAAATGTAAAAGCGGGGTCTAGAAAAGAAGAAGTAATAAAGGAAGGTGAGGAATATAAGATTTATGTTTTAGAGGCTCCAGAAAAGGGGAGAGCAAATGATGCAGTTTTAAAAGCTTTAGCTAGGCATTTGAAGGTTAGTCTATTTCGTTTACGTTTAGTAAGTGGCTCAACCGCTAAGAGAAAATTAATTGCTTTAGATGAATAGTGTCATAATTGAATACATATGAAGCTTGTAATAATTGGGGCGGGGGAAATTGGGCAGGCCTTAGCTGTGGTAGCTAAAAAAAACAAATGCGAAGTTAATTTTTGGGATGTAGATCCTAAAAAATGTAGTGCCCCTAGTTTTATAGAGGTATTAAATGGGGTGGGGGTAATTTTATTTGCGGTTCCGTCTAGTGTTTTACAAAAAATGGTTCAAGAAACTAATAATCTAGTTTCTAAAGAAATACCATTTCTAGTAATTACTAAAGGATTGGATCCAGAGACCGGAGAAACACCCGCAGAGATTTTAGAAAAACTACGTCGTCCAGTAGCTTTTTTGGGTGGCCCACTATTGGCGGAAGAAATAGTAAGTGGGGCCGGAGGATTTATGGTAGTTGCGGGTTCTGAAAAAAACTGGCCACTGGTCAAAAAAGTTTTTGAATGGGGAAACTTACGAGTTCATGGGGAGTCCGACATATTTGGAGTGGCAACTGCGGGAGTGTTGAAAAATTTTTATGCTTTTTTAATTGGAGTAGCGGCGGGTATGGGTTTGGGAGAAAACTTGCAGGCCGAGCTATTTTCGATGTCGGTTTCGGAATTAACTAAAGTGTTACCAAGGTTTGGGGGTAACCCTCAAACTGCTTGGGGGGCAGCGGGTATGGGAGATATGCATGCCACGGCTTTTAGTAAATATTCGCGGAACAGAATGGCGGGAGAATTATTAGTTAAAGAAGGAAAATTGGACGAGCGTGCAGAAAGTGTTCGGACTTGGCCAGTTTTAAAGAGACGATTAGGAAAAACAGAAAATTTTCCGATTTTAAATTTCATAGGTCTATTAATGGAGGGTCGGGTTAAGCCAGAGGAAATCAAGAAAATTTTAGCATGAGTAACTTAAGTGAAGAGGAAATTCGTCAAAAATTAACCCCTGAGCAATATGAAATATTGCGAAATGGTGCTACCGAGCCCCCTTTTACTGGAAAGTATTTAAAAGAGAAGGGGGAAGGAATTTATATTTGTGTAGTTTGCGGAGAGGAGCTTTTTTCTTCAGATACTAAATTTGAATCGGGTACAGGTTGGCCTAGTTTTACAGAGCCAAAAAATAAAAAACACATAGATTTAGTTTTGGATAAAAGTCATGGTATGGAGAGGGTAGAGGTAAAATGTAAAAAATGTGGTTCTCATCTGGGCCATGTTTTTCAGGATGGTCCAAGTAATTCTGGAGGTAATCGTTTTTGTATAAATTCAGTTTGTTTAAATTTTAAAAAAATAAAAGGGGGGGTAGAGTATAATTAATAAAAGGTCGGCGAAAATAAATAAATAAAAAACATATGCATATGATTTCTTATATCCTACTCATTATTGGAGGTCTTAATTGGCTTTTGGTAGGCGTAGTAGGGTGGGATGTTGGTCAGCTTTTTGGTGGAATGGAAGCGATTGTTTCACGAGTCGTTTACATCCTTGTTGGTCTAGCGGCCATTTATGAAGTAGTAACGCACCGTGGTAATTGTAAGGAGTGCGAAACTAAATCGCCGGCAGCAATGTAATTGCTTAAAAAATACCCCGAATTCGGGGTATTTTTTATTGCTTTTATATAAGTATTTGTTTTTCCACAGGTCGTAAATGTTAATATTTAATATATGGATTGGATAATTTTATGGTTGATGGGGATGTTTCTGTTTTTTTTAGCAGATTCAATTTTTATTGGTGGTTTGGTTTGGGATTTTTATCGGGAGAAATTGGGATCGTTGGTAGGCCGGGGAGAGTGGGAAATAAATAAGTCAGCGGGTTTTTTAGCCTACGCCTCTTTAAGTTTGGGATTGGTTCTCTTGGTAATACCTTTAGCCAGGGATTTATGGGAGGCGGTTTTGTATGGTGCTTTCTATGGATTAGCGGTTTATGGGGTCTATGATTTTACTAACGCTTCTATTTTTAAAAAATATCCAAACGCTTTAGTTTTTACCGATTTAATTTGGGGAATATTTGTTTCGGCGGTTGTTGCGGGAGTAGTTTTTTGTTTTAGTGGTTTTTAATGGTTTACGATTGGAAAATTTTAGCGGTTGGAGAAATGCGTTCCCCAATTTTTCGGAGTGCGGCTGAAGAGTATGAAAAACGTATAAAGCCATTTGCGCGTTTAAAAATTATAGAAACAAAACCAGCATCTTTTGGGGTAACCGACAAAGAAAGAGCTAAAACTAAAGAAATCGAGGGACTTTCTAAAATTTTAGAAAAAGAAGAAAAAAATAAAGTTTTTTTACTAGATGCAGGAGGGGATAAATTAGATTCTGAAAAGTTTGCAGAGTTAGTGGATAAAAGTCAGGGATTGGTTTTGGTGTTGGGTGGGGCCTTAGGTTTTTCCGAAGATTTTAAGAAGAAATATCGAAGAATATCTTTGTCTGCTTTAACCATGCCCCACGAATTAGCGCGAGTAGTTCTTTTGGAACAGTTATATAGAGCAGCAGCTAAGTTACGGGGTAAAACCTACGATTATTAAATATGTTTGGTGTAATTTTGATGGCTTTAGGAACGTTAATGGGAGAGGCTAATGCCTCAATTGCTAAAACTGAAGTTAATGCAAAAAAGGAAAGTATTTATACTTGGGGATTTTTAAATGCATCTTTGGGGGCAGTAATCTATGCAATAGTTGGAGTAGCTACCGGAAATTTTTATTTAAACCCAGAATCTTTTCCAACTTTAGCTGTCAGAATAATTTTAGAACTTTTTCAGTCTCACTTAACTTTAATTGCTTTAGTAGCCTCGGAGCGGAGTACTTTTTCTTTTTTTAGGGTTTTAACCTTGCCTATTCTTTTATTGGTAGACATATTTTTGGGCTATTCTCTCGGGTTTAGTCAGGTAGCAGGTATAGTTTTAACGGTGGGAGTAATTCTTTTTCTTTTTTTGAAAAAGGGGTTAAATCAAAAAGGGATTTGGCCAGTTGCAATTACTACATTTATTCCGGTTATAACAATTTCTCTTTATAAATATCACATCACTAATTTCAATTCGATAGCTGGAGAACAAATAGTGGTAACTTTGTTTTTGGCAGTCTATTTCTTATTAATGGCGAGAATTTGGACTAAAGAAAATCCAATCGCTTTTTTAAGAAAGCCAATTTTTGTATTACAGTCTGGGGCGGAAGGGGTAGGGGCAGTTTTAGAAGCCTTTGCTTATCAATTTGGACCGGCTTCGGTAATTTTAACCGCCAAACGCTCCACTTCTGTTTTGTGGTCAATTTTAGCTGGGCATCATTATTTTCACGAACATAAATTTGGAATCAAACTTTTTTCAGCAATAGCTCTTTTGGGGTCACTATACCTTTTAATTTCTTAACTTGCCCTTTCTTCGGAATACTGTTATACTGTTTTTACTGTAGGTCTCTAGAGGGTAATCGCGTCGCTTTGCGTCGAGTGTTTCCGAAGGAGCTAATAAGTCGGCCTACACGATGCAAACGAATATCGAATGAAACGTTTATATATAGGTAATCTCCCGT
>Ga0172379_10002238_pt1 | contig 35014 bp, 31 predicted proteins | sample GrowelOW334metaG_FD_119756 | JGI IMG/M metagenome (GOLD analysis project Ga0172379, IMG submission 119756) | Groundwater microbial communities from an aquifer near a municipal landfill in Southern Ontario, Canada - Groundwater well OW334 metaG | ecosystem: Environmental > Aquatic > Deep... | reverse complement strand
TCCTCGAGGAACGGAGCGACGTCTTCGTGCGGGATCGTGATGCGGATTTTTAAGGAGTTCTTCGGTAAATTTTCAATTTGAATGTTTGCCATAGTGACGGGAGTGTACGAAAAGATGGGCGGCCCGTCAATATAAAAAACCGGTCCATGGGGGACCGGTTAGTGGGTCGTCGGCTTCCTGCGGGAGGAAAGTTCGGCGACGACCTCGTTGCTTTTCAGGCGCAGCGCGGACGGGTTGATGATCCCGCTTTCCTCGCCGAGAACGACTTCGGCGATGATGCCCGCGATGTGCAGGAGCACGAGGGGAATGCGAATTGCGTCGGGCTTGCGCGCGAACTGGCAGTTGTTCAGGTTCACGCGGATGATCGTTCGTCCCTTTCCTCCGCTGGTCGTGAAGACCGCGTGCTTGTCACCTTCGGGGCCGGGGGGAAAGTTTCGTACCTGCAGCTCATAGTCATGGCCCTGGTAGGAGAATTCCCTGCGCGTCGGCGACGTCACCTCCGTGCCGTTGGGTTCCGCGACGCGTACCGTGCAGACCTTGAGGAGATCCGTGTCCGGCACCGATGCCTCAATCGAGTAGTCGCCGATCTCCCTTGCGGAGAACACGATTTCCTCGATGCCGATTTCGTCCGGATCGCCCTTGCGTTCAAGTGTCACCCCTGGGGGTACGCTCCACTCGATTTTTCCGCGTACGCGCTCCGGATAGACGAGCCGGATCGTGATGCGCATGTTTGGAGTCGTGCTGCGCGACGCGATGGGAAATTGGAACGGGAATTCCGTGACGATGTCGGGCCGGACGATCGTTTCGCGCATCGGTTCCCCCTTCGCTTCCTCTCTCACGCGAATTTCTCCGCGCATCGGGGACGGGCCCGCGGTAAACGCGACGCGCTGCCCTGTCGTCGTGTCGAGCGTGCCGCCTTTGCGAACTTCCCAAGTGACGGTTCCGTTCTGGCGGCAGTCAAGCGCCGTGATCTCATGCGTCCCGCCGCAAAGGACGAAGAACTGGCCGGCATCAACCGACAGGCGGGTCTGCGCATCGGCTTTTGCTCCGCCTCTGCGTTTCGCCGCTTCGACCGTTCCGATCTGCTCGAGCAACCCCCGAATGAGCGTGTCGTCGTCGGAACTGTCGATCTGCTCGGAGTTCAGCCCGATCGCGTTCTCTACCTTTGGGACGACCTGTTCGCGCAGGAACTTCAGGATGGCGAGCAGGGCGTCGGGTTGGTCGAAGATCATCTCGCCCACGCGGTTGCGCGCGTCGCCGACGAACCTGTTGAGAAACGGAATGTCGATGACGCCGGAAACGAGCGGATGCTCGAGCACGGCGCGGCAGGCCTTGAGATAGACGTGCAGCGCCGGGGCTTCCATCTTGGCGATCGCTGCCAGGAATTCGCCGAGCGTGCATACCTTCGACAGGGCGAACAGTTCGACCGAATCAACGTCCGCCTCGTGCTTGGCAACCACGCCGAGCCGATAGCTCACCGTTCCTACGATCGGAACGTCATCGCGGACGCCTTCGATCACCTGGCCGCGCAACTGGCGTTGCTTGAGCTCGCACGTTACTCCCTTTTCATCCATCACCCGGATCATCCTGGCGAGGTCGATGGGAAGCAGTCTCGCGAGCCCGTCGACCACGCGTTTTACCGTGCGCGGATGGCGTGGATTGACCCCCGGACCCGTGCCAAGCTTGTGAAGCGTGATCACGGTGCCGGTCTTTCCGATCGGGTGTCTGGGCGGCATCGGCCTGCATTCCCAGGTGCCCTTGTTCAACCGCCACATCTCCTGCAGCTCGCTCATTGAGAAGCCCGTGACGAAGAGCTCCTTGGCATTGGCGTCGGCCCTCGTTTCCGCGGAGATGCGTTCGCAGTGGTGGACTCCGCCAAGTCGGCCGTTGCCGTTCTTTCCGCGTACCGGACCGGTGGAATCCCAGTCGGAAAGTCCCCAGTTGAGGAATGCTCCCCGTCGTACCTTGTTCATTCCCATCCCATCATCGACGACGCGCAGGCACAAGTCCTTTTGGTCGTCGCGGAAGAATTCGATGAGGATGTTTTTCGCTCCGGCGTCGCGTCCATTCCAGGCAAGTTCGGCCAACGCGTCCAGGAAGTCCGCTCCGAAGGGCGCGCTTGTCCGCAAGACCCAGTTTTCGGCGATGGTCGCCTTGTGAATCTCGACGCCCGTCCCTTTATCGTTGTTTTCCGTCATTTTCCACCTTCCTTTCGAACGATGTTTGCTTGTTTGCGTTGCAGACTGATCTGCTCGGCAAATCCGGTCAGATCCTCGACGCCGGCGGCATCGAAGGCGATGAACAGTTCGTCGAGTTCTTCCGCCAGCCGTTTGACGACGCGCCGGCGAATGGGCATGGGCAGCCCGAGGACGATGAGGAGCGCCCTGCGCACGAGCGCAATGGCCTCGGCGATCAGTTTGATTTCCTGATCGCTCGGATCCCAACCGCCAGTTTCCGGCACGTTCGTGCCGGTAAGGCACCAGCGGACGTTATGGATCGTTTCTCCGATCTCGAGGCTGGGAATGATCGGCAATTTTCCGACGATGTCCGTGAAGTCCGTTGCCGCCTGCAGCAGTTGCGCGCGCAATTGGCCGATCAGCCTTCGCATCGCGCTTTCGATCGTGGTCGTGCCGGTCTTCGGAACTTCGGCCAATCGCGGAGGATTGACCGCAGGCGCAATCGTCTTTGCCGCAGCCTTCGGAAGAACGGGCTCGCTTACGGCATACGTCGCGTTTTCCTTGCTGAGGAATTCGGCGACCGCATGGTCGAACCGTTCCAGGGACGGCGTATCCCAGAGGCCGCTGGCGTGGTGTCGCGCGAGACTGAGGATCGTCGCGTATGGGAACGACGCCATGGATTCCGGCGTCCATTTAAGCAGGGCCGCCGTTGTCGTCGGATTCATCCCAATCTGCTCCGCGACGACCGTCGCGCTTCGGGCCTTCATCTCGCGCGTGAACACGGCGTTCATGAGATCGTCGAAGGTCAAGAGACCGAGACAGTTTTCCGGCCCCTCGCCGCAGATGCGACGGATTGAAAGCCGGAACGCCAAGTCGTTGCGCGTGCCGGTCTCGATGAGACCGAACGACAGGACGATGAGGCAGGCCTCGAGATTGTCGCCTTCTGGTTTGGTGCGGCCGAGCGACCATTGGCTGAGCGACGTCTCCGACACGGTCGGGATCTGCCAGGCGATGAATCGCGTCCCTCCATCATAGGCGGGCAGAGCCTTCAATCGTTGGATCTCAGAAACCACGTCGCGGCGCGTCGGAAGACGTTCGAGCGTCACGACGCCTCGAAATGACGGGGTGCCATTCCAAATTCTCCGCTTTGCCTCGATGACCATGAGGTGGTCGAGGTCGATGCCGGTCACTTCCACGAATTTGGCGAAGTATCTCGTCCGGAGCGCCTCCGTCCAATTTCCTTCGACCCACTGGTTGACCGTTTCGACTCTCACGCCGATCACGTTTGCCATGGCCGTTCTGCGGTTTTGGTTGGCCGCGAGAAATGCCGCGAGCAACGATTGGAGCGATGTCTCCTCATCGTAGCGGTATTCTGGTTTGGTGAATTTCTTGCCCATGAGACCTCGTCTCCGTTTGGTTTTTCGGTTGTAGAGACCATTCTGACGCCCTGCGCCAGAAGTGCGAAACCATACCAGCCGCAGGCGGTTGCGTCAAGCGTACCATTGACGAATTGCTCAGGTTTCGTTAGGGTGCGTCCTCGGCCAATGCAGGCCGACGGAGGAAGAAATGACATCAAAACTGAGAGCGCTGGTTCGTCCAACAGGTGAGACACTCGACGGCCGAGAGGTCTTCGTCGTTACGCCTTGCTGCGGCAACGTGATGGTGGGCCTCATTGAGGCTTATAGGAGGAAGAACGAACCGTTGCGAACCGATGAATGCAAAGCCGTCGTGCGTGGAAAATCCCCTTTGGGGGATACCCTCAGGAATCCGTTTGCGACCTTGTCAGTCCTTGAGTCCGCGGGACTTCTCAAGAACGACCAAGTCGTACGCAACCGTATGCGGGTGCCGCGCTTGGACATCAGACTTGTACTCGCGGACGGTACGGTGCTTTGGCCCAAGGCCGAGACGCCGTCCGACGTACGGCCCGACGTTCCGGTCATTGTCCCAGAGCCCGAGCCCGAGCCCGAATCGGAACCCAAGCCCGAGAAAAAAATGCGAAGGTCCCACTGTAATTACTCGGTTTCGGAAACGCTCGACTTTCTGCGAGTAAACTTCGGCCAGGATCCCTTCACGGCCATGGATGCGTCCAAGGCCCTGAGCATGAAAAGCGGCACCTTCTACGACCGGCTCCGTCCGCTCCTGCTCTCCGGCGACATCGAGAAGGCCGGAGGAATCAAGGGCAAGCGCGGCGACCCGCAGCAGTACCGCGTCCGCGCCGAGTCGCCCGCCACGTCGGAGGAAGCGCCGGAAGAAGTCGAAGGCGATGGCTCGCCCATTGAGGAGCCGTCTGGTATTCCCGCGCCGGTCGTGATCAGAACGAAGGAGGAACTCTGCGACGATTGCGACGGAATCAGTCGGGAGCTCGTTCGCCTTCGCGAACTTCTGAAGCGGAAGAATGAGCTCGTGCTGGCTATAGAGACCCAAGAAATAGAACTCGCGAATCTCCTGACCCTCATGAGGGACCGGGAGGAGGATATCGCCAAAAGCAAGGCCACGCTTGAAGGGATGGGTCCCGTCGATCCGACTCAGATCACTCGGCTTGATGGCGAGTTGAGTCGTCTCCACGAGATCATCTCGGCGTATGAAGGCTTCGTCCTCCTGCTCACGCGCCCGACATCCAGTTCCACCACGTAGCACCTGATCTCGCCGTTCGACAGGCTTACTTCCTGCGACGGGGGATCTTTTTTCTTGCGCAAGAAAATCCCGCCCTTCGTGAGGGGCGGGATGTGAGTCAGGACGTTTCTGCGTTTTTTTTCTTCGCGTTTGCGGCTCGTTCCGCATAGAATTCGTCATCACGTTCCCTAAGGGCCTTACGGACGGATTCCTCGACGGACCGAGCGTCTGTCACGTTGCGAAGGTACGTTCGCGCCAATGCGTAGCCGGCGTCATTCGGGCAATAGAGATGCCCTCGGATGCCGAGAGGTGTGTGTATGTAGTGTGTTTTTCTCCATTTTTTTGCAATTTTGTCCATCATCAGCGACTTGGCGTGTTCGGCTTCGTCCGGATGGATGAATCCGACGCGAGTCATGACGTTCAGGATCGTTTTGGTGCCGCGACCCTTTGTCAGCTCCCATTTGCACGCGATGGCGTAGGTGAGCAGGATGAGCCGGCGGATTTCTTCGTCACGATCCGCGACCACGGCCGTGAGAACGTTGCTCGCGCGCGGCCGGACGAGCGAGGCATGGAATACCTTTCGATTCGGCAATTCGGACGCGAGACGCAGCACCGAGGCGTTCCGTTCCGGCGTGCCGAATGACGCGTTCATTTCTTCCGCGTACGTGTCCGTTGCGTCCAGGAGCGCCCGAGCATTGTCCGACATTTGTTCGGATACGGAATCCGATATCGGAATTTGAAGCACGCTGGCGGAAGCGCGTATTTGAGCGATCGCGGTTTCGGTTTCGCGCGCGCGTTCGCACAGCGTGAGGAACGTGTCGCGGTGAAGTTCGAGTTCCGCCTCGATGCCCGCAAGTTCCGCCTCGATGCGTTCGAGTTCCGCGAATCCGATGTCGCTTGTCGCAATAAGCTCGCCGAATCGGTCAACCTCGGAGCTTGATGTCTTGCTTCCTTCTCCGCGCAGGCCTGACTCGCAGGCGTCTAGCAGGATGTGAAGGCGGTCCAGGTTCACGCTTGTCTCCGAGAACGCGCGCAGCGGATTCACGCGGCGGTCTCGCGCGCGACGGAATCTTACGACGAGAAGGCGGATGTCCCGCGGCAGACGCTGCGTTTCCGCCGTAAGCGTGCGATCGAGCGCGGCGCTGACTCGTTCCTCAAGCGCCTCCGCGACAAGTGTCTCGGGCGGAACGCGCTTTGTTCCGAGTTCCTCGTCGAGCTGTAGGAGAATCTCACGCACCTGCGCGTGTCGCGCATCAAACGCGTCGAGGACGGGTTCGCCGCGAACGAGCAAATGCGCGATATCGCCGATAGTTGCGAGACCCGCCAGTCGTCGGAGCGAAAACGCATTGAGATTGGCGTCGAGCGGTGCGACCGTTTCCCACTCGCGCATGAACGCCGCGTTGATCGCGGGCTCATCCTTGTTCGTTGGAAGCGAGGCCTCCCCGGTCGGTTTGTTCCCGGATTCGTCCGCCGCCTCCGTCTCTTCCGCCGCTTCGTCCGGTTCCTCGTCTGCTTCGTCTGAAGTTTCAATCGGCGGCGTCAGAACGATAGGCGGGGCGAATAATTTTTTTTGCACGACCGGCGGTCGCCATGTTCCCGGAACGACTTCGCAGTCATTGCTTTCCCCTGACACCTCGAGCGCACGGATAAGCGACATGCCAGATTCGCGGACGTTTGGAATTTTACCGACTTCCATCTCGACGCGTCGTCGACTTCTAACCGAAGATCTATTCTTTCCAGTCCTGTTTGTCATGATTGCCTCGGCCTTGTTGTCGTGAAAATGGTTCAGGAAGAGAGTTGGATAATGAGTTCCCCATACGAGCTTGCGCCCACGCGTTCCGGTCGCGAGAGTATCCTCTCGATGGACGGTTTGCGCGCGCGGTCGCATTCGAGGATTCCGATCACGTCGTCCGCGCGGTCCCAGGAAAAGATTCGACACAGGCGATACGTGTCCGTCCAGCCGATTTTTTGCCGCGCGCATCCGGCCGCAATTCGCAATGTCTTGCACAATGGAACCGTTCCATCACCGTCCGCGAACAGGTCGAGACCGGTGAGAAGGACGTTCGGATCGGCAATTTCCTTGAGAACGCTCGGCGGTAGGTGTTCGGTGTGCGATTTCAGCAGATACGCGATGTGGGAGGAATGCGATGCGTGGATTCCTTTCCGATCCGGATCAATGCGTTGTCGAAGGCCGTCATAGAAGCTTCGGAAGTTCCTTGCCGTTTCGAATTGGATGCCGGCAATTTCGCACTCGGACAGAAGGATCAGGGCGGTTTCGTCCTTGACGTCGTCGCCCGCGACCACGGAAAGGACGCGCATGAAGTAACTGACGTGATCGACGTATCCAGGATTGGCCCGATAGTCGGCACGAATCATTCGCGCGAATGCCCGCTCGGTCGCTTCAAAACGCTCGAGTTCCATGCGGTCCCTCATGGCGTCTTGGCGATGAATGTACCAGATAGCGCCTACTGTTCTAGCGCAATCTGTGCATATTTCTTCCATTGCGTCTGTGACGGGACCGCGATGTTGAAATTCAAAGGCGTTGGCATGTAGTTCCACTTGTTTTCCGTTTCTTCGAATTGTGAATGTCCGGCGAAGAAATTTATCGGATAATCGGCCGAATGTCAAGGAATCGGCGAAAATTTTAGCAAAGAAAAACCCCGCCTTTCGTGAAAGGCGGGATCAGAGAAGCGCGAGGAAGTCGATTTCCGCGGGGCGATCGAGGCGTAGCCAGGTTTCCTCGGTGACCTGGGCGAAGCAGCGCGTTTCGCGCAGGCGGCACGACGCGACGTTGTCGGCGCTGCCGGTCGTCGCGTACGGACAGCAGCACGTCTCGGTCCACACGATCCGCGGAAGCGCGGAGAACCGGACGCAACGCATGCCGACTTTCGCGCCGATGCGCAGTGCCGCGGGGTTGGTGGTCGTTGAAAGGATGTTGCGTTCCGGATGGTCGTGGAACAGGTCGCGGTAGAGATCCGCGGAAAGCCCGCGTCCGCGGCGCGTTCGTTCGACCCAGACCGTTCCGAGTTCGTACCAACCGTTCGTGAGATGCCAAAGGGTGGTGTGCGCGATGACGTTTTGTCCGTCAAAGCGCAGGGCCGAGAGGCCGGCCGCGCGCTGGACGCGGAGGCGTTCCGCGGTTTTATGAAGGAGTGCCTGTTCTTCGCAGGTTGCCTGAGCCACGACGTTTTCCCACATGGGTCGACTCCAAGGTGCGTGTTGCATGACGAACGAAAAACCGCCAGGAGAAACCCTGGCGGCCTTCGCGTCGGTTTGTTCCAACGAAAGCTAGCCAAGGTTCTGAGCCTTGGCTTTCTTAGCGTTGGTTGAACGCGACGCGTTTCGCATACCTTAGTAGGATATCGGCGTTTGCTGGCAACGTCAATGAAAAAAAGAAAAAGCCTGCTTTTTAGGCAGGCAGCTTGGGCGGATCGGAGCCGTCGTCAATGTCGGGCGCGACGTCGATGCGATCGACCTTGAAGGTGTTGGCCTTGAGGTCGACCCGGAATAGAAATGCGACGCGCCATTCCAAGGAGCCGTTTACCGACAGCTTCCATCCGACGAACCGTACAGTTTCATTCGGCGTGTAAAACACGTCATCGACGTTGACAAGCGGGATGCCCGTATCTTCGGCGTAGATGACGCAGTATTTCCAATGGCGGCGTTCTCCGAGAAGCATGGCCCTTCCGTTCTCCGATTGCTTCCTCGAGTTCACGTTCCCTTGCCGCCAATCCTTGACGATGCGGTTCCGCGGGTTGCTGATCGGCGGCCCGGTCCAAACGGCCATTGTGTCCATGAGTTCCTCCGGCGGTGATCCGATCGTCGTTGATCGGAAGAAGACCGTAACAAAAAAGGCCCGTTAGGTCAACGGGCCGAGTCGTGGTTATCTGCAGCTTTCAAACTTGTCCTGGACCGCGCGGATCCAGTTTCGCTTTTCAGGGTGCATCCCCTCAAGCGTGATCCACAACCGCGCAAATCCGTTTCTCCGGTCCTTTTTGTCCCCGCTCCCCGAAAGCACGTTGCATACCTCGTGCAGGGCGTCATCCAGATTCCTGAGATTACCACTGTAGCCACCTGGAAGTTCATATCCCGTAGATCCTTCCCAGAACTGCTCGAAATCACTCTTCTCCGTGAAGCATGCCTTGAAAAGAAGCTTCACGTAGTCATGCGTGCTTCTGGCACTGCTGATGGTCATCTGGTTGTAGTATGCCTGCTCTACGGGCGGGCACCAACTGTCTCGGACGTGGCTGATCTGGGCGTGCTCCGATGGCATTGCCTCATTCAAGGCATCGAATAGCCGACTCGACACGAGTTTTTTCTCGATGAGCGCGTCCAGTATTGCCGGGATGGACCTGCTCGGCACTAAACCGTCCCAAGTCATGAGCCTGTCAGCTTGTTGGTACGTTGCGTTCTCAACGAACATGCGCAGGCGAGGGATGTCCAAATTGCCGAGCAAACGGGACATGAGCCTGAGGAGCTCTGTTTTTTTGTTTGCGTCTCTCGATTGGTCCGTGGCGGGAGAACTAGGAACGCCTTTGGCAAATATCCCGGCAGGTTCGTCGTTCGGCTTCGTTCCTTTCGTCTCTTTTGCGAGTTTGACCCAGTTGAGCAGAACGATCTCCGTGATGAACGTTCCGCTAAGCGGAGCTCTCAGGAAGTTCAGCGCCGCGAAGGGCCCGTTGTTGAAACGCTTTTTCTCCGGCCCATGGTAGAGCCAGCGGAGAAATTGAATGGCGGTAACCTCATTTTTGCGCAGCAGCTCGTCGAGGTACACGTCTACATCAATCGACTTGCGTACGGCCTTCTCGCTGGTCGGAACTTCCATCCCGGGAACCGTGGCAGTGTCCACGGTGATCGCGAACGGAACCAACTGCTCGGTCAGCCAGGAAATGTACGGCTGGGCCGCGCAGGGCGTTTCGAACATTCCTCCGCATCCGACCGTTCGGCACGTTTCTCCAGCAGGCCGGATGTGCAGCTTGCCCGCGAGGATGTCGATGCCCAGATCTCCGCAAGTTCTGCAGAAGGGAGTCTCGGGTCCGAACGCTTGGACAACGAGAAGCATGCGCCTTGCAATGATGGCGGGCACGCCTTCGATTCCGGCGTCCTTTAGTACCTCTCGAAGGGTGGCGAGATCCTCGCCGAGCTCCGCGATGTTTCCGTAGAGCTTTTTTCCCTTGCCAACCTGAGCAGTGATCGCTCGTCCAGATCTTTCATTCTCGAGTTCCCCGATGCGCGTCAGCGCGATTTCGAGAGATCTGAGATGGATATCTGGAACCGGAGTGAGACTGACATTGGGGTCCACGTGTTTTCCTTTTTTTGAATGTTCTTTCGTCACTCCCTGGAATACAGAATTCATTTCCAGAGGTCGTGATGGTATACGAATATTGAGGATTTGTCAAGGAATGTACAGAAACAAAAAGGCCCGTTGCATGAACGGGCCAGATATGGCTAGAGGAGCGCGGACCCAGCTTTTCGGATGTCCGCGATGATGCGTTCGCGGCGTCCTGGGTCCTGTTTAATCCACTGGACGAGCTCCGTGGCGCGCGTCGATTGGGGCGCTGAATCGCCGGAAAATGTGCCCGGCGCAGCGCCGCTGAAATAAAGGATCGTCGTGAACTGAGACGACATCAGCCTACAGAGCGCATTGTAAATCTCCGCGTCCGTTGGCTGGGGTTTGAACATCATGGCGACTTCCTCAATATCCTTCCTTCTGCCTCCTCGGGCAACTATTAGTTCCGCGAAAAGATCGTCATTCACGAGTCCCCGCGCGATCCACTCATCGGCGACGGCGTCAACCAGTGATCTCATGGAACACGGCGGTTCCGGCAGAGCACGGCAAATCTCTTCGCCATCCGTGGTATAGTTGAGAACGAGACGTCGCACCTCACTGGAGCTGAACAAATTGGACAACAGCAGAGCAAGTTTTTCCCTCGCGCCGGGCGCGAAACGTCTGGTCGGAGGTTCCGCCTGCGTGCTCGCGCTCGCGGGCTCCGCCTGCGGGATCCGGAACGCCTTCGCGTCCTTCACCCAGTTCCGGAGCACGTTCTCGTTGCGCGCCGCGGCGAGCGGGTTCTCAAGCACGTCGAGCGCCCCGCGCGGGTCGCCGGCGAACCGCCGTTTCTCCGGCCCGTGGAAGAGCCAGAGCAGGAACTCCCTCGCGAGGACGCCCTCGGACTTGAGCAGGGCGTCGAGCCCGGCGTCAACCCTGAATTCCGAGCGGATCGCCTCCTCGTCGATCGGGATGCGGGCCCCCCGGACGGTTTTCACGTCAACGGTGGTGGTCGGCGGGACCGTCTCGAGAGTCGTCCACGCGGGGTACGGGCTCCTTGAGCCGGACCCCTCGAGGTAGCCCATGCACGCCGGGCAGGCCTGGCCCGCCTCGGCGAGGATCGGCTCGTCACCGCCCTCGATGTCGATGCCGAGGTCCCCGCAGTTCTTGCACACGGGCGTTTCCGGCCCGACGAGCAGGAGCGCGAGGCGCATCTCCTCGGTCTTCGTAGCCGGAAGCTTGATCCCGGCGTTCGAGAGCGCGAGGTTGAACGTGTCCACCCTACGGGCAAGCATTTGTATGTTGCCGTAGGTCGGCGTATCGGTGCCCGTCTCCGCGAGGAGAGCCTCGCACTTTCCTGTCACGGCGGACTTCCCGATTCGCCCGATCATCAGGATGATTCCGGCGAGCTGGCGAGCAGGAACCTCGGTCATCTTCGTGGCACGGTCCATTGCCTTGGGTTCATTCGTCATCTTTTTCTCCCTTTCGATTGGAAATGCGCGATTTTTCCGCCCGTCGAAGCGACGGCGGCCCCCGTTTCCGGAGATCGGAACGATACGCCTTTTTTGCGAGATTGTCAAGATATCGGTCAAAAATTGGTCGAAAAAAATGACTCCGAGTTTCGGAGTCGATGTCAGCACGTCCTATTGCCGGTTTTCAAGCCGCTCAGGAAGCTTCTTTGGCTCCCAACTCTTTCCGCATACTCCGCAAGGAGCGCGTTGAGTTCGTCCTCCGGCATACAGTAGATCCGGACGAGGACCGCCGGGTCGTCGTTCCAGTACTCAATCCCGTTAGGATCGGTTCCGGTCTCGTGGTTGATGACCGCGCCCGCAGCGATCTCGACTTCCGTTGTAGAGGCGCTCGATTTCCGGGGGTCGCCGCGCGTCGCATCGTCGTCGTCGTAGTGATCATAGCTCGACACCGGCGGACGGACTTTTTCCTTCCTGGAGAGCGTGAATGAGATGTCGAATTGGAACGATCTCCAATTGCCGAGAATTTGCTCGGCTATTCCGCGGCCCTCACCACCTTTCGTCGTGATGAATTGCCTCGATCTTCCCTTGCCGTCGCGGAATCCGTTGAGTCGCATGGCGACCGGATGTCCTGACTCGTTCCTGTCGGCCGTTGACAGGTAATTTTGAGCCGGCCACCGATGGCCGCAAAATCTGCACAGCAGGTCCGGCGAAAAGGGTTCGTTGTGTTTGGGGCAGCGGTGACGATACTGTATCAGCGGCATACCAAATTGTTCGTGCGGCATGCCGGTCAAGGCACAGATGTCCTGCACCATGACGCGCACTGCCACGTCGTGGGTAGGATGGTCCGAAAGCCCCCTGAAGTCGAACCATAGCGAAACCCCGTGTTTCATCCCGACGACGCGGCAGATCGCTCCGTCCCGGGTAAACGAGAATTTCTTATCCAGGGAATCCCTGAATTCCGGATCGAGATCAACCGGGTATGCCTTGACCAAGGCAGGAGGAGGAAGGCCATGGCCAGTCTCCGGTTTGTCTCCAGGACCGTCAGCATACGCCCTCGGCATATGGACGCTCATCTTGAGGCAGTCTTCGGGTAGGGGGAAAACAGTGTAGTCTTCTTGGCGCATCAGCGCGTTCCTTTCGTGCGGTTTGCACGTTCTTGTTTTGCCGCGCGACGCGCGGACGGACGGAGGATCATCTGATCCCGTGCCCGTGTCTCCTTGCAAAAGAGACATGGGAACGCGATTTGGGAAGACGGGACCATATCAGAATTTCGTCCTCGCGTCAATAGTGAGGCATGAAAAAAGCCCGTCGCGTTACGACGGGCTGTTAGGAGTCGGATGTCTCATCCCACTCGGTCTTGGCACGGAGGAGTTCCGCGTTGGCCTTGCAACTCTCTTCGAGAAGGGCGCGCACGCGGTCGGATTCGTCCGACCCGGCATTCTCGAGCGAGCTGAGAACGGCGAGAAACGCTTGCGCGAGATCCTTTCTCGCGGCCCTGATTCCCTCGGTGACGAGATCGTGCAATTTTTTCAGTTGTCGCAGTTCCTCGTCGGTGACTCCGTCATCACTCACCTGCTCGATATGATTCTCGAGGTCGTACCTGAACTCAAGAAGCGCAGGCAGATCGTTGAAGAAGATGACTTTCACAAGCCGACGGACTGCCTTCCACTTTGATCCTCTGAAAACGTCATCGATCTGGTTGAGGACATTTTCCGTCGTCACGTAGTCCGAATCGTTCTCGAAGTCCTGACCCTCCTCGTCCGTGTCTTCCTCGTCGTCCCTTTCTTCGCGTTTCTCGGTCAGGGTCGGAAAGAAGTAGTTTGAAATTTCGTTGGTCAGGTACAATACGGTTGTAATCGCGACGAATATGAACGCGACGAGAAGCACGTCTCCGCCATAAGTGCGGATGACGGATCTGCAGGCGATGATCCCTCCCACGAAGGCCGCGACGGCCGTCAGTTTTCCCAAGCCCGGAAGTTTGGAAATTGCAATGACGGTGTTTTTCATCGTCAAGGCGGCGTAGAAGGACAATAGAAGCGCGGCAATCCAAATGAACGTGTACATCGCTTTTCTCCTTGAATGAGCGACGCGAGAGAATATCAGTTTTTCAGGCGGGTGTCAATCCTTCGTTATATAAATTACGCCAAAGTTGCAGTCCACGCGGCAATTTTCGGATCGCTGATTGAGACCGTGTGCAGGTTCCATCCGCCGAATAGCGGCGTGAGGCGGTTCGTCGCGCGCGCGTCGCGGAGTCCGGTCAGTCCCGCGCGCCAGGTTCGATGGTAGAGCGCGGACGCGAAGAGCGTGGGATCCCATGGGCAGTAGAGATTGTGCCACGCGGCGTTGGCGGATGCGGGAAGCGCGGCATCGCGCGGAACGTCGGCCTGAATGAATACGACATGTCGGACGGACGCCGGCAATTCGTTTCGTGTCAGGAAAGAGAGAAAGAGCGCGCAGCCCATGGAGTGGCAGACGACGACGCGCGGCTGCTCGTCGCGCAAAAACGTATCGAGTGCGGTAAGCGTTGTCTCGGATCGTACTTTTTCGCGTTCGCGTTCGTATACCGTGATGTACGTCATTGGTAAGAGCGATTTCCAAAAAGAAACGTTCTCGCGCTCGTCCCAACGAAACGGTTTGGCAATGCCCCGCTCGATCAGATTCCTGAATCCGTAAAATCCCGCTTCCGGCCCGCGCGCGGTTCGAAAGATCGAGACGTTGAGTCCAGTTGCGAACCCATGGATGAGCGTGATGTCTGACATAGTGATTCAAGTATACGCTTCATCATTGTCGCGCAAAGAAAAAAGTCGACCGGGCGGTCGACTAGGAAATCCGATAGACCTCGCCGTAGATTCCGTCGCTTACGATGCGAAGGCGAATCGGAGCGTTCGGCTGGGGCCAAGCGTCACGGGGCCAGATGAAGCGGAGACAACCGTAGCTTTTTGGCGTACCGAAGATGAGGCTTGCCGTTTTTGCGTCGGTCGCTTTGCGGACGAGGTTGGGATCAACGTCAGCCAGTCTGAGAAATGTGCCGTGGCTTGAATTGACGATGGTACGAACCGCGATCTGGCCCACGGCTCCGAGTCGCGCGATGCCAAGCGTGCGGTAGACGGTCCACTCCGATTTCGGGAATCTTTGGTCGTCCCAAAGGATGATTTTTCCTGAGAGCATCGTGCGTTCTTCTTCATCATCGAAGCGGCGTTCGCGTTCGGTTCCCTCCATGTGTGCAATCTCATACGCGAGATCCTGAACGGAGAGATCGTTGCCACGATCGCTCAGAACGATTGCCTCGCCCTCGCAAATGCCTGGCTTGCTCACGCGACAGGATGCCATCATGAGCCGTCCGTCGCGCGGCAGCGTCCCCATCGTTCCGCGCATCGCGTCCGGGGTCGGCCGAAGCTGCACGAGGTGCCAGCACTCTGGGAAATCCGGATGCACGACCGCCTCGAGCTGGACCCCGTAGTCGATTTCAGCGCGACGCAGGCTCGCGACGAGCTCGCGAACGAGTTGGGGGATGACGGGCGAAAGGTTGACGTCCTCAAGCGGGATGATCGGCTCGCCGGTTTCCGCGTCGTACAGGCCGAAGCGCGCCTCGTTGTCCCACGTGGCCGAGGTGAACCGCTCGCGTCCGCCGATCGTCGTCGTATTCCCGATGGCGAAACGGACGACTGGCTTGCCGAGAATCCAGCTCCAGCCTACGTCGACAACGCAGCCGTAGCCATCCGCCATCGATTGGACGACGACAGGAAGACGATTTTTCGCGACTCGCTCGCGGAGAATCAACTTGATGAAGAAGTCGTATGTCAGGGTCACGACGCTTTCGCCGAGGCCGCTTCGCCCGTCATGCCAATCTTCATTGCGGCCGGAGCTGCGGATGATGACGCTCCAAGGCTTGTGTCGCGCGAGCCAGATGTCACGAATATATAGATTCGTTTCATCCGCCGTGTCAGCATTTTCCCTGTTCATGGCGAACCAGGGCGGAACGCGGAAGAACGTGCTGCCTTCTGCGAGACGTTCGCACAGGGCGAGTCCCACGGCTTTTCCACCTTTGTCATCCGCGAGCCAGGAGCGTTCCTGGCCATAGTCCCAACCGTTGAGGTCAAAAGGAACGTCGCACATTGTTCTCTCCTTGGAAAAGGATCCGCGACGAATGTACGCGGACGAGGAAAGATAGTCGAAATCGAAGGTTCTGTCAATCCAAAAACCGCCCCGGACGAATCCGAAGCGGTTTTTCTTTTAGACGATGAGCGCGGCGATGAGCAACGCGACGATGTTCAGGATTTTGATCATCGGGTTGATGGCCGGGCCGGCCGTGTCCTTGTACGGGTCGCCGACCGTGTCGCCGGTGACCGCGGCCTTGTGGGCGTCGGAGCCCTTGCCGCCGTAGTTGCCGGCCTCAATGAACTTCTTCGCGTTGTCCCATGCGCCGCCACCGGTGGTCATCGAGATCGCGACGAACAGTCCGGTGATGATGGAGCCGATGAGCAGTCCTCCAAGCGCGTCGACGCCGAGTCCGAAGCCCACGACGATCGGGGCGAACACGGCGAGAAGCGCCGGGGCGACCATCTTGCGGATCGCTTCCTTTGTGACGATGTCGACCGCGCGTCCGTAATCCGGCTTCGCGGTGCCTTCCATGATGCCAGGGATTTCACGGAACTGGCGACGTACTTCTTCCACCACGGAACCGGCGGCCTTTCCGACCGCTTCCATGGCCATGGCCGCGAAAAGATACGTGACGATGCCTCCGAGGAACAGACCGACGATCACGTTCGGGTTCGCGAGGTTAAGGTCGGTCTTTCCGCCCGCGGCCTCAATCGAGTGGATGAAGTCTCCGAAGAGGACCAACGTCGCGAGGCCCGCCGAACCGATGGCGTAGGCCTTGGTGACGGCCTTCGTGGTGTTGCCGACCGCGTCGAGCGGATCGGTCACGTCGCGGACCTCATCCGGGAGCCCGGCCATTTCCGCGATGCCTCCGGCATTGTCCGTGATCGGGCCGTAGGCGTCGATCGCGACCACGATTCCCGTGAGCGAGAGCATGGCCATGGCCGCGACCGCGATGCCGTAGAGTCCGCCAAGCGAGTAGGCGGCGAGGATTCCGGCGACGATGGCAAGAACTGGGAGCGCCGTTGATTTCATCGAGAGTCCGAGTCCCGCGATGACGTTGGTGCCATGTCCGGTCTGCGACGCCTCCGCGAGCTTTTTCACCGGGCCGTACTGCGTGCCCGTGTAATATTCCGTGATCCAGATGAGCGCGCCCGTGATCGCGAGGCCGACGAGCGTGCAGAGGTAAAGGTTGGTTGAAGATAATCCGGAAACGTCGGACAACATGTTTTTCGTGACGAACCAGAAGCCGATGGCGGCAAGCGCTCCCGCGGTCGCGAGACCCTTGTAAAGCGCGCCCATGATATTTTTCGAGCTTCCGAGCTTCACGGCGAACGAGCCGAGGATCGACGCGACGATCGCGATCGCTCCGAGCGCGAGCGGGAACATGAGCACGGTTTCGTTTCCTGGGAACAAGAGACCGCCGAGCACCATGGCCGCGACCGTGGTCACGGCGTAGGTCTCAAACAGGTCGGCCGCCATGCCGGCGCAGTCGCCGACGTTGTCGCCGACGTTGTCCGCGATGACCGCCGGGTTGCGCGGGTCATCCTCCGGAATTCCCGCCTCCGTCTTTCCGACCAGGTCGGCGCCGACGTCGGCGGCCTTCGTGAAGATGCCGCCGCCGAGGCGCGCGAATACCGAGATGAGCGATCCTCCGAAGCCGAGACCGATGAGTCCGTGCGTGGAACCGGTCACGGCGTAAAAGCCCGCGACCGCGAGCAACCCGAGGCCCACGACGAACAGCCCGGTGACCGAACCTCCCTTGAATGCGACGCCAAGCGCTTTTTCAAGTCCCGACTTGGCCGCCTCGGTCGTTCGCACGTTTGCGCGAACGGAAACCGACATGCCGATGACACCGGCAAGACCCGAGCAGATCGCGCCGACCGCGAATCCGGACGCAATTTCCCAATCGAGAACCGCGCCGAGCAGAATGAAGACCACGCCTCCGATGATCGCGACCATCTTGTATTGGCGCGCCATGTAGGCGTTTGCGCCTTCCTGGATAGCTAGGGAAATTCCCTTCATCTTACCGTCGCCAGACGGCTGCTTAAGGATCCACTGCGTAAGGTACGCGCCGTAGGCGAGGGCGAGAACCGCCGCGCCGATGGCATAGGTGAGGATTGAATTCATAGTGAGCACATTCTAGGAAAAATAAGGGGAAAGGTCAATCTATGAGCATCGGTGTATACTTATAACAATGTCTGCAAAACCTACATTTTTGGCAGAACGAAGTCTTGCGGCGCAGGGATTCAGATTCGTCGTCGGGGTCGACGAGGCCGGATGCGGCGCGCTTGCCGGCCCGCTTGTCGCCGCGGCCGTCATCCTTCCGTTTAACTCCCGCCTCGGCAGCGTGAATGATTCGAAGCTTCTGAGTCCGTCATTAAGAGACGGACTCTACGAATTGATTCTCGAGCGCGCGACCGCGTGGGCCGTGGGGTCCGTTTCCGTGGAGGAGATTGCGACGTTCGGGTTGCGACCTGCGAACCTGCTCGCGATGAGGCGGGCGGTCGAAGGCGTGGCAGGAGCGGATTATGCGCTCGTCGATGCCTGGACGATTCCTGGATTGTTGATTCCCCAGCGCGGCATCGTCCACGGCGACGCGCTTATCAAGTCCATTGCCGCCGCATCCGTCATCGCGAAAGTAACCCGCGATCGGCTGATGGTCGATCTTGCGGCGCGGTTTCCCTCCTACGGTTTCGAGATTCACAAGGGATATGCAACGAAGAGGCACCGCGATGCGATAGATATCCATGGGCCATGCGCGGCGCATAGGCTGACGTATAAGACATTTGCGAAATAGTCTGGCAATTTATCTCAACAAAGCCAAAAATTAGATTCAATTCATTGACAGAATGGGGTGGTCGTGCTAACTTGTGGGCGCTATTCATTCCTGAGGAGGGTGTCCCAGTTACGGACGTTTTCGGACGGGAGGGTCTCCAATAGGATATCGTGGGGTTCATATAGCATTTGGCATAAAACAATTTTTCGTACGGTTTCTGCTTTCCGCCCTGCGCGGTCTGATTCTGGTCAAACGACACTGGATGACGATTATTCGTCCAGTCGTGAGGCCGCTTTCGTCCGCCGGGCGGTTTTTGATTCGCGTGGCCGGGGTTCCGGCGTACCGTTTGGCATTTTTCGTACAGCGTCATATTTCGCGTCTCATTCTTCCGGCAAAGCATCGCGCGCTGTATCTCGTCTCGAACAAGTACGCGGTGCACGCGGCGGTCATTGCCATCGCGGCCATCGCTTCTTCCGCCAATCTTGCCGAAACGCAAGTGCGCGCGGAAACGTTTGGTTCGCAGTCCATGCTGTACGCGCTCGTCGCGGAAGACGATTCATCTACGGTCCAGGTTGTGTCGGCCGCCGGCCTTGATGGGCTGTCCGATTTGCCATCCTCTTACATGGACGATTCGGCCATTGACCCGTCGGCCCACATCGACTTTGTGCTTGAGGGAGACGACTACGTGACGACTACGGTCGGCGGATCCGTGTCGTCGCCGACGCTTGCCGAAGGCGCATCCTCAGTCGCGTCGCGCGTCGCGGTGGAAACGTATGACGTTCAGGACGGCGATACGCTTGGCGCCATCGCGGACCGTTACGGACTGAATCTGAGTTCCGTGCTTTGGGCAAACGGACTTACCTTCCGCAGCACGATTCGTCCCGGACAGACCCTCACGATTCCTCCGGTGGACGGCGTCATTTATAAGGTTAAGAACGGCGATACGCTCTCCAGGATCGGGAGTACGTACGGTGTTGATTCCGAGCAAATTATCGCCTTTAACAAATTGGCAAGCGCGGATGATCTGCGCATTGGTGACGAACTTGTCGTTCCCGGCGGCGAACCTCCGACCCCAGTCGTAAAACCAACGACGGCTCCGTTATCCTCCCTTTTCTCTGGCAACCAAACAAGCGGCACGTCCAAATGGACGCCGTTCGTCGCGCCGAAGGGGTCGGGCGATACCGGAGGTTCATGGGTTTGGCCCAGCGAATGGCGGGTCATTACTCAATTGTATGGCTGGAAGCACACGGGACTCGACGTCGACTGCGACTATTCGATACATTCGATCGCGGCTGCCGACGGAGTTGTCATTTACTCCGGTTGGCGTAACGGATATGGAAATACGGTTGAGCTCGATCACGGGGATGGCGTCGTGACGCGGTACGCGCATCACTCAAAAAATCTTGTTTCTCCAGGAGAGGTAGTGAATGCGGGTGAAGAAATCGCGGTCTGCGGATCAACCGGAAGGTCTACGGGAACGCACCTGCACTTTGAGGTGATCGTCAACGGGAAGTTCCAAAATCCGCTGAACTATGTGCGGTAAGGATCGTACGGTAATGGGGCCGCGGAGTCATGGAGTGACTTCGCGGCTTTTTGTTATACTGTCGTGGTATGAAGAACGTCTGTAATTCCTGCAAGGTGGAAGTTGATACTTGGAATGAAAGGTGCGGAGGCTGCGGATTCACGCTCGTGCTCGAACCGGATGAGAAGCTTCGGGCTCGATACCTGCGCGGACCGTCGCTCGGCGCATTGTTCTGGACGCAGGGATGGACATTCGGCGCGCGGTTATACGTCTGGTTTCTTTTGTCGCTCATTCCGATCGCGGGATTCGTCGCGTTATTCGCGTGTCTGCTGTTCGGACGACGATGGGCATGGAAATACGGCGGATGGGCGGATTGGGAGGAGTTTCGATCGCGCATGCGCCTGCTCGACGCGATTGCGACCGTTTGGATCATCGGCCTGTTCGTCGGGTGGTTGTTTTTACGCAAGTCATAACGGGGAGAATCGCGTATGCTCAAACATCTCGCGGTCATTCTTGACGGGAACCGTCGTTGGGCGAAGGAACGCGGGCTCCCTTCCCTTGAGGGACACCGTCGCGGTTACGAGAACGTGAAGGATATCGGTCTCGCCGCGCTTGATCGCGGAATCCAACAATTCACGGTCTTTGCGTTTTCAACGGAAAATTGGAAACGCAGTTCCGAAGAGGTGACATATCTCATGGAGCTGCTCCACCGCGCGCTGGTGATTGAACTTGATTTTTATATTCACAACGACGTGCGGCTTCGCGTTATCGGCCGTCGAGACGGGCTTTCGGAGAAACTGATTGCCGCGATCGACGCGGCGGAAAAGGCGACTGCCGGAAATGCGCGCGGACAATTCAATCTTTGCGTGAATTATGGCGGCCGCGCGGAAATTATGGACGCGGTAAGACGACTGGTCGCGGAGGGAGCGAAGCCGGAGGACGTGACCGAGGAACTCATCGCGTCGAAGATGTGGATGGCAGGAATTCCAGACCCAGATCTGATCATTCGAACAAGCGGGGAGCAGCGCCTGTCCGGATTTCTTGCCTGGTCCGGAACATACAGCGAAATATTGTTTCTCGACGTACATTGGCCCGCGTTTACGCGGGAACATCTCGACGATGCAATTTCGGAATTTGAAAATCGCGAGCGAAGGTTTGGAAAATAGACGGCATGAGCCGTCTTTTTGGTACAATGCCACCGTATGACAACGAAACAAGACGAATTGTCGCGTCGCGTGCAGGAAGCCTACAAGCAGATCGCAAAGAGCTATTTGAAGAAAGTTCGTTCAGGTTCGCTTGATCATCGGTACATCGAGAGATTCCTGACCCTCTTCGATCCTGGCCAGAAGATTCTTGACGTTGGGGCCGGCACTGGGGAAATGTCCGCGGAAATGGTCGCCCATCACCAGCTTGAAGTGCAGGCGATTGATTTTTCACCCGACATGGTGCGGCTCGCGAAGAAGGAACACCCAGGATTGCGCGTGCGACGGATGGATTTGCGAAAGCTCACTTTTTCTCCAAAAACATTTGACGGCGTTTTCGCCATGTATTCGCTCATTCATATTCCCGAGGGCGACGTGCCGGACGCATTGGTCGGAATTAACCGCGTGCTTAAGTCGGGCGGCTATCTTTACCTTGCCATGCAGGAGCCGCGCCATCGGATGCAAAAGGACGGTTTTTATCCAGTCGTATACAATCGGACGATCAACATGTTCATCAACCTGATCTCGGAATCGGAGATGCGTGCGTATCTGAAGAAGGCCGGATTTATCGTGCGTGAAATTTCTCGCCGCCCACCGCACGTGGAAACGGAGTATCCGTTCAACAAACTGTTCGTCATCGCGCAGAAGAAAATATAGTTCATCCATCGGCAAGGCGGTATTGTAGCGCCTCTGCCACATGCTGCTGTCGGATCAGTTGCGATTTTTCCAAATCCGCGATGGTCCGCGAAACCTTGAGCACGCGGCCGTACCCGCGAGGCGACAGGGATTGCGCGTCGATGGCGAGCTCGAGCAGGCGTTTTCCGTCATGATCGATCCCGCACCAATCGCGAATGTGCGATGTCGGGATTTCTGAATTCGTTACGAGCTTCGTACCCGTGAACCGTTCCTTCTGGCATTGGCGTGCCGCCTCGACCCGGGCTCGAATGTCGTCAGAACATTCAGCCATGACATCGGATACGAGCGTGGCCGTATCAAGGTTCGGAACCGCGATGATGAGGTCCAGGCGGTCGAGCAAAGGACCGCTTATTCGTTTGCGATAGGTTGCGACGGATCGTGCCGAACAGACGCACGCACGTTTCGGATCGCCCGCGAATCCGCATGGGCACGGATTCATCGCCGAGATGAGCAGAAACCGCGACGGAAACCGGAGCGTCGCGGCCGCGCGCGATACGGTAACCTCCCCGTCCTCGAGGGGTTGACGCAGGTGTTCGAGCACGTGCCTTGAAAATTCCGGCAGTTCATCCAGAAATAGGACTCCGCGGTGCGCGAGGCTGACTTCGCCGGGTCGCGGCCAGGTTCCGCCGCCGACTAACGATGCCGCCGAACAGGAGTGATGCGGGGAACGAAACGGGCGAGTGACGACAAGTCCCCTGCCACGCGGCAATACGCCCGCAACCGAGGCGATTGACGTGACTTCCAGCGATTCGTCGCGCGTCAGCGGAGGCAGAATGGAAGGAAGAGCTCGCGCAAGCAGTGTTTTTCCCGTTCCAGGAGGTCCTTTGAGCAATACGTTGTGCGCTCCCGCGGCAGCGATTTCCAGTCCGCGTTTCGCGTACATCTGGCCTTTTATGTCTTTGAAGTCCGAGAAATACGCAGGCTCTTTTTGAGAGGACTTCGACAAAACGGCCGCCTCAATGGTCCTGATTCCGTTGAGATGCTCCACTGTTTCGTGCAGCGATCGCACCCCGAATACGGAAAGATTCGGAACCGAGGCGGCCTCATCGACATTTTCTAACGGCACGATCATTTTAGAAAATCCGCGCTGTACCGCCATTAATGCCGCGGTCAATGTTCCATTTACCGGCCGAACCGCTCCGTCGAGCGAGAGTTCGCCTATCATTATGGTGCTTTCTTCCGCGCAGGCATTGATTTCTCCGCGCGCCTGCAGCAATGAAAGCGCGACAGGCAGATCGTAGACAGGACCCTGTTTCTTTATATCGGCCGGCGCGAGGTTAACCGTTACCCTGTGTCGTGGAAATTCAAATCCGGAGTTGCGAATGGCTGAGCGAATCCGTTCGCGCGCCTCCTTTACCGCCGTATCCGGAAGTCCGACGACGTTGAAGCATCCCATACCCAACGATACGTCCGTCTCAACCAGGATTGGTTCGGCGGTAATTCCTAAAATGGCTGCGGATGTGATGTGTGACATAAAAAAATCCTCGCGTTTGAGTGCGGGGATTTCTTTATGTCTATAAATTACTCCAAATGATCGCGTTTGTCAATTTTTTCATGCACGCGGCTCGCGTAAAGGAGAAGAACGACGCCGGAAACAATGACAATGTCAGAAAGATTGATCGCGGACCGACCGAATAGAATAATGTAGTCGACGGTATATCCGTAAGCCAGCCGATCATAAAGATTTCCTACGGCTCCAATCATGACCATGAGGGCCGAGAAGGCAATGGGAGGACGTGCAAAAACGTTTAGCCTTGCAACCCACAACAAAGCCAATCCGATTACAACCGAAACCGCGATGATCAGATGCATCTTAAATGGAATGTCGAACGCGATCCCCCAGTTTTTATGAATCGCAAACGCGAGCGCGCTCGAATGATCAAGCGCGGATTCGTCAGGGAGGTTTCGCATGGCCCACCATTTGGTCAATTCGTCTGCGGCGACGACCAAGGAGACGATTGGCAACAGCCAAAATACCGCTTTGCTAGGTGCTAAACCTCCTGCGTCAGTGTTTTTTTGCATTGGATACATGACGAGGATGTGGGGCGAGCAACAAGACGCCGCTCATCTATGGGTTGTTTGCAGTATTTGCACGTTCCATACGTGCCGGCCTCAATCATTTTGATGGCGCCCTCAATATCTCGCAGCGCCTTCTCCAGCTCATCCTCAAGTGAAAGATTGTCACTAAATTGTGCGACTTCCGCCGCATTGTCGCCTTCTTCGTTTCCAATATCCTTAAATTCAACCTCTGATTCCGCATCATCGGATTTTGGGTTGCGGTGCGAAAATTTCGAAAGCTCCGTCTCGATGCGCGCCTGTTCCTCAAGGAGCCGTTGTTTGACGTTGGCAATAGTCTGCGGATCCATATATGTTCGCTAAGAATACAAGCAGAATAGCAGTCTCCAAGCAGAAAAGCAATTATATAAAAAAAAGAAGGCCGTCACCTCTTAGTTGATAATAAGGTGCGGCCCCTTTCGGGGCCACGTCAGCCCTTGCGGGCATCGGGTCTTGCATCCTTCATCTTAGGAAGGACCCAGAACTCGATGCCCGAACAGACATGATGCGTTGCTCCCGTAGCGTTCTTCTCTACCATGCTTTGGTCTTACCCACGCTCAATCCGTAAAGGATCGATAATCATGCGGGCGAACCGTAGATGTTTGCCATTGTGTTTTGTTCTCAATCAGAACAGTAGAGAAGTGGGATATTTTCCGAAAATTGATTTAAAGGTTGCGTGGGGCGCATCCCTCTAATTTTCGGAAAACTTCCCTGTAAGGTGTTTGGAAGGAACAGTGTTGGGTACGCATCTATAATACCATTTTTTTATTCGACTGTCAAAGGATTGAAATTAGCGCAGCTAAGCAAAAATATTGCATGGTGCAATATTTTTGTATTCAACCTTCTTTGTTTTCAATGAAATGTTATCCACAGTTAAGGCGATTTATCATCAACTTATCCACAGTTAATGGCACAGACGTATATTTGAATATATCCATCCTTGGTTTACGGCAATTGCTCGGTATTCTTCTCCAACAAGAGCAATTTGGCTAGTGGCGCGTGACTTCAATGCAGAAGATGATGAACGGAGTGCGTCTGTTAAGCTAAGGAATGAGACGTTTCCAGCACATGTTGATTGCACTCCATCCGTCTTGCCCTTTAACTCGAATTCGAGAAGTTCAAGTTTGTTTGTGATAATAAACGATCCATCGGATTCTGCCGCGTATAGATACTCTCCTTGCGTCATAGCGACGCGCGAAACCAAAATGCCCGCTACCGTCGTTTCCTCCACTGTCGTCAGACTTGGATCAACGATTATTTCTTTTACGATTGAATCGTCTGGGAGCACAAATGGGCGTAATCTTGGGCTTTTCAATGCTGCAGCAGCCTGGATAACTTTTTGTTGCTGGTTCTTATCAAATTTTTCTGAATCGGAAGTAAATAGGAAGTCGATTTGATTTTGGGAATTAGCCAGAATGATTTTTCCAGGAGCCTCGAGCAAGTGTTCGGCAAAGAGTGACACCATTGGTATCTGGAGAGAAGAGAGAATTGAATCTATCGCTGACGTGACTCCAGAGATATTAATGTTTGGCAACAACGGCATAGCCAAAGCGAGCATTGTCCCATCTGGAAGCGTCCTTTCGGGCAATTTTGTGAGTTCCTGCTTCGGTAAACGTATTCGTGTTTGGTTTTTTGAAGAAAATATGGGCCCTCGCGTCGATTCCTCATTGATAATGTGGATATCTCCAATGTGCCATACTCCAGGCCAATGAATGCACCCGAACCAAACGTGGCTCGGATACCAATCCATTCGGGCGACAGGTCGATCGGACAGCAGATAGATTCCACGAGACGTTTCTTCTACTAGAATGCCTTGTGCGTCCAATTCAGCCGTGGGGAGTTGTTTCGCGGTTGTCCGGATCGATACGGATCGCGTTCCGTCATCGGCAATAAAGATAGAAAATTCTCCCTTTGCGAACATTTGAATATCTGACGCCTTCATTGATCGATTGCTGATGAGCGTGATGTCTCCAAGCGCATCTTCCGTCGATCCCCACGTGAGACGATTTGGGTTGAAATGAAGAACAATTGCCGTTCCCTGCGGCGCGGCTGAGGAAGTGGTGTCTCGTCCGAACCAAAAAATTCCGATAATTACAATGGCGGCGGCGCTGACTCCCAATAGGAATATGAACAGCGAAACAACCCGCCGTGGAAGGCGGGTTGTTTGCTGATATCGGTGCAATGGGATGTTTAATCGATGCACATCTTAAGGTCGCGGCGTGCGGAATGGCGGCTTGTCGCCGTTTGTTCGGCCTCCTGCGAAGCCGGTCTGGGTCGTTTCCGCAGGCTTTTCCGGATAGACGTTTCCAGGCGCCTGCTTCATGGACAGGTTGATGCGTCCCAGGTTGTCGATTTCCGTGACTTTTACCTTTACCTCATCTCCCACTTTGACGATATCACCGACTTTGGCGACACGCCAGGGGGCGAGCTCGGATATGTGCACAAGCCCTTCCTGTTTTGGAAGGAATTCAACGAAGGCGCCGAATTCCATGAGGCGAGTGATCTTTCCGTTAAACACCTCGCCAACCACCGCCTTGCGGGTGAGATTTCGTACCCATTCGAATGCCTTTTGAGCGGCTTCGGCGTCTACCGAGGTAATCATCACAAGCCCGTCGTCCTCAATGTCGATCGCGCCAACCCCTGTGGTCGAAATGATCTCGTTAATGGTCTTGCCTCCCGGGCCGATGACGTTTCCAATGAGTTCCGGGTCAATGCGCAAGGTGATGATACGCGGGGCATATGACGAAAGCTCCGGACGCGTGGCGCTGATCGCCTTGTCCATGACGTCCAGAATCTGAAGGCGCGCCTCATGCCCTTGCTTGAAAGTCTGCTCAATGACTTCTCGGCTAATCCCCTTCGTCTTCGTGTCCATCTGGATGGCGGTGATTCCCGTTCGCGATCCGGCAATCTTGAAGTCCATGCCTCCGGCGCCGTCTTCCAAATCCTGAAGGTCGGTAATCACCTTCCAGCGGCCGGACGCGTCCGTTGCGAGTCCCATGGCCATGCCGGCAACGGCCGCCTTGATCGGGACGCCGGCGTCCATGAGCGCGAGCGACGATCCGCACGTCGAACCCATTGAGGAAGAACCGTTCGATCCGAACACTTCGGACACCACGCGGATCGTGTAAGGAAATTCTTCCTTGCCTGGCAGCATCGGCTGGATGGCCTTTTCCGCGAGCGCGCCATGTCCGACTTCGCGACGCCCCGGTCCGCGCATCGGCTTGCACTCGCCGACGGAGTACGGGGGAAAGTTGTAATGGTGAAAGTATTGCTTGGTGCCTTGGTATTCCATGGAGTCGAGCGTTTGCACGTCGCCAGGTGCCCCCAGCGTCACCGTTGAGAGAACCTGCGTTTCTCCGCGGGTAAAGTGACCGGAACCATGAAGCCGTTTGAAAAGGCCCACCTCAGCGGAAAGAGAACGGATCTCGGTAATCCCGCGGCCGTCCACGCGCTTCTCTTCCTCAAGAATCATTCGGAACACCTCCCCTTCGATCACCTCTTCCGCAATCGAAGTGCCATACTTGAATTCCGAGGCGTCGATCGCCTGTTCGGCCAGGTAGGCTTCCGTTCGTTTCTTGAGCTCTGATTTCTGCTTCGCGCGTTCCACCTTTGTGGCTTTCGGAGTCATGAAGAAAAGCTCCGCGACCTGTTTGACGAGAAACGGTCGGGCAATTGCCTCGACTTCCTTCCTCCGTTTTGCCTTTTCAGCCTCATCTGGCGTTTTTGGCGTAACCATGTCGCGTTTTTCCTTTCCGACCGAGGCACGAATTTCCTCAATGAGCTTCACCGGAATCGCGAGGTGCTTCGAGCCAAACGCAAATGCCTCGAGCACGATTTTTTCATCAACCTGGTCGCATCCCGCCTCGATCATGATCACGTTTTCCGATGAGCCGGCAAACGAGAGGTCAAGCGCGGATCTGGCGCGCGCCTCATAGGAGGGGTTGATGGTCCATTCCCCGGCGATCTGTCCGATTCGGATGTCCGCGATCGGTCCGTCCCACGGAATGTCGGATAGATGAAGCGCGCAGGAGGCGCCGATGAGGCCGATGATGTCCGGATCGTTTTCGCCGTCGAACTGAAGGCACGTGACGATCACCTGGATCTCGTTGCGCATGCGATTGTCGAACAACGGACGGATCGCTCGGTCAATGTAACGCGCGACCAGGATTGCCTCGTCGGTCGGACGTCCTTCCTTCTTCATGAACCTGCTTCCCTTGATTCGTCCCGCGGCATAGAGCCGTTCCTCGTATTCCACCTGAAGCGGAAAGAAGTCCAGTCCCTCGCGGACTCCCTCGCTCATGCATGCCGTTGCGAGCACGACCGTATCGCCGTACTGCACCGTGCATGATCCGTTCGCCTGGTTGGCGAACTTGCCAACCTCGATGATCAGGTCCTTTCCGCCCCATTGGGTCGAAAACTTTTTCGTTTCTTGCATATAGTCTGGTCTTGCCGAAGTGAAAGGATTCGAGAAAATCTCGAATTCTCTGAATCTCGACAAAACCGGATGGTTAGGTCATTAGGCCATTGGACCGTTGCGCGGTTTACTCAACGGTCCATCGACTCAAGGACCATTCGTTAAAATTCCAATCGTCTCCCCCTGTTTTCCTCCTGATCCTTTGTTGGCTGCGTCATGAAGAAACCGCCCGTTTCTTCGTCTTCAACCACCTCATCTTCGGATTTTTCTTCAAGTATCTCGCCGCCGCGCGGCGCTCCTTCTCCGGACGGACGACGGGCCGGTCCAATGAGGAACCGGCGTTTGTTGTCGGACATGTTCGTATACTCGTCCGTCGACTCCACGAGCTTCGATGACGTCGTTTCTCGAAATGCCATCACTTCGACGATTCTTCCGCGTGATTTTGCGAAATCAATGAGCGGGACGAAATCTCCGTCGCCGGTAACGAGAACGACCACGTCGAGCATGTCGAGCATGCGCACGACGTCGATCGCGAGCCCTACGTCCCAGTCGGCCTTTTTTTGGCCGGAGAGATATTCCATGAGTTCCTTTTCCCTCAGTTCGATGCCAAGTTTCTTAAGCGCTTCGAAAAACGGCGTTTCGTCCGCTGTCTTGGTTTTCACCACGTATGCCATGGCACGAATGAGCTTGCGTCCCGCAACCGCGTCCTCGACGATGTGGCCGAAGTTTACGCGCCTGCCAAAGAGATAGCGGGCGCTGTAATACATGTTTTGCGTGTCGATAAAAACGCCGACGCGCTGGTCCAAATGCTTCAACATAAATTGTCAAAACGCCCCGACGTGACGTCGGGGCGAAAAATTACAAACCGAGATCTTCCCTAAGCTTTTTCGCCGCCTTTTCGTCCTCGCGCTCCAAATATTTCATGAGACGATGACGTTCGTGGACCTTCTTGATAAGACCGCGGCGTGAGCTGAAGTCCTTTTTATGCTGCTTCAGGTGCTCCGTAAGGTCACTGACTTCCGCGGACAAGATGGCGATTTGCACCTGCGGCGAACCCGTGTCCGACTCGTGGGTGCGGAACTTCTCAATAATCCTCTGCTTCTTCTTGGGGTCGAGCATAGACGTGTCTCGCATGTCCGAGTCAAGGGAGACCAGTCCCAAGCCCAGGCAGGCGTCTAGTGAATTACGGGGTAATATTAGCAAGGCAACGTGTTTTCGTCAATATTTCCATTCATTTGGGCTATTCTGAATCCGGCAAGCCATTGAAATACGTTGCCAATTCCAAAAATTCCTGAGATCTTTTTGATAGATTTCGCTCTGAGCTATATTTGATAATTTCGGCAGAAAGGGAATTTTTAATTTCAGTCGTCAATTGTTTTCTTTCAGGATGCGTGATTTGAGCAAGAAGTGCTTCGCAAGAATTTTTTCTAGCCTGACTCGTCTCAAATTCACTTTGTGTAGAGAAGCCGTTTGCTTGTAATTCCTTTGACAGACCATCGTAATACTTCGCAAGTCCTGATAGAAATTCTGAGGCAACACCATCTTCATCGGTAATTTTTTCAAACATCAAATCATATTTTTTGATAATTTCCATCCTTCTCATTTCGTCTGAACGTTCAGATTCTCCCATATCACGGTTGATAGTTACTTAAGAAGCGAGTCGATGGCTGCCCGCACGGTTGAGTCGGATTGGGCGCCCTTTATGACGATTGCCGTATCCGTTCCCTTCGCGTCGGTCTTGTAGATGAGCGATCCTGGCGTTCCCGTCACACCCGCCGCCGCTCCTTCCTTCGCGTCGTTCGCGATTTCTTCTAAGAATTTGTCAGATGATCGGCAGGCGCTGAACTGTGACGCGTTCAAACCGAGATCAGTTGCGATTTTATTGTAGGTTTCTTCGTTGAGCGATCCATTGTTCTCAACGAGCTTGTCGCCATATTCCCAGAATTTGCCTTGTTCTCCAGCACATTCCGCGGCTTCCGAGGCATTTTCCGCTTCCTCATGGAACGAGAGCGGGAAGTCGCGGTAGATCCAGCGAACCTTGCCCGCGTAATCATCCACGATTCCCTGGAGCGTCGGGTGAAAACGCGCGCAGAACGGGCATTCAAAATCGGAGTATTCCACGATCGTGATCGCCGCGTCCTTGTCGCCTCGGATGTGATCCTCGTCGTCGACCGGCGCGATCTTTGAGATGGCGACGGTTGACCCGCTGGTCGTGGTCGGCACCACGGCAGCCCCGGCGGCTTCCGCAGTCGGTGCCGTGTCGGCCGCGTCTTCGGCCGCGGCAATGTTGCAGGTCCCCTTCAGCATGCAGCTGCCAAGGATGATAAAGCCGAGGGTTCCGATCGCGAGGATCGCGGTTCCGAATCCGATCCAAAAGGTTGTTTTCGGCGGCATCGTGTCAAAGAGGGATTTGTTGGGTTCCATAAAGAGGAAGGAAGTCATTGATTTGTCGGGTGATTTATTGTTTTGGTCGCGCGATGGCTCAGTCCCTGAGAACGAGCGGTATGCGTCTCGGGCTGCCTCGCGCGCGGTTGCGCCGGTCGGACGGAAACGCGATTTCAAGATGCGGAACGACAAGAAGGAAAATCGCGACGAGCACGGCCGTGAATTCGATTCGCACGGGCGGAACGTCGGCGACGGTTTGAATTCCGATCAAGGATTGCGGTTCAATGATCGTCTGCGAGCATGATCCTCCTTCGGGCAGGGCGCGCATAAACGGCTGGCAGCCCGAAGTCACAGCGACGAAAATTCCCGTCACGACTAGGGCAGAGATAAGTACGCGTGAAAGCCAATCCATAGCGTGGGTATGGTAGCACAGGTATAATGAGGTCGCCACCTATGTTTGAGATCGACAAACGCATCACGGATTTTCTGGAATACATGGAAGTCGAACGCGGCCGGTCGCACCGGACCATCGCGAATTACGACTTTTATTTGCGCCGGTTTGCCACCTGGGCGAAGCATCCGAAGCCGGCGGATATTTCGCGCGAAATGATTCACAAGTATCGATTGTGGCTCAATCGCGAACTTCCCGGCCGCGATGAGGAACTTATTAAGAAGTCCACCCAGAATTACCACCTCATCGCATTGCGGTCATTCTTGAAATTTCTTACGCGGCATGACGTGAAGTCGCTTCCCGCGGAACAGATCGAGCTCAGCAAGGCGCCCTCGCGCATCGTCTCATTTCTCGAACAGGATGAACTTGATCGGATTCTCGCGATGCCGTTGCGCGAGAGCGACGGGCTCGTTGCCCTGCGCGATAAGGCGATTCTGGAGCTTTTGTTCGCGACGGGGCTGCGCGTGAGCGAGCTCGCGAATTTGAAAATCGATCAGGTGAACCTGAAGCGTGACGAATTCACGGTGCGCGGAAAGGGAGACAAGGTACGCGTGGTTTTCTTTTCCGACGCGGCGAAGTCTGCAATCAGGGCATATCTTGGCAAACGCCTTGACGCGTCGCCGCATCTGTTTGTTTCGCACGACCGTGCCAAGGGCGGTCGCGAGAATTCGGGTCCGCTCACCCCGCGTTCGGTCCAGAGACTTGTTGAGCGTTATGCGAAGTCCGCGGGCATCACCAAGCGCATTACCCCGCATACGATGCGCCACACCTTCGCGACCGATCTCCTTATGAACGGCGCGGATATCCGCAGCGTGCAATCCATGCTCGGTCACGCCTCGATCATGACCACGCAGATTTACACCCACGTGACGAACGCGCACCTAAAGGACATCCACAAAAAGTTTCACGGAAAGAAGGAATCTCCGCCAGAATAAGGTCTTTCGCTCGATTTTTTTCGCGCGATCGGTTAAGATCATGCTGGAATAACACATGCCTCCGTAGCTCAACTGGATAGAGCGAGGGCGTTCTAAGCCCGAGGTTGTAGGTTCAACTCCTACCGGAGGCACCATGCAGAGAATGTTTGCCCGCGATTCGAAAGGATTGCGGGTTTATGATTGACAGTTAACGCAAATTCTGCTTACATGCATGCAATCTAAGCACGACGCTTGGATAGGAAATATCCGATTTTTCGAGGGAGAAGCAAGTTGAAAAGACATATTCGTGTTATTTCTCTGCTGCTGATCGCGTTCTTGTTGGTTGGGTGCTGTGCCAATGCCACACCCCGGTTGGGGGTGGAAACGGTCGTAGCCGTAGAACCTCATCACGCGACCCGCGTCTTCGTCGTTTACAAGGACAAGAACGGTCTCTACTACCGCGAATCCTACCATCGGTCAACGGTGGTCACCGATGGCGCGAACGTAGTCGATCCTCGCGATTTTCTACCTCCTAACGGGCGAAAGACGTACGGTCCCTTCCCAGGCCATGAAGAGGAGTATAACGTTTTTTGCGCGGGACGGCCCGCTCGGTAAGGCGGCATGAGTGCCGCAGGTTTATTCTAGAAATCGGCATATCGTTGGCGCATCTGCTGTCCAAAACCGTCTCTCCCCTAGCGAAACGCATTTCCGCCGGGGGATTTTTTCTTTTATTTCTTATATTCGTTCATCCGCTGCTGTTCCCCGTCACCAAAAAACATTACAATGACGAAAGCGTTCAAAGATATTGAAATATTTATGCTGAAACACAGACATGCGTCCGTCGTGCTTCTGATCATCGTGGCCTGCGCGTTTCTCATCGTCGTCGCGTACGTGATTGCGGCCGGATACGGAAGGGCTCCGGAGATTGAGAATATCATTAAGGGAAATATCGTTTCCTTTGCGCAGGAAGCGGCGGCTCCGCAGGAAACGGCAACTGCAAATCTCTCGATTTTAGAGGGCACGCAGACCGTTGAGTCGGATCGGTATGCCCTTCAGATTCCGTCCGGATGGATCGTGGTCGCGTCGAAGGAGACGGAACGGCGCAATGACGGGACGCTGTTTTACGGATGGATTTATAACGAGGAGTCGGATGACATGTCGGATCCGGGCGTAGTAAAAATCACGATCAAGGACGCGTTGAAGAACGGAAGGTCGTTTGAGGAGGTTGTCGCGGCACATGCCTGGGACGAGGCGGACGTGAAGGAAATCGTCGCGTTCATGAGCACGGAGGCCGCCGAGGCGTTTCCAGATTTTTCTGAATCGGACGTGAAGGTGGACATGGCGGACGACGAGATTGGCGGCATCGCGGTTAAGCGCAACACGCTTCAATGCCTGAAGCCGTGTTACATCGAGGGCGCCGCGCAGACGTATGTCACTTATTTCGTGAACGCTTCGGACCGCGTGTATCTCCTGGACGTTTCAACGAACACGCAGGAGACCACTGCGGATTTTCTCAACGCGGCCGACGCGGTCGTCCGAACGTTTCAACTTCGATAGTCACGTCAAAACCTCCCTTGCGGGAGGTTTTTTGTTATGGAACGCCCTATTCGGGACTGCGAGCCCGTCTCATGCCGCTGACGGCTCGAAGCTCAGGAGACCCTCGGAAACAGAAACGGGTTGCATATTCCAATCGTTCGTTTGCCGGGCCATGTGGTGGAAGACGGAGCATTCGCGGATGTCGGCCACGCCGAGCAGGTATTGCAGGACGCGCTCGTTGCCGATGCCGTACCCGGCGTGCGGCCTGGTCTGGCCCGAGGAAACGAGGTCGAGGTACCAACGAAATTCATTAAGCGTGCCGCCGCGTTCCTGGTGCAGGCGGAACATGGTCGAGCCAAGAAGTCGTTGTTCCAACTTGGTTCCGTCGTGCTCCCGCACAGCCGAACCCACGCCTTCGCCGGATACCGGAAAGACGAGGTCCGCGGAGAGAACGACTCGATTGTCCTTTTCAGAAACCTTCATGTTGAAAAACTTGATCTCCTTCGGATATCGCATGATGAACACGGGCCTCGGCTGCGTCTCGCCGGCATTCATGATTCGAACCACGGCCGCTTCCTCAGCGGTTTTCAGGTCGTCGCCCCACTTCAGGTCGTCGAAGCCATTTTGGGCAAGAAGGTCGATCGCATTGTCATAGCTGATCCGATGGAACGGCTTATCGAGACTAGCAGCCAGCTCGGTTGTCGGTCGGCCGAATTTTTCCAAAAGTTCCCCGTGAGCTCTAATGACTCCGCGGCAGGCGGCTTTGACCGCCGTCTCGATGCGTTGAAGCATCGTCTCATACATTTCCTCCTCGTCGTACGGCCTGTCGCCTGCGCTTGCCATGCTCCAATCGAATTCTTCCTCGGTCAGTAGGAATTGCCGCAGGTGGCGTTCGTCCTCCAGCTCTTCGTCGCGGCCGCTGTGCATCGACGTCCAGACGCCCTGGAAATGCAGAAGCGCTTGTTCGAGGCAAAGCTGTCCGGTCTGGCTGAAGAAGAGTGGGCATCCGAGCCGATTCCCGACCCGGAAGAGCGTATCGACGTTTTCGCAGGCTCCGGTGACGCCGACGATTTGCGGAACTTCGACGTGGGTCAGGCCCGCATCGTCGTAATGGTCTCGAAACGCTCGGCTCATCGCCGAATTGATCAGGATTAATTCCTTCAGAACCTCACTGGCCATAAGATGGGGACGCTAGGCGTCGAAAAGAATTATTGGCGTAAAAAAATATCCCCCATGACGGGGGAAAACAAACCTCTTGGTTCTTGTCGCTGTCTCTTGTGTATCAGCGGTATCATCTAGAAACAGATGATAGCACGGATTCGTAAGAAAGAAAAAACCCGCCTGTCGCAAAAGGCGGGATCAGTGAGATCGTTTGCGTCGTTCGAGATATTCCAGTCCCTTGCCAACCTCGGCGTTGATTGGAATCCCTTG
>Ga0172379_10002237_pt1 | contig 35016 bp, 34 predicted proteins | sample GrowelOW334metaG_FD_119756 | JGI IMG/M metagenome (GOLD analysis project Ga0172379, IMG submission 119756) | Groundwater microbial communities from an aquifer near a municipal landfill in Southern Ontario, Canada - Groundwater well OW334 metaG | ecosystem: Environmental > Aquatic > Deep... | reverse complement strand
TTTGGAATGTTTGCTAAGCTTTGTTTTTTCACAAAGTTCGGTGCTTTCATACAAACGTTTCGAACCGAGGTGCAACCTCGCTCCGGCGACGGGAACGTTTCGAAAATGTTTTTAGAGAAGGGGTCAGCCGTGGGGTACAACCCCGCTCCGGCGACGATTTACTGTTGTATTTTTGCGGGTGTGAGCAGTTACAGAGATGCTTCTTTACAAAAATGATAAAAACGAGTATAACATAACGAGTATTGGGGATGCCGACAAACAGTGTTATCGCCCCCCCCCTATACCGATCGCGCCCAGGTAGCTCAGTTGGTTAGAGCATTGGTCTGAAGAACCAAGGGTCGGCAGTTCAACTCTGCCCCTGGGCACAATAAAAAAACCGCGAGCGGTTTTTTTTATCGGTCAACCATTCTTCTGTCAAATGTTTGCTCTGTTTGGGATAAGAATTTTTCAATTGTTTCCACGGATGCGGTATCGTTAAAACTATTGATCCCCGATAATCTCATCATTTCGGTAATTTCAGTATATTCGGTGTTTATCCAGAGATAACAAATACTCTTTTCTATCCTGTGCGTTAGTGCTTGGTGAGCGAGTTCCGCAAGAGCGGCGAGCTTCGACATTCCTTTTTTGTACGGGCGCTTACTCTCAAGAGAGTCCAGTGTATCGGCGATCTTTATAATATTGTAGGTTCCGAAAACAGCTTCCTCCCCATGGCTTTTCAGTGATGATATCCTCATAACATGACGAAGTTCATTTTCGGAGTGTTTTTGGTAGTTATGATGATGCCCGACGAGATCAGCGACGATTGGCTCGCCAAGTTCTTCAAATATTTTTTGCCCTTCGGACTCGTGGATTTTAGTGGCGTTTTTTATCGTTTCTTTTTCGGAAAAACCACGACTTTTAAGCGTCGCGAGAAGCCCCGGATTTCTTGAATCGGAAAACGCCTCCGAGAGCGGAACAATGTTGACCGGGCGCATCCCCCTTTCGTATAGGCGGGAAACAATCTCTTCCGTACTTTTGTGCGACAATTCTTCGGCCGTAAATCCGATCCGTATCCCTATCTCTTCCACGTTGTCTCCGCGCCATATCATATCAATCAGGATGCGGTTCATTTCCTCGTCTGTCAGTGAGTTATGCAGAATTTCCACCGGCAGTATGATTTTTCCGATATCGTGCCCGAGGGCTGCGACGAAGAGGTCGCGGAGAGAAACTTCACCTTCCTCAATATACTCTTTAAGAACGATTCGTGCCCCCCATGGACCAAGAAGGGTCTTTGTCGCGATATTTTTTGTAATGCTGAATGTCCGCAGGCAGTGTTCAAGTGTTGCGGTATCATATAGACCGAGAATCGTCAGTGTTATCCATATGTTGTCTTCCGGTTGAAAATTTTCCCCTTCAAAAAACCCCTTATATTTTTTTCGGATGAAAGATTCGTTCGTTTCGAGGAGACCCTCCTTGGAAAGCTGTTCACGGACACGACAAAAATCGCCACACTGTGCGATTTTTTTTCCTTTCAAGTATTCTTCGTCGGTATTCGTTTGGTGTTTTTTCATACATTCTCCGGCACCCTCTTATTATATCACAAGAGAGGGAAACGCCTATGCTTTTGCGAAATGCAATTTAGGTGATATAATATAAGGACGGAATAATAAACGGAAAAATATTATGGAAAAGAAAAAAATGCTAATCGTCGAGGACGATGGCTTAGTGCTTGAGACATTGGCTCATCGGTTCAGAGACGAGAATTTTTATGTTACCGCGGTCGCCGATGGAGACGCCGCGCAGAAAAGCATCGACGATGATGTTCCGGACATCATATTGTTGGATCTCCTTATCCCGGGGGTTGACGGAATGGAATTACTTCGCAATCTGCGAAAAACCGAAAACGGAAAGAAAACGCCGGTCATGCTTCTAACAAACCTCTCGGATTCTTCGAAAGTGGCGGAGGCGGTTTCTCATGGGGTGTATGACTACCTTGTGAAATCCGATTGGAAGCTTGAGGATCTCGTAACAAAAGCAAAAGGATACTTCCCGGAAATGTAGAATACATGAATGCCGTCAGACAAACGTTTGGCGGTATTTTTTCGAGCAATTTGGTTTTGTCGGTTCTGTTGGTATAATAAGACCACTATGGAACACATCATAAAAAATTATGGAGAGAACGCGACGACACCGCTTCGACGCGATGCGCTTGATATTTTGGAGGCGGGCTACAATGCTATCCTTACAAAGGCGGCAATACACGGAACGGTCGACAAAAACGAACGGGGAATACTCGTGTCCGGTGAAAATATTCCGTTTTCGGGATTCGAAAGACTGTTCATTGTTGCCATCGGAAAATGCGCCGTGGACGCAGGCTTGGCTCTTGAGGAAATCCTCGGCGAACATATTACCGACGGTATCGTACTGGACATGAAACCCGGAAGGTTCAACCGGATTCGTTCTTTTGTCGGAACGCATCCGTATCCGTCGACTCAAAATGTCGCGGCGGTGAAAGAGATCGTATCGATGTTGTCGAAGCTTACGGAACGAGACCTGGTTATTACCGTAATATCCGGTGGCGGTTCCTCTCTCTTATCGTTGCCTCATGAAATTTCCACCGATGACCTCACAAAAATTACCCGCGAGATAATGGATAAAAGTGCGCCGATCAGCGAGCTCAATATAGTACGAAAACACCTCTCGGATATCCAGGGCGGACAGCTTGCGAAACTTGCTTACCCGGCAAAAATGGTTTCTCTAATTTTTTCAGATGTGCCCGGAAATGATCTTGCGACTATTGCATCAGGTCCGACGGTCCGTGATGAGAGTACAAGGGAAGAGGCTGAATCGATTCTTGCGAAGTATGATATTCGCACGGTGTGCGGAATGTCGGAACTGGAAACGATTGAAACACCGAAAGATAAAAAATATTTCGCCAACGTAAAAAATCATCTGATCGTCACCAATGTCATCGCGCTCGAAGCCATGAAGAAAAAAGCGGAAGAGCTCGGTTATAAAGCGAGGATTGAAAATGACCGGATACAGGGAGTAGCACGGGAATTCGGCGAAGAACTTGCAAAAAAAGAATTGTCTCCGAAGACCTGTCTATTATATGGAGGAGAAACAACGGTGCATGTCGTCGCGAACCCAGGGGTTGGCGGAAGAAATCAGGAATTCGTCTTGGGTGGTTTGCCGCACCTTAAAGAAGGAACCGTGCTTGTCGGCGCCTCAAGCGACGGCAAAGACTACAGCGATGCCGGCGGTGCGATGGGCGATAAGGAACTTTTTGAAAAAGGAATAGCCGCCGGGCTGAAATCCGAAGATTTTCTCGCGACAAACAATTCTTTCGAATACTTCAAGCAAACCGGCGGACACATCCACACAGGACCGACAGGGGCGAATGTGGCGGATCTTTACTTTATCTTGAAGTCATAGCGATAGAGATACCAATATACACAATTGAGATATCAATATACGAATGAATACGAATGATACGAATAAATACGAATACAGACGGCGGAACGGACGCCGCTTTTGACATGTCGAATAATGTTTGCTAATTTAAATAAAGATATGTTTTGAAAAAAAGTTTTCAAAAAAAGGAGAATAAAAATGATTGAAATGAAAGAAACCAGTCACGGTTGTTTTGGAGACGGCGTCCAGTCTTTTGAAGTAACCGGAACTCCCTTACCAAGATCGTTCACTGTGCAAGAAAGGTTCAATTTTTACATGCATTTTCCAGTGTTGATAAGGAAAATAGAAAGCATAAATTCCAGAGAAGATTATTTGTGTGTTATCGAGCACATGAAAGAAATTGTCGAAGAACATTCTCTCGTGAGAGGAATATCCCCCGACGAATAAATAAAACCGCTTCGGCAAGTTCCGGAGCGTTTTTTTTGCTTGCCCCGCGTAGCTTTCAGTGAAGTGGGGTCGTGTTTCGTCGTCGTAAAGCTAACACCTAACCCCTAACACCTAAAACCTCGTCATGTTATCCCTTTTCTCTTTTTTTGCATCGCGGTATAATTTCTGTATCTGTAATAATTAAAAATTACAAGCTTATTCTTTATAAGAAAAAACATATGAACGAAAAAGAAGGGAAATATATTTTGTGGCTCTCCGACATATCCAATGACGATGTTAAATTCGTCGGCGGAAAGAATGCCTCTCTCGGGGAAATGTGGAACGCTTTGGTCCCGCAGGGAATCCGTATTCCGAACGCTCTCGTGATGACCGCCGCGGGGTACCGCTATTTTGCGAGTGAGACCGGTTTGCAGGATAAAATTACGAAGACGCTTGAAGGGCTTGATACGAAAAATTTGAAAGCTTTGGCGAAATGCGGAAAAACGATCCGTGAAATGATATTAAAGACGCCGTTCCCTGCGGATCTGCAAGCGCAAATTTTGGAAGGATATCATAAACTCTCTGCTGACTCGGGCGAAAAAAATACCGACGTGGCCGTTCGTTCATCGGCAACGGCGGAAGATCTTCCCGGCGCATCGTTTGCCGGCGAGATGGAGACCTACCTCAATGTTTCCGGAGACAAAGAAGTCATGATCGCGGTCAAAAAGGCGATAGCATCTCTTTACACCGACCGCGCCATTTCCTACCGCGCCGATAAAGGGTTCGATAAAATGTCTATCGCGCTTTCCGTCGGTATCCAAAAAATGGTTCGCTCCGATAAAGGTGCTTCGGGAGTTATGTTCACGCTCGATACGGAAACCGGATTCAGGAACGTGGTGGAGATTAATGCTTCGTACGGACTCGGTGAGATGATTGTTCAGGGAAAAGTTACCCCCGACGAATTCATTGTGTTTAAACCGACTCTTGAACAAGGATATCCCGCCATTATCAAAAAAACGCTTGGAGGGAAAACAGTAAAGATGATCTATTCCGGAAGCAGTTCCAAGCCGACCAAAGAAGTTTCAGTTGACCTTGCTGATCGAAAAAAATTCTCTCTCTCCGATGCGGAAATCATTGAACTCGCGAAGTGGGGAATGGCGATCGAGAAACATTACACCGAACGTTCCGGACATCCGATGCCGATGGATATTGAGTGGGCAAAAGACGGGATAAAGAATGAGCTCTATATAGTACAAGCAAGGCCGGAAACGGTTCAGGCCGAGAAGAAAGGATTTATGATGGAGGAGTATACGCTGAAGGAGACAAAACCGCCTCTCGGGCAGGGTGTTTCCGTCGGAAAGAAGATTGTTTCGGGTAAGGCGCGCGTTATCCTTTCAACCGCAAAATTAGGTGAATTCAAAGAGGGTGAAATTCTCATCACAAAGATCACCGACCCCGACTGGGAGCCGATCATGAAGATCGCGAAAGCTATCGTGACGGAAAAAGGCGGACGCACTTCGCACGCGGCCATCGTTTCGCGCGAACTCGGAATTCCGGCGGTCGTCGGAGCGGACGGCATACTTTCCAAAGTGAAAACGGGTGATGTCATTACCGTTGACGCTTCGCTTGGCGATATTGGACGCATCTACAAAGGAGAACTTCCTTTTGACGTGAAGACTTTCGATCTCGGTAATATTCCGGAGGTGAAAACGAAAATATGTTTGAACGTCGGTTCACCGGAAGGCGCGTTCGGACATTCGTTCCTACCCCACAAAGGAGTCGGACTCGCCCGCGAGGAATTCATTATCATCTCCCACATTCAGGTTCATCCGATGGCGCTCATTCATTTTAAAGAGATCAAAGACTTGAAACTCCGCGCGAAGATCGAAAAGATCACGGAAGGGTATCCCGACAAAAAAGAATTTTATATCGAAAAACTCGCCGAAGGTATCGCACAGATCGGCGCCGCATTCCATCCGTACCAGGTTATTGTACGCTTCTCGGATTTTAAGACGAACGAATATCGTACGCTTCTCGGAGGTGAGGCGTATGAACCCGAAGAGGAAAACCCGATGATCGGCTGGCGCGGAGCTTCACGCTATGCGCATCCGAATTTTGCCGAAGCGTTCGAACTTGAGTGCCAAGCGATCAAACGCGTTCGCGAGCAATTCGGACTTGAAAATGTGCAGACCATGATTCCGTTCTGCCGCACGCCGAAAGAAGGACAGAGTGTTATTGATATCATGAAAACATTCGGTCTGACGCAAGGGGAACACGATCTGAAAATTTATGTCATGTGCGAGATCCCGACGAACGTTCTCCGCGCCGACGACTTCCTTGATATCTTCGACGGATTTTCTATCGGTTCGAACGACCTCGGACAATGTACTCTCGGAATGGATCGCGACAACGCCGTCATCGCCGCTATCTCCAACGAAAACGACCCGTCGGTAAAGAGGCTTATCACCATGGCGATCGAAGCGTGTCATCGCCGTGGTAAATACATCGGCTTCTGCGGCCAAGCGCCGTCCGACTATCCCGATTTCTTGCGATTCCTCATCAGCCAAAACATCGACTCCGTTTCGTTGAATTCCGACTCAGTGGTCCCGATGACGTTTGAAGTTAAAAAGGAGGAGGATTTGCAGAACCGCGGGTAGACGAGTATCAGGGGAAAGTATCAGTATCAGGGACAACGAACGACAGAAAAAAATCCCGGGCTATGCCCGGGATCTTGGTGGATACAGACGCAGATCATTCGCCGTAAACGATGACTATTCGTGACTCGTCTACGGAGAACTCACCCTTTATGCCGTTTTTCTCGAAAGAGAATGTTACGCTGTCCTTAGTAAGACTTTTGAACGAACATGCGACAAGAAATTCTTTTTTTGTACCAGAAAGAATTTCTACTTGCCGCACGAACCCGAAGATCGGACACGGTCTTGCGCCGATCGCTTTCCAGTAAACGTAAATATTTCCATTAGTCGGGGCTAACTTAATGGCCCTTGTTTGTTCGGCATCCGAAGCCAAAGCACGAGTTCCTTCTATTTCCGGGAAAATACTTTCTAACATTTTTTCTACTATGGTCGCGCTCATAATATACCTCTCTATGATTAAATTGGACGGGAACTAAATTGGGTTCTATTATATCATATATCAATATATTTGTCAACAAAATATCAATTTTCGTCCGCCTCCGCCTCCGCCTCCGCCGGTTGGCGGATGGCGGAGGCAACGAATATACTAACAGATACCGTAGCCGTCCGTATTCGTATCATTCTCCTGCCCTGAGCTGATTTCGCCCTTCAGCGGGAGGGTCCTCCCACTGGAGGAAAGGGTATATTCGTACGCATTCGTATATTGGTATTTGTTTATGGTATACTATTCTCAAGATAACAACATATATCTTTATGCCATCTTTTATACAGAGAATTAAACGTTGCACTGCGGCCCAGATATTGGATTCGCGCGGAATGCCGACGATCGAGGTCGAGTTGGTTTGTGATAATGGGCTCGGGGAAGAGACGAGTGTGAAAGCTGCGGTTCCTTCAGGAAAGAGCACCGGATCGGGGGAGGCGCTCGCTATCAGGGACTCCGACGGCGGGGTGCTTCAGGCAATCGAAAACGTCGAGAAAAAAATTGCGCCGGCCATCATTGACGGAGAAGTAAGCTCGGAAGAGATCGACCATATTATGCTTTCTCTCGATACCACCAGAGACAAGCATTATCTCGGCGCGAACGCCATGCTCGGAGTAAGTCAGGCGGCGATGCGTCTTGAAGCGAAGACAAAAAACATGCCGCTTTGGAAATTTGTTTCCAAAAGGAGCGGATTCCCGGTCGGAAAGCCGAAGCTCTATGTCAACACGCTGAACGGAGGGGTTCACGCCGATTTTTCTTTGCCGTTCCAGGAGTATATCATAGTGATTGGCTCGGCGACTTTTGCGGAAGGGAATGCCAAAGCGAAAGACATTTTTGAAAAAGTGAGAAAACATCTTGATGAAAAGAAGATTGATTATTACATGGGAGATGAAGGAGGGTTTGCGCCGCGTCTTTCGGACATCGACGAACCGTTCCAAATCCTCACGGATTGTGTCGGAAACGACCCCGATATCTTTCTGGCGATCGATGCGGCCGCTTCGGAATTTTACAAAAAAGAAAAAGGAAAATATGAAATGTTCGGGAAGGAAATATCCCCGGGAGAACTTCTCGTAAAATACAAGGAACTGGTGGAAAAATTCAATCTTCGCAGTATTGAAGACCCATTTTACGAGAAAGACCACAAGGGGTTCGGAGAAATCGTGACGTGGATCGGGGAATCCACGCTGATTGTGGGAGATGATCTTACGGTCACGAACCCGGTACTGATAAAAGATTACGGCGAAAGGCTTCTTGCAACCGGGGTTATTATCAAACCGAACCAGATCGGCACAATGTCCGAAACGTTCGATGCGATACGGGAAGCGAGAGAATTCGGATGGAAGGTTATTGTTTCTCATCGATCGGGAGAAACTATGGATACTTTTATAGCGGATCTCGCTGTTGGGGTTGGTGCGTACGGCATTAAAGCGGGAGCGCATGCACAGCCGGAGAGGGCGGCGAAATACGACCGGTTGGTCGAAATAGAAAAAGAAATGGAAGCCGACACGTTGGAAATTCAGCGAATAAAAGAAGAAAGGGACGCGGAAAACAGGAAACGACCGTACTACTAAAAGTGAAAAGTGAAAAGTTGAAAGTAAAAAGTTTTCTGCTTTGAAGGGTGCTGTATAATTGAATGAGAGACTTGCCAAAAAATGCCGCCGCGGGGAGAGCCGCGGCGGTTTGTTGTATTTTAATAATACTCTTTGTTGCGCTGGGACGTTATGCGCCCCGGCCTTCTTCTTCGTGATGCGTTTTTTGACATTATCGCATCCTCGTCATGCTCGTAACCTCTCGCGGTAATCCCTTTGATTCTCGCTTCTCCTCGGATATGTTTATCTTCGGTGATAATAATGACCTTATCTCCGGATTGTTGTAATTTGAGCGCGGCGGAAATAATTTCCCTGTCTTGTATATCCCAAAGCGCTCTGCGGATTCTTAAAGCGACTTCATCAGATACGGAAACGGATTTTTCCTCATCACCCGTTTTTACCGTTATCGAGATAATCTCTCCGTCTTTGAATTCTTTCGAAAAGAGGAAAGGGTCGTTTTTTGAATCTTCTGTTCGAAGGAATAAGAGTCCCGTCGACAGCGTCCTCATTGGTTTGTCGAAAACCAATTCCGCGAGGCTGGAAATTTTTATGCCGTCTTTTATTTCTTGTACGGAGTATTTTTCCGCGATCTCTTCAAACAAAGAAATCGAGTCACGGCAATTTCCAAGGCTATCTCCTTTTCCTATTTTTTCGACTTTTTGATGGTTGAGTTCATCGCGAACTGATTCCAATATAAGAACATCGTTTTTAAAATACTGGAATATCGCAATCGGCCCATACCTCCTGAAAATGTTTGTGTCGATAATTATTGTTTTTATCGTTTCGGTTTCTACCGGTTTTCGCCTTTCTTTTCTTCTTCTTTCGTTGTTTTCATCATATTCGATGATGGCACCGTCAGGATCTATCGGCATAATTCCCTCCATAAAGAAGGTGAATGAATTGACAGCTATTTGCCGCTATCAAAGTTCTTTGTTTCTTAACCTGAGTTAATACTACCATAATATAATATATATGTAAAGTTTTGTTTTTTATTCGTCGGTTACGTAAAAAGTTTTCCACTACCATGATTTTTCGCTTGGGCTTATAATAGAAAATATAAAGAGTTTTTATTCACCTTCACTTAAAAAATATGAATACACCAAGAAAAGATTTTACGATGCCCGTTATTACGATTATCGGGATATTCGTCCTCACGCTCCTTCTTAATGCCGCGATTGCTCCCGAGCCTCGGGCGGTAACGTATGTTCAATCTCCGGTCAAAGTCGATGCGGGAACACCGACCCCTTACACGGGAAAAGAACAAGTGTATGCGATTGACCAAGAAGCGAACGAGACAGTCACGATACTTTCTTTTTCTCTTTTAAAGAAAGGATTTGTCGTGGTCAAGGATGAAAAGACGGAAGAAATTCTCGGAGTAAGCCGATTGCTTACACCCGGGTTGTATTCGTCTGGAGTGATTGAACTCACCAAACCGGCTGTTTCCGGACAAAAATTAATTGCCACCCTTTATGCGGATAATGGCGACGGAAAATTCGAAATGCCAGTGAAAGGTTCAGACAAGGAAGCGTCAACGACGGGAGATACAGAAGGGGAAGCCACGATTTCATTCATTATTCTCGGAGAAGTGGCGATACCGGCGAAGTAGTCCGCAGTAGCAGTTCATCAAGTTTGTAAAGTTCATCAAGTTCATCAAGTTTGACGACGATCGTCCGTACTTTATGAACTTTGAACTTGATGAACTTTTTACTTGATTAACTGTCAGCATATTTTGCTTGCCGGTCATTTTCATGATATTATCGTTGTTATGGAATACAAAACAACAATCGGTTTGGAAATTCATGCGGAGCTTCGCACAAAGACGAAGATGTTCTGCGGTTCAAAAAATGATCCCGAAGAAAAGATTCCGAACGTGAATATTTGTCCCATTTGTTTGGGGTATCCGGGAACATTGCCGGTAATCAATAAAGAGGCTGTAAAACATGTGCTCAAAGTTGGGAAGGCCATCGGCGCGAACCTCGCGGACTTCACCGAATTTGATCGAAAAAATTATTTTTATCCTGATATTCCGAAAGGGTACCAGATAAGCCAGTATAAATATCCGCTTGTATCGGGCGGAGAGCTTGCGGGGGTGAAAATCACACGAGTACATCTTGAAGAAGATACAGCACGTTCATCGCATGACGCGGGTAATTACTCCTTGGTGGATTTTAATCGTGCCGGCGTGCCGCTTATGGAGCTTGTCACCGAACCGGTCATTACGAGTGCGGAACAGGCGGTCAATTTTGCCCGCGAGCTCCAGCTCTTACTGCGATATCTCGGCGTTTCGTATGCGAACATGGAAAAAGGAGAGATGCGCGTTGAGGCGAATATCTCCGTTTCAAAAACAGACACTTTCGGTACGAAATGCGAAGTGAAAAATTTGAATTCTTTTCGCGCAGTGGAAAAAGCGATCGCGTGCGAAGTGGCGCGCCATATTGACCTTCTGGAAAACGGCGGAAAGGTAATACAGGAAACTCGCGGGTGGAACGAACAGAAACAGGAAACCTATTCGCAAAGAAACAAAGAAAACGCCCACGATTACCGCTATTTTCCCGAGCCCGATCTTCCGAAATTGAAGCTGTCTGAACTTCCGGAATTCTTGGATCAGAAACTTCCCGAATTGCCGAAAGAGAAACGCGCGCGCTTCGACAAAGAGTACGGGGTCAAAGAAGAAGACCGAGAAATGTATATCATTGATGAAAAACTCGGTGACTTTTTTGAAGAGACGGTTAAAATCGCGGGAGACAAAAAACTCGCCGTCCTTATTTCGAATTACATCACTTCCGATCTCGCCGGTCTTCAGAAAAACAATCCCGACATCGACCCGTTCAAAAACATCGCGCCGGAAAATTTTGCCGCGCTTATTAAAATGGCGAACGGCGGCGAGCTTTCTTCACGCGGCGCAAAAGACACACTCGCGATCATGTTCAAGGAAGGTGGCGATCCGAAAAAGATCGCTGAAGAAAAAGGCCTGATCCAAAAAAACGACGAAGGTGAACTGCTCGCGACGGTCCAAAAAATAATCGCCGAAAATGAAAAAGTTGCTAACGAATACCGCGCCGGAAAAGAAGCGTCTATTATGTTCTTGGTGGGGCAGGGAATGAAAGCAAGCAAGGGAAGCGCCAATCCGCAGGTATTGAAGGCACTCTTTGCAAAGGAGTTGACAAAAAAATAATATATATTATGATATTAAGTGGAGTGTGTAACGTTGTGAAGAATGAGGGAGGAGAAAAAAGTGAAAGGTATAACAATACAAACCGTAACGATTAGTACTGCCGTTGCCGCCGACCTTAATGATCAGGGATTCTGTACGGGCGTACCGAAACCGCGGCATATCGATATCGGCGAGCAAGTGCTTGTTGTAAGCCAAAGTTTTACGGAACCCGTGATCGGCCAGTTCAAGTGGCTCGTTGGCAGGTGGTATCTCTATATCAATTAACATTATTGGGAGGTTTATTGCCTCCCTTTTTTTATTTATCCCTTTTTATTTGGCGTTATTTTGGTATAATAACAGGAACATTAATCGATATAAATTTATACTAAATTTATGACAACAAAAATCGCAATTAACGGCATGGGGCGGATTGGGCGCGCATTTCTTACTTTGGCTCAAGGACATCCGGAGATAGAGGTTATTGCGGCGAACGATCTCGGAGAACTCGATAATCTTGCATATCTTATGAAATATGATACGGCGTACGGGCGCAGTTCTATGGACATCGGGATAAAAGATGCTGACGGAAAAAAGTATATGACGGTAAACGGAAAAGATATTTTGATGTTGGCGGAAAAAGACCCCGCGAAACTTCCGTGGAAAGACCTCGGAATTGATCTCGTTCTTGAAGCGACCGGATTTTTTGAGAAATATGAAAAAGCAAAGTTGCATTTGGATGCGGGCGCGAAACGGGTGGTTGTCACGGCTCCGGTAAAAGGAACGCCGCCCGAGGGTGTCGTCGGCGCTTCGATCCTTTCCGGTATCAATGAAGAAAAATTCGAGAACTGTCAGATCTCTTCCAATGCTTCCTGTACGACGAATTCCGTCAGCCCGGTCATTCAAATTCTTCACGAAACGATCGGCATTGAAAAAGCAATGCTCTCGACCATTCACGCCTACACCGGAACCCAGCGGCTCGTCGATGCACCGGACGCGAAAGATTGGCGCCGCGGCAGAGCGGGTGCACAGAATATCGTCCCGTCCACGACCGGCGCCGCGATCGCCGTCACGGAGGTTATCACCGACCTCAAAGGAAAATTCGACGGTCTTGCGTTTCGTATTCCCGTCATCACCGGTTCCATGTCAGACGTTACTTTTCTTGCAAAGAGAAACACGACGGTCGAAGAAATAAACGGAATTCTGAAAGAAGCCGCAAAAAGCGAACGATGGAACAAGGTGTTTACTGTAACGGAAGACCAGCTCGTTTCGTCGGATATTATCGGACAGAGGATTGCATCAATCGTAGACCTTGGACTTACAAAGGTGGTAGATGGAAATTTAGTAAAAGTCTGCGCGTGGTATGACAACGAATACGGATATACGGGGGCGCTGGTGGAGCATGTTATAAAAATGGCAAGTTATATTAAATAATTTAACTTTACGCAGATATAGGTTTTTTAAAAAATTTTCAATTTACAATTTTACAATTTTCAATAAATTTTCAATGACAAAATTTTCAAACACGAACGAAACCGTCGGGTTTGAAAATTATAAATTGAAACATTGCAAATTGATTGAAAATTGTAAAATTGGAAATTGAAAATTAACCAAAACAAAAGGCATACCAATGAAGATATGCCATGCAAAAAAAAGTTTTATTATTCTCTTGGGAGGAATGCCATTGTCGCGCCCGTTGCTATCGCTCCCGGTATGAGAGCGACATGGATGGAAGCGCCCCACCACTCAAAAAACAAGACCACAACCAGTCCAACTAAAGCGGAAACGATAATTCTTAAAGCACTGTTCATTTCTTACTCCTTACCTATTCGGTACAAGATATACCGAAGTTATCATAATCCTAATCACAACATTTGTCAAGTATGAAAATCTATATCGCAACTGATCATGCGGGATTCGAACTCAAGGAAAAGCTTGTGCTTTTTTTGCGGGAGCTTGGGCACGAGGTGACCGACAAAGGCGCGCATACGCTTGATGAAAATGATGATTATCCCGATCTTATTGCTGAGGCGGCGAGGGAGGTTTCTCTCGTAAGCGATGACCCGAATGTTCGTGGGATCGTGCTTGGCGGATCCGGACAAGGCGAGGCGATCGTTGCCAATAAATTTCCGCACATACGCGCGGTGGTGTTTAATGGGCAGTATGAACCGAAAGACGGCAGCGAAGTGCCGGACGAGATTTTTCTTACCCGCTCGCACAATGATTCCAATATTCTTTCGCTTGGTGCCAGGTTTATCAGCGAGGAAGTTGCCAAACGCGCCGTCCGCGAATGGCTCGACACACCGTTCTCGGGGGAAGAAAGACATGTGAGGCGGATAGCGGAAATTGATAAGATAGATAAACAGAAGTTGGTGTATAGCCGATTAAGTTAACAAATATTTAAATAAAAAAATAGAAAAATAGAAAAATAAAAAGATAGACGACGTCGTAATTTTTTTATCTTTATATTTTTCTATCTTTCTATAAAAATTATGATAGAAATAATCCCCGCAATAATGCCGAAAACTTTTTCTGAGCTTAAGGAAAAAGCCGACCTGGTATTTCGGCAAACGAAAACCATACACGTGGATGTTATGAACGGAAGCATTACGCATTCCGTGAGTTGGCCGTTCATTGGAGACGGATTGGCTGAGTTGGAGAAAATTAAAACGGGGGAACTCGCGCTGCCGTACTGGAAAGAGATAGACTACGAGGTGGATATTATGATGGAGAACCCGGAAGAAAGCTTGGCGGAATGGGTGAACGCAGGATTCCATCGCATAATCTTACATTTTGAAAATGTAAAAAAGTTTTCTTCAATAATTAACGAATATAAAGGCGTTGTGGAGCTCGGCGTTGCCGTCGGAGTTGAGACTCCGAACGACGAAGTGTATAAATGCATCGACGACGGAATGGACTTTCTGCAATTTATGGGAATCTATCAGATTGGTTTTCAAGGAAATCCGTTCGATGCTCGCGTGCTTGAAAAGATCAAGACGGCGAGAGAAGTGTATCCGAATATCCCCATAAGTGCGGACGGTTCCGTAAATTTGGAAACCGCACCGAAACTTGTTGCCGCCGGCGCAAATCGGCTAGTTATCGGATCGGCGATATTCAAAGCGAAAGATATGTCTTCCAATGATACCGATATTGCAGCGTTCGGTTCTTTTGATGTCGGCAATAATATCGATATTTCCGGTATGTTTGAGAAAAAAGAAAAAGGACCCGCAGAAGCGTTGAAAGAATTTAAAAAACTTGTCGCTTAATATTAATAAAAATTTCTAATTTCCAATTTCTAATTTCTAATGAACGACGACGATATTTGGCATTAGACATTAGGATTTTTGTTAGAAATAAAAGCAGCTTCACTCTTATATTTCTTGCTCTCGCTCGGAAATGTAAGTTGCGACTTCCATTTCTCTCACTCGTTTAGAAATTAGAAATTAGGTATTAGAAATTATTAACTTTCTTTACATGCCGAATATATTGGACGAAACAGAAATAAACTTGTTAAAAGATAGAGCCCGCGATATTCGCGTTTCGGTCGTCGAGATGCTCGCGGAAGCCGGATCGGGTCATACAGCCGGTTCGCTCGGAATGGCGGATATTTTTGCTTTACTTTATTTCCATACACTGAAGCATGATCCGAAAAATCCGGAATGGGAGGAACGAGACCGGCTTGTGCTTTCGAATGGACACATTTGTCCGGTGATGTATGCCGCAATGGCGCACTCGGGATATTTTCCGGTTCCGGAATTGTTGACCTTGCGTAAATTCGGGTCGCGTTTGCAGGGGCATCCGCACCGCGAATTTTTGCCGTTCGTGGAAACGAGCTCCGGACCCTTAGGCGAAGGATTGTCGCAGGCGGTCGGCATGACTCTTGCGCTTCGTATGGATAAAAAAGAAAATTTTGTTTACTGCCTCATGGGTGATGGCGAACTCGATGAAGGACAGATATGGGAAGCCGCGATGCAGGCGGGAAAAGAAAAACTCGGAAAGATTATTGGTATTGTTGACCGTAATAATATTCAAATAGACGGCAGAACCGATCAAGTAATGCCGCTCGAACCGCTTGCCGAAAAATGGAAAGCATTTAACTGGCACACACAAGAAATCGACGGCCACGATTTTCAAGCGCTCAATATCGCAGTAGAAGAAGCGAAAAAAGTAACGGATAAACCGAGTGTAATTATCGCGCGTACCATTTCCGGAAAAGGCATTCCCGAAATCGAAGGCGACCATCGCTGGCATGGAAAAGCACCGAACAAGGAGGAAGCGGAGAGGTTTATAAAAACATTACAGAATGTGTTATAATTAATTCGTCGGTATGGGGTTGCACCCCGTACCGAAACGTTTGTGACCTAATTAGAACGCCGTGTTAAAATGAATTTTTGTTTGATATTACAAACGTTCCGAACCGGGGTGCAACCCCGCTCCGGCGACGAAAACATTTTTATTAAATATCTAAAACGTTTCGAATGGGGTTACATCCGCCTCCGCCGGCTGTCGGATGGCGGACCCGTTCGGCGACAAAAATTATGCTTCAAAAAATTCGTGAACAATTAGGGAAGAGGTGGATTGATATTTTTTCAATTATCTCAATTTTACTATTTGTAGGAATTGTTTTTCCTCCGGACAAGATTTATCCTTATTTAAGCCCAATGGCATCAGAATATATTTTAATTTTAAGTATATTTTTTACTATATTTTTCATTATTTTATGTTCCGTTGGCATTATGCTTGGTATTTGGAATAAATGGCGTCTATTAATTTTTATTTTGCTATTAGTGACTTTATTTGTAGAGTACGCAGTAACCAAACCATATGATTCTATTGATTTTGTGGCTAATGAAACCAGCATTTATTATTAATTCAAATTCGTTTAGCTACAATGTTAAATCTAAAACTTTTTGATAGGGATATTGAACTAAAGTCTACCCGTGATGGTTTTTCCGAAGGGCTTTTGATTGCTGCTGACGAAAACCCGAACGTTGTCGGGCTTTGCGCGGATCTTATTGAGTCTGTGAAGATGGACGCGTTCGCGGAAAAATATCCGGAGCGGTTTGTTGAAATGGGAATCGCGGAGCAGTCGATGGCTTCTGTGGCTTCGGGAATGGCGCATGAAGGGAAAATTCCTTTTATGGCTTCGTATGCGGTTTTTTCGCCGGGGCGAAATTGGGAGCAAATTCGCACGACAATTTGCTATAATAATGCGAACGTGAAAATTATCGGGAGCCATGGCGGGGTGACGGTAGGGGAAGACGGCGGAACGCATCAGGCGCTTGAAGACGTTGCGCTTATGCGGGTGCTGCCGAACATGACCGTGATTGTTCCTTGTGATGCAATAGAAGCAAAAAAGGCGACGATTGCGGTGGCGCGCGCAAAAACACCGGTTTATATCAGGCTTGCTCGTACAAAAACGCCGGTCATTACGACAGAAGAAACGCCGTTCGAGATTGGGAAATCGCAGGTCGTTTACCGTTCGGAAAATGCACAGGTTGGAATTGTGGCTTCGGGTCCGCTCTTGTATAATAGTATTATGGCGGCAAAAGAACTCTCCGAGAGGGGGGTCGCTGTTTCCGTACTTAACCTTTCGACCATAAAACCGCTTGATATCGAAGGACTTTTGCGTTTTGCGAAAGAGTCGGGAAGAAAGATTGTTACCGTCGAAGAGCATCAAGTTTACGGAGGAATGGGTGGCGCTCTTGCGGAATTTTTTGCCGAACACTACCCCGTCCCAATGGAATTTGTCGGCGTAAAAGATAGGTTCGGACAATCAGGAAAACCGGAAGAACTTATTCGGCACTATGGGTTGGATAAAGGGGCAATCATGGGGGCGGTTGAGAGGGTGATGGGGAGATAGACGTTTTATAAAATTTCTAATTCCTAATATCTAATTTCTAATGAAAATCCTAATGTCTAAACAAACGGTTTGGTTGGACATTTAGAAATTAGACATTTTGTTAGAAATTAGGAATTAGATATTAGAAATTTTTTACATATATGTTCAAAAAAACACCACTTATCAGTATTTGCACAACAATTTCATTGTTATTCATCTGTTCATCAGTTTTCGCCCAAGAATCCGTTCCTCTAAAAACCGTCACTTTTACCGTCACCATCGAGAAACTCGATTGTAGTGGAAGTGTCGGACAATCTATCGTAAAATTTGAAAACACTCCGATGGAAGGAGGATATTATGAAATAACCGGCAAAAAAATCGAGGAAAACAATATCAGTTTAAGCAGGGAAGTCCCACTTCCTCCCGGAACTTATTTTTGGAATGGGGTTCCGAATGGCGGGTATGCGACTTCGTCCGTTTCTTCCGGAACCTTTGTAATAAAAGAATGTTCGAAGACCAAAGCGGCGACGCAAACCATGACGGCAAAGAAATCCGATACGGTCATTCCGCAAACCGATAAAAAATCAGAAGAAATTGCGGCGACAACATCATTACCAGAAAGCGTGACGGAGAAAGAAAAAAAAGCCACCACCACAAGCGAGTCATCGGGCGATTCACAAAGAAAGACTTTAGCCGTTGTTCTTGCACTCGGCATCGTTGTCGGAGTCGCTTTGTGGAAAAGATCCGGAAAATAAGTTTTTGGATAAGCGACGAGGAAAAATAAGATTGTACATTATTATGAGGCTTTTACATTTTGGCGAAAGGGGAGAGGATGAACGAAAATTTTCGTCGCCTCTGTTTTTTGCCGTTTTGTTTCTTTTTTCCTGTTTGTTTTCCTTTTTCTACCACGGCGTTTTTGCTGATACGTCGACCACCGACATTTCCGCCCCGACAGAGCCGGGGAATCTGACTGCCACCATGCAGTCTTTAATAAAGGTGGACCTTACGTGGGGGGCGTCGACCGACCCGGTGAATTCCGCGGGACAAGCAAGCGGGGTTGCGGGGTATGAGGTGTTCAAGAATGGGACATCTCTTTTTACTGTTTCCGGTACGAGCGTTTCCGTGATGAATGGGATTGTTCCGGGGGTGAATTATGAATTTAAAGTACAGGCAATCGATGTTGCGGGCAATAAGAGTGTTTTTTCAAATTTCGCTTTCGTCTCCATCCCCGGAGATGTCGAGGCACCGACCGTACCGACCCCTTTCATATCTCGCGTTTCTTCGTCTCAAATAGAGATTGAGTGGAGCGCTTCTGTCGACAATGTCGGCGTGGTCAAATACGAAGTATATAACGGATCTACTTTGTCGGGTGCCGCTTATAGCGGAGCAACCCATTTTCTTGTTACCGGTCTTTATCCTCGTACGGACTATTCGTTCACGGTGAAAGCTGTCGATTCCTCCGGCAATAAAAGCACATCTTCCGGTATTATAAGCACGACCACACTCCCCGTCATCGTGGCGCCGAATCCTCCAACCGGACTTACCGCCAAAACGATATCCGCGAGCCGAATCGATCTCTCGTGGGTTTCTCCCGGAAACGCGCAGAACTTGAGCGGTTATAAAATTTACATGGATGGCAAGTATGCGTTCTTCTCTGAAAATAATATTTTTTCTTGCACAGGGCTTACCGGGGGTACAAAATATTCTTTCCATGTCACTTCTTACGGTTTGTCAGGCGATGAGAGCTATCGATCCGAAACGGTTACCGCAACGACAACGTACGACACGACTCCTCCTTCCGTCCCGACCGGACTTACTGGTTACGCGGCTTCTTTTTCAAAGATCGATCTTTACTGGTCGGCTTCAAATGATAACACCGGGGTTGCAGGCTACAAGGTGTACAAAGACGGAGTGTTTATCGAATCCGTGAGTGGAACATCAATATCGCTCGGCGGACTGACTGAAGGAACGGGATACTCTTTTACCGTAAGGGCGTTTGACGGTGCCGGTAACATGAGTGATAACACCGCGCAGGTTTTTGTTCAAACACCCCGTGAAGGGGATACTATAGCCCCCCTTGTTCCTACCGGACTTTCCGCAACCGCCGTTTCGTCGTCTAAGATCGCGCTTTCATGGAAGGCATCAACCGACCCTTCGAATTCCTCAGGGCAAGCAACCGGTATAAGAGGGTATAACATATTCAGGAACTCTGTTTTTCTTGCTAGTGTGAGCGGTACATCATACTCTGACACGGGAAGGGCAGCGGAGAAAACATATACGTATCAGGTATCCGCCTATGACGCTTCAGGGAATGTTTCGGAGAGATCGGTGGCGGTTTCTGCGTCAACACTGCCGCTGCCGACCGGTTTGCCCGTTGTCTTTTCTGTTCATGTCGGGAAAGCGTTCTGCAAAAGCGACGGAACCACCTATGCTCCCGTAACGTTCGCTACGGAGCCCGCAGGGATGGGAAGTTTTAAAGTTTCCGGTTCGGTATTAAGCTCTCAAACATTTGGAAATAAAACATACGAATTAAAGAACGGGTCGTATACGTGGGAAGGCGTTCCGGCAATGAGATATATCGCGTCCGGCGCAAGTCGGGGAAGTTTCGTTATTTCTTTTCTTGTTTGTTCAACAAAACCTTCCGTTGTCGAAACACCAAAACCTACCCCCGTCGTCGCTCCGTCGCCTACGGAGTCGCCGAACATTGGCGGCGATGGGTCGTCCGATGCAGAGGCCTCGGATAAAACGCTTGAAGTGTTTTCGACATATTCCGAGACTGAAAAAGCCATGATAAAGGAGGCGGCGGGAACCATTCCCGCATCTTCCACTGTTTTGCGCACAACTGAGATAATGCAGGTGATAAGGAGCGGTTACGCGCTTCCCCCTGAGTCCCTGACGGTTACGATTGGAGAAAAAGTTTATTCACGCGCCGATGACGCCGCCCTTATTGAGGGAACGGTGGAAAAATTATTAAGTGATCGGCCGACCGGAACTTTACTCTCGGACACCGACTCTGATGGTGTTTCGGACTACGACGAAAAATATCTATACGGGACAGACCAGAAAAAATCCGACACGGACGGAGACGGAATATCCGACAAAGAAGAAATACTCGCAGGAATGAACCCCGTGAAGAAAGTGATATCACCGATTGCCTATGAGAACCCGAAGACGAATACCGTTTTCGCATCAACTTCCCCCGACGCATTTGTCATGGATAAGATTGAGGCAATACTCTCTCCTCAAATTGGAGAGGATCGTGAGAAAGTGGTGGGGATAGTACTTTTCGGGAAGGCGCTTTCGAATAGCTTTATTACCTTGTATATATTCAGCACGCCAATCGTTGTGACGGTGCAGACCGATAATGACGGGCGGTGGACGTATACCATTGATAAGGAACTTGAGAATGGAAAGCATAATCTCTATCTTGCGGTGACGGAATCGAGCGGCAAGATTATCGCAAAATCAAACCCGATTCCTTTTGTAAAAACCGCGGACGCCGTTTCTTTGGGGGCATTTCTTCCCGTTGCGGAGGCATCCGTTCCGAAGAAACAGGGTGGGTTTTTTGGAGGAAATTCGCTGTATATCTCCCTTGGTGTGATTGCCTTTGCTGTTGTTGCCGGAATTATTGCACTCAGTATTACACTGAAAAAAAGAAATTCTGATGCGGAGAGCGAAGAGAATAATCAGTAAAACGTAAGCGCTAATAAATAAAAAAATCGGCAAAGGTATTGTATACCCTTGCCGATTGTTGTTATTCGTCGTCGAGGAAACGCAGATTTTGTTTTTTTTGTTTGAAAGCGATTTTGTCATATTTTGAAAGGTTATCCGTATCGGAACCCCTTTCATAATTTTTTTTGACATCGTGCTTTCTTCTTCCCGTTATCGTTACTTGAAGAGCTTCAAGTTCTTCGGGGGTAACAATATTGGCAAAGACGGGGTTGTTGACGGGTCTTTCCACGCTTCTTCTTGGCGTAGGAGATCGTCTTTCTCGGATCGGGGCAGCTACTGTTCGGAGCAACTCTGCTCTGATGATTACGACCGCTCGTTCACGAGCATCGACCTTTCCTTCTTCGTGACTCCATTCACAGGGACCACAGAGAACGAATTCGCCGATCTTTGGAACGACTACACCGGGATTTGTGATATTGAGCCGGAGAACTTTTTCTTGTCCTGGCAGAACGTCATTAAATGCATCTTTGTCCTTTTTGGCGAGGACGTATCCTATACCCTTTCCGTTTGCATCTTCCCATTCCAAATACTTATTCGCCCCCCATGTTGTTTCCTTGGGAATAGCGCCTCTTTGGAATTTTTTGTCATCCCTTTGTCGCCGAGGGGCGGAATGTCTTTCAGCGAGTTTTGCTTTTTCGAGCATTTCCGCTTCGTCGAGTTCCTCATTAACCAGGTCCACCCAAAGGCAGGCCTGCTTGTCTTTGTCGGTAACAGGGTGGAGCAGTTCACCATCCAGATGGACGATCTCCTTGCCCTTGTAGACTTTCCCGATTGTGCAGTGCCAGCTTTGAATGCTGACGAGCCACACTTCTCCGTCTTCTAAATTACGGCCATTCAAATTTTTGATGTCAATTTGAACGTCCTTTGCCGCTTGGGTCGGGAAGAAGTCATCGGTTGGTTCCAGTGGGGTAAGTCCCATATATGGGGTCGTATGAACCACCCCAATGAGAACATGTTTTCTGACATAGTCTTGCCAGAGTCCCCGTTCCTCTTTTTTGTTTTTGTATGTTTTAATTGGTTTGGCGTCAAACATGACGGCCTCCTAAAAATTTTTCGGTTTTACGCTATTGCGATATTTGGTTGTTGAATAGTACATCTCTTTCTATCCTGACACTATCCTACCATATAACAAAATGAAAGTCAAATGAAGTTGGGCATAGTTAATATATGTCTATTTTTATGCCTATTTTGTCGGTCAGGGATTCAGGTCTCAATGACCACCATTTTTTTAAAAATATTTTTTTTGACAGGTCAAGTTTGCGAAAAAACTCCCATGTCGCGATAATGAGAGCATTTTTTGCAAAGCAGGGCCTGCCCTGCGTAGCTTCAGCGGAGCAGGGGTTCGACGTGCACGACGGCTCGACCGATATGGTATTCTTTTTTCTCTGTGAGGAAGTTCTCAAGTTTCGTTGCGTAATCGTGAGCTTCTTCGATCGACATATTCGGATCGGCATAGCAGTGAACGGTAACGATATTTTTTTCTCCGGTTTTTCGCGCGAGAATATTGTGCGCCTCGCTGAGCTTCGGGGTGTGTTTCATCGCTTCTTGTATCTCTCGCGCAATCTTTTCCGACTCGACGGCTTCAACTCCCACACTCTCCAGAGATTGGTCATCAGAAGGGTCGATGTGCGTGCTTATTTCCACGGCCTCTCCGAGTTCTTGCGCTATCAACGTTTCGAATTCCGTCGCTTTGGCATGTGCTTCTTTTACCGTAAGACTGCGGGATACTTCCAGATCATAACTTACGTATCGTTTGTTGATCTGCTGGTCGACGGTTACGTGATGGACGGGGAAACCGTGCTTGTGCCCTAATATATGGATCGACTCCACAATGGTTTCGGTGGAAAGCTGGATCGATCTCGTTTGAATAAGTATTTCCGCTTCCGGAAGTTCTGTGCGAACGGCGGCTTTAGACTTTTCAGTGAGATCGTGCAGGGCTTCCGCATTCAATTTTCTACCTACAACGAGCAGTGCGTCGATGTATGCATTCGGTCCGACGGCTCTTGCTCGGACGCTTTCAACTTCGATGATCCCGGGAATTTTTTTCAGTATTTCTCTCGCTTTTTCGGCAATCCCTGCAGGTGCAGTGTCTATAAGAACGTCAAACGTGCGTTTCCCCATATCATAACCGACTTTTATCACGATGAGCGCCACAAAAAGTGCCGCTACGGAGTCCGCGCCTTTTATTCCGAAGAGCACACAAAAAAGACCGATGAGGACAACGGTGGAGCTCCAAATATCGGTGCGGAAATGAAGAGCATCGGCTTCGAGCGCCTGGCTTCCTGTTTCTTTCGCGACTTTCATGAGAGCGCGCGAACGAGTGAAATCGATAAGAATGGAAACAATCACGACCGCGAAAGCATACCATGTGGCCTCCACCTCGATATCTCCTGTCATGAGCCGTTTTCCCGCTTCGTACATGATCCAGCCGCTTGTCATAAAAAGGAGGATCGTTTCTATAAGTGCCGAGAACGCTTCGATTTTGCCATGTCCGTAATGGTGGTCTTCATCCGCCGGCTTGTCGGAAACGCGTACCGCGAAGTAGGTAATAATCGCCGCTCCCATATCGAGCAGGGAGTGTGCGGCCTCCGAAAGGATACCCATACTGCCGGTCATAAGCCCGACCACGAATTTTCCCGCCGTAAGCGTGAATCCCGCCAGCACGGAACTTGCCGCAACGTTTTCTTTTTTGTTGTTTGTCATGAATAGTATTATATCATTGGAAAATAGAGATACCAATACTAAAATAAAAAAATAGAAAAATAAAAAATAGAAACATTATAATTCCCCGACTCTTGCGAGTCGGGGAATTTTTTTTATTTTGTCGTCGTCCCTGATACTGACTGCGCCCTGCCGTAGCCTTGGCGAAGGAGGGTACTTTTCCCTGATACTCGTCTACACCCGTCGCGGCTTATAGTCCGCCGGCGCTTTCTTGAGCCATTCCTCGATCTCCGTCGGATGTAGCAGTCCTTCCTGCGCTCCGATCTTCTGTACGACCGACATGGAATTTATCGGCGCCCAGAGGAATGCTTCGTCAACCGATTTTCCGAGAGCGAGACATTCCGCGAAAGTTGAGGAGAACGCATCTCCCGCGCCGGTTCTGTCATAGGGAGGCGCCGGATCCGGATAAGGCGGCATGAACCACATTTCGTTCACTCGCGAGTCGTACGCGTAGGCTCCTTTCGGGCCGTCTGTGATGACGGAAATTTTCGGTCCGAGTTCCGACATTTTTCTTGCGAGGTCGGAGCATGACATCTCCGGTATTTTTAAGATTAATTGCGCCTCCTCTTTGTTGCAGAAAAAAACTTCGGAATGCGCATAAATTTCCTTGAGCGCGTCCGTTCCCATTTTGATCTGGAATGTTCCCGGCTGGAAAGCGAGCTTCACATCAGGGTGAGCTTTGAGATATTCCATTATTTCTTGATGGTATGGAAGCGTGTTCTCGCCGATCGAGGAGAGATACACCCATTTCGGGTTGCCGATGTCGGGGAATTTTCTCTCATAGTCTTCATGCTTGATGAGGATAGTGCGCTCGGCCTTGTACCAAAGAACGTAGTGATAATTGGAAAGCTGCCCCGCATGCACTTTTGAAAAATCGGTCGCAACACCCTGGTCTATTATCGTCTGAAAAATTTCTTTGCCGTGTTCGTCGTCTCCCATGTCGGTCACGAATGCGGTCTTGAGCCCGAGACGCGCTGCGGAAACGGCGGCGTTCGCACTGTTGCCGACGGCGGCGATCACCTTCACGAATTCATAGGGAATTTTCGAACCATTGGAAAACGCGAGTTTTTCCTCGTGGTCTTTCTCATCATAATACACACTAGCCTGTTCGATGCGAATAAAAGCGTCAGTAACGACGTCCCCAATTGCCACAAAATCAAATTGCTCGGACATGGAATAATATTTTAACTTTTAATAACTCCATTATACACGGGAATGAGATTTTTTGGAAAGGAAAAAGAAAATAAAAAAATAAAAAGATAGAAAAATAGAAAAATTTCCGACGTCTTAATCTTTTTATTTTTCTATTTTTTTATCTTTCTATTCGTGTTAGATAATGCTATAATAGACTCACTCAATTAAGAATAACCACAAAAACTCATGCTCACACTAAAACAATACATCGTTCATGCCGATCAGAAGCACTCGGCTATCGGGCACTTTAATATTTCCAACCTTGAATCACTGAAGGCTATTTTTACTGTCGCCAGAAGATTGGAGGTTCCGATTATCGTCGGCACATCCGAAAAGGAACGGGCGTATATCGGCATCAAACAATGTGTTGCCCTTGTCCGGAGTCTGCGCGAACAGTACAATTATCCCATTTTTTTGAATGCCGATCACACGTTTTCGTTTAAGGGAGTAAAAGAGGCAGTTGATGCGGGGTATGACTCTGTGATATTCGACGGGGCGCAATTGTCTTTGGGAGATAATATGAGAGAAACAAAAAAAAGTGTTGAGTATGCCAAAAGCGTTAATCCGAACATTGTTGTTGAGGGGGAGCTTGGGTATATCGGTTCATCATCTAAACTTCTCGATGTGTTGCCGAGCGAGGTGCATGTCACAAAGGCTGCGCTTACGAACGTCGACGAGGCGGCTCAATTCGTGAAGGAAACGGGTATCGATTGTCTTGCTCCGGCTGTTGGGAACATACACGGGTTGCTTAAATATGCTAAGAATCCGGATTTGGACATTGACCTTATCAAAGAGCTTCGCGAAAGAACCGGTGTCCCGCTCGTTTTGCACGGCGGTTCCGGGATTCCCGATTATAGCTTTAAACGAGCTATTTCCGTGGGGGTTTCCGTCGTTCATATCAATACGGAACTCCGCCTTGCCTTTAGAAGAACTCTGGAACAGACGCTCAAAAACAATCCCGACGATATTGCGCCGTACAGCTTCATGGAAAACCCTATCTACGAAATGGAAAAGATCGTGGAGGACAAGATAAAGGTTTTTACAACACACTGAGACAGTGAAGTTCATCAAGTTTGACGACTACGACCGTCCGTACTTGATGAACTTGATAAACTTTTTAACTTGATAAACTGAGGCGCTTTGACTTTATTCGCGATTTATGTATAATGGACGCCATGCTAACATTAAACACAAAAGAGAGAGATATAAATATTGCCGCGAGCGATTATCGCAAACAAGGCCTTTTGCCGTGCGTGTATTACGGACCGAAGGAAAAACCGGTTTCGATAAACGTGAGCAAGATAGATTTCTTGAAGGTCTGGAAAGAGGCCGGGGAATCAACCGTTATCACCTTAAACACGGGGAAAAGCGAGATTGAAGTACTTGTCCACGATGTTTCTTTTGATCCGGTACGGAGCGAGGTGATTCATGCTGATTTTTATGTTCTGGAGAAAGGCAAGGCGGTTGAGGTCAGTGTTCCGCTTGAGTTTGTCGGTATTTCAAAGGCTGTGAAAGATATGGGAGGAATGCTCGTAAAAGTGCTTCACGAGATTGATATTGAAGCGATGCCGAAAGACCTTCCTCATAGTATCAAGGTTGATATCGGAACGCTCACAGATCTTGATGCTCAGATTCTAGCGGGCGAAATAAAACTACCGGCCGGGGTAACTCTGGTTACCGGTCCGGAAGAAGTGGTTGCCGCAATTTCCGTCGCAGAGGAAGAGATTGAAGAAGCTGCACCGGTAGATCTCAGCGCAATCCCTGTGGTTGAGAAGAAAGGAAAGAAGGAAGAGGAGGGGGAGGGAGCAGTGAAGAAATAAACGAATTAAAAAAACATCGCCCCGTTTTAAAACAGGGCGATGTTTTTAATAATTTCTAATATCCAATTTCTAATTTCTAATGAACGACGACGAATTTTAGACATTTGGCATTAGACATTTTATTAGAAATAAAAGCAGTTTCACTCTTATATTTCTTTCTCTCGCTCGGAAATGTAAGTTGCGACTTCCATTTCTCTCGCTCGTTTAGAAATTAGGAATTAGATATTAGAAATTTTTTGTCTTTTTCCCCACTCAAAATATTTTTCAAGCTGAATTTTGTTTACTTTTATGCTATCATATAAAGACAAGCTTCTCTGCTTGTTTTTCCTATGAAAAAACAGTATCTTCCCATTATTTTTATTTTTTCTTTCATTATTGGTCTACTTCCTACGGCTTTTTCTCATGCCGAGTCGGCTTGTGATGCCGGGGCGAAGATCAGTCCGGACGACAAAGTTCAATTACAGCTCGCTCTTGATGCGTGCAATAAAGAGATTGAAGCGCAAGACAAATTATTAAAGAACACCTCGCAGCAAAAAGTCGGGATCCAAAAAGATCTCGCATCTTTAGCCGCTCAGATCAATAAAGCTCTGCTTTCCATCAAGGCGAGTGACCTTACTATCAAGAGTCTGAAAGACGATATTATAAACAAAACTCTTACCATTAACGAACTCACCGATAAGATAGAACGCGAGAAAGAGGCTGTCTCTCAATTGTTGCGGAGGACGAATGAGATAGATCAGTCTTCGATGGTAGAGGTGGTTTTGTCGCAAAAACAGCTTTCGGACTTTTTTCTGGACATTGACTCCTTTAATTCCATAAAAAGCGCTCTTCGCGACTCCCTTAATTCCATTGCGGACGCAAAAGCGTTGAAAGAGAAAGAAAAAGGAATTTTGGAAGAAAAAGAAGACAGGGAAGCCGACGCAAAAGCGGAAAAAGAAGTGCAGAAACGCGCCGTGCAAAAGAATGAAGCGGAAAAAGCCAAATTGCTTTCCGTCACCAAAAATAATGAAAAAGCGTACGCGAAGATTCTCGCCGATAAAAAAGCTCTCTCTGTAAAAATTCGCGCTGCGCTCTTTGAACTTCGCGATTCGAACGGCATTCAATTCGGGCAGGCGTATGAATATGCTCAAATAGCGAGTCAAAAGACAGGGGTTCGTCCCGCGTTCCTTTTGGCGATATTCAGTCAGGAGTCCAGTTATGGAAAAAATGTCGGCTCGTGCTATCTCAAGAATAAGGAGACCGGGGCCGGCGTCGGGATGAACACGGGAACACCGTTTGCGAAAGTAATGAAGCCCGATCGCGATGTGGAACCGTTTTTGCAGATCACGAGTGAGCTCGGCCGTGATCCGTACAGCACAAGAGTCTCTTGTCCTCAATCCGTCGGGTGGGGTGGTGCCATGGGACCGGCACAATTTATTCCATCCACTTGGATGCTCTATCGAAATAAAGTGGCTTCGGCGATCGGCGCTGCCGCAGCCGATCCGTGGCAACCGCTCGATGCTTTTGTGGCTGCGTCATTTTTGCTAAAAGATAATGGAGCGGGTGCCGGAGGATATAGTGCGGAAAGAAACGCCGCGTGTAAGTATTTCTCGGGAAGCAAATGCAGTGCCTCTTCGTTCGCTGCAAGTTATGGCGATCAAGTCATGGCAAAAGCCACAAGCATTCAGGAAAACCAGATAGATAAGTTATAAACGAATAAAAAAAATAAAAAGATAGAAAATAGAAAGATTATTACCGGTTTCGTTATTTTTCTATTTTTCGTCAAAATTATTACAACTATTGCATAATATTCAATTTTAAGCTATATTGTAAGTCTTATGAAGAAAGCAATTCATCCAACATATCATTCCGACGCAAAAGCTACCTGCGTATGTGGAGCTTCTTTTACGGTTGGTTCGACCCAAAAAGAGATGCACCTGGAAATTTGCAGTCAATGCCATCCTTTTTACACGGGCAATTCCAAGATGATGGACACCGCAGGACGCGTCGAGAAGTTCAAAGCGCGCAAAGCCGCGGCCGCTCCCAAGAAGACTAAGTAGCGTACGTGTTGAAAAACGCCAGTTTTCATGGCGTTTTTTTCGTGGAGATATAATCGCCGAATTTTCAATTTACAATTTTGCAATTTTCAATGAATTTTCAATAAAAAATTTTCAAATCCGACGTCGTCGTTCGTGTTTGAAAATTATAAATTGAAACATTGGAAATTGATTGAAAATTGAAAATTCGTAAATTGAAAATTATTTATGACCATTGAAGACTTTAAGAGAGACCATAAAACCCGTTTTCTTGCCGACGAATATGAACGGCTATTAAACGAGGAAAAAGAAATGTTGGAAATGATGGAAAGTGACCCTGAAATGAAATCCCTCGCTGAAGAAGAACTTAAAGCTTTGCAGAAAAGAAAAACGGAATCATGGGCTCAGATGGAAAATATTCTTGAGCCAAAAGAAGAAGACAACGGCAATGGTCCGGCTGACTTGATTATGGAAATTCGAGCCGGCGCCGGTGGGGAAGAGGCAGCACTTTTTGCTGCGGACCTCGCGGTGATGTACCAAGGATACGCGGTAGGAAAAGGGTGGTCGTTTCGAAAAATTGACGAATCGGTTTCAGAACATGGCGGATACAGGGAAGCTGTGTTTGAAATAAAAGGTGATGGCGTGTGGAAAGAATTGCAATATGAAATGGGGGTGCATCGAGTGCAAAGAATTCCCGATACCGAAAAGAACGGACGTGTGCACACAAGTACCGCATCGGTTGCCGTGATGCCGGTATTTCAAAAAACTTCGATCGTTATAAATCCTGCCGATATTGATATGGAATACACGCATTCCGGCGGTGCGGGCGGACAAAATGTCAATAAAGTGGAAACCGCAGTACGCTTAATCTATAAACCGACCGGTCTCGCCATACGCTGTCAAAGCGAGCGAAGCCAGCTCCAAAACCGCGAAAAAGCGATGCTCCTTTTGGTATCAAAATTGCAGGCTTTGAAAGACGAAGAAGAAAGCAAAAAATACGCCGCCGACCGAAAAAACCAGATCGGCACCGGCGACCGCTCCGAAAAGATCCGCACGTATAATATTTTACAAGACCGAGTTACCGACCACCGTATCAAACAGTCCTGGCATAATTTAGAAAAAATAATGGTAGGCAATATCGGCCCGATAATTCAAGCACTGAAGGAAGTGAGTGAAGGTGGGGAAGTGGGGACAGAGGACGAAGAATAAGCTTTTAGCTTATAGCTGTTAGCTTATAGCTGTTAGCTTATAGCTGTTAGCTTTTTGACAACGAACATGTGTTTGGGCAATGAGCGGAATCAAGGACTGCCCTTAAGGAGGAACGCAGCGGAGCGAAGTGACGGGGAAAGGGCAGTCCTTGGTGGAGCGTTGTTTAGTTATCAAAAAACAACACCGAACTCGTATTTGAGTTCGGTGGTTTGCGGGTTTTAACCGCGGAAAGAATTGAGCACCAAAATTCTTAACGCGAACTCGAGATCGTCAGTACGTGTACTGTTCCACCTCATTTTTTTAATTTCTTTCTCTTGTTCCGTGTTTGCCAAGGCATCAGTGTTAATGAAGAGCATCGTCTCACTCAGAGCGTTTGAGCCAAGTCTTACAGGAAGAGAAAGAGCAATTTCTACCAAAATTTCTTTTACGGGTCGGGGTTTTGAGATAAACTCACTTTCATCACCAACTGGCATAACATTTCTCCCAATTTCAATTTTACAAGAACCATTCTTGTTGCCTAGAGTCTATCACAAACAACTTAATTTGTCAAATTTACACACCGAAACCGAACGAGTATAATGAATGGTATGAAAGCTGAAAAAACAAAAACGCAAAAAACAACACGCCTTCTTGGTGTCAAAAAAGATGCGTTATTGAAAATGCAGCACATTGATGACGAACTCCAAGACATTAAAAAAGAGATGGAAAGATTATCTCTTACCAAGGCGGACAAAACGGAAATAAAAAAACTTTCATATCGCGTTTCAAATCTGGAAAGGGAACTCGCGGAAGTGCGGCGAAAAGTTAATACATAAGAAGGACAACTATCGATATTAAATAACCCCGGACTCTGAAATGAGCCAGGGTTTATTATTTCAATTACTCAATGAGTTCTTCAATGATCTCACTATCTTCGAAAGGAATTTTTACGACATCTTTCAACATATACCACATAAACAGATCGAAGAAAGTTACGAAGATAAGAAAGTATATCGGAACTGTCTGCATTAATACACCATACAACCAGAATATATTTATTGTTATGATCGGTAATCCGATGAAGACGACATTCATTATCAGTAAAGAACGCCGGGAATGAGGCCAAATGATCGTATTTTCTGACCAGTTTATCTTGTTTTCCCGATATGTGTTCGTAGTATCATTTTTTTTCATTTCTTTTTTCCTGTAAGGAGCTAACCCCGTTTTATAATGCAAAAATCGAGAACTATTGTCAAGACTTGCACATGCATCAAGCGAAAAGTGTGTAAATGTTGCATAATTATGAGTTCTTTGGTAGGATGGAAAGCGATGATAACACAGTGATATTAGATATTAATAATATACTTTACCGGGGAAGATTAGGTTTGGTTTTTCAAAATTGAGTTTGAAAATTTCTAATTCCTAATATCTAATTTCTAATAAAATGTTTAATGACTAATGTTAAAATGCAGTTCGTTTATGTTTTTGACATTTAGATTTTTATTAGAAATTAGGAATTAGAAATTGGAAATTATTTAGCTCTTGAATGAAAAACGAAATCTCATATTTACACGTAAAGTAATTTAACAAAAAAGACATGGACACCATTTTAGACGAGATGTTCAAAGCGGGCGTGCACTTCGGGTATTCCCGTTCGAGCCGGCACCCTTCGATGAAACCGGTTATTTACGGCACGAAAAATCGTGTTGATATTATCAATCTTGAGATGACAGTCGAACACTTGGCGAAAGCGAAAGAGACTCTCCGCGGACTTGCCGCCGGAGGAAAAAAGGTTCTCTTCGTTGGAACGAAAAGCGAGTCGAAAGTCGCCGTGCGCGCGGCGGCCGATGCGCTCAACATGCCGTATGTCGTCGAACGCTGGGTCGGCGGAATTTTTACGAACTTTCCTGAGATAAAGAAACGCATTGCACGGATGAAAGAACTCGCGAGCAAAAAAGAGAAAGGCGAGCTCGATGTTTACACAAAGAAAGAGCGTTTGATCCTGCAGTGGGAGGAAGACCGACTCATCAAGCTTTTTGGAGGACTTGCCGACATGACCGAAAAACCCGCGGCTCTCGTCGTAGTTGATCCGAAAAAAGAAAAGAACGCCATCGCCGAAGCGAAGAAGGTTGGAGTACCCGTTATCGCTCTTATGAACACCGACTGCGATTACACCGATGCCAACTACCCGATTCCGGGAAACGACAGCTCCACCAAAAGCATCGAACTCGTGCTTAATCAACTTGTCAGCGCGTACAGAAACAAGTAAAATATAAAGAAACGAATAAAAAAATAGAAAATAGAAAGATAGAAAAATTACGACGACGGTATATCTTTCTATTTTTTTATCTTTTTATTTTTCTATTAATAATTTTGAAAATTATTTATGATCACAACAGAACAGATCCGCGAACTTCGCGATGTTACCGGCGTGCCGGTCGTGCAGTGCAAACGCGCCCTTGAGGATGCGAACGGCGACATGGAGAAAGCCATTCTGCTGCTCCGGAAGATCAGCGGAGATGTTGCGTCGAAAAAGGCCGAGAGGAATCTCGGATCGGGAACGATCGCTTCGTATGTTCACGCGAACCACAGCGTTGCTTCGATGGTCATACTTTCCTGCGAGACCGATTTTGTCGCAAAGAACGAAGAGTTCATGAAATTGGCATACAATATCGCCATGCACGTTTCTGCGACCAATCCGACTTATTTGAAAAGGGAAGATGTCCCGGCCGACGAAATGAATCTTGTTAGGGATACACTGATGGAAGAAGTTCCGAAAGATAAAACACCGGAAATGCGAGAAAAAATACTGGAAGGAAAGCTGAACGATTATTTGAAAACAAAAGTCTTGCTTGAACAGCCGTACATCAAGGATGAAGAGGTAACCATCGGCGATCTCGTTAAAGGCGCCGTGCAGAAATTCGGAGAAAGAACGGAAGTGGCAAAATTTGTGCGCTTCAGCGTGGCACACTAGACTAGTATCTGGGATTAGTATCAGTATCGGGGACGGCGTTCGTTGTAACCCTGATACCGACACTAACCCCTGATACTCGGTTTTGTTGTTTCCTGATACTTATAAATCCATGTTCATCCTCTCTTCTATCTTCATCGTATCGCTTATCATGCTTTTTTCCATGGTGGGCTTTCGAGTGTGGGAATTGAAGAACGGAAAGATCCCGTTCCCTGATGGAGAAGGTTTATCAAGGCAGCTTCATGTCTTCGCGGAATGGGAGAAAAAAATATGGGAAGAGAGCCGGCAGTGGAGTATGCGTTTTCTTTCACTCTTCTTGCGCTTGGTCATCATCGTCATCGACAAAGTCAGAAAGTGGATGAGACACACGGTTTCGAGCATGGAAGAGACGCTCGTAAAAAAAGCCCCAAGCAAAGACCTTCAGGGGGCAACATCTTTTTTCCTGAAGGATATAGCGGAACATAAGAAGAAAATAAGGGCACGATTTAAAAGAGAAGAGAAGACGGAAATATAAGAAAAGCTTTTAGGTTTTAGGTGTTAGGTTTTAGCTTTACGGACGAAGTTTCGGCGTAAAAAGCTAACAGCTAAAACCTGAAAGCTAATCAGCCACTTTAGCTCAGTTGGTAGAGCAACGGTTTTGTAAACCGTAGGTCCTCGGTTCAAACCCGAGAAGTGGCTCACGAAAAAATCCCTTGCCGGGGATTTTTTTTGACTTCATTTCGCAAACATGATAGAACGGTTATGCCGAATGTGTTCGCTGTGCGGAAAAACGCAGTATCGGCAATCGTTCCTTGTTAGGGGCTGTGCCCCGGAAAACTAAAGAGGTGAACAAAATGAGTAACATTGATTATTCAACACTCTCGCGAACAACGAAGGATCTCATCCTTCATACGGCACGAGATCTGACATTCGGGAGATTCCTGGCGGGTTCGTCCCCAAGTTTCTGTAAAGAAGTATTCGACTCCGATTTTGCCCTGTCAGGGACATTTCATCGGGAAGCGCAAATTTTTTGCGAACAGGTATGCCGGCTTTGTAAGTACAGCAAAGATGGTCGTGAAAGGAAATTCTTGCTCAGGGGACAATCTCCTGATTGTTGGTCAAGACCCATTGATCTTTATAGGAGCGATTCAAGAGAAGTCACGGCGAGGCTCTATTCCTACATGATGGGATCGCTTTTTCCGACCCCTAGAACCTATCCGATTGAACCTCGTTCTGAGATCATATGCCGAATTGTTGATACGCCATTCGTCTTGACTTTTTATTTACATTGCGGAACTGGCGGAGAATATGCAACTTTTCTCCTGAAAACCGGTACGAAACTTGCCCCGGTGGCTTTGTTTTACAGTCTGGCACTCGCATCCCTCGTTGGATTTATGCACGATATGGAATTCGCAAACGTCCGGCGCTGGATCAACGCGAGCGAAGAGGACGGCCTGGTAATAAACGGATATTTCCCCATCGAAAAGGTGGAAGACCTCCCGTTTTCAAACGGACCATCCGAAGAAGAGAGGAATATCGTGTTGTGGAGAGAGGATATCTATAAAAAGATCATACGAGTGTTCCAAGAACCATCGCTCGGTTTTTCGCTCGAAAGAGTGAAGTAAATTTACCCCCGCGCTCCGGCGCGGGTTTTTTTGCAGTTGGTAAGGGCAGTGAATATTTGGCAGATAGTTGACAATTAGTCAACTATTGATTAGTATGGAAACGGAAAACATGTTCCCGCCCGACGGGCTCAATTAGAATGACATTATTTTTTCTTTTTTCTCCGATTCTCTCGGAGATTTTTTCGTTTTCGGTGATTTTCCAGCGCCTCGTTCGGCGTTCGATAATCAAGACATT